>ERZ1292633.47-Hain-H41-02um-R1-47-length-168371-cov-10_pt1 | contig 168371 bp, 165 predicted proteins | sample MGYA00564406_ERZ1292633 | MGnify/ENA primary metagenome ERZ1292633 (study PRJEB36523, sample SAMEA6512639) | groundwater metagenome | collected 2019-01-08 | study: AquaDiva: Metagenomics assemblies of 32 groundwater samples
ACTAGCATAGTCATTTTCTGCTAGTGGGGAAATTCATTTAGAACTCACATCATTCCAAAGCCCGTTGACTTTTTGACGGGAAGTCTTGGCTTTGGAGCAAACAGACTCCAAGCGTTCCCAGATTGAAATCCTCCGGGCGGTGAATTCTTGCGGGTAGGCATGAGACTTACTCCTTTCTTGTAAAGATTTTCCAACATCTTATAATAATATTGTGAGAATAACAATTCTAGGGATTCAGGGTTCAGGAAAATCCACCCAAGCTGTGCTACTTGGTGAAAAACTTAAGCTTACAGTGATTGATGTTGGAGGTCTTATCAGGCAGTCTTGTCTTACTCCAAATGAGAAAAACAAAGAAGCTTGTGAAGGAATGAAAAAGGGAGATCTTGTACCCAATGACTTTGCGGCAGAGGTGTTAAAAGAAAGGCTTAAAGATAAAGATTGTGGCAAAGGTTTTATTCTTGATGGCTATCCCAGGAATTTGGAGCAGCTTAATGAGTACAACCCCAAAATAGACGTTGCAATTCTGTTAGATGTGCAAGATATAGAGGCTATAAAGAGGCTTATTGAAAGAGGAAGGGTAGATGACACATTAGAAGGGATTAGTAAAAGAGTCTCTTGGTATCATGAAAGAACAAAGAAAGTTCTGGAGTTTTATAAAAATCAGGGAAGACTTCTGGTTGTAGATGGCAACAGAGATGCCACCATTATTTTCAGTGATCTTTTTGCCTCACTTATAGGTTTGTATCCAAGACTTATCTAAGCTTGCGCGTTTGCTTTAATTTAAAAACAAAGCTAAAGTTTTTGTATGATACCAATAAAGAGTGAAGAGGATATTAAAAAAATGAGTGAGGGTGGGAAAATTTCTGCGCTAGCTTTAGTTACAGTTTTAAAAAAATTGGAAGTTGGAAGCACGCTTTCTGATTTAGATCAAATTGCTGAAAAGGCAATTCTTGAAAATGGTGCTAAGCCTTCATTTAAAAGAGTTTATAACTACAAATATGCCACTTGCATAAATATTAATGAGGGTGTAGTCCATGGTGTCCCAACTCAAAGAAAAGTTAAAAAGGGAGATTTAGTTAAAATAGATCTTGGTGCCTTTTACAAAGGTTTTAATACAGATCTTTCCTATACCATTGAGGTTGGAACAAATAGATTCGCCAAATTTTTGGCTGCTGGAAAGGAAGCGCTTAAGGAAGCAATAAGTAACTGTATAGTGGATCAGAAGCTTGGAACTGTTTCTAACGCTATACAAAGAATTATTGAGAAGAGCGGTTATAGTGTTAGTCGCGAGCTTATTGGACATGGGGTTGGGAAGAAGCTTCATGAGGCTCCGGAAATACCAGGATATGGTGTAGCAGGGACGGGTGTCTCTATGAAGGAGGGTATGGTATTTGCATTAGAGGTTATTTATCAGGTGGGTAGACCTGAAATAGCTTATGAAAAAGATGGGTGGACTATTATTACAAAGGACAGGAGTCTGGCCGGACTTTTTGAACATACGGTTGCAATTACTGCAATGGGGCCAAAAGTGCTTACAGACTTCAGCCTTTAGGTAAGGTAAAATCAAAGACATATTTTGAAAGAGTCGCGTTTTTAACGCTTGTTGACGAGCTAAAGTCCTTTTGTTAGAATGCAGCTTGCATTAAAACCAGGCTAGAAACTGGTGATTTTTCTGATGGGTAATAAGGATGTTATTGAAAAAGAGGGAATAGTAAAGGAATCTTTGCCAAGCGCAATGTTTAGAGTTGTTTTTGATGATGGTGCTGAGGCTTTGGCCACAGTTTCTGGAAAGATGAGAATGTATCATATTCGAATCCTTCCCGGCGACAAAGTTAAAGTTTCATTCACCCCATATGATCTCACACGCGGTAGGATTACTTTTAGGTCCACAAGATAGTTTATGAAAGTTAGGGCATCAATTAAAAAGATGTGCAGAAACTGCAAGATTGTAAGGCGTGAGGGTCGCGTTTTTGTGATTTGTAGTAAGAGCCCAAAGCATAAGCAAAGACAGGGATAAAATATGCCAAGAATTTCAGGAATTGATATACCTAATGAAAAAAGAATAGAAGTGTCGCTTTCTTATTTGTATGGTGTAGGCAGGCCAAAGGCAAAAAAGATCTTAGAACTTGCTAAAATCAACCCCGATACAAGGGCAAAGAATTTGACGGAAGAAGAAATTGCTAAGATTAGAGAGGCCATAGAAAAACTTCAAATTCCGGTTGAGGGGGAACTTAGAAAAATAGTAATGCAAAATGTGAGGAGGCTTCAGGAAATACAAAGCTATAGAGGCTCAAGGCACAAGAAGGGTCTTCCCGTGAGGGGACAAAGAACAAGAACCAATTCAAGAACAAAAAAAGGCAAGAGAAAAACTGTTGGAGGTATGAAAAAGGTATTAGCAAAAAAATAATCTATGAGTTTTATTGAGGGTGATTTTCAAAAAAAAGAATCAAAATCAAACATCTCTGTTGGAAGAGTTTATGTTAGTGCCGGTTTTAATAACACTATAATTACAATCACCGATTACTCAGGAAGACCTGTTTGTGTTGGCAGCAGTGGAGCATCCGGTTTTAAAGGCACAAGAAAATCCACACCCTATGCTGCTACCATAGCCACTGAAGGGCTTGCAAGAAAAGCTTATCAAAAAGGTTTAAGAGAAGTTTCCGTTTTTGTAAAGGGTCCCGGTAACGGTAGGATCTCTGCAATCAAAGCATTAAAAAACGCGGGGTTGAATGTGACATCCATTACAGATCTTACCTCTGTTCCCCATAATGGGTGTAGAGCTAAGAATAGGAGGCGAGTTTAATTATGGCAAGGTATACGGGACCAAAATGCAGACTTTGCAGAAGAGAAGGTGTCAAGCTTTTTTTGAAAGGAGCTAGGTGCGAGTCTGAAAAGTGTGCCATGGTGAGAAGGAAGCAGATTCCGGGTCAACATGGTGCCTCAAGGAAAAGACCAAGCGGTTATGCAGTTCAATTGAGAGAAAAACAAAAGGCAAAGAGAATATATGGTATTTTGGAAACGCAGTTTAAAAATTATGTAACCCGCGCACTTAAGAAAAAAGAAGTTACAGGTGAGGTTTTAATGCAAATGCTTGAAGCTAGATTGGACTCGGTTATTTATAGAGCAGGTTATGCAGCGTCTCGTGCTCAAGCAAGGCAGTTTATCAGATTTGGTTATTATGCTGTGAATGGTAGACCTGTTACTATCCCTTCTTACCAAGTGGGTGTTGGAAGCGTAGTCTCTATCCTTTCTAAGGAGAAAGTTGCTCCAAGAGAGATTGTGAAGTTTCCACAGTGGCTACAAATTGATTCCAAAAAACTTACAATCACTTTGTCGCTGTTGCCTTCTGAAGAGGCTTTAGGCGAGACGGTTCAAGACGTGAATCCACAGTTAATTGTTGAGTATTATTCAAGATAAAGGAGTATAAAACTATGAGAGTCAGTCCAAACGATGTAAAAATAAAAAGGGAGCAAGAAATAGAATCAAAAGGGGTCTTTGTAGTGGAGCCTCTTCCACAAGGTTATGGCTATACTTTTGGTAATGCCTTGAGAAGAGTTCTTCTATCTTCCTTACCGGGAGCTGCTGTGTCACAAGTGAAGTTTAGTGGTGTGTCACACCAATTCAGCACTATTCCAGGGGTAAAAGAGGATGTTGTAGAAATTTGTCTTAACCTTAAAAAGTTAAGGATTAAGGTACATGGAGATTCCCCTTCTGTGTTAAAACTTGAAAAGACCGGACCTGGGGAGGTTAAAGCTTCTGACTTTGACCTTACTTCAGATGCTGAGGTTGTAAACAAAGACCTTCATATAGCAACTCTGGCTGATAAAAACTCTAAAATAGAGTTTGAAGTTGTTGTGGAAAAAGGTGTGGGTTATGTGCCTTCAGAACACAGGGAAACAAACAAAGTGGGGGTAATTCTGCTTGATAGTGTTTTTTCACCTGTAAGCGTTGTGTCATATAAAGTTGAACCTACTAGAGTTGGCAGAGAAATAAATCTTGACAAACTTGTAGTTTCCCTCCAGACCGATGGGACAATAACTCCGTTTGATGCCTTTGTAAAAGCCTCTGATATTTTGAAGGAATACTTTGAAAGGTTAGCTCTTGGAGTAGAAGAGGTAGGGGGTGCAAAAGAAGTTGTTAAGGAAGAAAAAAACTCCCAGAAGAGTGAAGAAGTCTTTGTTGAGGAGTTACCGCTTCCAACCAGAACGGTTAATGCTCTTAGGAAAGCGGGGATTAAGACTCTTGAGGATTTAGCAGGTAAAATGCCGGATGAGTTAACGGAAATAAAAAACCTTGGTGAAAAATCCATAGAGGAAATAAAAAAATTGTTAGAAAAGGAAGGATATTCTTTAAACAATGAGGCATAGAGTTAAAGGTAATGAGCTTAATATAGACACCTCTCATAGAAAATCCTTGAACAGGTTTATGGCCACTTCTTTTGTGGAAAAAGGTTTCATTACTACAACGCTTGCTCGGGCAAAATTTATTAAACCATATATTGAAAAGCTTGTGACTAAAGCAAAATCAGAAGGTACAACTTCTCTTAGATTTCTTCAAAGAAGTTTGGATACAAGAGCGGCAATTGATACAATTGTTCAAACTGTAGCACCAAAATTTGAAACAAGAAATGGAGGCTATACCAGGCTTATCAAACTTGGAAAAAGAGTTGGTGACAATGCGCCTCTTGCAAAACTGGAATGGGTTGAGCATATGGATGTCCCAAAGGACACAAAAAAAGCTGACAAGAAGAAAAACAAGGAAAAGACATCAGCCTTGGAGGCAAAAGACAAGCCACTTGAAAAATTAAAAAAGACTAAGGTAAAGTAGTATATGCAAAAAACATTAGTTCTTAAAAAGAAAGATATAAAAAAGGACTGGCATGTTATGGATGCTTCCTCTGAAGTGTTAGGCAGGTTTGCCACAAGAGTTGCAACCCTTCTTATAGGAAAGCATAAACCCTCCTTTAGTGCAAACCTTGATATGGGAGACAAAGTTGTAATTATTAATGCAGAAAAAATAAATGTTACGGGTAGAAAGATGGTTAATAAAAAGTATTATAAACATTCGGGCTATCCAGGTGGTTTTAAAGAAGAAACCTTAGCAAATTTGCTTGCAACTAAACCCGAAGATGTTATAAAAAAAGCGGTCTGGGGAATGCTTCCGGTTAATAAGATGAGAAAACACAGGATGTTGGATTTATATGTTTATAAAGGCTCTCTGCATCCACACAAGGCTCAGATTGAAAAAAAATAAATTATGTCAGAAAAGAAAGAACTCACCAATCAAGTAGAGGTAGTAAAGGCAACAAGAGGCAGAAAAGAAAAGCACTTTTATGGGGTTGGAAGAAGAAAGACCTCTGTGGCCAGTGTCTTTCTTTATACAAAAAAAGGTGATTTCTTTGTTAATGGCAAAACTTTTAACGATTATTTTGACTTGGAAGCTCATAAAAATGGGTGGATGAAGCCCTTTCATATTGTTGGTGTTTCACATCCTGTCACCACCTTTTCAGGAACTGTCAAAGTTTCCGGTTCCGGAAAGTCTTCTCAGTTTGATGCAGTTTTATTAGCTATATCAAAAGCATTAGTAGCATTTGATGGGGAGAATAGAAACACTTTAAGAAAACATGATATGTTAACAAGAGATCCTAGAGAAGTGGAAAGAAAAAAGCCATTCTTAAGGAAAGCCAGAAAGGCTCCCCAATATTCTAAAAGATAAAATAATCACATCTATTATCTTGATATAAATTATAATCACATGTATATTTATGTTGTATGACCCTTGCCCTGTTAGACCTTTCTTCTTCAGATGTAACTGTTGGCGTCTATAAATATCTATTTTATCAAGATATTCTAGTGCTTCAAAAAACATTTACTTTTAAATTTCCCCTGAATGATAAATATGAAAGCGTATTAGTCCCCTTATTAAAAGTTATCCAGGATGCACACCTGGATCGTGTTTTTGTATATTCAACGGATGGGTTTGGGTTAAATTTAGTTGACAAGTTAGATTTGGGAAAGGTCACAATTATTTCTTCATTTAGTATAGAAGTAAATGCTTCTTATCCGTTTTGTGACCAAATGGCACTTGTTGCAGTAACTTTATTAAGAAAATAGTTGCAATCCTGATTATTATATGTATAATACTAATATAGCTTGTAATCTTATTCCTAGGATCTAGGGATACATTCGAGTTGCTTTTGGAGGTTAGCAACTAACACCTAGTTCCTAGCAACAAGTTTATAACAAATAGTATTAAATTTAGAAAGGAGGTGAAAAAATGAAGAGCTTCAGATTTATTATTATTTTCCTTTTTGTTCTTTTGATAGTTGCTGGAGGAGTGGTAACAGCTAAGGCAGCTTTTGAGAACTCCGGAGAAGTTTCCGGGGTGAACTTCTCTGTTGGCAGTGCTGACATTAAGCTTTTGAATGACCTTTCAAAGGGTACTGAAGAGGAAAACCTTCTTGATACAAAAAACGGTCCCTCTTTTGAGAATATATATTCTGGTTGGTCTGAGGATTATATGGTCAAGCTATACAATAAGGGTAGCCTAAAGATGGCCCTTAATTCAAATTCCGACTATACCGCTGCGGATGATCCAGCAGGTTTAAGGGAATATATTTTTGTTGAAGTGTTTGAGTGGGCTGATACTAACAGTAACGGGGCTATTGAGCCTGAGGAAGTTTCTGCAATACCCATAGCTAAGAAAACTGTTCTAAAGTGGAAGACTGAAGGAATTGATTTGGGTTTTATTAATCCTTTGGAGGTTAAAGGTTATGTTCTAAGATTTAGTTTGAGTACAATACCTTCAACAAAAGCCGGCGAGTCAGCTTTATATAAATTTGTGTTTAATGGTACAACTGATGGGGTTTCCCAATAGTAACTATCTCCCGATTAGCGCTGATCGGGAGTTGTATTTTTATGGAGGATTTTAAAATTGCCGGAATTATTGTCATACTGTACCTAACTTCCCTTTTGGTTGGTTTGAGGTTTTATACCATCACCTCAGGTTCTATGGGTGAACTTCTGCCTATAGGTTCTTTGGTAATTGCTTATCCGGGAAAGGTAGAAAAGGGTAGACTGGTTGCATTTAAAAGTCCCAAATCTCAGGAGGTAATAATACATAGAGTGGTTGGGGTGACATTATTGGCTAATGAGCAGCATTTTGTTACAAAGGGGGATATTAATCCTGTGCTAGACCCTTGGCTTCTCAAAAATGAGGAAATTGAAGGTGTTGTTTTAGTCAAAATTCCTCTTTTGGGATATATGCTAAACACCCTAAGAAATTAACTGAAACTTAGGTTTCTGTCCATGCTATTATCTACATATGGATTTGCCCTCCCACTTTTCAAAAGTCTTTCTTTGGGTCTTTGTAAGAGTTCCAAAGAGAATTTTTGTTCTTCTTGAACACATACTATTTCTATCAAATAACGCATTTGCATTTACTTTAACTTTAAAACTTTTATTTACTCCGCTTTTTGGAGATTACACAATTGTAGGGAGGCTTATTGGCTTTATTTTTAGAATCATTAAACTTGCTGTTGGTTTGGTTGTAATGGCAACACTTTTGACCGTATCAGTTTTTGCTTTGCCTTTGTGGTATGCCTTTCCTATCTATCTTCTGCTAACTGATGTATCTTACTTTATTCTTTATAATCTCTTTCTTTTTGTTTCATTCACCATTTTGAAGTTAAGAAAGCCGGAACTTAAGCTTTCATTTGTGGCAGATAGTTCTCATGCGTCTAAGGCCTGTTTTTTTGATAAAGGTCTGCTCCAAAAATTTGATATAAGTAAAGAAACTTTTCTCAAAGAACTTTTATCTAACTCAAAAGTAACCAGGCTTCTCACACTTCTGGAAGTGAATAAAAATGAATTTCTTATGGATTTTTCAAAGAGAGTGTTGGAGATAAAAGCACCCTCCCAAGACCTTCTACAAAAATCTTTTGATTTTGCTAAAGAAAAGAAAAATGATTATATAGAGCTTGAGCATGTTTTTGGCTCTATTCTAAAACTTATGCCTCAAAATGACATGTTTTTGGCCAAGTTTAGCCTGAAAACAACAAACATTGAGGATGCAATTTATTGGGTTGTTTCCCAAAGAGATCATCTAAGAAGAATATTTTTTTGGCAGGAAGATTATGTACCACCTCCAATCGGTGGGGTGAACAGAGGCATGACTTCACGGATTACACCTGTTCTAAATTCTGTGTCTCAGGATTTTACCCAAATGGCCGCCAGAGGTTATTTTGATAAAGTGGTTGGTAAAGAAAAGGCTATGAAGGAGGCTATTGATGCTCTAAGTAAAGGCGGGGGCAAGAATGTTTTGATTGTGGGAGAGCCTGGTTGTGGAAAAACTACAATGGTTAGGGGGCTAGCGCTAAAAATAATAGAGGGAACAGAGGCTAAAGCTCTTAAGTTTAAAAGGTTGGTATCTGTTGAGATGGGAGCTTTAATATCTGGGGCCCGAAGTCCTGGAGAAGTAAGCCAAAAAGTTGAAAAAATAATGGAAGAGGCTTATGGCGCCGGAAATGTAATAATGTTTATTGATGAGGTGCATAATTTAGTTGCTAGCACCGGAAGTGAGAATGCTGAACTGGCATCAGTTTTTAGTTTTTTAGAGCCACACCTTTCTTCTGGCAAAATTCAATTTATTGGGGCTACCTCTTTTCCTAACTATAGAAGGTACATTGAGCCAAACGGTGCCTTTGCAAGACTTTTTCAACTGGTAGTGCTTGAGGAGGCTACACCTCAAGAGACACTTGAGGTTTTGAAAGTAATGGCAAGAAAGTTTGGAAAAACTTATAAGGTGGACATTTCCTTTCTGGCACTTGAGAAAACAATAGAGCTTTCAAAGAAGTTAATTAAGGATAGAGTCCTTCCTGATAAGGCTATTGATATTTTGGAAAGGGCGAGTGTGAGTGTTTCCAAAAGTTCCAAATATGTTAATTCCCAAGTTATAACTGAGATCATTTCAGAAATAACAAAAATTCCTGTTACCGCAGTAACAGTTGATGAGACCAATAAGCTTTTAAATATTGAAGTGGAAATAAAAAAAAGAGTTATTGGTCAGGATGAAGCAGTTTTTCAGATTGGAGATGCTCTAAGGAGAGGAAGGCTTGGAATTAGAGATGAAAAAAGACCAATCGCCAGCTTTTTGTTTGTAGGATCTACTGGAGTTGGAAAAACGGAGACAGCCAAAGCTTTAGCTTCCACTTATTTTGGGAGTGAGGAAATTATGATTAGGGTTGACATGAGTGAGTATCAGAAAGACGACAGCATTGATAAACTAATAGGAACCTCAGATGGGTATACAACAGGATTATTGACGGATAAGGTTAGGCGGTACCCTTATTCTCTAATTCTGCTAGATGAAATAGAAAAAGCAAGTTCCAGAGTTCTATTGGTGTTTTTGCAAGTTTTGGATGATGGAAGACTTACCGATAGTCAGGGAAGAGTGATAGATTTTTCAAACTCCATTATTATTGCAACTTCAAATGCGGGAACTTCAAAGATTCAGGAAATTATGCAAAACAGAGGATCTTATGAAAGTATGAAGGAAGAAGCTTTGAAAGAAGTTAGGCAGAGGTTTGCACCAGAATTTCTAAACAGATTTAGTGGAATTATTACATTTAAACCTCTATATCCAAGCGATGTGATGGAAATTACCTCAATCCTTTTAGAAAGGGTAATAAAAACTCTTGATGACAAAGGTGTAAGAATAAAGTTTAAGCAGGAGTTAATTGATAAACTTGCTCATGATGGTTTTGATCCGCAGTGGGGGGCAAGGCCTCTGAGGAGGTTAATTGAAAATACAGTAGAATCTTATTTGGCAAGAAAACTGTTAACAAATGAAATTGTTCAGGGTGATTCTATAGAAATAGGACTGGAAGTTTTTAAGTAATCTTTGTATTGTGCGGGATGTTATAGAGGCTGTATACCTGTTGTTTGCTGAATACTTATATCTTCTTATAGAATGAGGAAGTGGAGGAACTTGAGGAAAAGCTTTTAGCTCTGAAGAAAAAACTAAATATAGATGAAAAAAGAAAGAGACTTTCTGAGCTTGAAGAAATTGTTTCAAGCACTACTTTATGGGACGATTGGCAGGAAGGACAGAAGCTTTCAAAAGAGCTTTCAGATCTTAAAAGGCAGCTAGATGAAGTTTTGCTTCTTGAACTTTATCTCAAGTCTCAGGAATTTGTAGAATTTGAGCGGCTTCTCAAAAAATTAGAGCTTAAAACCTATCTTTCAGGCAAGCACGACTCCTCAAATGCTATCTTTTCAATTCACGCAGGGCAAGGAGGAACTGAAGCGTGTGATTGGGCGGGGATGCTTTTGAGAATGTATTTGAGGTATTGTGATCTCAAAGGTTTTAAGTATGAGGAAATAGACAGAACAAACGGAGAGGAGACGGGAATTAAGTCTGTAACGTATGAAATCAAAGGGGAGTTTGCTTATGGGTTACTTAAGCTTGAAGGCGGTGTTCATAGGCTGGTGAGACTTTCACCTTTTAATGCAAATAATTTAAGGCAAACCTCTTTTGCGTTGGTTGAGGTAATGCCTGTCATTGAAGATGATTCTGAGATTGATATGAAACCTGAGGATATTGAATTTGAATCCAAGCGGTCAACTGGGCATGGTGGACAAAATGTAAATAAGGTGGAAACCGCTGTGAGACTTAAGCATAAGCCTACAGGCATTGTTGTTGAATGTCAGACTGAACGTTATCAGGCAAGAAATAGAGATTTAGCCCTAAAAGTACTGAAAGCAAAACTTTATAAGCTTAAGGAGGAGGAGCTTGAAAAAGAGAAGAAAGTCATTAAAGGCGAGCATAAAAATGCAGGTTGGGGAAACCAAATTAGGAGCTATGTGCTGCATCCTTATAAAATGGTTAAAGATTTAAGAACAGGCTATGAAGTGACTAATCCTGAACAAGTTCTAGATGGTTATATAGATGAATTCATTGAGGCAATGCTTTCTCTTTAGTATAATGAGCCCATGCTTCCTGCCGTTAAAAAACTGTACGATTATTTTGAAGGGTTTAGAGGCAAGAAATTAGTGGTTCTTGTTGCCTGTGTTTTTACTCTTTTTGCTTTATTAGGACTCATTCTTGGTCAACTCCCAAACTTTTTAAAAAATACTAAAGGTGCAAAAAAAGAAGATAGTTCTGAAAATGTTACCCTGCAAGACCCTGCGCAGAAATTGGGTAAAGTTGTATACGTTAATCCTGACACATATCCTGACGAAAACATTTCTTACAAACTTGTAGATGCACAGGGGAAAGACATAATTCTTCTAAAAGCGGATGACGATAAACTTAAATTTGTTGAAGGAGCTACAGTTAAGCTCAAAGGTAAAGTTGAAAGAACTAATGATGGTAAAAAAGAAGTTTTTTTTGTTGAACAAGTAGTTTACAACTGAAGCTATGATTAAATTTGAAAGTGTTACCAAGTCATATAAAGATGGAACGGTGGCTGTAGAGGATTTGACTCTTTCAATACCCTCTTCAAGTTTTGTATTCCTGGTGGGTCCCTCAGGAGCCGGAAAAACTACTCTTATCAAGCTGTTAATACATGAAGAGCTTCCTTCCTCGGGCTCAATCTTTGTTGATGGGGTAGATATCACAAAAATGAATAAAAAAATGCTTCCTGAGCTTAGAAGAAAAATTGGTGTTGTGTTTCAGGATTTTAAGCTTTTGAATTCAAAAACTGTATTTGAAAATGTTGCCGTATCCTTGGAAGTTGTTGATAGACCGGAATATGAAATTTCCCAAATAGTTCCTAATGCACTTAATCTTGTTGGTCTCTCTTCCAAGATGAAGTCGTTTCCCTATCAACTATCGGGAGGAGAGAAACAAAGGCTTACTATTGCCCGAGCTTTAGCTCATGAACCCAAGGTGTTAATTGCTGATGAGCCAACAGGAAATATTGACCCTATTGCCACAGCTGAAGTTGTTGATCTGCTTGAAAAGATCAATGGACTTGGAACTTTGGTTATTATGGCAACTCATGATATGGATATTGTAAATAAACTCAAAAAAAGAGTGATAGTTTTGGATAAAGGGAAGGTAGTACAGGATGTAGATCAAGGAGGAAATGAAACTTAAAAAAGCTCTTCAAATGTTAAGAAGTAACATCAAAAGAGAGCCTTGGCTTGCACTAAATTCTGTGTTTGTAATTGCACAAGCAGTAATAACTTTAAATATTTTTATTTTTTTGTTAGTAGGTTCGGGTGTTGTTTTGCACTATCTTGAAAGAAGAGCTCAGATATCAGTTTATTTTACTGATGCTACTACAGAAGAATCCATTCTTAAGGTAAAAGAAAATCTTGAAAAGGATGAGAGAATCCATGAGGTTAACTATGTTTCAAAAGAGGAAGCTCTGGAAATATTTAAAGAGGCTACCAAAGATGAGCCTGCTTTAGTTGAATCTTTGCAATCAAACCCGCTTCCTGCAAGCTTAGAGGTCAAGTCTGATAAAATTGAGAATCTGGATGTCCTTTCCGAAGAGTTAAAAAAACGAGACGGTGTAGAAGAGGTTAAGTTTTATAAAGATGTTGTAAGTACTTTCAGAAGATGGAGCAACATTTTGCGTATAAGCAGCGTAATGCTGTTAGTGGTTCTTATTCTTGAGTCCATGGTTGTTATTTGGATGACCGTTGGTATTACTATTCATTCAAAAGGTTTGGAAGTTGAGATTTTAAAGCTTGTAGGAGCCTCTGATAAATATGTGAAAGCTCCGCTTGTTTTACAAGGAGTTTTTTATGGAGTTGGTGCAGCCTTTATTTCTACCCTTTTGATTTATGGGGTTTTGCCTTTTGTGGCCCCTGTGATTGGTGGAATAGTTAAAGGCATAAGCGTTGAGATAGGGCCTTTAGAATTTATTTACTGGGCGCCATTTTTTGGAAAAAGTATGAGCGTTTTGGATAGAATTGCCTCTTTTGTAGCTTTTGCTTCACTTCAAACACTTTTTGGTATTGCTCTGGGTTTTATGGGCAGTGCATTTGCAATTAAGAAGTACTTGAAGTATTAATCCCGTATGTTCAAAAAAGCTATCTTCCTTGCCTTGTTTTTTTTGGCTCTTTTTGCGTCAGCATTAAATGTTTCAAAAGTTGCTTTGGCGCATGATGAGCTTTTCCAAAGACCATTAGGAATAGGAGGGGAGGAAGATAAAATTTGCGATACTTTGGAGGACTGCAAAAAGCTTGAAGATAAATATGAAAGAAAGATTTCAGAATTAGAAAAAAAAGAGAAAACTCTGCAAAATGAAATAGAGAGTATTGATGATCAAGTAAGTCTTGTTCAGCTAAAAATTAAAACAGCAACAAAAACCATAGAGGAAAAAGAAGATGAGCTTAAAGGTCTTATTGGAGATATAGGAGTACTGGGAGGAAAAATAGACAAGCTTGGGGGTGCTGTTTCTTATCAATCGGCCTTATTAAATGAGCGTGTCAGATCAAGATATAAAGCCGGAAGCATCTCTCTTTTGTTTTATGTGTTTAATGAAAATGTAAATTCGTTTTTGCAAAAAATTAAATATATAAAAGAGATTGAGGAGCAGGATAAAAAGTTTATAGCAATACTTACTGATACAAAGAGAAACTATGAAGGCCAGAAACTTACTCTTGAGGAGAAAAAAGTAAAAGTTGAAGAGGTTAAATTAAGAATTGAAAATGAAAAAAGAGGTTTAGAGGGTTTGAAGGCATCCCTTGCCAGGCAAAAAAGTGAGAAAGATGCGCTTTTGACACAAACCAGGGGAAGTGAGGCAACATATCAGGATTTACTGAGACAAGCTCAAGGAGAGATTGCAGCTATCGAAGGTGCTGTTGCCTCAACAAATTTTAAAAACGGGTCTAAAGTTAAGAAAGGAAATACAATTGCTGTCATGGGTAACTCGGGATATCCAAGCTGTTCAACAGGGGCACACTTACACTTTGAGATGAGAAAAAATGGGAAAGCTGTAAATAGCGAAAGTTACCTGAAATCTAAAACTTTGTATGTTAGCGACTATGCCTCAGGTTACAAGAAAATAGGTAGTGGCAAATGGGAGTGGCCTATGAAAACTCCTGAGATAACCCAAAGATACGGGCGGACTCCTTGGTCTTGGAGGTATCTTGGCGGACAACATACGGGAATAGACATGGTTGCATCAAATACTCTTATTTATGCGCCTGATGATGGTACCCTTATTAAGGGTACAACACCCTGTTATGGAATTAAGATGAATTTTGCGGCAATTGATCATGGGGATGGCATTGTGAGTTATTATTTTCATATAAGGTAGAAGGAAAATGGCTGACAAAATTACAAGATGTGAAAAAGTTAAGAGAGTTGTGTCATTGTGGCTTCCTTCACTATTTTGGATGGCTGTGATTTTTGTGTTGTCCTCCCTCCCCGGAGCTGACTTTTCTTCTGATGGGAGCGCAAACTTTTGGATCAGAAAAGCGTTGCACATTGCTGAATATACCCTTTTATGCGTTACCTACTTTAGGGCCACAAAAAACGCTTTTCTGAGTATAATTTTTGCTATTTTTTATGCGGCCTTTGATGAAGTGCATCAATCATTTGTTCCTACCCGAACGGGAAAAATCTCTGATTTTTTGATAGACTCTTCCGGTATCCTAGTTACAGGACTGCTTTTATGGAAATACTTACCAGTTCTCCCAGGGAAACTCAAGACTTGGCTGCTAGAATAGCTCTGAGATGTAAGGCAGGAGATGCGTTCTTTTTGTATGGCAATTTAGGAAGCGGTAAAACTACTTTTGTAACCGGTTTTTTGGCGGCTATTGATTCTTCAATTAGGGTGCAAAGTCCAACTTTTGTTTTTGTTAGAGATTATAAACTTACCAAGATGCTAAGGGGTATAAAAAGGATTTATCATCTTGATTTGTATAGAGCAAGAATTTTACAGGAGGCTTTGGATTTGGGGATTGAAGATATAATAGCTGGTGATTTGTCTGTTGCCTTGGTTGAGTGGCCGGATGTACTTGGAGGATTTGTAAAAGAGGATGCTAAAAGAATAGATTTTGAATTTGTAGATGAAAAAACTCGCAAAATTGTAACAAATTTTGATTGTTGAGTTTATGGTTGAAGTTTTTATTGACTGTACCGACAGACACAAAAACATTATTCGATTGCTTAAGGATAAGAAAGCGCTTGATGAAATCTCCGGGGAGGTGGATGTGGTTTCTTCAATAGAAGAGCTGTTAGTTAGAAATAAATTAAAATTTTCTGATGTCTCAATTTTTTCTATGAATGAGGGACCGGGATCTTTTACAGGGCTTAGAATTTCTGCAAGTATAGTAAACGCCCTCAATTTTGCGCTCGGTGTTAAAAAGCCTGGGGAAGAGATAAGGCCAAAGTATGATATTAGCAAATTTGATTCCATGGGAAGTGAGTTTACTCTTCCATAAACTGATACTTCTTATCTCCCAGATAGCCTGTTACCTCCGGTCTTATTATGTCTTTAACTTGCGTCAAAAGTCCGGATCTCACAGTGAAAAGACCATATTTTTGTGAGATTGCATCCAAAGACTTATAAAGCTTTTCGTTTTTGTACCATTCAGAAAAAAGTGTGGGGGGAACTTCTTTTAGGGGTTTCAAGTAAGAAAGAAAAACTCCAAATTTGATAACTCTAAAAGTTCTTTTGCGATTTTTATACAAGTCCTCAATAATTTCAACCATTTCATTTGTGTGTCTTATGTACTGTTTGAGAGTCCTATGTGCGCTAATTGTTTTTTCTTCTCCCTGGAGGAAAAAACCCACTTGGCGCCCTGCCATGTCCATTCTTCTTACTTTGTAAGTTACTTCTTCTGCTAAGTTATAAAGAACGCTTTTTATTTGTGTTTCATTGCCGCACAGTTTAAAGAGGGTGATTGTTCTGCTTACACTTTTCATGTGTGCTGCGCTACTTCTGTCAAGAATGTAAGAGCCTTCTCCCCGTCCTATCTGTATCAAGGCTTCAGCCAGAAAGAGTCCAAACTTTGTTTCAAGCAGGTCAGTTGGAATAGTTCTGATTTGATAAGGGTGTTCTACTCCAAGCTCCTTAAGTCTTGCTTCAAGTTTGAACCCCACTCCGCAAACATCAGAGAAATTTACCGTTTTTAGTATTTCTTCTTCATTCTGCTCATTGATCTCAAAAATTGAATCTTTTGGAGCTATTTCGCTTGCAATTTTGGCTAAAAGTCTGTTTTTGGCAATGCCTATGTTGCAGGTTATCCACTCTCCAAGGACTTCTTTGATTGTTAGTTTGGTTTTAATGGCTAACTTGTGAGGATTTGGATATATATACTTTAGAGTCTTTAGTGGGATAAAGGCCTCATCAAGAGAAAATATTTCAGCGTCCGGAGTAATATTCTCAAAGATTTTTTTAAGCTTTTTTGTGGCATCAAGATATATATCAAACTCTGCTGGAACAAGAATAATATGCGGAGCAAGAATTTTAGCCTCTTTTACATTACAACCTGTTTTGACACCCAACTTTTTAGCTTCTTTTGATGCGGCGATTATGCAGGTTCTGCCCTTATCTTTGATCACTCCAACGGGTTTTCCCCGCAAATCTGGGTTCTCTTGCTGGAGCATTGTGGCAAAGTAGGAATTTATGTCTATATGCAGAAAGTTCAGTCCAGCCACAGAGCCCTTAAAAACCAGGTTTCATTATCTCTGTTAAATAGAAGTCTGTACACAGTGCCCTTGGAGAGTACACTATAGAGGCGTTTTTTGACTCCTGCATCTCTTAATTCGCTTGTTAGTGTAATTTGCTCTATTTCATAAAGTTTTCCATTCCAGACAAATTTACGCGGCCAAAATAAGTTATTTTCATACACCCCCGCCACTTTTATTTTTGCATTTACTTCTTCATACACTAGCTGTTAATAACCAAATATAAGACGAAAGTCAATATGTTTTAACCAATTTGCTATTTTTGGGTTTTTGGCTTAAGTTAATGAAAAATCTACAAAAAAGGAGAAACAGACAATGTTTTCACAAACAGTTAGCGCCTTGCCGGTCCTGTTAGTGCTGCTCTTGGGTGGTGCTATGGGGATTGGTTTGGTTACAGTAAGCGTCAGGAACGAAACCTTGCCCAAGGGTGTAATAGCCTTGCTTTTGGCAGCTGCCGTACTGACTCTTTTAGCGACCCCCTTGGAGCTAGTCTTTCAGCTTCCCAAGATGTTTTGGATGCCAATCAAGGTCTTTGTTGTGGCAACCAGTTGTGCTGCAGGGGCAATGCATCTAAAAATAGGATCCAAGCCTTTTGGAACTCTACTCTTCCTCCTTACGGGTGCTTACATAGTGGAAATGGTAGTTCTTTGGATGCTGATGGGGGATATGGGTGTTCAACAGGCTTTTTATGCTCTTGATTGGGGGAGAGTTGAACATAAGCTGCCGGGGCTAGCTTTAATCCTCTTCCTTGCATTTTTATTAGGTGCGTGGGGAGTAGGAGTAATTGAGGGAAATTTGGTTAAGATGGAGATTCCCAGAAGACTTAGAAATTTTGTGGGGTTATCCACAGCAATCCTTTCTTTGGTTACCATTGCTATGACTGGGTTATACCCCCAAAGTGGTCACCCAATGCTGTGGCTTGGTATTAATATCCCCTTGTTTGTACTAGCCTGTGGGTTGACGGCTGTTTTTGGGAGAGAGCGGCTTAAGTGGATAAGTTTTATCAGCCTCTTTCTGGTTTTTGTACTACTCTATAGAATTTTATGGTTATTTTGGCCATATCTATAAGAGTACAGGTTGTTTCAGGAGGTTGGGATTTAGAATTACTCAATCTTCTGAAATAACTATAAAAAGCACTTTGCCCTATCTTTTATTGTTAAAGTTTGTCTGGTGTCTTACTATTTGTAGTATGCATATAAGCCTTGCCCCTGAGGTTCTTTTTAAACTAGGTTTCATATCTGTTACCAATTCACTTTTATCTGCTTTTGTAATTTTTGCAGTTCTTGTAGCAGTCTTGTTTATATTTTCCCTTTCAGTTAAAGCTTTCAAAGCTTCAAAGACTCAGCATCTTTTGGAATATATCGTCTTTGGGCTTATAGTAATGCTTGAAGGTATAGTGCACACTGAAAGCGTTAAAATAATCTCCTTTCTTATTACTTTCTTATTTTTTATCCTTTTTTCAAATCTATTTGGTCTTCTCCCTTTTATTCATTCGCTTGGTTTTATTAAAACGGAAGGAGTCTTTACTTCCGTACAAAACTGTATAAAATCCAAAGATTGTTACTTTACACAAAGCTTTCAGGTTTCAAAAGCGCAAGATTTCAAACCTCTTTTCAGAGCACCATCCTCTGACATCTCCTTTACTTTGGCTCTTGCTCTCATTTCAGTCATGGCCACAAACATTTTAGGCTTCAAATTTTTAGGTTTGGCTTATTTAAAAAAATATATAAATTTTTCATCATTTATGGCTTTTGTTGTAGGCCTTATGGAACTTATTTCAGAGTTTGGGAAAATTATTTCTTTCTCCTTTAGACTTTTTGGGAATATATTTGCGGGGGAAGTGTTGCTCCTTGTGATAACCAGCATCACTTTTGGGCTTGCCACACTTCCATTTTTTGCTTTGGAAGTATTTGTTTCCCTTGTGCAGGCTTTTGTATTCTTTGTGTTAACTTGCGTTTTTATAAGTCTTGCTATTGAGAAACACTAGTTTAGTCTTTATCATTAGAGTATGAATTCTGAATCTGTAAAGATGTTGGCAATGGCAATAGCCATAGGGCTTGGGACGATTGGTCCGGGAATTGGCATTGGGCTTTTAGCATCCCGCGCACTTGAGGCTGTTGGCAGAAACCCAGAATCTGCAAAAGAGGTAAGAACCTTAATGATACTTGCCATAGCTTTTGCAGAGGCAATAGCAATTTATGCACTCGTTGTTGCTTTGATAATTAAATTCGTCTGATTTTATGGAAGAACTTGGCATCAACCTTGTAAATATTGCAATATACTCCATGCTTTTTTTTGTCATGTGGCTTGCTATCCATAAACTTTTGATTGTTAAACTTATGAAAGTAGTTGGCGAGCGGGAAGAATCTTTGAAAAAAGGTGAGCAAATGTATATTCAGGCGGACAGTGCTCTTACCTTAGGTCAAAAAAAACAGGAGGATCTCTTGGAAAACGCAAAAAAAGAGGCTTTAATGATAGTTGAGCTTGCCCGCAAAGAGGGAGACAAAGAAAAAGGGATAATTTTAAGTGACGCTAAAAAAAAGGCAAAGGAAATAATTTTTGAAGCGGAAGATGTAAGGCGGGCAAAAATTGAGGAAGAAAAAAAAGACTTTGAGAAGCTTCTGGAAGAAAGAGTGAATGAGAAGATTGAATCTATGGCAAGACAAGGTTTAATTGATGTAAATCTTGAAAAAGTTGTAGATAAGATATGATATGCAAGAAAAGGAAGCAGCCGCAAAAATATATTTATTGTCAAAAGACAAGTCCAAGGATCAGACCCTTAAATTTTTACGCTTCCTGAGGATTTCAAAAGATTTAGATCTTGAAAAAATAGAAGATTATTACGCCAAGATTCTAAATGGCTCTTTAAAAGTCTTAGAAGTAGTATCCGGTAAACCTCTTGATGACAAATACAAAAGTTTAATTTGTGAAAAATTTTCAGAGAAAAATTTGATACTTTTGTTTTCTTTAGATGACGTGGTGTCATCCGGAATAATAGTAAGAGAAAATGATAAAGTTTTGGATTTTAGTATTTCAGGACTGTTATGAAGTTTAAAAGCACAGGAAGGATTCAAAAGTTATTTGACGGAGTAGCCTTTTGCAATGGACTTTCTGAGGCATTTTTTAATGAAGTTGTAAGGATAAAGAACACTTCAACAGGCAGGGACTATAAAGGGCTTGTGATGAGTTTGAGAGAAGATGAAGTTGGGGTCATGATTTTGGGAAATTATAGAAATTTAAAAACAGGTGACCTGGTTGAGACAACGGGGAAGCATCTTAGCGTTATTGTTTCAGATAATATTTTAGGTAAAACAATTGATCCTTTGGGTGAGCCTTTGTTTTCCTATGAGCATTTTAAGTCTGAGGGGGAAGAAATGGCTCTTGAGCAGCAAGCTCCTTCCGTAATTCAAAGAAAAAATATCTTTAGACCTCTTAGTACAGGAGTTTTGGCTATTGACGCCTTGGTGCCTGTTGGTAAAGGGCAAAGACAGCTTGTTATTGGAGATAGAAAAACAGGCAAGAGCGCGTTTTGTCTAAGTGCCATTCTCAATCAAAAAGATAAAAACGTGATTTGTGTGTATGTGTCAATTGGGCAGAAAGCAAGTAAGGTTGCCCAGTTTATAGAAACACTTAAAATAAGCGGTGCCATTTCTTATACCTGTGTGGTTGCAGGGACTTCTTCAGATCCGGCCTCAATAAATTACCTTGCACCCTATACGGGAACTGCGATTGCAGAGTATTTTGCCCATAAAGGAAGAGACGTTTTGGTGGTTTATGATGATCTTACAAAGCATGCAGAAAGCTATAGAGAAGTTTCTCTTTTACTTGGAAGACCTGCCGGGCGTGAAGCTTTTCCTGGGGACGTGTTTTATTTACATTCAAGGCTTTTGGAAAGATCGGCGCAGCTTTCTGATGAGTTTGGGGGAGGTTCTATAACTTCCCTTCCTATTATTGAAACTCAAGCCGGAGATGTGGCGTCTTTTGTGCCAACAAATGTAATTTCAATAACAGACGGCCAGATTTTTTTGGACTCTCAGCTTTTTAATCTTGGGCAAAAGCCGGCCTTAAATGTGGGTTTGTCTGTCTCAAGAGTTGGTGGGGCTGCTCAAACCCCAATTATGAAAAAAATTGCAGGTTCTCTAAAACTTGATCTTGCTTTGTTTAGAGAGTTAGAAGCTTTTTCTCAGTTTGGTTCAGATCTTGATTTGGAAACAAAAAATAAACTTATCAGAGGATTTAAAATGATGCAGCTTTTAAAGCAAGACTTAACAACTCTTTATGAAACGCCTGAGCAAATCATGTTTGTGTTTGCTGCAATCCGCGGTTATTTGGATTTGGTTGAAGATAAAGATATTGAAACCTGGAAACATAAATTTTTAGAACACCTAAAAACCCATTGTAGAGCTCTCACTGAAACTCTTAGGAAGGAAACAAAACTTAAAGAAGACACAGAAAAAGTAATGGTTAAAGAAATAGAGAACTTCATGATTACATTTACTAAACTTTATGCCAAGCACAAGAACTCTTAAAAATAAAATAAAATTTACTAAAAATGTGCAAAAAATCACCAGAGCAGTAGAAGCAATTTCTGCAGTAAAGCTGAGAGAGGAGGAAAAACTACTAAAAGCCTCCAAAGTCTACTTGGCAAATCTTGAAGATTTGTTTTCAGAGTTTGCTTATCAGGAACCTTCTTATTATTTGCCTAACTTCTCAACTGCAGCATGTATTTTGCTTGTTGCCCCTGATAAAGGCTTTGTTGGTCCGCTTGTTCTAAAACTTAAAAAAAAACTGAAGGTTTTTCTTTCTGAAAACAGTTTCTCAAAAGTTTACACAATAACGGTTCATAGAGCCTCTTTAAAAATCATAAAAAATGGAGAGTTAAGCCCTCTTTTCCATTTTCCACTTCTTGAAAAAGGGGCCGATTTAACCCGTGTTTATCCAATTTTTAAAGTTATTAATGATTATTATTTGAAAGCTGTTTTTGGGAAAGTTTTTGTTTTGTATGCAGAATATAACAACTTTTTTAGCCAGGAGGCTGTTGTAGAAAGGCTGTTGCCTTTTGATTCCGATCATTTCAAATCAGGAAGTTCTTCAGGTGCTGTTATTGAGCCCTCGGGAGAAAGCTTTGTCAGAAACTCCTCAGAACTTTATCTTAAGACAAGAATTTTGACAGCTCTTCTTAATTCAAATGTTTCTGAACATGCCGTCAGGTTGGTCTCCATGAAAAAAGCACATGATAATGCTAAAGAGGTTATGAAGGATGCAATTATGGGTTACAATAAAAAAAGGCAGTTTATGATAACGAGTGAAATTTTGTCCTCAAGGAATTGATATGAGTGGAAAAGTTGTTCAAATTGAAGGTGTTGTTGTTGATATTTTGTTTGATTCAGGTGGCGTGCCGGCTATAAATGAAGCACTTGTGGTGGAGGAGTCCGGTTTGGTTCTTGAAGTATTTCAGCATTTAGAAAATTCACGTGTGAGAGCCGTTTGCATGGCCTCTCCGGAAGGTCTTAAGAGAGGAGTAATAGTAAAAGCACTGGGGTCACCTATAGAAGTACCGGTTGGCGCATCTGTTCTTGGTAGGGTTTTTGATGTATGTGGGAAGGTTATTGACGGCAAACCTTTTATACCTAAAAAGACAGCCCCAATCCACAAAAAACCTCCTCTTATTAGCGATCAGTCCACAAGTGTTGAGCCACTTGAAACGGGTATTAAAATAGTTGATTTGATATGCCCTTTTGTAAAAGGGGGGAAGATTGGTGCATTTGGGGGAGCGGGAGTTGGTAAGACGGTTGTTATTGAAGAGCTTATTTATAATATTGCTACTAAACACAGTGGGTATTCGGTGTTTGCCGGAGTGGGAGAAAGAACTAGAGAAGGGACTCAGCTAATTTCAGAAATGAAGGAAAGCGGTGTAATTAATAAAACGGCTCTTGTGTTTGGGCAAATGAATGAACCCCCAGGAGCAAGATTTAGAGTAGCTTTGTCAGCTCTTTCCATGGCTGAGTATTTTAGAGATGAGGAGGGGAAAGATGTGCTTTTGTTTATTGATAATATTTTTAGATTCTCTCAGGCCGGAAATGAACTATCATCTCTTCTTGGAAGAAAACCATCCGCAGTTGGTTATCAGCCAACGCTTGCGTCTGAACTTGGTTATCTTGAAGAGCGAATAACCTCTACAAAAAGAGGTTCTATAACCTCAATTCAAGCAATTTATGTGCCGGCGGATGATTATACAGATCCGGCCCCCGCAGCAGTCTTTAGTCATTTGGACTCCACGTTAGTTCTTGAGAGAGCTTTGGCTGAACAGGGGCTGTATCCCGCAGTGGACCCGCTAGCATCGTCTTCATCCGCATTAGAAGTGGCAATAGTGGGGGATAGGCATTATCAGGCAGCCCGGGGAGCCCAGAAACTCCTGCAAAGGTATAAAGATCTTCAGGATATTATTGCAATTCTTGGAATTGATGAGCTTTCAGATGAAGATAAGCAAGTTGTATTAAGGGCAAGGAGGATTCAAAAATTTTTGACCCAACCTTTTTCTGTTGCAAAACCTTTCACAGGAAAAGAAGGAAGGTACGTAGGTCTTTCTGATACTATTGAAGGTATTGAAAAAATCCTATCCGGTGAGCTTGATAACATTCCTGAAACAAGGTTTTATATGAAAGGCTCAATAAGTGAGGTTTTAAATGAAACTTTTAGTTCTTAAAGCAACAGAGGTTGTATTTGAAGGGGAAGTAGAAAGTGTTTTATTACCAACCAAAGCAGGTAAGGTAAAGATTCTTCCGGGACATACAAGTTTGGCTACCCTTCTTTTCCCGGGGGTAGTTAAAATTTTGGGAGGTTCTGAACTAAAAAAGCTACAAGTTGAGAGAGGCTTGGTGAGTGTTGAAAAGGATACAATTACACTACTTCTTGATCAGACGGCAAATAATTTTGAAGCTTCAAAAATTTTAAATTTTGCATTGGAGCTTGCAAGAAGCGGTCAGGATGGTAGAAACCTGCCCCATGAATTAATTGAGGTTGAAAAAGAAATTAAGTACCAGTTGAATAAAAGAGAATTTGAAGAAACCTTTTAAGTTTTATATTTACTTATGAGAGAGTGTACATTCACTGTCACATGTTAATAATACTCTATTTCAGCATTTGTGGAATTTTAATAAAGCTGTGAGCTATACTATAGAGAGTAAGGGGGTGATGTTAGATGATGGGATATTATGGAAACGGTTCATATTCTTTGTTTGGCTTAGTTGGTTTTCTTTTCTGGACTGTTTTGTTTGTTGATCTTGTTCTTGTTGGAATTTGGCTTTGGAGACAGCTTGATAAAAAAAAGTAGAGTTGTTAAAAGCTTATACAATTGAAATAGCCTATGCTTGAGAAAATTACCCTATTAGAGGATCTGTGGGTCTATACAAAAGCGCTGCAGCTTAAAAATTTTCCAAATAGTACTTTGGAACCTATCTTGGGCGGGGGAAGGCTGTCTAGACCAAAATTTATGTTTGTGTTTATCAACCCCACATACAAAAACATATCTTCTGACCCCTCTTGGGTTGGTAAAAGAAGGCCATGGACAGGGACCAAATATATCTGGCGAATTTTTAATAAGGCAGGGCATTTTGATAACTCATTACTGCAGGAAATAGAAAAGACAAAAATTTGGAGCGTTGATTTTGCAGATAAAGTTTATTCGCATTTAAGTGCTAGGGGGTTTTATTTTACCAATATTGTTAAATGGACAGGTGAAAATGCAGACCTTCCTGATAGTCAAAAGGTTAGGCTTTTTTTACCCTTATTAAAAAAAGAACTTGAGATAGTTAAGCCGTCTTATATTGTTACTTTTGGGTTGATCCCATTCAAAGCGTTGACCGGGTTGGATATAAAGCTTAGAGATTACTTTGATGCTTCAATTAAACTAAGGCTGCTTGAAACTTTTAACACTAACTTGGTAGGAGATAATTTCAAGATTATTCCCTGTTATTTTCCGGTTGGTAGGGGGGATCCTAAAAGAGCCGTAGAGCTACTTAGACTTTTGCCCAGTTGAAAAGTTGAGAACAGATGCCTTAAAAGTTTTTCTAACAGAGGCTCTAACAGCAATTAATGCTATAGGTTGCAAAGTTTGCCCTCTAGTAGTACTATTTGTATTTACAAAAGGGAAAAATATCTCTAATTGAAGGTAGGAGTTGAAATGTCTCAAGACAAATTGCATGATGAGGAAGAGGTTACACTGGTAGAGGTTGTCCATGTGTCCTCACAAGATCTGGAGCTAAGCTTACCAGAGAAACTGCTGTACCCGCCGTTTGCTTTACTTCTGGTGGCAATAATTCTCTTTGCTTTTGCGGTGGCAGGAGGAACATGGGCAGGAACCATAATCTTTTTTTTGGTTCTTGTTCCCCTCTATCTGCTTCACTGGGCAGTACAGAAATTCAAAGAGAAACTTCATATCAAGTGAGAGGCAACGTACTTCTGGGGGTTTAGCTTAAGGCAAAGGCTTGACCCCCAAACTTTTAAAAATATAGTAAACTAAGCCTCATGAAACAAAGTCCGGTTCTTAGTTTGCCGGTAGAATCCAGGTTTAATGTAATCCAAGAGTTCTGGTTTGATAATACTAACCATCCCAAGAGAGGCAGCTTCTATAAGCTTTTTGATAATCTCCATCCAGGAGTTGATTTTGGTCTGCAGATTGGAGCTGAGGTTAAGGCTTCCTTTGAGGGAGTTGTTGTAAGACTTGAGAACCATAAGGGTATGGGAAATGTTATTGGGATCAGAAATGGGAACATTGTAGCTTTATATGCTCATTTGAGTAAGTTTAAAGTTTCTCTTGGTGAAAAGGTGGCAAGTGGGCATGTGATTGCATTATCAGGAAACACAGGGGAGGCTACAACTGAACCCCATCTTCATTTTGAACTTAGAGATATTACTAAAAAAGTGTTGAAACTAATGGTTTTTAAGCCTTGGTTTGGTATACCCATTAAAAACTGGTCAAACACATTTTCATACTTTGTAAAAAATGAAAATACTCCAAAGACTCTAAAGTCCCTGGCTCTTAGATATTTTGGGAGTGAAAAGAAATGGCAGCTTATTGGCGCCTCAAACCCGCTTCTTTCTACCGTTTCCCAAGACAAAATTTTAGAGGAAGGAAAGGAGGTTGTAATACCAAATTTTTCCGTGCAGTAAGTTTTTTTTGCCTCTCTCTATGTTTTGAAATACTATAGCTCAAAAATCGGCTCCCAGGTACTTCAATAAACTTAAATATTGAATTATCTGTCTTCTACCAACCCCTTCTTTTGTGTCCTGCTCACCCGCCAAAGCGATTAAGTCCTCATACGTCCCCTCCCTTAATACCTTCGTAACTTTTGGGACAAACTCGTTGTCGCGCGTGAACTCCTGAATCTTGTTTATAGGGTATGTATCAAAGAATTTAACCTCACCAATTTCGATTACAGAAGTAAAGGCGCCTTGGTGGATGGGCCGTTCTGGATTGGAGAAGGCTTTGTGATTTTCAATTGGAAGAGTTGCTTTCTGGTCTCCAAAGTTTGTACATTTTTCAAATGAAGGAGCCTCAATAGTCATGTTTAAATTATAACTTAATTCACAACTTTATCTGGTATTTGTTAATCTATTCTCAAATAATCTTGGTTCAATAGTCTCCCACGGTCCCTATAATTTTGCTGTAGATGTAAGAAAAACTCATGGTCGGGGTGAGAGGACTCGAACCTCCGACCCCCAGTACCCCATACTGGTGCGCTAGCCAACTGCGCCACACCCCGAAAGACTTTTTTGCATCGATTTGAAATATACCATATTTCGTTAAATCTATTTACTTCAGTTTTCCTCTTTATTTTTGTAAAAGTATAGACAAAGCCTCCCAAAAACACTATAATACTCATTAGTATTAGTATTTGCCCCAGAAAGTAAGGTATGTCAGTTGATAAAGATAAGCTTTTAGCTCTTCAGTCTGCTATGGCCCAGATAGAAAAAAATTTTGGTAAAGGCGCAATTATGAAACTTGGGGAGGGAGCTTCCACAAAAGACATTCAAGTTATTCCAACAGGATCTATTGCGCTTGATCTTGCTCTTGGTGTTGGCGGGGTTCCAAGAGGCAGAATAATAGAAATCTTTGGTCCGGAATCAAGCGGTAAAACAACCCTTGTTCAACACATAATTGCAGAAGCACAGAAAGCCGGAGGTACGGCAGCTCTGATTGATGCAGAACACGCTTTTGATCCTGTTTATGCCCATAAGACTGGAGTAAATGTTGAGGATTTGTTGGTTTCTCAACCGGATACGGGGGAACAGGCGCTTGAAATAGCAGAAACTTTGATCAGATCAAATGCGGTTGACGTTGTGGCTATTGATTCGGTGGCAGCTTTGGTTCCAAGAAGTGAAATTGAGGGGGAAATGGGAGATCAGTTTATAGGTCTTCAGGCCCGCCTTATGAGTCAAGCTTTAAGAAAAATTACAGGTGCTACAAGCAAATCAAATTGTCTGGTTATTTTCACAAATCAAATTAGAGAAAAGATTGGAGTAATGTTTGGCAATCCGGAAACAACCCCGGGTGGAAGAGCGCTTAAATTCTACGCTTCCGTAAGACTTGAAATAAGAAGAATTGAATCTATTAAAGAAGGAGATAAAGTTATGGGTAACAGGGTGAAAGTCAAAGTTGTAAAAAACAAAGTTGCCCCTCCCTTTAGGACTGCAGAATTTGACATCATGTTTTCTGAAGGTATTAGTAAGGTTGGAAATCTAATAGATGTTGGGGTGGAACTTGGGGTTATCAAAAAAAGCGGTTCCTGGTATGAGTATGAAGGACAAAAACTTTCTCAGGGTCGGGAGGCAGCTAAAGAATTGTTAAAGAGTAACGGCAAACTGGCAACAGAAATAGAAAAAAAGATCAGAGATGCCGTTAAAAAAGGTGTTTCGGCCCCTCTTGAGGTAGGAAACGAAGAAGTCGAAAAAGAATAATCAATGCTAATTACAAAAATAGAAAAAAGCTATAGGAAGGGTTACTTTAATGTATATGTAGATGACAGCTTGGCTTTTACACTTCTTAATGATGACTTAGTTAAAGAAAAACTTAAGGTTGGGTTAACTCTTTCAGAAGAGCAGAGACATTTATATGTAACTAAAGCTACATCTTCTTATTATTTTTCAAGGGCTCTTAATTTTTTATCTTTTAGACTGAGGACAAAAGCGGAAGTTGAAAAAAAGCTAAATATGCTACTTAAAGAGGATATCAAGTTATCCTCTTCAGAAAAAGAGGACCTTAAAGCCCAGCTGCTTCAAAAATTAGCAGCCTTAAGACTTATTGATGATGAGAACTTTGCCAAAATTTATGCCTCAACTAAATTAGATGCAAAAAAACCCATTGGAAAAACTCGCATCAAAATGGAACTTTTAAAAAAAGGAATTCCAAAACCACTGATAGAGAAAATTTTGGAAGAAGAAGGCAATTCAAGCAACCAAATACTTGAGGATTTGGTTTTGGTAAGGCTTAAGGCCATAGATAGTGTGAAAGCGGAAGATCTGCCAAAACTTAGGCGTAGGTTATGCAGTTTCTTATTAAGAAGAGGTTTTCCTCCATCTCAGGTTTTTAGCGTGGTTGACACAATAATCAAAAGAAAATACAATAGGGCTGATTTAGACAAAATATTTTTGGCAAAAAACAATGACTAGACTAATTATTAATCTACAAGCAAATAACCAAAGAACTACTACTTGTTTTTAAGTTAAAGACCCTTTTGGTGAGGGCTCGTTTTTTCCTCTATTTTGTTTTAAATCGCAAAAAATTAAAGTGTATTTAGTATAGGAGGAAATATATGTCTGTTTTAGAACTCGTCTTAATAGTAACCACGCTTGGGAGTGTTGGTGGCATGTTTTATTTAAGTCTAAGAAATAAGAAAGATAGCTTACTGCCATCTACACTGCCGGAAAAAGCCGAGACAATAGAAAAGTCGGAAGGAAAAAAGATAGAGGAAGTAAAGTCAATTCTGCAAGAGCCCAGATCAGAGCAGGTGAGCAAAGAACAGGTAGTAATTGACGCTCACAACAAGGCAAGAGAAATAGTTCTAGAAGCAAGAGATGATGCTCTAAAAATAAAAAGACAGTCGGAGGAGGAATCCAGGAAGATAAGACAAGAAGCAATGGAGCTTGAAAAAAGGATTGACGTAAGGCAAGAAACCCTTGATAAAAAAATATCAGATATTGATAGGCATGAGCATGAAATTATTGCTAAAGAAGGGAAAGCACAAAATAGACTGAATGATTTGGAAACTGTATATAAGCAGCAAGTGGAAAAACTGGAAGCTGTTTCAGGGATGACAAGAGAAGAGGCAAAAAAAAGCCTGATTTTGTCAGTTGAAAGAGAACTTTCTCAGGAGGTAAGTAAGAGAGTAAGAGAGGCTGAAGAAAAAATTAAACAAGAGTCGGAAATAAAAGCAAAAGAAATAATTGTTGATTCCATGCTTCATGCTTCTACAGACTATGTAGTTGAATACACAGTGTCAAAAGTAAAATTACCGGATGAGGAAATAAAGGGGAGAATAATTGGTAAAGAAGGTAGGAATATAAAGGTTTTTGAGGAGCAAACGGGCGTGAATCTTGAGATGGAGGAAGGCTCCGCTGATGTCAGGATTTCAAGTTTTGACCCTATCAGACGGGAAATTGCTCGTGTTTCATTGGATAGGCTTATAGCTGATGGGCGCATTCAGCCTGCAAAAATTGAGGAAATAGTCCAAAGAACGGCCAAAGAAATAGATCATATAATCTTTAAGGCAGGAGAAGAGCTTTGCCACAAAGTTGGTGTTTATAATCTACCTAAAGATCTGATCTTTATGCTTGGGAAGTTCAAATATAGATTTTCTTATGGACAAAATATGATTCAGCATACTCTTGAAGAAACAAAACTGGGAATTCAGCTAGCAAGTGAACTCAAGCTTGATGTCAATATAGTAAGACTTGGTTGTTTGTTCCATGACATTGGAAAGATTGTTACTGATGAAGAAGGCACACACGTTCAGCTTGGAGTTGACTTGCTCAAGAAATTTAAAGTTTTGGATTCGGTTATCAACTGTGTTGCGGAACACCATGAGGACAAACCTTTTTCTTCTCTTGAGTCCGTTGTTGTGCATATTGCGGACTCTATTAGCGGTGCAAGGCCCGGAGCAAGAAGTGAGGATTATGAAGCATATGTTAAGCGAATGCGAGACCTTGAGGCAGCCGCAACTTCTTTTGATGGTATTGAGAAGGCTTATGCAATATCGGCTGGGCGTGAGGTTAGGATTTTTGTGAAGCCTGAGAGAGTGGATGACTCCTCAAGCGCACTTTTAGCCCGCGAGATAGCCAAAAAGATTGAACTTGAACAAACTTATCCCGGAACAGTGAAGGTAACAGTTATCAGAGAAACAAGGTACTCTGATACAGCTAAGTAAGTTTTTTATTAAAAAAGCGGTAAAGAACCAACAAAAAGCTTGATTTAATAACTTAGAAGCGGTATTGTCTTTATGTTTAAGTTGGTCTGAAGGGAAAAACAGAGTGCTAAGCGCGTGTTTCTGAGTAAAAAAATCTGCGTAAGCTCTAGGTTTTTATATGACACTACTTCCTGCTGAAACTTTCAACATAGGAATCATTGCCCTCATTTTAATTTCATTGGTTGCTTTTTATGTGGTTAAGTCTTTTATCAAATCAGTTGTGGCAAGTATCCTTTATACATTTCTTATTGGTATTCTTCTTTTTTTTGCGGGGCTTGTTTATTTTTTTGGGGTATTGGGAACAGTCAATTTATTTAAGGGTCTTTTAAGATTATGAAAATACTTTTCATAGGAGATATTGTTGGCTCCCCGGGAAGAAAGGCTGTAGAGCAAGCCTTGCCAAAAATTAAGTCTCAGAATGACCTTGATTTAACTGTTGCTAACGCTGAAAACTTAGCTCATGGGCGTGGTATAACTGAGGGGACAATAACAGACATGAAACTTGCCGGGGTGGATTTTTTTACTGGCGGAGATCATTTGTTTTGGAATAAGGATACCTCAGATTATATTGATGCTTTACCTCTCATAAGACCTGCGAATTATCCTGAAGGTACTCCGGGCAAAGGTTATGCTGAGATTGATCTTGGAAAGCGCGGAAAAGTATTGTTGATCAACCTTTTGGGCAGGACTTTTTTGAATGAAAGAGTGGATGACCCCTTTAGAAAAGCAGATGAAATATTAACACTCACTGCAGCTAAAAAATATGAAGCGGTAATTGTAGATTTTCATGCTGAAGCAACAAGTGAAAAAGCTGCAATGGGATTTTATTTGGATGGGCGTGTGACAGCCGTTTTAGGTACTCATACCCATGTACCAACTTGTGACGCCCTGACGCTTCCAAAAGGAACCTTTTTTGTTAGCGATGTTGGTATGAGTGGGAATGTGGATTCGGTTTTAGGGGTTAAAAAAGAAATAATTCTTAGACAATATTTGAGTGGTATGAATCAAAAATTTGAATGGGAAGAATCAGGAAGAAAAGCGTTTAGGAGTGTTTTACTTGATTTAGATAAGATGACAGTTGAAAGAGTTGATAGAAATTTATATTAGTTTACCGCCAGGTTTTGAAAGGGGGTGAATACTATCATGACAAAGTCAGATTTGATTACGGCTGTGGCTGATAAAACAAGTATGACCAAAGCCGATTCACAAAGAGCGCTTGACGCCCTTGTTGATGTTGTATCAAAGAGCCTTTCAAAAGGCGAAAAGGTTACTTGGACTGGATTCGGAACTTTTGAAGTTCGCCATAGAGAAGCAAGAATGGGTAGAAATCCCCAAACCGGCGCACCTCTTCACATTCCAGCAACCAAGACACCCGCTTTCAAGGCCGGAAAAGGTCTCAAGGATGCTGTAAAGTAATTCTTGTATTGGTTAAAAAAACAGAAACCCGCTGTAAAAGGCGGGTTTTTGTATCTTAAAAAAATAAAACGAAGACAAGTTGTAGAAAACGGCTTATTTTGCCATTAATTCTTTGGATGTTAAGAAAATAGGACTAGGAGGAGAAAAGTACTTTGGATTTTTTTCAAGTTTATAAGCTGTTCCATCTTTTAGAACATAATACGCAAGTCCCCCCATTTTTTGGATAATTTGATAATCCCACAAAGAGTGGCCGCTTTTCCAGTTATCAAGGGACAATAGTGGCGTTGTCCCAAGGTTAATCCAGGAGTGACCGTATTCAGGGGTTATTACAATTTCATCCCCTTCTTCTGCTTTGATAACAAGAAATTCGGAAATCTCATTTTCAATAACTTTCTCATTGTTTTCAATTTTCTTTTGTAGGAGTAAAAGACCTCTGCCTGAAACAAGTCGGTAGGTTTCATTTACCGCAAGAGGATGATAATGGCCAAAAGTTTTGTTAAATTCGGTGCCATGGACTCCAGGGGCTACAACAGTGAGATTTTCCCATTTTTCATGACCTATCTGATTAAAAACCCAGTAGCAGGGATCCGGGCCTTTGATACCCTCCTTTAAGACAGATTTTAGCTCTTGGTAATTTCTGACACTTGCAAGATTCATACTTTGTACTTTACAAAATAACAGATTATTGTCTTTGAGTGTAGCTCTAATACCCAAAGTAATGAAACAATGAGTAAAAAGTAAGCACAATCACCAAAAATAAATAACTTCTCCTGTTTGATAAAAGTACCCCAATAGATATTGGTAGAACAAGATACCAGGGGGTAAGCCATGAAATAAAAATAAAAAATGTAGCAGAGAGGGCGAAAAACAAAAATTCCAACAGCATAAAGTTCTTAATCAATAAATAATAAATAAGCAGTAGATAAAAAGCTACAAAAACAGTAGTCCTAACAAGACCTTCATTTTCTGCAAAGACATATCTAGTAAGAGATACTATTGGAGAGCATCTGTGAAAACAACCTATGTCCCTTCTGAGATTTAAGTTTTGATCAAGGAAAGGTTTTAAATTGGGGTGTTTAATCACAAAAAAGGAAAATATAATCAACAATGTGATTAGGAGCGAGGAGAGAAAGAATTGCTTGGTCCACAGTAACTTATTTCCTTGTTTCTTTCTTTTTAGAATGAAAATGGGGAGAATTATTATTGGATAATATTTTATTAAAATCATAGATATTGTAAGAAGACCCCCAATCAAAGATCTTCTTCTGAGAAGCATGTAAACAGATCCAAGTAGTAGGAATAAAATTATAACTTCATTGTGGGCTTCAAGAACAAGGTGGATCAAAACAGTTGGATTAAATGCAAACAAGAAAAAGAGCCTCTGTCTCCCAAGAGAATCTAAAATTTTTCCAAATAAAATAACACAAAAAATAAACACTAATAATGTGAAAAACTTTTATAAAAAAAGAGAAACTAACATATTATCTGATATGATCGTGAGTGGGCTCATTAGTATTACAAAAAGCGGGCCATAAGCTGGTGGGAAAGCTACCCACCAAGCAGTGATTTTATTAACCCAAGGATTACTATCTTGATAATTGAGCGGTTGAAAAAAGGATTGGGGACCGTAAAGTACCATGTTTTTTGCAGAAATCAGATAAGAGGCAAAGTCTATGCTAAATAAGGGCGGTGTTATTGAAAGAACTATCAGGAGGGGTAGGAGAAACTTCATAAGCAAATATCTTGGTGTGGTTGAAACGGCGGTTTTGACCGCCATATATAAATAGAATATTGAAAGAAGATAAAAAGATATTATTAGAACATTTAAATTCTTGGTATCAAGATTTTCAAAGTGGGTTAAAAAGTAAGATTTTCTCATAAAAGAGATAAAGATTGTTGGAATAAATAGAATTTGATATAAGACTAGCTTTATAGCAGTAGCTTTGTTCACTTTTTGATTCTCCAGGCTTTATTTATCATTTGCAACAGTTTTAGGGACGGCTGTCAGAGGTTTTTGGTTTGGTGATTTAGATCTCCGAAAGGGTTTTTTTTTGTTATAATTCGCCCATTATGCCTTCATTGGAACCTAAAAAGTATCACATCACAACTTTTGGATGCCAGGCAAACACTGCGGATAGCGAGGCAATGGCTGGAATTCTGGAAGCCTTTGATTTTTACGAAACAAAAAAAGAAGCTGAAGCAGATCTTTGGATTGTTAACACCTGTTCTGTCAGACAAAAATCTGAAGACAAAGTGTATGGGCTTGGGAAGAAAGTCAAAGACTATAAAAAGAATAACCCAAACCTCAAAATACTAATGGCTGGATGTATGGTTGGTTCCGTTACGGGGGAACGTCAAAGGTATGCTTTAAGTGAGCTAAAAAACAGAACTCCTTGGGTGGATAAGTATATAAATCCTTCTCAAATAAAAGAACTTCCCATGTTGCTCACTGAATTAGAGCTTATTGATGATTGGGCTGATAAAGCTTTGAATTTTTCCAATCTGCAAGCCAAAAGAGGAGAAACTTTTGCGCCCGGAGAGTTTGCCTTACCCAACAAGAAGCACGCTTTTGTTAACATTTCAGTTGGTTGTGATAATTTTTGTACATTTTGTGTAGTGCCTTATGCAAGAGGTAGGGAGGTGTCAAGATCACAAGATGAAATAATGACGGAGGTAGAACATTTAATCAAAGCAGGTTTTGAAGAAATCACCCTTTGCGGTCAAAATGTAAACTCCTGGGGTCTGCCAACCCAAACAAAATTTGCAATCAGAACAAGAAGCCACTTCAAATTGCCTTTTGCATCTTTATTAAGGAAAATACATGCTTTGGAAGCTGTTAAAAAGATTAGTTTCATTTCATCTAACCCTTTTGATTTCACAATCGATTTAATAGAAACTCTTAAACTTCCAAAAATTTCAAGGTATTTACATATGGCCGTGCAATCTGGGAGCAATGAAATACTAAAGAAAATGAATAGAAGACATACGGTAGAAGAGTTTAAAAACCTTGTTGGGAACATAAGAGAGGCAGTTCCTGAAATTGAAATAGGTACGGACCTAATTGTAGGATTTCCGGGAGAGACTGAAGAATACTTTTTAGAAACAATAAGGTTGTGTGAGGAGGTTAATTTTAGTGTGACTTATATATCTATCTACTCTCCAAGAAAGGGAACTCCAGCAGAAAAGTTTTTTAAAGATGATGTTTCCTTAACGGAAAAGAAAAGAAGACATGCACTTTTGACTAAAATTGTTGAAAACTCAAAAAAAGTTAAGGTTAAAAGTTAGATGAAAGCCATCCTTCTCCTGGGACCAACAGGAACCGGGAAAACTTCCCTAGCTCTGAGACTTTGCAAAGAGTTTGAGGGGCTTATTGTTTCAGTTGATTCAAGACAGGTGTATAAACACATGGATGTGGGTACGGGAAAAATAAGGGACAATAATGTGAGAATTCAGAAGGGAAATGGTTGGTGGAAAGTAAACAACTTAAAAATTTATGGTTTTGACATTATCACTCCTGATACAACTTTTTCCTCTTTTGACTTTCTTAAATATGTCTCTTCTTTGAATTTAGTTAAATTCAACAAGCCAGTCTTTTTTGTTGGAGGTACAGGGTTTTACTTTGACTGCCTACTTGGAAATGTGAGGCTTTCAGGCGTTGAAAAAAACACTAAGTTAAGATTGGATTTGGAAAAGCAAAACCGTGAAGAACTTAATGCAAAGCTTAAAGAAATAGATCCAATAAGGGCAGGTTCAATAGACTCAAAAAATAAAGTTAGGTTAATCAGAGCTATTGAGATTTCCATTGGTAGAAATACAAGTCCAAAGGAAGTAAGGGAGCAATTCAGCCTTTTAACTTATTTGATTGCCCAAGACCCATTGTTATTGGGATTAACAGGTCATAGAGCGCTGCTTTATCAAAGAGCGGATGCTTGGGTGGATTCCATCTTTGATACTTCATTGATGGAAGAAGTCACAATGTTAGAGCAGCTAGGTTTTGGTCAGTCTCTCCCAGTAAGAGGGCTTATTTATAAAAGTGCCATAAGTTTTGTTAAAGGGGAATTATCTAAAAAGCATGCTGTAGAAAGAGCAAAATTTGATTTGCATGCTTATATTAGGAGGCAGCAAACCTATTTTGGAAAAATGAAAGGTATCAATTGGCTTGATATTAGTGAGAATGGCTTTGACAATAAGATTTCAACACTAGTACAATCTTACCTAGATGGATAAAAACATTGTAATCTCAATAAAAACAATTTTTATCACTTTCCTGTTTGTGGTGGCTTCACTTCTTTTATACCAAATAAGGGATGTTGTGTTTCAGCTTGTGATAGCCTTAATTTTGGCTCTATCTGTAGAATCCACAATAAGTTCACTGGTAAAAAGAAAGATTCCCAGGTGGGTTGCTGTTATTCTTGTGTTTGGAGGAGCCATGCTAGCTCTTGGGGGTTTTACCACAATTGCGCTTCCTGACATAATTTCTCAAACAAGAAAGCTGCTTATGAATCTTCCTTATCTTGTGGAATCTGTTGTGCCAAATGAAGAATTGCGCAGGTCTTTAAGCACGGAGCTTTCTAAATTAACTTTTTCTCAGGGGGGTGTAGTAAGTTTTACGGTAAACTTTTTTTCAAATGCAATTACAACTGTCACACTTTTTATTTTTACCCTTTATCTTTCAATAGATCTACCCAATGTTAAGAAGCGCTTCATAGAGCTTTTTGGGGAAAAACATAAGAGTAGGTTAGATGAATCCTGGCATGAAATAGAGGTTAATTTAAGTAGGTGGATAAAAGGACAGCTATTTTTGATGGTTGCAGTTGGTTTGGCTGCTTATGTTGGGTTAGTTTTTCTAAAAATTCCGTATGCTGTTCCCCTTGCAATCATATCAGGGCTGTTAGAGGTTGTTCCTGTTCTTGGTCCTATAATTGCAACAATAGTAGCAGGGGTAGTGGGGTTTTCAATAGACCCATTGACTGGAACTATGGTGGTTGCGCTATTTGTAGGGATTCAACAGCTTGAAAATACCATACTGGTTCCGCGTATTATGCAAAAAGTTATTGGATTTAATCCACTTGTAACCATGATGGCTCTTCTAATTGGAGGTCAGCTTTTTGGGATAATTGGGGCTCTGATTGCAGTTCCCACAATCTTAATTCTGATTGTTATTACACATAGCATTATTTCCATTGAAGTTGATGATACGGGTCTTGAATAATTTCATTTCTAACTTTAATGCAGGATGCCATAAGCCAGATTCTGTTTATGCGGTATCTGTCTGATGCTCCAGCTTTGTGCCTTGCCGAGCCAGCTTAAAACGGCACTGTCGTGGATTGCTGCGGGTGGGATTTCCATGCGTTTCATACTTCTCCCATAGGTTTTAACGCCTTTAGGGAAAGATCGTCTCTGTGGATCTCAGATGGCGTTGATTGGTCATCTGTTTCAAGGCCTTTTCAGGCCTCAAACACCAGCTGTTGCCAGTTGGAGCTTGCGCCCCAATCCCTTGCTCTATGCAGTCTGGACTTTCCCCTCCTGAAAACAAGAGTAATCGCTTGGACATCCTGCCAAGGTATTTTACCATCAAATTTAAAAACTATTTTAGCCCAATTTATGTTATAATATATGTTGTAATGTCCTATGTTAGACTTAACAGCGCCTTTTTACAGGGGTTAACTTCAACTTGTGTGGGAGTTGAAGTAAAAATTGAATCATACGGTCTTCCATATTTTAATATTATTGGACTTGCAGATAAAAGTGTTGATGAAGCAAAAGAAAGAGTAAGAGCCAGTATAAAATCATGTGGCTTTGATTTTCCTCTGAGAAGAATTACAGTGAACTTATTCCCGGCTGAGCTTCACAAGCGGGGGTCTTTTTTTGATCTTGCAATTTGCTTAGGAGTATTAGTAGCATCAAAACAGGTAATTCCAAAAGTGGATTTAACAAAACTGCTAATTATTGGTGAGCTCACATTAAATGGTGAGCTAAAAGCTGTTAAAGGGGTGCTGCCCATAAGCCTTTCTGTAAATAACACTTCTTGCAAGTGCCTATTGATACCAAGTCAAAATATAGAGGAGGCAGCTTTTTCCAAGATGCCTGTTTTTGGAGCGGAAACGTTGCTGGAAGCTGTAAAGTTTTTAAAAGGGATTTTGGTAAGCTCAATTGTAAAGACGGCACCACAAAAAACTTCTTTGGAGAATAACTTTGAGATACTGTTTGAGGATATTCAGGGCAATAGTAAAGCAAAGAGAGCTTTGCAGATTGCTGCTGCGGGAGGACACAATTTACTGTTAGTTGGTTCGCCGGGAAGTGGTAAAACGCTACTTTCCAAATCGATGGTTTCCATACTCCCACCACTTTCTCACTATGAATTTTTGGAATCAGCTAAAATTTACTCCGCTTGTGGGAGGATGGAAGAATTGACTGGTGCAAAAGACCTTTTAGGGAGGTTACAAGCAATATTTCCCTGTCCTCATTACTTGGAGGCGGATCACTTCCAATTCCGGGAGAATTAACACTTGCTCATAACGGTGTTTTGTTTATAGATGAGTTTTGCGAACTTCCAAGAACTCACATTGAGAGTTTAAGACAGCCCTTAGAGGAGAAAATATTGTCAGTTTCAAGAATCAAGGATAGAAGAGTGTTCCCCTGTAATTTCATCTTAATTGCCGGGACTAATCCCTGCCCATGCGGATATTTGGGTAATAAGCATCAGAAATGTATTTGTTCAGCCTATGAAATACTCAGATATAAAAGGAAACTAAGCGGCCCTATTGTTGATAGAATTGATCTTATTACTGAGGTTGCTTCCAGCTTTAATAACTGTCCAGATCCTAAAAGTGAAACTTCTCATGAAGTAAGAAATAAAGTTATTAATGCAAGAACTATTCAGAAGCTAAGATACCAAAAGCTAAATAAAAATCTTTTAGATAAGGGAGAAAGTTTGATTTTCAGTAATGCTCAGGTGTCCTTTAAATATATTTCCAGTTTATTCGACTTTGAGCAAGAAGCTTCCGCCTTGCTCCAAAAATCATTTGACAGCTTGAAATTTTCCTTAAGAACATACAGCCGAATCTCACGTGTTGCCAGAACCATTGCGGATTTGGAAGGGGCAAGAAAAGTTGAAGCAAATTCTGTTGCTGAGGCTCTACAATTTAGACTCCGTTCTTGAGTTTACAGTTCTTGGGGTCCATAATTTTGGTGTATGTATTTTTTAGGTGTAGACGGCGGAGGTACAAAAACCCAAGTAATTCTTGCTGATAAGAATGCAAATATACTTGGTGTCAGCAGAGTCGGCTCCACTTACATAAGATCAATAACAAAAGAGCTGTTGTATGAGACTTTAGAAGAGGGCATTTCCCTAGCACTTAAAGATGCTTCCTTGGAGACTGGAAAAATTGGGATAGAAAAGTCCTGTTTTGGGATTGCCGGTCTTGATAATCCGCATGATTTTGAATTGTTGGCCTCCTGTGTAAAGGAACTTAAAAGCGTAAAACTTGATGCTAACCCCCTTTTATTAAATGATGCAGTGTGTGCCTTAAGGAGGGGTACTTATGAGCCATTTGGAGTAGTTATTGTTGCAGGCACCGGTTCTAACTGCTATGGCAAAAACAAACAAGGCCAAAGCGTTTTTGTTGGAGGCTTGGGGCACATTTTAACTGATGAAGGTGGTAGCTATTTTGTGGGATCTCAGGTATTGCATTCTGCGGCTAAAAGTTATGATGGCAGGATAGAAAAAAGCTTGCTTGAGCAGTATGTATATGAAAGTTTTGGGGTTATGAATATGAGAGACGTGATTTTGAAAGTCCATGAGAGAACTTTTGGGAAAAGGGAAATAGCAAGTCTTGCAATGATCTGTGAAAAGGCCGCAAAAGAAAATGACAAAGAAGCAATCAGAATTTTAAAAGAGGCAGCTTCTGAAGCTATATTAATGATATCTACTGCTATTAAAAAGCTTGGAATGATAGATGACTCATTTGATTTAGTTTGTGTAGGGGGGGGATTTAAAAATCCTACCGGTCCAATGCGAATTGATTTTGAGATGTTTGTTAGACAAAATTTTGTTCAAGCAAAGATAATTTACCCTACCAGTGAACCTGCCATGGGGGCGGTTTTTCTTGCAATTGATGCCTGTAATTGTGCTGTCCCTTCAGTTTGAGGTGTTAGAATTTTATTAAAGTTATCCACTTATTTTGACTAACTGCCAAGGTTGAGATCATAAGGACGGAAGCTATTAAAAAGAAAAGAGTTTTCAATAGGTCTTTTTTAATCTCATTAATATTTAATGCATAAGATTTATTATTGTCCTCCCCTTTTTTGAGAATCTTAACGGCAGTTCTTAAATCAGGCTGCGATGCTTTTTCAATTGTTTGTTGTTTGATAGTGTCTGCTTTTGAATTTAATTGGGCTTTTAATATTTCCACCTGACGTCTTAGCTTACCATTCTCCCTATTTTTCATGGCGTAAAGATAGCACACTTTTTTTAATATAGAAAGCTGTGTTAATTATTAGTATAATAAATGTGTTCAATAGATAGGTGTTTAAACTATGCTTAAAAACATTTTGATTATTGTTTTATTCCTTTTTGTTGTGGGTCTTTCTTCCCTCTATTATTACACCTTACAAAAAAGACAAGCTTTTAAATCACCTCTTGATAAAGTTGTTAGTAAGCTAAAGAAGGAAGAGAATTTGATTGAAAATCCTTTAAATGGAGTCCTATACCCAAAATCTGCTGAAGAAAGACTTTTGAAGAGGCGACCGCTTGTTGTAATGATTGGGAATAATGCTGATGCAAGACCACCTTCAAACATTTCCCAGGCGGATATGATTTATGAAATAGTAGCTGAGGGAGGTATAACAAGGTTTATGAGCGTATTCCTAGCAAACGACCCGGAAAAAATAGGGCCCGTCAGAAGTATAAGAGGATACTTTTTGAACTGGATTTATGAGCTTGGAGACGCTATGGTTATGCATGACGGGTGGTCTCAATCCCCGGTTTTGGAAGCCAGCGCTATAGATTTAATTGATCAGATTCCTATAAGGAGCCTGTTTAGGGGGGGTCTATACGGATACAGGGATTTACAAAGGGAAGCTCCTAATAATGAATATGTATCTGCAAGGGTTGCAAGAGAGCATGGAGATAAGTTAGGTTGGGAGGGCGTATCTTCGTTTGAAAAATGGAAATTTAAAGATGATAACAAAAAAAGCTATGAGTTAAGATCAAAGGCATCGGTAGTTGACATAATTTTTTGGACTTCAGGTGATTATGATTCTCATTTTGACTATGATCCTATAAAGAATGCATATTTAAAGTCAACTGGTGGGGTAACCCATAAAGATTTAGAAAATGATGTGCAACTTGGTGCAAAGAATGTTATAGTGCAATTTGCAAAGGAAACGCCAGTTAACGATCAAAAAAACCACCTGCTCTATGCAAATATTGGAAGCGGAAAGGCTTTTGTCTTTTTGGACGGTCGTGTTGTGGAAGCGACTTGGACAAAAAAAGACCGGGTCTCACGCACCAAATTTTATGACCTTGATGGGAAGGAGGTAGAATTTAACAGAGGTGTTATTTGGGTTAGTGTTGTACCTGACAGAAATGAAGCTTGGGTAACTTATAAATGATATGCTTAAAGATATTCTAATATCAGAAGTCAGGGTTAAGATTTTGGCGTTACTGCTTGTTGAAAGCCCTACTCAGTCGCTCCATGTTAGAGATATTGTTAGAAAAGTTGGGACTGAAATAAATGCCGTAAGAAGAGAGCTTGAGAGGCTTTCTAAAGTAGGTTTTGTAAAAAGGCGCCCAAGAGGAAATAAGGTATTTTATGATGTAAACAGAGAGTTTATTTACTACCCTGAGCTTGTGAATCTTGTTGCAAAGGAGTTTGGTCTTGGATCGGAATTGATTAAAAACACAAAAAATTTGGGGAATATTACTTTTGCAGCTATGTCAAGAGCTTTGATTGGAGGAAGAATCGCCGGGCAAAATGATGTTGATCTTCTTATTGTAGGATCAATTGACGCCAATTTTTTGAAAGAAATAATTAAGAAGTATGAAGAACTTTATAAACATGAAATAAACTATACGGTTATGGGTGATGATGAATTTGTTTTTAGGAAAAAGAGAAGAGAACCTTTCATAATGCAACTCCTTTGCCAAACCCGAGTTATGCTGATTGGAAATGAAGAAGAGTTCTGTTCCCTCCTATGAAAATCTCATATGAAAAATAGAAAAATCACACTCGTTTTAATAGTGGTGTTATCTTTTGCTGCAGTTTTAATAGCGCTTCCAAGAATCCCAGTAGAAGTTACTACTAAGTATTTTACCTTAGATACATATATAGGAGGCTATTATTTTGATTTTCTCTCAGGAAGATTTGTGTTTGATTTTACTAAAGTCAGAAAAGGCCTTGATATACAGGGTGGTGTAAGGGTTGTACTTAAAGCTGACATGTCAAAAATCCCCGAGACTGAAAAAGACAGTGCTTTGAAATCAGCTAAAGAAGTAATTAGAAGAAGAGTTGATTTACTGGGAGTTGCGGAACCCCTTATCCAAACTTCAAAAGCTGGAAATGATTATAGAGTAATAGCGGAGCTTCCAGGTGTAACCGATGTGAATGAGGCTATAGCGCAGATAGGTCAAACTGCGCAACTTACTTTTAAGCAGATCAAAAAAGATGAAGTTTATGACCCGGCAAAATTTCAGGAATATTTTCTAAGCCCTTCTTTTTGGGAAGATACAGGAGTTACCGGAGCAGATTTGAAAGGTGCAGATGTAGTATTTAGTGGAGATAACGCCTCCCTTAATTCCTCTCCGCAGATAAGAATAAGGTTTAGTACTGAGGGAAGGAACAAGTTTTCAGAAATTGCAAAAAATAATATTAACAAACCCATTGCCATTTATCTTGATAAATCTGATACACCTTTATCTATGCCTGTGGTAAACCCCGACCTTGCTGATGGTTTAACTTCAGATCCCGTAATTACCGGAACATTTTCTATTCAAGAGGCTAACAGGCTAAGCATATCTTTAAGAGCCGGGGCACTTCCTGTGCCTGTTGAAATAATTGAACAAAAAACCATTGGGGCAACCCTTGGGGAAGATTCTATCAAGAAAAGTCTAATTGCCGGAGCAATTGGAGTTTTGATAGTTTTTGCTTTTATGGTTTTTAGCTATGGGAGACTTGGCGTTATTGCTAACATTGCCCTTGTGATTTACACCTTTATTACGCTTGCTATCTTTAAAATTATTCCCGTTACAGTAACTCTGCCAGGATTGGCCGGTTTTATCCTTTCCATAGGTATGGCAGTTGATGCCAATATTCTGACTTTTGAGAGAATAAAGGAGGAGTTGTTGTGGGGCAGACCTTTTAATCTTGCTCTTAGGAACGGCTTTGAAAGATCCTGGTCATCAATTAAGGATTCAAATGTCTCATCTCTTCTTACAAGTGCCATACTTTTCCATTTTGGAACAGGAGTTGTCAAAGGCTTTGCGCTAACACTGGCTGTAGGGATTGGGGTGTCTTTATTTACGGCTATCTTTGTGACAAGAACTTTAATAGATTTGTTGTATAGAAAAGCCTGACTATTTATGAATTTGCTTGCTAAAAAGAATATATATTTTTTTGTATCTATTGCGGTTTTAGTTCCAGGGCTTATATTTCTTTCACTTAAAGGCCTAAAACTTTCCATAGATTTTACCGGAGGATCTGTGTTTGAATTCTCTTATGAAAAAAAACTGTCCAGGGAAGAAATTAAAAGTGTTTTTGATGATGTGGGAGTAGAAATTGAAAGTGTAGTGGAAACTGGTGATGGAAAACTGTTGGTCAGATCAAGGTCTGTTGATAACGCCAAAAATGAAGAAATAAAAACTAAACTGCAAGATAGCTTTAATGATAACAAGATTTCCCAGACGTCTTTTGAAACTATCGGCCCTGTAATAGGGCAGGAAACTACCAGAAATGCACTCCTTTCCGTAGTCATAGCTTCAGTAGGAATACTTCTATATATAGCCTATTCTTTTAGACAAGTTCCATCCCCTTACTCCAGTTTTAGATTTGGAGTATCGGCAATAATTGCAGTTTTGCACGATGCCTTTGTAGTTTTGGGTGTTTTTTCTATTCTTGGGTATTTCTTTGGGGTTGAAATAAATTCCCTTTTTATCACTGCGTTACTTACAGTAATTGGTTTTTCCGTTCACGATACTATTGTTGTGTTTGATAGGATTAGAGAAAACCTGCTTAAAATGAAGAGCATGAGTTTTGAGTATGTTGTAAATTACTCTCTTGTTGAAACTTTGGATAGAAGTGTAAAAACCTCTCTTACAGTAATTCTTACTCTTTTGTCCCTTCTTCTTCTGGGGGGGGAGTCCATTAGATGGTTTGTGTTTGCGCTTTTGATTGGTATAGTTTCAGGCACTTATTCCTCAATTTTCAACGCTTCGCCAATTCTTGTTGTGTGGGAAAATTTTGTAAGGAAAAACAAAAAAAGCTAGATCATGAAACTTTATTTGTTGCTATACTTTCTTAAGAGGGATTAAGCTGGAAAATTTAAATCAAAATGATTTCTACTGCCAAAAGCTCGCTTATTTTTTTGTTTAGTATTCTATTACTACTATTATCACCATTTTTAAGTAAAGGATACTCCCAAGTGGTAATTTCTTGTACAGCAGGAGTTTCCATAAACAGCCTAAGCCCTGGTGCTTCTGAGACTCTTAGATTTGACATAAATAACGAAGATACTTCAGATAATATTTTGTGGATAAAAATAGATAAACCTTCTTCTAAATACACCATTACAGGGGCATCCGCTCCGGAAGGTGCTGTTTCCTATGATTCGGACAGTGTTACTTTGACCGGGATTGAAATATATGGACCCTCTGGAACATATATTGAGGTGTCAGTTACAACCTCTTCTTCAGAGGAGAGTGCAAAAAGCTGGGAAGTTAATGTAGCTGATAATACAGATGGTACTTCCCCTACAAGCTGTTCAGGCTCATTGAGTACTTCTATTAGTGAAGGAGATAACCCAGAGGCCCCTCTAATTTCCTCTCTGTCAGTCTCAGACATTACAAATTCTTCTGTAAAAATAAAATGGACGACCAATGAGGAAGCAAACTCGGTTGTGGAATATGGGCTTACAACCTCCTATGGCAAATCAAAAAGCAGCTCAAAGCGTACCAAAACTCACTCAATAACCTTGAAAGATTTGAAAACTAATAAAACCTATCATTACAGGGTAAAGAGTACCGATTCTGGTGGCAATGAAGCAAGAACCTCAGATAATACTTTTGTTACGGCTAAGAAATCCATAGTAACAACAACAATTGTTACTGAAGTAAAGGAGGCTTCTCCTACAATTGAATATATTTTTGATAAAACCCAGCCTTTAATAGTTCTAACATCTGATCTTTCAAAGCCCTTCACAACTCTTCCTAAGCTTTTAGGTAATGTATCTGATAACACCAAAATAGGAAAAGTGGAATATTCAATGGACAATGGGTTTAATTGGCTACCTGTGCCCCTTCCTGAAAAGAGTGAAAGTAGTGCAAAGTTTGAATTTTCTCCTTCCTTTCTTGAGGATGGGGATTTTGATTTAAGACTCAGAGCTACAGATACTTCAGGTAACATAAGGCTCAGTGATTCCTACAAACTTATAATTGATGTGATTCCGCCTCAGGCTGGGATGGTTTTATTAAACAGTGGCCCACAGATATTTGAGCAAGACCAAAACGGTTTTATTTTTCTGCCTATGGGAGAAATTAACATTAACTTATCCTCAATTGGAGGACCTGTATCAATTGACGTAGTTTCAACTAAGAGTGTAGAAGAAACCAAACAACTTTCAGAAAAAGGGATTAAAATCTCAAGCTATTCGGTTTTTGCAAATAAGGCTATTGATGAGGTCAGGAACACAGCCTCTCTTACAAGAGATTTGGAAACAGGTCTTTGGAGAGGAGTTTTGTTTTTTGAGGGCATGGGAGTTTATCATCTTGAGGCGTTTTTGATAGATGGGGCTGGAAATAAAACCCAAAGAAAACTTGGCAGAGCCGTAATCCTGCCAGGTGGGGTTGTAACTAACAATGGTAAACCTCTGGAGGACGCTTTGGTCACAGTTTATATGTATGAGGAACTTTCTAACACATTCATTCCTTGGGATGCCCAGGCTTTTTCTCAGGAAAACCCGCAGAGGACTCTGAGTGATGGCAGTTATAAGCTTCTTCTCCCGGAAGGGAAATACTATTTGAGTGTAAGAAAACCGGGTTTTAAGGAGACAAAAACAAAAAGTTTTCTGCTCTTAAAACCATTCATTGTCTCAGCAAACTTTTCACTTGCTAAGTCTTGGAATTTTCTAGGTGTGTCCAATATTTGGGCTGACACCGTAGATTTAGAAGTTTCTTACCCTTCTATTTTTGTTGATAGCTCTCAAAAGGATTTAAAACTTGTGACGTTACCAAATTTTAACCTCAGATCAGAAGGAGAGTTTGTTAACAACCTTGCTTTGAGAGGCAAACCAACTATTGTTTCATTTATGACTTCTTGGGCTCCCTCAACACCTGATCAGCTTTCAAATCTTAACAATTTGGAGCAGGAGGTAAATTCTGTTGTTATTATGCCTCACGAGTCAGATAGCAAGGTTGCCATTTTTAAGAAGAGGGGAGGCTATAAACCTCTCTTTCTTGCAGACCCCAAAGGAAGTCTTATTGAGTCTTTGGGATTGTTATATTCTCCCACTCATTTGATAATGGATAGAAAGGGAAATATTAAAGAATTAAAAACAGGTGTATTAACTGCCAACGAAATATTTGAGAATCTATATAAGAATTAAGAAATGGTAACTATGTGGTATCCGTTTATTCTTCAGAATTTGCACTTTGCACTAAATGTGTTTGGCTCTTTGGTGATGTTTTCTATTGCCTGGTTATACTTTGATGCTACAAAAGGAAGAAAAACAGTTAAGGATATTTTAAAGATTTTTGGTTTCTTACTACTCGCCTTCTCATTTTTTTTGTGTTCCCTTGTTATTGAGACTTCTTTTCTTTTGAATCCAATTGTTCCAAAGAATGTAGTTGACTTTATTTCAGGCATTCTGAAAAACCTTGGGTTTTTTCTAATACTTGTAGGGTTAATAGCTGATCCACTTCAAAAAAAACCAAAAACTTCAGAAGAGGAGCTTAATAAACAAAATTCAAAATTAGGTTTGGATCAGAGAATAACTACTACTCACAATCTGGCTAACTCGCTCCTGCCTTTCAGTGCCATTTATTTTTCTGTTCCATTATCTTTACTAGTTACGCTGTTTTATTTTATCAAATTTACAAAAGGACTTGAGAGGCACCTTAAGCAGCCGTTTTTAGGTTTTTTTGTTCTCTCAATTTCTGAATTACTTTCAATACCTTATATCTTAAGAAACTCGCAAGATGTAACTTTATATGATCTAGTTGCGCCCTTTGGTCTTTTGTGGGTACTCCAAAACTTTTTTTTGACAATTTCCTTTTTGATTTTGGGAAGGTGGGTGTTTAGCTATCTTTTGAGACGCTTTGAAACTCAGCTTCTGATTATTTCTGTCTCGGCAATTTTGTTTATTTTTGTTTTAACAGCAATTAGCTATAGTACTCTTCTTTTTAAAAATATAGAAAATGAGACCTTAGCTAGGCTTGAAATTGATTCAAGAGTATTGTCCTATGTTTTAGAAACCAAGAAATTACAGGTTTTGACTGACGCTGAATTTCTTGCTCAGAATGAGAAAGTTGTGATAGCCACTAAAACTTTAGATAAAAAAATGTTGGCAGAGCTTTCAGAGATTTTTTTGCTGAATAAAAGTCAGAACAGTTTGCTTCTTGTTGATTCAAGCGGGCAAGTTTTGGCAAGAGGAGAGGAAACTGAAAGGATAGGAGAATCCTTGTCAAATGATCCTCTTGTGAAACGAGTGTTGCTTGGTGAAGGGGTGACTTCTCTTACCGTCAGAAATGCGGTTCCGGCTCAGGTAATTTCTATAAAAGGAGCCTACCCGATTAAATTAGAAAATAATATTATAGGTGCCGTTGTTTCCGGAGTTAATATTGATAATGCATTTGTTGACGGTATTAAAACTTCAACAGGTCTTGACTCCGCAGTTTACGGGGGGGAAAAGCTCTCAGCGTCCACCATTTCTTCTCCTAGCGGATCAAGATCAATAGGCATTACAGAAGTTAACCAGAATGTGGTAGCTTCTGTACTTGGAAGGGGAAAGAATTTCAAGGGAACCATTAAGTTTTTAAGTGTTCCCTACTATGCCTCCTACCAACCCATTAGGGATGTTGATAATAACATTATAGGGATGCTATTTGTTGGGAGAAGACAGCTTGAAACCTTTCAGGCTGCAGGTAAATCTATTGAAGAAACTTTTGTGATGACAGCGGCTTTAATGTTACTTTCTTTAATTCCCACATATTTGATATCAAAGTACATTGTTTATCAAATAAAATGAGTATAAGAAAAAAAACTCTTTTAATAATAGCTATTACTTTTCTTGTTATTACTTCTGCCCTTTACTTTTTGAGTTCTGTCTTTCTCTTGGATGGTTTCAGAAGAATTGAGCAAGACTTAGAGCTTAAGAATTTGAGTCATCTATCAGAAACTTTGTTGGACAGCCTTTCTAACCTGGAAGATAAGTCGGCGGACTGGGCTGTTTGGGATGACTCTTATAACTTTATACTTGATGGAAATCAGGAGTTCATTGAAAGTAATTTAAACAATCTGGCGCTTGATTTGCTTGACATCAATTTGATTCTTTTTATACGAACTGATGGAAAACAGGTTTATAGCAAATACTATAGCTTAAAAGAAAAAAAAGATTATAAGATTCCCCAAGATATTTTAGACCATTTTTCTAATAAATCTTTACTTTTAGAAAATGATGAATTAAAGAAGGGTTTTATTAATACATCTCTTGGACCAATGATGATTGTGAAGAGATCCTTACTTACAAGTCAGGCTGAAGGTCCTTCAAATGGCTTTCTTGTTTTTGGAAAGATTATAGATGACAATAGTCTTCTATCGTATTCAAGGTTAATTAAAGCTCCCTTAGAGATGGTCCTTGTCTCACCTGAGCTTGTGGGTTCTTCTACAGCCGTGGATTTTGATGAAGCAAAAGACGTTTTTTTGAGAAATCGGGAAACTAAAACTCATATTAAGTTGCTTGATACCAAAACTATAGCCGACTATCTTTTAGTTGATGATTTATATGGTAATCCTTTGGTTATTCTTAAAATCACAAATTCAAGAGAGATATATAAACAAGGAATTACCAGTATCCATTACATAGGATTGGTAATGGGTATTATGCTTGTGCTTGGTACTGTATTGATATTGTCTTTGCTTGAAAACCTTGTTGTCAAACATGTATCCAGACTAAGTAGAGATATTACAAATATTGCGGAATGTACCGATGACTGTTTGCTCAAGGTGAGGGAGAAGAAAGGAGAAGATGAAATTTCAAAACTGACTAAATCCATCAATAAAATGCTTGTATCTCTTGACCAATCAACCAAAACTCTCAAAGATGAAAAGTATAAGATTCAGAAATACCTAGAGGTTATTGGTTCTTCTATAGTAATACTAGATTTATCAGGAAAGGTTTTATTAATAAATAAGGCTGGGTGCCGTTTGCTAGGGTATGAGGAAAAGGAGATTGTTGGTAAGGAGTGGTTCACAAGCTTTATACCTGAAAATATAAAGGATAATTTAAGATACATGTTTGAAAGAATCTCAAACAGAGAAATTAACATTGAATATTTTGAAAGTCCTATTGTCACCAAAGACGGTAGAGAAAGAATACTTATGTGGCACAATTCACTTCTTGAAGATTCCCAGAGTAAAGCGCACTCAATAGTTATGTCAGGAGAGGATATAACTGAAAGGATTGCTGCTGATGAAAAAATCATTCAGGAGAAGCAAAGCGTAGAGAGAAAAGTAGAGGAAAGAACAAAAGAACTAAATGATGAACACGCAAAGTTAAAAGCCGCTATAAACAGCACTCCTGAGGGATTCTTACTTTTAGATACTAAAGAAAATGTTGTCATAACAAACCAAGAATTTTACGGGATCATTGATGGTAGTATAAGTATTCAAACCATTGGTGATGTTGCTAAGCTTATTGAAAATACTGGGGTAGATATAGTAGCTAACTATAAAACCTGTCTTAAAACCAGAGAACCAGTGGAGTTTAAAGATTTGTCTTTTGGCAAAAAGTATTTAAGCATCTTTATCAGACCTGTTCTTGAAGATTTAGAAGAAGATAGGGAATTGATAGGAATTCTGATATTAATAAATGATATTACTGAAGTGAAAGTGATGGAAAGATCACGTGACGAGTTTTTTTCAATAGCGTCACACGAATTAAGGACGCCTTTAACTGCAATAAGGGGGAACATATCACTAATTCTGGAACATTTTAAAGACCTGCTTAAAGATAAGCTTCTTAAAGAAATGCTTGAGGATACTTATGCTGCAAGTGTAAGGCTTATTGGAATAGTAAATGATTTTTTGACAACCTCCAGACTAGAAATGGGCAAAATGGAATTCAAGAGAGAAAGATTTGATATTTTTGAACTTTCTACTGAAGTTGTAAAAACCTTGAGTCAAACAGCGCTTGATAAGGGAATCTATCTTAGGGTTGAGGATACCCTCTCACAGAATAAAGCACCTTTAGCTTTAGGGGATAAAGAAAAATGTAGAGAAGTGTTGATAAATTTGATAGGAAATTCTATAAAGTTTACGCAAAAGGGCGGTGTTTCAATAAGGTTTGTGGTTCAGAATGAGTTAATGAAAGTGTTGGTAACAGATACCGGAGACGGTATTTCTGAAAGCAGCAGAAGCTTGCTTTTTAGGAAATTTCAACAAGCAAATGAGAGCTTGTATACAAGGGATCCACAAAGAAGTACGGGTCTTGGTTTGTATATCACAAGACTCATGGCGGAAGCTATGGGGGGTAAAGTGGTTTTAGAAGAATCTACAGTAGGTGTTGGATCAACTTTTTCCTTTACATTGCCCACGGAAAACGTATAGAATTAGGGTTAGTTTTAGTTGTCTGATGAGGAAATAAAGCATGGCCAAAATTTTAATAATAGTAATTGAGGATGATCCTTTGATGTCTAGGATGTATCAGAAGATCTTCATGTTTGACGGCTATGATGTGTTATTGGCTTCAAATGGTCAGGAAGGGTTGGACCTTGCAAGAAAAGAGCATCCAACTGTGATTCTTCTTGATATTATGATGCCTAAAATGAATGGCTTTGAAACTCTTGATAAACTTAAAGCTGATCCTGACACAAAAAAGATTCCGGTGATTATGTTGACAAATCTTGCAGGGCAGCACGATGCGGAAGTGGCATTATTAAAAGGGGCTGTTAAATATATAATCAAAAGTGAATTTGATCCAAAACAGGTTGCCGATATGGTTAAAGAAGTTATAGCCGGTTACACAAGAGACGTGCTACCAAGTTAAGCCTTTTATTAAGGACAAGCTTCCAAACACTAACTGAATAGACTAGAATTCATCAATCTTATGGAAAAAAAATGGAATATAAAGGGGACCTATTCGGGTGATCTTACTTATGATCTTTTAAAAATTAGGAATTTAGATAAATCTTTTTTAAAGCCTGTAAATACTTCTGAAATTGTCAATCAAATTAAATGGCAGATTGAAGATGCCAGGGATATTATTGTGAAACACATCAAAAAAGCCTCTCCCATAGTAATTTATGGAGATTATGATGTAGATGGTGTTTGTGCTACAGCTATTTTATATAAAACAGTGCAAAAAGATTTGGGTTATGAAAAGATACTTACCTTTATTCCAGATAGGTTTGATGATGGTTACGGTCTGTCAGAGGATTCCATAGAAAAGGTAGTAAAAATGGTCAAGGAAGCATATCCGTTGGATCCTCCCGGCCTTTTAATTACTGTGGACTGTGGGATTACTGCCGTTTCTGCCTGTGAACACGCTAAAAAAATAGGTTTTGACATATTAATCACGGATCATCATAAAAAGGGTGAAGTTCTGCCAAAACCCAACGTCTTATTGTGGTCTGATAAATTAACCGGTGCAGGCATCTCTTACTGTTTGAGTCTTAGTTTAGCAGGGGGTAGAAAGGAGTATCTGGCTCTTGCAGCCTTGGCAACAGTTGCAGATTTACAGCCTTTAGTAAACTTTAATAGAAGTATTATAATAGAAGGTCTCAAAGAGTTTTATTCCATGGCTCCCGTTGGTCTCAAAGCTTTAATAGATATTTCAGGCATAGATACTAATAAAATCTCAACTTATGAGTTGTCATGGATCTTAACTCCAAGACTCAATGCTTCCGGAAGACTGGAGTCGGCCCTTTTGTCCTTGAATTTACTTACAAACGAGAACGCAACTTTTGTGCTGGACACTGCCAGAAAATTAAATGAAATAAATTATGAGAGACAGCAAAAAACTAAAGAAATGTTTGATCATGCAAAAAACCTTGATTTTACAAAAGATAAAGTAATTGTAGTTTCAGATCCTTCTTATCATGAGGGTGTTGTAGGCCTTGTTGCCGGAAAGCTTGCCCAGGAATTTCATAAACCTGCTTTTGTGATAAGCAGTGGTGCTGAAATTTGTAAAGGCTCGGGAAGAAGTATTGAAGGAATTGATATAATAGAATTATTAAGAAAGTCCAGTAACAGATTTATTAGTATTGGGGGTCATCCAATGGCCTGTGGCTTTAGTTTTAAGACCACCGATCTTACTTTGGTGACAAATGAACTAAAAGCGAGCGCTTTTTCAGAAATTGATGAAAGGGTACTTGTGTCTACTTTAAATATAGATTTGGAAATTCCTCTGGCTATGGTAACTTTTTTGCTTTGTGATGAGATAGCTTTGTTTGAGCCTTTTGGTTTTGGGAATTTAGAACCTGTTTTTGTGTCAAACAATGTACTGGTTAGAGATTGTAAGGGGGTAGGGGCAGATAAAAGACATCTCAAGTTTTATTTTTCTGATCCACAAACAAAACAGAGCTTCAACGGGATATTTTTTCAAGGGGTGGAAAAACTTGAAGGCGAGTTACCTGAACAGGGAAGTCTTGTTGATCTAGTTTTCTCCCCCAGAAAGTCGCTGTATAACGGTCGTCTTAGTCTTGATTTGCACATCAAGGACTTAAAAATTCAAAAATAGAAAGCAGTTGACACATTTTTTACTGTTTGTTAAATTTACCTAAGTTGAAAACTATATGAAGAGTCTACTAACTTGGAACAAGTCAATGCACAATGTCAAACTCCCAACCTTGGGTGGAGTGGCTGCTTGTTACAGACTCTTTATTAAGGTTGGTTGTAGACTAAAGGGCTAAGCCTTTTCTTAGCTTTTTAGCTTACAACCAACAATAATCCGCTTACAAGCGGATTTTTTTGTTAGTTGGAAGAATTTCCGATCAAAATGGTCGGGGCACCAAAAGCATAAGGGGAAAGTCTTATACCAGTTCTTCACATGCATTTTGTTTGGGAGAACGCTAATGTAAAAGGCTTAAACGAGGGCTTTAAAAAGTAAATGTGCTTTGTGATTTTTGGGGAGTTGCAAAGCATGAATAGCGGGGATTGAAGGGGTCCAGGTCAAAAGTGTTAGCCTTAAGGTTTGCACTTGCTGGTAGCCCTTCAATCCAAGCATCTTTGAAAAAAGGTGTTTATTTTGCTTTGGTTGTTTTTGTAACTAATTGGTATTTAAATGGAAGTATGCTTGATAATAATTATTTAAAGATGCTTGGGGAGTTTGTAAGCTTTAGAAGTGTTTCTACAGATAGGTCTTATATTGAAGAGATTGAAAAGACTGTTTTTTGGCTTAAACAACTATTTGAGGCCGCTGACTTTAAAGTGGAAATATTTAAAGGTTTGGAAACAAACCCAGTTGTGTTTGCAAGTATTAATAACAACAGTAAAGAGACTATTTTGGTTTATGGTCACTATGATGTTCAGCCGGCTTTAAAAGAAGACGGTTGGGACGGCGAGCCTTTTAAAGTTGAAGAGAAGAACGGAAGGCTTGTTGCAAGAGGTGTGGTAGACAACAAAGGGCAAATTCTAATACACATTTTCACCGTTTTAAAACTAATCAAGGAAGGAAAACTTAAATATAATGTGAAGTTTCTCATTGAGGGTAATGAAGAAACTTCAAATCCTGAAATTGGAGAAATTATAAAAAAGAACAAAGGAAAACTTATATCTGACTATATCTTAGTTTCAGATGGAGAGGTGGTTTCAGGTAAGCCCACAATTGAATATTCTTTGAGAGGAGGCTGTAACTTAACCCTAAAATTTAAGACTGCAAACAACAACTTACATTCAGGAATTTATGGTGGGGCTGTTCCTAATGCAGCTTATGAACTTAGTAAGTTTTTAGCTAAACTTTTTGATAAAGATAATAAAGTGGCCATTCCCGGATTTTATAAAGGGGTTGATAAAATCACCTCTGAACAGGTGAAAAACAATTCCGTGTTGTTTCAGGGAAAAAAGAGTTTGTTTTCTTCTACGGGTGTAAAGGCTTTGCTTACTGAGGTAGGTATTGATTTTCATACTCAAACCGGTTTGAGACCCACTCTTCAGGTAACCGGAATCAAGACAGGTTATACAGGAGAGGGTTATGCAAATATAATTCCTGCTACGGCAGAGGCTAGAATTAATTTCAGAACGGTTGTTTCTCAAAAAGAAGAAGTTGCCTTGAAAGCATTCAAAGACTTTGCAAACAAAAATGTTCCAAAATACGTGGACTATGAGATTTCTCATAGCGTTCCTTATGGTTCAGTCAAAATAGACATAAGCTCCCAAAAAGTTAAAGAGGTGAAAAAGCTTTTGAAAGACGCTTTTCAGGAAGAGGTGTTGGTTAAGCCTGTGGGAGGAGGTATTCCGGTTGTTTTAGATTTCAAAGAAATATTAGGGGTGGATACGCTTTTAGTTTCATTGGGGAATGATGATTGCAATATGCATGGTGCAAATGAAAACTTTAACATTGAGCTTTTGGAAAAAGGTTTAAAATTCAGTGAGGCTTTTTTCAGAAAAGCCTAATTTGCTAAAGGAGAAGATCACTATGTATTCTTTCATAAAAAAATATGAGTTGAGTGGTGGTTCTGTAGTTTGGGTTGTGAGACCTTTTGGATTGAGTAAGTATTTTGCTATTGTCAGGATGACAGGTGGAAAGTATCCGGAAGAAGTAAAGATGGCAAAGGATGTGGGTAGAAAAGAGTCCTGTTTGGTTTTAAGCGGGCAGTTTGAGTTTGTAATAAATACTTTGGGAAGAATTGTTGGCCCTCTGGGCTTTTGCGTTATAAGAGATGGTGATACATATAAGATTAGCGGGCGCGGTTGGGTGCTTGTGTTAGTGGAAGATGAGAAAGATGGAAAAACCCTGATTTTGAAAGAAACGCAAACTTAATAGACCAAGAGACTGAGCGCTTGACAATCTTTTTGACAAATCCTATAAAGACACTACTTGCAAAGGCGAACCGAATCTCCAACCTTTCCCAAAGCGGGCTCTTGTGCCCGGAGGACCCTCTTGAAGAGCGTAAGCTTTTCCTGAAGGGTTTAAGCCGGCACACCCCGCAAAAAAGTAAAAGGGGTTCTGTACCTTTGCAAGTACCTTTTTTATTGGCTGACCCGATTTATCTCAAACGATAAGTCGGGTCTTTGTTTTTGGTTTTGTGTTTATGTGGGAGTGGTCTGTAGATGGTGAATTAGTATAGAGGGCTTGGTGGTTGACGCCCAAGTGATATTTTGGTAATCTGCCCTTGCATGGGAGAAACAGTATTCAAACTCACTTCAATAGCCACTTGGTATAGACATCACATAAAGCTCGGTGTGTGATTCCGTTTTTGTATTGATTAACTTTTACAAGCTCGGAATCAAATCCCGAGCTTTTTTGTTTTCATAGACTAAAAATGCTTGTTTTAGTATAGCTTTCAGAGAGGCAAATTATTGTACTTTGAGAGGTGTCCTAAAGAGAAAGTTGCTTTGGATACACATCTTAAGAAAGGAGCCAAGGAAGATGACAAACTACCCCAATCGCCCTTACCCGGTGCATCCTCCGACTCGCCCCGAGTGGCCGGTCACGGATGTTCGCTAAGGTCATGGCGTTGCGGCAAATCTTCTAGCGTTTGCTGCTTGTGATTTTGTAGCTAGATTGGTGGGAAGGAAGCCTTTTTGAACAAGCAAGCTCCTTCCCACCAACGGCAATTTTACCAGACCTTGGTTTTTGATGGTTTCTTGACGCTTTGTCAAAATTCGATTGTACTGTTGATTGCAGCACATGGATTTGCATTGGGACATGGACTTTTGGTACACTAGTCACATCCCCAAAAACTAAAAAAGGAGAAAAAATAACAATGAATCCGCTTATGTGGCTTCTTTTGGTGCTTCTGTTGCTTGTTTTACTTGCAGCGGTTGCACGCAGAGTTTGGGTGGTCTGGCAGGTTAGAAAGTATGGTCGCCTGTTTGCCAATGCCCAAATGCCAGGTCAAAACCGGCCAAGCTGGTCCACTCCTCGCCATGGTGGTGGTGGAGAATAAGGAGAAAACCATGCCTCCCAAAGTCCGTAAGGCCAAGAGAGTTTTGTGTGTTAGCAAGCTTGCCCGAACGCCCTTTATCAGGTGCCAATGTGGGGCAATTGTGATCAAAGGACAAGTGTGCGAACTCTGTAGAACCCAAAACTAACCGGGGGTGCGCATAATTGGGGGAGAAGGAAATGTTTTTACATCCCTTCTCCTCCAAATTCTTTTGTAATTTACCCAAACAACTGCCTATAATGGTCTAGAAATCTGTTACAAAGAGTATATGAATGACGACAAGCTTAAAAATTTAAAAGATCTTGTACAAAAAAGAAAACTTGATAGCCTTTTAATTTCTAATTTTTACTCAATTTATTATTTTACGGGTTTTAAAGGTGCTGTTCCTGAAGACAGAGAGTCCTATCTTATTTTTGACGGTGAAAAACTGAATCTGTTTGCGCCAAGGCTTTATCAAAATGAGGCCCTAGCATTAAGATCAGCCCACATTGATATAACAATTGTACCAGAACGCAATGAGTTTATGTCCTTAATCCTTGGGTTTTTGAATAAGAACAAAGGAAAAAGGATTGGCTTTGAAAGCGAAGACCTTAAATATAGCGAATTCGTGGAGCTTAGCACTGCCTTAACAAAGGGAAAAAGCCTGGTGGCTACAACCTCTTTAGTCGGGGCTCTGAGAGAAATTAAGGTGGAAGAAGAAATCAAATTGATGCAAAAAGCTCAGGAAATAACTTATACAGGCTTTGCAGCCATCTTGCCTGTGATTAAAACCGGTATAACTGAAGCAGAAATAGCTGAGAAACTAAAAAAGGCAATGATTGGTCTTGGTGCCCAAGGAGAATCTTTTACGTCAATTGTTGCCACAAATGCTAATGCTGCTCTTCCTCACTACCAAACCTCCACAAACAAACTTAAGAAGGGTGATCTTATCTTAATTGATTGGGGGGCCTTGTACAAAGGTTACTGCGGTGACTCTACAAGGGTTCTGACTTTGGGTGGGGCTTCTGAGAGGGTTAAAAAAACCCATAGGTTGGTAGTCAAAGCTCACGATGAGGGTATTAAGGCAGTTAAATCAGGAGTTCCGGCAAATTCTGTGTTTAACGCTGCTAATGAGGTGTTTGTTAAAGAAGGTCTTGAGGATAAGTTTATTCACGGTTTAGGACATGGGATAGGCATGGCTATTCACGAAGCGCCTTCTATCAGAAGGACGAATTCAGATAGGTTGAAAGAAGGGCAGGTTTTTAGCATTGAACCTGGGTTGTATTTTAAAGAGTGGGGTGGGGTAAGGATTGAGGATCTTGTTGTCTGCCGCAAAGATAAGGCGGAGGTTTTAGGCAAGTTTTCCACAGATCTTATTGAATTGTAAAAATTCCGATTTTGTGAAACGCAAATTTCTGCTACTATAAGTTTGGCATGTCACGGTTTCTTTAGAGAAAGGAGGCATTTATGCATAACTTTCCTAACTTGAACTGATGACGTGGCGGTAGGGCCATCGAACAGAGCTTCCCTTGAGGACTCCTACTGTTCGATGGCCCGAATCTTTTTTTCACACCTTTAACTTATAAGTTTTGTTGCATGTCTCTTTTCTTATTGCACCAGTGAAGCTATTTTGATAATGTCTAATTTGAAAGGAGGGTAAACTATGAAGACGAGCTTTATTCCCAACTCGCCGTTTCCGGTTCATCCGTTTCCGTAATGCACAGACGGAAGAATGGACCAGGAAGCGGCACTCGGGCATGAGCCCATATCGTAGTTAACCCACTCCTAGCGGTTGGTCCGGAAAACGCTCCCAAGAGATATTTCCGGATCAACCAACCGTTTGACCCCAAATAGCAAACTTTTAATAACCCTTTTAGGGATAGTGGTTTTTGTCCCCAAAATTGCCTCTTGCATCAAAATTTAAAAGTGATAAATTTATCCTTATCGACTGGACTACTTAAGGAAAGGAGGTTACGACAATGCCACTCCCGATTCCTGATCGGTTCCCGCATCTGCCGTCCGCCGCCATCCCGTAGCTCCTCGTCTCACTGTGGTGACCCTCGAACTAGACCCTCGTGGGTCACCCAGAACTTATTGGAGCCAGACAAGCTGTTTCTAAGATTTCTTTCATTGATCCAAATTATTGATCATTTGAAATCTTAAGCTTGCTGGCTCCTTTCCTTTTTATCTATTGCGCCCACCACAAAAATCTGATATTACAACTGTATAGTTTTAAAAAGCTTAGACAGGGAATGTGACACCCTTGAGCTCTTTGGAGAAATCCCAATCCTACTATTTTGGGAGAGTAAAACAAAGCGGGAATGCCCGTTACAGCTGTCAATTAAGTATAAAGTAGGTTGGCACCTTTCAGTTGTTTAGCAGCATAAGAACTTGAAACCACTCGGCGCAGGTCGGGTTTTTTATTTAGTAATAAATTTTGAAGTAAGGGGTAGAGAGAAAGTTAAGCAAACAAAAAAGCCGCTTTTTTCAGCGACTTTCTTGATTCTGGCTCATCCTGATTGCACCAAGTTTATTTGCTAAGAAAGTTATTTATGAAAAAAACACCAACAGTTAAGGAGTTTACACCAAGGGTTCTTTCTACTGCGCTTCCAAAGCACGTAGGAAAAACAGTAAAAATTTATGGGTGGCTTCACAAAAAGAGGGAGCTTGGAGGCATGACCTTTCTGGTCATTAGAGACAGGGGCGGGCTTGTGCAGGTAGTTGATGAGCAGTCGGAAGAAGCAGAAAAATTAAAGGGTTTGTATGCGGGTACTATTTTGTTGGTTGAAGGAGACGTGGTAGAAGAAAAAAGAGTCGAGCTTGGAGTTGAAATTAGAAAGCCAAAAGTTACGGTTGTTGTTCCTGTTGAGTATGTCTCACCTGTAGAAATAGACAAACCAATAGATCACAAACCGGAAAACCTTGAAAGTCTCTTTGATAACAAGATAGTAAACATGAGAAATGTAACGGAGCAAGGTATCTGGAAAGTGCAGGCAGGTGTGGGAGAAGCAATCAGAGAATTTCTGAAAGCCAATGATTTTACAGAATTTCACAGTCCTAAAATTTTGGCTCAGGCTACTGAGGGAGGTGCTGAGGTTTTTAAACTGGACTACTTTGGGAAAAGCGCGTTTTTGGCCCAATCACCTCAGTTTTATAAGCAAATTATGGTAGGGTCTCTTGAAAGAGTTTATGAGTTTGGAGCAGCGTACAGAGCCGAACCAAGTTCCACCACAAGGCACATGACCGAGTATCTTTCAATAGATTTTGAGATGGGCTTTATAAATGCCTTTCAGGATGTATTAACCCTACTTGGTGAGTTAATCTACTTTACATGTGAGCGGGTGTGGGAAACTCATGAAAAGGAATTAAGTCTGCTCAAAGCAGAAAAGCCAATTCTTAAAAAGGAGTTACCACAAATTACCATGAAAGACCTGCATGAGCTTTATCTAAAGGAAAAAGGAGAGGATTTTAGAAAAGAAAAAGATCCTACTCCTTCTGAGGAACGATTCATTTGTGAGTATTCTGCAAAGCACTGGGGCAGCGAAGCGGTTTATATTACGGAATTTCCGGCAAGTCACATGAAGTTTTACCACTTTAGAAGTGAGACAAACCCTGAAGTTACAGAAAGAGCGGATTTGATTTTTAGAGGTGTTGAAATTATCACTACCAGTAGGAGAGAACACCGCTATGCTAACATTGTGAAACAACTGGTTGATTTTGGGGGAGATCTTGAGGATCCGGGTTACCAATACTTTTTACAAGCCTTCAAATATGGGATGCCAAGTCACGGAGGCGGAGGTCTGGGACTTGAAAGGCTGACACAAAAGCTAATAGGTCTTAACAACGTCAAGGAAGCTACGCTCTTTCCTAGAGATCTTAACAGGCTTGCGCCTTGAAAATGACTGTATTTGAAAAGATTTTGGAAAAACTGAATACGCTTGGCTATAGCTATGAGGTTCTTGAACATGAACCTGTGCACACAAGTGCCGATGCTGCAAGAGTTAGGGATACTGCATTGGAAGAGGGTGCCAAAGCTTTGGTTTTTATTGCAGATAAAACTGCTATCTTAGTGGTTCTGCCAGCTGATAAAAAAGTTGATACTAAGGTCTTTAAGGCTGAGTTTAAGATTAAAGATCTGTGCATGGCCTCGCGTGAAGCGGTTAAAGCTTTAACTGCCCTTGAAGTAGGTTCAATACCACCTACGGGTTCTATCTTAGGGCTAAAAACATATTTTGATCACGCTTTTAAATCTAAAGAAATCGCTGTTTTTAATGCAGGGTCATTGACAAGCTCAGTTAAAATGAAAACAGTGGATCTTATTGGTATGGAAAATCCAACTTTTGGCAGTTTTTCAGTTTAAATTATGTCTAAAAGAAGTAAACATAGAAAGAAAAGAACAGAACAAGATGCATATCTTAAAACAAGAGTTGAGGAAATCTCTGAAGCGCATTCTCCAACTTTGAAGATTGTAGCCGGTTTGTCCGCCTCCCGTAAAAGGCTTTTTTCTACCTTTTCAATCTCACTCTTTTTGATATTAGTTAGTGTTTCAATAGGCTCCTTAATAGGTTCCCTTTATTATAAAAAAAACGTTCTTGGAGCAAGTTCAAAAGCAGCCCTAGATTCAAAGGAAGCAACTTTCTCAGGTCAAGAGAAAAAAACAACTTATTCTCCTTTTTTAGAAGAAGTAAAAAGGCAGGGAATTGTTGAGCCCGAAATTTTGGCAACCAGTGCTATTGTTGTGAGTTCAAAAACAAGAAAAATCCTCTATGAAAAAGAACCTGATCTTAAACTGCCTCCAGCCTCAACAACAAAAATTCTGACGGCTTTGATTGCCATAAAAGAATTTAATCTGGGGGACTTAATAGAGGTTTCAGAAACTTGTACTAAAGTTGAAGGTGCAAAGATTGGCTTAAGGCCTTCTGAAAAAATTAGCGTGGAATCTTTGTTGTATGGTGTTTTGGTAGCTTCTGCAGGAGATGCAGCTTGCGCGCTTTCCTCAAATTTGCTCTCCGAGCAAGCCTTTGTTACAAAAATGAACGAACTTGCAAGAGAAATAGGTGTAACAAATACTAATTTCACAAATGCAATTGGGCTTGACAGTAGTGATGGAGGGCATGTTTCCACGGCAAGGGATCTTTATATTATGGCTTCCAATGCCATGAAAAACGGGGTTTTCAGAAAGATAGTGGGGACTAAAGAAGAGGTGTTGTATTCCAAAGACTTAAAACTTTCTCATCCCATCAGATCCACAAATAAGCTGTTGTTTGAGATTCCCGGAGCTCTAGGAATTAAAACGGGCAAGACAGAAAAGGCCAAAGAGGTTTTAGTGTTTTCTTATCAATATAAAGATGATGAGATTATTACAATAGTGATGGGAAGCTCTGACAGGTTTGCAGACACAAAAAAACTTATTGAGTTTGTTGATAAAAATTATTCACTTCTACTGTAGCTAGGTTGTGAATTGACTTATTGTTTTATATAACTTGGGTGGATTGCGGGATAATAAATGGCAACATCTCCAAGGTTACCATCAGTAGCATTGAAGGTCCCCTGAAATACATATATAGGCTGCATTACTTCCTGATACTCCCAAGAATCAAAATATGCCAAGTATACTTTTTCTATAGAGACTCTGGCGATGCTTATTGGTTGATAAGCCTCAAATTGGCTTCCAGTTTTCCTAAGCTTCAGTTTTGAGAAAAAGCCTTTATTCAAAGTTACCTGTTTCCACGCTTCATCTACCGAAAGTGTTGGGTATGTACCAATTTTGGTTCCCGTTAAGTCAGTTACAATGGTCCATTCATGAGCTGTAAGCTTCACAATTTTTAGATCCTGATCATCCTTTGGTTTAGCGATTGTAACTCCCAAAAGACCTTCATCATATCTTGGTCCTACAATAGGTACTTGGAAAACTGTTCTAAAAACGTCAAGCTTTGCAAAGGTATAATCCTGAGGTGTAGTAGTTTCTTCTATCCTTCCATTGAAATACTTTCCATAAATTATTCTTGGAACACCTCTTTTTTGATAAAGTGGATCCTGAAAAAAACCAAACTCTCTTAATCTGCCTATTAAATTTGCCGGTTGAGCTTCATCTGTCAATCTGGGATCGTTTAGAAAACGGCCTTCTAGCTGTGACAGATTAGTGTTTAAATTCATAGTGTTTGTCACTATGTTAATTTCCAGAGTTCTTGATCTTTTGGTGTCAATCCACTTGTATATATTTCCGGTTAGCCCGCTTGCCAGTTCATTATCTGTGAAGGCAAACTTTTGAGCTTTTGCCTGAGCTTGCTTTCCTGCTGAAAACGATTGTGTTGGCTGCACTACTTTGTAAACATTAAATAGTTTTTTAGTTATATCTGAAGGGAGTCTGCCTGTGGGGGTATTAAGCTCATATGTAGGGGTTGTATCAGCGCCTATTATAAAAGAGTTAAATTTAATTTTGGGGAGTGTGCCAAATAAGAAATTAGCTTTCTCCTCCTTTGGAAAAAGATTAGTAAGAGTCTTTACTATGCCCGGAAAAGAAAAGTAGATTATTGAATATAAAACCAAACTGATTACTGTTACGTTGATTGAGACTCTTGCAACTTTAGAAGTCCTTGTTAGGTTGGACATAATTTTATCTTAACATTTTTAAAGTCTTCCTTGAATGCCTTGCTAAAAGGGGGTGTAATAGCTATATTGTTGGCATGACTGTAAGGACGCGCATGGCTCCAAGCCCCACTGGGGAATATCACATAGGTAGTATGCGAACCATGCTTTATAATTATGCGTGGGCTAAAAAGAACGGGGGGCAGTTTATTTTAAGAATTGAAGATACTGACAGGCAGAGATTTGTGCCGGGTGCTTTGGAAAGGACGCTCAAAGTTATAAGAGACTATGGTCTTTCTTGGGACGAGGGTCCTGAGGTGGGTGGTCCTTTTGAACCCTATATTCAATCCCAAAGGCTTCATATTTATTCTGAGTATGCAAAAAAGCTTGTTGAAAAAGGTTTAGCCTATTGCTGTTTCTGTTCTGAAGAGGCTCTTCAAAAAGCTAGGCAGGATCAAAAAGTCAACGGTTCCCCGGTCACAAAGTACAACAGACATTGCCTTATGCTTTCTGGAAATGAAGTTTCAGAGGCCATAAAAAGAGGAGAAAAGCATGTTATAAGATTCAAAATGCCGGAAAATGAGGAGGTGTTTTTTGAAGATCTTTTCTTGGGGAAAATCTCATTTAACTCATCTGATCTTGATGATTATGTGCTTTTAAAGTCTGATGGCTATCCAACTTATCATCTTGCAGTTGTGGTTGATGACCGCCTTATGCGGATTTCCCATGTTTTAAGGGGTGTTGAATGGCTTCCCTCCACGCCTAAACACATTCTTTTGTATAAAGCTTTAGGGTGGGATATGCCTATTCATGGACACCTGTCAAATCTAAAGGAGGTTGGAGCAAATAAAAAGCTTTCCAAAAGAAGTGGATCAGTTGATGCTGTTTTCTTTTTAAAAGACGGTTATCTTCCGGAGGCACTCCTTAATTTTTTAATGTTTCTTGGGTGGAACCCGGGGACTGAAAAGGAAATTTATTCTCTTTCTGACTTCATAAAAGATTTTTCTCTGGAAAGAGTTCATAAATCTGATCTTGTGGCATTTGATAGGGATAAATTGCTTTGGTTAAACGGATACTACCTTCGTTCCCTTGGCGCCATGGAGGTTTATGAAAGGATTGTGGTCTGGGCTGAAAAGTTTGAAATTCCGACAGTTTTAAATACGATGCACAAGGAAAAAGGGGTTAAGCTTGTTTCTCTAATACTGGATAGGCTTAAAAAGCTGTCTGATTTTGAGGGACTTACGTCTTTTATTGACTGTTTTGAAACTCCACCCAGCGCTTTAGTATCTAAATTTGCCGGAAATTTGGAAACGGCACAAGTTATTATCAGGAGTTTTTTGGAGTCTTTTGTATCAGACAAACTTGTTTGGGATGAAAAAAACCTTGAGCTAGCAGGGCATGAAGTCCTCTCAAAACTGCAAATGAAGCCAAAAGATGCTTTTATGACTTTAAGAGTTGCTATTTCAGGTAAAGAAGTTACACCTCCACTTTTTGCCACCCTTGAACTACTTGGAAGAGAAGTTGTGCTTGAGAGATTGAGATTGTATATTTAAAGTAATGCTCTTGCCGTTTATAAAACAGAAACAAGAAACACCCCAACAAACTGCTTCCATGCCTGCGCTTGTTGATTTGGTATTGAAGGAATACCTGAGGGTAAATCAGGGAAAGCTTGGTAAAGACAAAGTTAGCTCAATGCTTCTTGAAAAATATAACACCGATGACACATCACGGCTCTCTGATACACAAAAATACGAAATTATGGTAACCCTTTATGAAAAGTCAAAAGAGGTTTTTGGCTATTCGGTTGCAAGTTCAGACTTGGAAAAAACTGTGAAGGGAGTTGTTTCAAGATATGGGGTAACTAAGGGGTATTTTGAGCTGTTGGGAGTGTTGCCAAGCGGTGTTTTAGAAAATGAGAAACTGTCTGTTTTAGGCAGGGAAGATCTTGAGGAGAAGGTTAGACAAAGAACTCAGGAACTGGAGATTTCTAAAGAGGAGCTGGAAAAGCGGGTTGCTGAAAGAACAAACGAATTAGAATCGGAAAGAAACAAATTTAGAATAGTGTTATATAACACAGTGGATGGCGTTTTTGCACTTGATAGGGATAAAAGAGTAATTGCCTTTAATAAGGCTATGGAGGATATGACGGGCTTTCTTGAAAGCGAGGTTTTAGGAAATAATGTAGATGAATATGTCAAATTTGCCCAGAAGGATGGGGCTGAGCTTACCTCAAATGCCTATTGTCCTCTAATAAAAGTAATAGAAGAAAGAAAAGTATATAAAGCTGAAAATATAATATTAAAAGGCCGAACCAACAAAGAATTTTATGTTTCTGTGGTAAGCACTGTTATAGCTGAGGGTGCTAATGTAAACGTTGGCTGTATTGTTACGGTTCATGATGTGACAAACATGAAAGAGCTTGAAACAATGAAACTGGACTTTGTGTCTATTGCAGCTCATGAACTTAGAACTCCTTTAACTTCAATAAGGGGTTATCTGTCACTTCTTATTTCTGAGCTCGATAAAATTCCCGGAATGAGTGACGATCAAAAAATATACCTTGAACGTTCCTATTTGTCATCAAATCAGCTGTTTTCACTTGTTGAAAATTTGCTTAACGTTTCCAGAATTGAGAGAGGCGGTGTAGTTTTGAGTAAAGATGAGGTTAACTGGATGGAGCTTGTTCAACAAACGGTCCAGAGTTTTGTAAGCCTTGCTAATGAAAGAAAAGTTAAGCTTACTTTCATGCCCACAGACATTCCTACGGATGTGATGGTAGATGCAATTATGATAGGGGAAGTGTTATCAAATCTTTTAGACAACGCGATTAGATATACAGGAGCCGGCGGGACAGTGCTTGTTTTTTTGGAGGTGACAGACAAATTTGTCATAACGCATGTCAAAGATTCAGGGCAGGGGATACCTAAAGAATCCTTACCCCACCTCTTCACCAAGTTTTATAGGGTATCAGGAACGTTGGAGCAAGGTTCTAAAGGGACTGGATTAGGATTGTATATTTCCAGAGAGATAGTAAAATTGCATGGAGGGGACATATGGGTTGATAGCGACCTTGGAAAAGGCAGCACATTCAGCTTTAGTGTTCCAAGAGCTTAAGAGATTATGAAAAAGAGAATTTTACTTGTAGAAGATGAAATATTTATCAGGGAGCTTTATGAGAAAGTACTGGGTAGTGCCGGCTATGATGTAGTAAGCTCTCAAGATGGGCAAGATGGCCTTACCAAAGCCAAAGCAGAAAAATTTGATATGATTCTTTTAGACATCATGCTTCCTAAGATGACCGGGATAGATGTTTTAAAAGAGATCAGAAAAGACCAAGCTGAGCACTTGAAGACTGTTCCTATTTTTCTTCTAACAAACTTAGGACAGGAGTCCATTATCAAGGAAGCGTTTAAGATTGGGGCTAATGGCTACTTACTAAAGGCAAAGTATCTTCCCAACCAGATTCTTAATGAGATAGAAGCTTTCTTCAAAAATAACGTTCCTGCTGACAGTACTTCTGAGATAGCACAATAACTTGTCAATTTGATCTTTCAAGCACAAAATCACAAAGTTCTAGCAGAATTTCAGTAAATTGGTTTTGGTTTGGAAGGTTGTTAATTTCAGCTTTTGAATCCTGAATTAGTTTTTCCGCTAAATCCAGAGTATATGTGTGGGCGTTGCTATCAGTCACTAGTTCCCTAATAGTGTCCAGATCTTTGTGGGTGACTTTGTTAGAGCCATAGATTTTTTCTAAATAGCGCTTTCCTGTATTGTGAGTTTTTTCATAAGCTTTCAAAATGTGTATGGTTTTTTTCCCCTGCCTGATGTCAGACAATGCCTCTTGACCCGATTCTATATTGTGACTAAATAAACCCAGCAGATCATCTTTAATTTGATATGAGATTCCAATAGGATACATAATTTTATTAAAAGCTTTTACAGTTTTACCATAATCTTTGTTAGCTAAAATCAAGCCATACTCAGCCGGACCCTGAGTTGTATAAATAGAAGTAATGTATTTGAGATTTTCAAATACTTTCTTTAGGTTAGTCTTACTAATAGCCTTATGGCTGTTTTCATACTCAACAAACCAGCCTAAACTAACACTATCTATTATTTCTCCCAGTTTTTTAATAAGTTTTAATTTTAGTTGAGCGTTTAGTGAAGTATTCAATATGGTTTCATACATAAAACTATGATCCAGGTCTCCAAGAATCATCCCGGAAGAAAGCGCATAAACACCTTTTTTTGGTTGCTCCTGTTGGATTTGGGCAATCAAGTTTGGTTTTGAATATCTAATGGTATCCTCATCTGCTATGTCGTCATGTATTAAAAGAAACCTGTGTAAAAGTTCCAGGGCTGAAATGGCCTCTAGTTCGGCTTGTGATAAGCTCTTATTTGTTGTTATACCAAAGGAAAGCGCGGCTATGGCGGATCTTATTACCTTCCCATCTTGGCAAGTAGCGGTTTTGAGTTGGTTTAGCCTTTTGGTATAAATTGAGTTTGGGTCATGAGACACAGCTTTAATGATTTTTCCATCAAAAAACAAACTTAGGGTCTTTTGTACAGCTTCTTTATTCTGTTTTAAAAAGTTTTTGAGCCCTGCCATTGTAATGCCAATCATACAAATAAATTAGCTGTGTGGCAAAAAGTTATATTTGGTTTAATATTGAATAATGATTAAAGGGGTTTATTTTGATTTGGATGGGATTTATTTTAATAGAGGAATGGAAGACTTTATTGTGTGGTTGTCTGAGACTTATTTTATTCCAAAACACACAGTAGAAGCAGTATTTAAGAGAAGCAAGGAAGCCCATGATTATAAAGCGGGGGTAATTCCCTCTCATAGCTTTTATGATTACGCAAACAAAATTTTTGGGTTTCAGATTCCTGAAAGGGAGTATGTATTAGAAATGGCTGCTAAATTTTCTTTAAATCAAGCAGCTTATGAGTTGAGTGTAAGATTAAAGAAGGCAGGTATAAAAACCTTACTTTGTGCAAATATTTTTGAGGATCTTCTTGTGTATCTTAATCATTCATACAGATTGTTAGAAAACTTTGACGTCAAGATATTCTCCTTTAATGTGCATGTTCTTAAACCAGACATCTTGATGTATGAGGCTTTACTGGAAGAATCCAAATTGGCGGCAAACCAAATATTGTATGTTGATGATGATAATAAATCTTGTATCAATGCAAGGAAATTAGGTTTTATTTCACACTGTTCGGATCAAGTGGAGGTGATTGAAAGGCTTTTGCATCAAGAGAACATTGTATATTAGAGGTTAATTAAGCCCTTGCGCATTTAAGCTTATAATATTAATATTTGGATCAGTAAATTATGGCAAAAGTGAAGTCTGTCAAAAAAAGTAAAACCTCTAGACTATTAAAAGAAGATAGGGATGTGGAAGTTCCTAGTGTTGAGACCAAAGACCGTGCAGGACTAAAACCTAGTTTTAAAGGGAGTAAGCTTTTTGTACAAGTGTTGGTGGTAGTACTTGTCCTAGTTGTTCTTTCATTTTTAGGATTAAAATATAAATCTCTGATAATTAATGCTCAGGTTGATCACTCACCAATTTTTTCATGGCAGCTAAACTCTGCTCTAAGAGAGAGGTATGGACAAAGAACTCTAGATGAGATCATTACAGTCAAATTAATTGAGAATGAACTGTATAAGAAAGAGATTGAAGTTACAGATGATGACTTAAACGGTAAGGTAGCGGAAATAGAGAAGAGTCTTCAGGGCATGTCCTTAACCGATGCTCTTTCTGCTCAGGGGATGACTGTTGAGGTTTTTAAGAAACAAGTAAGACTCCAACTGGGTATTGAGAAATACATTGCCTCAAAGGTAATAGTGTCAGACGAGGAAATTAAAGGCTATCTTGATCAAAACAAAGAATCATTAGAAGGTTCATCAGATGAAGATAAGCAAAAAACAGCCAGAGAAGTGCTAAAGGATCAGAAGATGCAGGATGAAATAGCTTCCTGGATAGAAGATCTTAAGAAAAATGCCAAAATCAATATTTATATCTAGACTATAAATCTGTTATTCATAAAAAGAACAATTAAGATGACCTGCAAGATTGTAGATAAGAAGGCATAAGCATAAAAAAACTCCTCCTTTATCAAAAATTTGCTTCCATAAAAAATCAAAGGAAAGGCAAGTAAAAATAACCTTGGGAAACTGATAAGCGTCCCCGTTGCTAAAGGTAAAAGTACCTGGGCTAGTGAAAATAAATAAAGTTCAGTTTTAAGTTTTTTAAAAGAGACCACCAAGAGAATTAGGGCTAAAATAAAAATGGAGTTTTGAATTAACTCCCGCGTGAACCAAGGGTCAAGGTGCCTTGCTGAGTTAATTGTGTCCGGAATTAACTTTAGAGGTACACTAACCATGTTTTGAAGAATGTTTTGGGATCTTCCCCATTCTCCCTGAGCCCTAAATAAAACTGTATACGTTTTTTGAAAAGTATTTAAATATAAAAGGTAAATGATTAACCCAAGGTTTGAGATACTAAAAAGAAGTAATGTTTTAAAGAATGTTGTCACTCTTTTGAGTTGAGCTCTATGATGTTTGGTAAAGGAATAGACAATAATCAAAGAAAGAATAATACCATTAAACCTGGTTGCTGTTGCCAAAGCTGAAAATAAGGACGCATAAAGAAATTTTTCTTTAAAGAGAAATAGAAACGTGAGTATAGAAAGGAGTATAAAAAGAGTTTCAGTGTAGTTTGACTGAAGTATAAATGACGAAGGAAACAGTAAAAACACAATTACGGCCTTTAATTTTTGTTTGTAATCAAAGGAATATTGGTCCATAAGCTTTATTGAGCAGAACAAGAATGCCGGTAGCAGCAGCAAATTAACTCTATAACTTAAAGTTAGGGGTAGGATAAAGTTTAAAGTTTTTAAAAGCAGAGGGTAAAGAGGAAAAAAAGCCTGATTTGGAAATTTGTAGCCGCGCTGGGCAATTTCTATATAGTGCATCCCATCCCAGCCATATCCCCAAACTGCAAAGAAGAGTTCCTTAAAAGTTCTAATTGGTGTGCTCATCAACCCAACAGAGCCAAGTAAAAAGGGTATTAAGGTTATTCCAATAACATAAAATGCATAAATGATAAGTAGTTTTTTAGTATTTGCGCCGAAGCCAAGCTTCATTTCCCAAGTCTAGCTTATTTTGGGATAATTAAGAAATGAAAGCTAAAGCAGCTGAAAAAAAGGAGACATCTTGGGATAATGTTAGTAACTGGTATTCAAAAATAGTTAGTAAAGAGGGTCATTATTACCATCAGAATGTGATTGTTCCAAAGGCTTTGAAGCTATTGAACATGGATTCAACCTCTTCAATTCTAGATCTTGGGTGTGGCCAGGGTTTTTTTTCAAATCATATTCCGCCAGGGGCAAGATATTTAGGAGTTGATGTTTCACATAAACTGGTTGAAAAAGCTAGGTCGTTCAGTAGCAATGTCTCCTTTGCAGTTTCTGATCTTACTAAACAAGTGAGTTTAAACTCAAAGGATTTTACACATGCTGTTTTGCTGCTTTGCCTCCAAAACATGCAAAACCCATCGGTTGTTTTGGCAAATGCTGCAAGACACTTGAAAAAAGACGGAAAGTTATTAATAGTATTAAACCACCCCTGCTTTAGAATACCAAGGCAAAGCCTTTGGGGCTTTGATGAAAAAAATAAAGTGCAATATAGAAGAATAAACAGATACATGACACCCTTAAAAATTCCAGTGGCAATTCATCCGGGTAAAAAAGAAAAGTCGGAAATAACCTGGTCTTATCACTTACCCTTAAGTTCTTATTTAAGGCTTTTAAAAGATAATGGTTTTGTGGTAGAGCTAATAGACGAATGGCTTTCAGATAAGAAGAGTCAAGGTTCAAAAGCTTTCATTGAGGATAGGGCAAGGCTTGAGTTTCCCTTGTTTATGGCGCTGCTTTGCAAAAAAGAAAGATGAGCTATTGAGAGGAAAGCTGCGCTAAGATTGCTTTTGCTTCTTTCTTGCGTTCTCCAAGTGTATTTTTGGGATCATCAATTGCGAGTATGGCACTAGCATAATGTTTGGCCAACACATGTTTTCCTTCCAAAGCACAAATGTTTGCTCTTGTTAAATGAATCCCTGCAAGCCAAATATTTAGCTTAAGCTCAGCCTGATCAGCATTTTTAATTTCATCATCATAACCGTCATATAGGGCTTTTTCTGCTTCAAGCAGAATAGAAAATGCTTCTTCTTCCCTATCTAAGTCATACAAAACTTTAGCCTTAATATTTAGTGGCCAAGCTTTGTGGGCTTTGCTTCCTGGAAGATTTGCAATAGCCTCATTTAATGTAAGCAGTGCATTTTCCAACTCTTTTGTTTTTTCTTCTATTTCCATGGTTTTAGAATGAGTTAGAATGGTGCTTGCTAAGTGCACCTTAGAGATTTGAAGCTGTCCCAGAAGCTGCCTTCCTCCGGTTTCAGCCATTTCCACAGCCTCCAGGGCGCAGCGGTGGGCTTCTTTTTGTAAATGAGCCTTCTCTAGGGGGTCGCTTTCTTCCTCAGCTAGTTTTGTATAGGTTATGCGAATTTGGCCTAAAACATCAATAAGGCCTTTTAAATTTTTCTCTTCTTTATGTGCCTTCAATACCTCTTCAAACAGCCCTAACGCTTTTTTGAGATTTCCTGCTTCTCTTTCTTCTACTGCTTTATTTTTAAGTTCTTCTTTTTGGTCTATTGAGGCTGCCATTGTGAAATTTTATCATATAGCGCCAACTGTTTGCATATTTTTTGTGTTAGCCTCTATAATTTGAGTAGAATAGTTATGAGATTTAAAATTTTGTTTTTTGTAATACTCCTGCTTCCCATATTTTTGTATCTAGTTAATGGTGTTAGTGGAAAGTCTTTTGTTTTGGATGCTTCCCAGGAAAGATTGAAAGAGGAAGAGAGTGATATGCTTAAATCTCAAGTCATTCAGATTCCTGGTGATGCCCCTGTTATAGATTCAACTTCTCAGGAGCAAACGGAGCTTGAAAAGACTTCCAATGTGCCCTCAGTTGCTGGTGTCGCTGTTAAGGAAGGTTATAGTTATCAGTATGTGAACACAGAAAAGGGTAAGTTTGGTGTTTTTCTTATAAAAATGCCTCTGTCAAAAGTCAGAGTTAAAACTGTTGCAGCAAATAAGGATGATTGTAAGGGTAACTGTCCTGTAAAGCCTCTTTTGCAGTATGTTAAAGAAAATAACGCATATGCTGCTATGAATGGAAGTTACTTCTGTCCACCGGATTATGCCACCTGTAAAAGCAAAATCAATTCGTATGATTATGCCTTTTACAATTCCAATAAAACAAAGTGGATGAACAAAAAAGCTTTGACCTGGAATAAAACGGGTCTTGCAACCTTCAGTGGTACATCCGCAAAGTTTTATAAAGACTCAAGCACCTACAAAAACTCCTCTGTTACCGCAGGGTTGTCCAATTACCCAATGCTTCTTAAAGACGGAAATATTGTTGTTAATCTTAATGATTTGACCTCAGTGCAAAAAAATGTGAAGGGGTTAAGGGGGGCAATAGGTTCTGATGGTAGTAATGTGTATCTTGCCCAAATTACCAGAGCAACAGTTTTGGATGCAGCTTATGCAATGAGAGCCCTTGGAGTTAAACATGCGCTTAATCTTGATGGGGGAGGCTCGGCAGCTATGTATATAGATGGAGGATATAAAGTGGGCCCTGGGAGACTTCTGCCAAACGCAATTGTGCTTGTAAAGTAATTTTTAAAGGTTTTACATGGATCTTTTTACAGAAATCAGTCTCATTGTTTTAATAGCCGCGGTTGTTTCTGTAGTGATGAGGCTGTTAAGACAACCTTTTATTATAGGTTATATTATTACGGGGGTTTTGGTTGGACCTTATCTTTTGAATTTACTCAAATCAACAGAGGTGATTGAGTTGTTTTCAAAGATAGGTATTACGGCGCTTTTATTTATTGTTGGCTTGGGTTTAAGTCCAAAAGTTGTTAAAGATGTTGGTCCTGTATCATTAGTAACCGGCATAGGTCAGGTTGTATTTACCTCAGTAATAGGATTTTTTATAGTAGCTTATTTGGGTTTTACACTTTTAGAATCAGTATATATTGCAGTAGCTATAACCTTTAGCAGTACAATAATAATTTTAAAACTACTCTCTGATAAAGGTGATGTTAATAAACTGTATGGCAAAATTTCTATTGGTTTTCTATTGGTTCAGGATCTTATTGCTACTCTACTACTGGTTGCCATTTCTACATTGACTGTTTCACCTTCCGGACAAAGCTTGTTTGTTAGCGTTTCTCTTACTCTTGTTAAGGGACTTTTACTCCTATTAACCATTTTTGCAATTTCAAACTTAGTTCTGCCTAAGTTTGGAACCTTTTTAGCAAAATCTCAAGAACTTCTATTTATTTTTTCTTTAGCTTGGGGACTTACTATTGGAGTTTTGTATCACAAACTTGGCTTATCAGTTGAAATTGGTGCACTGGTAGCCGGTGTTTCTCTATCTATGACTCCTTATTCTTATGAAATTGGTTCGCGGCTTAAGCCTCTGAGGGATTTTTTCATAATATTGTTTTTTATACTTCTTGGTAGAGAGATGGTGTTTCAAAACCTGCAAATATATTTGGGACCCATAATAATCCTTTCTGTGTTCATTTTGGTTGGCAATCCCTTGATTGTGTTGCTTCTCATGAATATTTTGGGCTTTAAGAAAAGGGTTGGATTTTTGTGCGGTCTTACCGTGGCTCAGATTAGCGAGTTTTCATTAATACTTATGGCATTAGGCTTTAAAGTAGGACACGTTTCTAAAGATGCCCTTTCAGTAGTCACTTTTATAGGGATAATAACAATTGCCGGGTCTACTTATCTGATTCTTTACGCAGAAAAAATTTATCAAAAACTGTCTAGGTATTTAACAGTATTTGAGGTTAGAAAGGTTAACAGGGCTAAATTTGAAACACCCCACAACTTTGAAGCTATCCTGGCCGGTTATCATAGAGTGGGGGGAGACTTTGTACAGCTATTCAAAAGTCTTAATTTAAAGTTTTTAGTTATAGATTTTGACCCAGAGTCAATCAAAAGAGCTACTCAGGAAGGTGTGCCAAATATTTATGGGGATATTGAAGACACAGAATTTTTGGATGAACTTGATATATCCCAAACAAAACTAGTTGTGTCAACCATACCGGATTTTGAAGCTAATTGCTTGCTTGTAGACAGGGTTAGAAGAGAAAACAAAGAGGCAATCATTATTATATTGAGCGATGATGTTGATGAGGCACTTAAACTTTATGAACTTGGTACAAGCTATGTTGTTATGCCGCATTTTGTTGGTGCTGAGTTTGCTTCAAATTTAATTAAGAATTATAAATTTGAGGAAGGGTTATTTGAGAAAGAAAAGAGCAAGCATAGAGAATACCTTCAAAAACGTAAGTTAGAGCTTTCCAGACAGTTAGCAGCCTAATTGCTTTTTGCACTGAGTTTTTGATGCCTCATCATTGATCATATCGCACGCTTTACATGCGCTCTCTTTTGCATTGCTGTTCTTTGGCATCAGATTATTAAGGGTCTGGCCAAGATCTGTGAAAGTTATATCAGAAGGGATTGCAAACACAGAATTATCTGCTAGCCAAGTGTTGCAATCGTAATTAAATTCATTTTTGTAAGCTTCATAGTTTTTTTCCGTTTGTGCGTTTGGTATGGCATCTTCAGCTGGTGTAGTGGTTGGTGTTTCCATGCTTTTTTTAAGTTCCTCCAAATTCATTTTGGTACCCATCTTTGAAGCGGATGTCCACGAATACAACCATGTACCATCTGTTATCATATAGGTGTCCATAGCTTGCCCGTTAACATCAATTGAGGCATTGGTTCTTACATTTTTCCCTGAAATATAGCTCTCTCCACGCATTTTATAGGTGTCACTTGAATAGGAGCATTTAAGAGTTTTATTAAGGCCAATTAAGTCAAAGAGGGAACCTTTTATCTCTTGTTTTTCTGTTTTAGTTTCTTCTTGCTGAGTTGTAAGTTCATTCTCGCCGGGTTTTTTGATTGACTCCTTACTAGTAGAGCTTTTGGTTACTATGTAAAAGCCAAGAGAAAGGAGAATCAATAATGCGAACACGATAATTGCTAAGGTTTTATTTTTTGTCATAGTCATATAGTTATACTACAAGTCTAAAAAATAAAGAAGGGGTTAATAAAAGCCAACTTTATATTTGAATCTTATTTAGAATGAGATTTCTGCTACGTTAAAATAAGTTGATTCAGCATAGCCCCATTCGAATGCGCCAGAAATCTTAACGGCTTTTCCAATGCTTTCTTCAATCTCCTGCCATATTTTGTTTGTTGACGGCATAATAACAAAGCTTGTAACTACCTGACTCCTGCCACTTGCGTTCATATTGTCCAGATACGCATTATCAAGCTTAATTTCATAATCATAATTGATGTCAGGAGCAGGTCTATTGATTTTAGTAATTGTCCCGGTGAATGTTTTGTCAATTTTAGAATTCTCAGATTTTCCATAATGTTGGTAAGGGTTACATTGGGAAAAATCTCTTAATTGTATGCTTGACACATTAAGGCCCAATCTATAGTAATAATCGATTTTATCTTTGGTAGCCCAGTCCAGTGGTATTTCTCCAGTCACAGCCAAGCATTTGCCAACGCTCCCCGATAGCTCTGTCAAGAAACTAAATCCACTAGCAGGAATTAGAAAGTATCCGTTTGTATCTTCATCCCAGGTCTCTGAGAGTTGATACTCCACCCCTTCTAACCCAAGTCTTTGTTCATCCTCGCTGCTTAAACCACTATATCTTAACACTCCGGTAACGTTGATTTCCTTTTGGATAAGCAAAGGTGGTTCTTGTCTTTTTGGAGTTATTGGCTGTTTAATAGGTGTTTCTTTGATCTCAACCCTTTGAACAGGGTTTATATTGAAGATAAGCACCTTATAAATTATGAAAATTGAGGTTATGAGTATAAGTGAGTAAATTAAGGGTTTAAAATCTTTATGAGGCGACTCTAAAGGCTTTGGGACCTCAACATAGCCCGGACTCTGAGTTTCCGATTGATTTACTGGCTGATCCATTTTTTGATTATAGCAGATGCTTTTAGCCATCACAGCCAGACCAGGATATTGTTTTCCATTCGAGTAAGGAATTAAAGTAATAATTTTGAGATAAATCAAATGGCAGCAGGTAGAAAGTTTCAAAGAAGTAGTAGCCATTGTCTACATCAGTATAAATAGGTTTGGCATTTGTGCCGTCTTGGTAGTAGAGGGAATTTAGAGGGGGGTAAAAGTAATTAAAACCTCCTATATATTGGTTTATTCTCTCAGTCTTAAAGTAGAACACATTTTCAACGGGAAGATTAAGCTCATGCAACTGCCCGCCAAGGTTTAGGAATACCTGGTTTTTTTGGGTTGTTGGTTGCTTACTTGAAGGCATTAAAACTTTAAAAAAAACTTCGTTACTGGCTATGTTTGGTATTGGTATATGTAAAAAATCCTTGGGAAAATACCAACCGCTATAACAAGTATCTTCATTAAAAATGGGAGTTTCAAACTCCTCACTTTTATGTGTTTCCAACAATTTTTTTAAAGAATCTTCTTTTTTGTTATCTATAGTTTTCTCAATGTTAAAGCTACTGCTATATTCTTTGTTATCAAACTGTACCTTTAACTCATGCTTGCCAGGTGGTAGTTCTCTAGTAACAAAAAAAAGTACCGGAGGCAGATGCTCCTGCTTATCCTTAAGACATGTCTCTTTGTTTGAAGTTTCAGTCTGCCCAAAGCAGTATACTTTTGGGAATTGAGGTAGGGTTTGGACATCTTTTGCTATTTGTCCATCAACCCAGATAATAAAATTTTTCTCAGTATCCGGAATAAAATTAAAGGTGTCTATAAAATCATCCTCATTATAAGCCAACTTTTCTTTTTTAAATGTGTAGTTAAGTAAGAATTTATCTTTACTCTGTGCAATTTTCCCAAAGAAAGTTACACGCTTACTTTTGAGTAAGCTGCCATTAGGTGGATAAAATAGTTTAACAGGGTCTTCTAAAAGTGGAAGTTCATTTTTAACTTCTTGACTTTTTGGTATTTGTTGAGCGGTTTTTTCAGGAGCTTTTGTGGTAGGCTTTGGGGTAAATGCTTTTAAGCCCAAAAATACAAATACTAAAAAAATGAATAGGGTCAATACTTTAATCTTTATCATCCAACCTAATTCTAGCAGGAAAGTTTTTTTAAAGTTATAGCTATACTTCGGGTTAACTTTGGTTTATGGTATATTTGCTATATGGTTTCTGATTTTGAAGTGAAAGAAGTTCAGGCTAAATCTATACTTGTCCCAAGTAAACTTCCGGACTGTGATTTTGTTATTAATCCTTATACAGGCTGTAGGTTTGGTTGTACGTATTGCTACGCAAGTTTTATGGGTAGATATGTTGGAAAAGATATAAAAGATTGGGGAAATTATGTATATGCCAAGATTAACGCGCCCAAACTTTTGAAAACTGAAGTCAAAAAATTAAAAAATAAAGGTTTTGGAACAAATGTCTTTTTAAGCTCGGTCACAGATCCATATCAGGGTTTAGAAGCAAAATACAAACTAACCAGAGGCTGTCTTGAAGTGCTTCTTGATGCAGGGTTTGAGGGTAGTATTGGAATTCTTACCAAGTCAGACCTTGTTTTGAGGGATATGGATATTTTTAAAAAACTTAAGAGCGTTGAAGTAGGGCTGACAATTACTTCCACCAAGGATTCCATTTCCCGTTATTTTGAAAAGTTTGCGCCCAGTGTGTCTCAAAGACTGGAGGCTCTTAAAAAATTAAATGAAGAGGGAATAAAAACTTACGCTTTTGTTGGGCCTCTTCTGCCTCATTTTACAGCAAATCCTGAGAGTTTAAGAGAAATTTTTGATTCCCTGTGTGGTGTTGGGGTAAAAGAGCTTTATATTGAGCACATAAATCTTTCACCCTACATTAAAAAAAGATTATTTGAAGAGTTGCATGACGCTCCTGAAAAAGCCTTGGATAAGTTTTATATGGCGGGCTCTCCAAGTTACAGAAATGAGCTTGAGTCTTTGGTTTCATCCATTCTTAAAAATTATAACTTTAAATTAAGACTAGGTGGAATTTTACTTCACGCCTAAGAGCGGGTTTGAGAGGTAAAAAACTCCTGAGTAAAGTTCTTATGCTTGGATGCTAAAGTTATTTTCCTATTAGATTAGGATTTGAGATATAAGACCACCAGTCATTTTTAATTCCTTTTGTTTCTCCTGCTGCTATGGGGATGAGTGCCAGCCAGTATTTTTTATAATCATATCCCTGGCACCCCCACTTTTGACAGTTAATCAGCTCAGGTTTATGTGTGACCTCTGGGAAACTGTACCAGGAGTCACAATTACTTAAAGCATAGTTTGAATTTGACCAATCATAATCCCTAGTAGAATTAGGTGCAAAATGGACTGTTCCGCATTCTGCTTTGCCCGGAAACTTTTGATCATATCTTGTAAATCTTTCCCAGTCATTGACCTTGGCATTTTCAAAGACTTTTGTTAGTGTGAACTCCACTCTATGCCCAAAACTTTCCAACATTTCTGAAACGCTTCTTTCATAATTAAAGCCCATAACTGGAACCAGTTTCTGGCAGTTAGTAGCTAATAGGGGAGGAGAGTTATAAAAGAATGCTTTGGGACCGGCAAGCCTTGATTCATAAAATCCAAAATAGGGTCCACCAAAAAGCCAAACCTCGTCCAGTTCATTTCTGTTCACCTTTTTGCAAACCTCAAATTGATCAAATAGTACTTTATAATCCAAAGTGTCTTTTTCATGACACTTTTTAGGATCTGATAAACAAGTCAAATAAACCTTTTGAGAATACTTAAAGCCATCCTCCTTGATTGGAAATTGGTTTATTTCAAGTAATTCTATTACCTGATAGTTGAGTCTGCCTTTACTTACAAGAGTTATATCCTCTACAAACTTTTTGATTAAGTCGGAAGGAGCATTCCACTTTTTTTCAGCTATAAGTTTTTGATTTGAGATGTTGGGATTAAATATGACAACCAAAACTTTTCTATCTTTGTTTTGTTCTAAAACAGAAGGTTGTTGAGTGCTTCTATTTAGTTTGTATAAGAATAATAGAAGTAGAAAGGCAGTTAGAAGAAAAAATAACATTTTCTGAATTCTTGTCATAGTCTAATTTAATCAAAAAATTGGGTACTTGACATCAACGTATAATAGGTCAGTGATACAGCTTATTAAGTTACAAATCCAATACCAGATCAAAAACATCAGATTTTACATAATGTTTTTCTCTTTTTCCTTGATTTTCTCATTACTTTTTTATTCGGAATTTAATATAAAAGAACCGGGTAACATTATTAAATTTATGATTAGTATAAATGCTTTGATTTCAATAGGTTTTCTATATTTGTCACTGCTTGTATCACCTCTGATTATAGTTTTTCCTAAAATTTCCTATAGAGCTAAACTTTTACAGGCAAGAAGAGCTTTGGGTGTATCCGCTTTTATTTTTGGGTTTGTACACGCCTTTTATGCTTTTAATTTTAGTGTTGGTGGTTTTAAAGGCTTGGCTTTGAGTCCGCTTTCTTATGTAGTTACTGTTACTTTTGGGGGCATTTCCTTATTTATTCTATTTTTACTAGCACTTACTTCTTTTGATTATGCTGTTGGGAAGCTGACTTTTAGAATTTGGAAGAAACTTCACAGACTAATCTATGTAGCCGGAGTTTTTATTCTCATGCACGCTTTTTTGCTGGGGTCGCGTTTTAGGGAGTTGTCTCTTTCTTCTTTGATTTTTTATCCAGCTTTACTGTTTTTAGGAATCTTAGAAATGCTTACAATAGTTAAGTTTACATGGGCTAAAAGAGGAAAGATTTAAATCTTAAATCTTTTTAACAGAAGGGAATTTGAAACAACTGATACGGAACTTAGGGCCATGGCAGCTGAGGCAAAAATAGGATTTAATAAAATTTTAAAAAATGGATATAAAATTCCCATAGCAACAGGTATAAGGATTATATTGTAACCAAATGCCCAAAAAAGATTCAATTTAATTGTTCTCATTGTTTTTTTGGAAAGTTCTATAGCCGTTGCTACTGATTTTAGATCTTTACTTATTAAGGTTATATCTGAGGCTTCAATTGCTACATCTGTTCCTGTTCCCATAGCTATGCCTACATCTGCCGCGGCAAGAGCGGGGGCATCATTTATCCCATCGCCAACCATGGCAACTATTTTTCCTTCTTTTTGAATCTTTCTTACTTCTTCCTCTTTTTGTGCCGGTAATACTTCTGCTAAAACTCTTGTAATGCCAAGTTTTTTAGCCATAGCTTCCGCAGTTTTTCTGTTATCGCCAGTTATCATGGCTACTTCTATACCCATATGCTGTAGAGTATCAACTGTGTGAGGAGCTGTTTCTTTAAGTGTGTCAGAAATTGCAATCAGAGCTACATTTTTCTTATCAATGCTCACAAAAGCTAAAGTTTTTGCCTCAAGTGCTAGGTGGTCAGATGTCTCAAGTAAGCCTGCGCATTTCATAACTTGCTCCTGTTCCATAAATGCTTTTGTGCCAACAAGCACATCTTTACCATCTACAACGCCTCCCAAACCCTTTCCCGGTATGGCTCTAAAACCTTTTACTTCAAGAGTATTTGCACCCTTGCTCTCTGAGTATTTAACAATTGCTTCAGACAATGAGTGTTCAGATTTTTTTTCAATTGAATAAACAATGTTTAAAATGTATCCTTCCAATTTTATGTTTTTTGATACCTGCCAATTAAATTCTTCTCTTAGTTCTTCTAAGTTTTCCATAAAAAGAAAATCGGTTACTTTTGGTTTACCCTCCGTTAAAGTTCCGGTTTTATCAAAAATAATCGTGTTTATTTTGTGAGCAACTTCAAGGCTTTGGGCATCTTTGATCAAAATGCCGTGTTCTGCTCCCTTGCCTGTCCCAACCATAATAGCAGTTGGTGTTGCAAGTCCCATGGCGCAAGGACACGCAATAATAAGAACAGCAACGGTGTTTAATAAAGCATATAAAAATGCAGGTTCCGGGCCAAAATTGTACCAGAGGGCAAAAGTTGTAAAGGCCAGCATTATTACAATTGGAACAAAATATGATGAGATTAGATCGGCAATTCTTTGAATAGGGGCTTTACTTCCCTGAGCCTCTTCAACAAGTTTAATAATTTGTGAAAGCATTGTTTCTTTGCCAATTTTAGTGGCTCTAAACACAAAACTTCCGGTTTTATTAATGGTTGCTCCTATTACGCTGTCCCCTGGGATTTTATCTACAGGAATACTTTCTCCGGTGACCATGGATTCGTCTATAGAGGACTCGCCTTCAATAATAACCCCATCTGCAGCAATCTTTTCTCCGGGTCTTACTACTATTAAATCTCCAACTAATACTTCTTCTATAGGGATATCCATCTCTTTTCCATCTCTTTTAACCCTTGCCGTTTTTGCCTGCAAGTTTAATAAATTTTTAATTGCATCAGAAGTTTTAAGTTTTGCCCTTGCCTCAAGAAACCTACCTAATAAAATGAGCGCAATTATTATAGTTGATACATCAAAATAGGGCATAGGTTCAATTCCAACGCTCTCAACAATTTGCGGAAAGAGTGTGACTACTGCCGAATAGCCAAATGCTACGGATGTTCCCAACGCAACTAGGGTGTCCATATTTGCGCTTCTATGTTTTAGCGCGGGGAGTGTAGCTTTATAAAAAGAAAGACCGACCCAAAATTGAACTGGTAGTGCCAGGAGAAGCTGAACAAAAAAGTTTTGAAGAAATATGGGAGAGTAGTTCATGATTCCTGGGAAACTTCCCCATAAAATAAGCCCTCCAAGGACCAAACCGACAATAACTTTTGTTTTTAACGCTTTTAATTCTTTAAGCTTTTCTTTTTTTTCCTGAGTGTCATCTTCCTCATCAAGTTTTGCCATATATCCGGCATCTGAAACTGCTTGGCAAAGCTTTTCATCAGTTACTGTTTCTGGGTCATAGGTTACTGTAGCCTTATTAGTAGCAAGATTCACATTGGCCTTTTTAACCCCATTGACCTCACTCAAAGAGTCTTCCAGGATTTTGACGCAGGAAGCACAGTGCATCCCCTTAATTAAAATAGTTTTTTTGGTTTCAGTCATAATTTATTCCTTAACTATAATTTTTCCGTGGAACATATTCATTCCGCAGGAGTAGTCAAATTGACCGACTTGTTCAGGGTTAATTTCTATAATTGTTTTCTCATTCAGGGGCAAAAACTTTCTAATTTTGAAATCCGGAAGTGTTATTTCTTCTAAACAATTTGAAGGGTCTTTTCTAAAGAAACTTATTTTAATTGGTTTGCCTTTTTGAACCGATATTATGTTTGGGGAGTACCCCCCATCTACAATAATGTCTATAGAATCAAAAGCCTCCACAGCTTTCCCCTTTTTCTTTATGAAGAAAATGTAAGTAAAGATTATTCCTGCAAGGCTAAATAATGTTACCAGTAGTTTATCAAGACTCATTTGGCTTTCTTCAAAACTTTCATAACCTCTTCAATCGCCTCTTTCTGTCTGCCTTCATTAATGTGATTTAGGGCACATGTTTTAAGATGATTCTCAAGCATTAAGTTATCAAACTCTTTAAGTGCTTTTTGTACGGCTTGAGATTGATGTATTATATCAATGCAATACTCCTGAGCTTCAACCATTTTTATCACTTTTTCCAGGTGTCCTTTAGTGATTTTTAATCTGTGAATTAGTCTTTCTTGTGTATCTTTTGGTCTAAACATATATCCCTAGTATGGGGATATACTAATGCGTTCAAATATTTTAGTCAAGAGGAAAACTAAACATCCACAAAAAACTTCATAAGATACATGATTGCAATTCCTGATAGAAAGGTTAAAAAGGATAAAAGTGATCTAAGTGTGTTATCTTCCTTTTTTATTTCAGGAACCAAGTCGGAAGCTGCTATATAAATAAATCCTCCTGCTGCAAGGGGAATAAAAAAAGCATTCAGATAAGAACTTCCTGTAAGCCAGAAATAGCCAACCATGCCACCGAGTACTGAAGAAGAAGCCACCAAAAAATTTAAGAGCAAAGCTTTGGTTTTTGAAAATCCATAAAAAATCAGTACGCCAAAATCACCAATTTCCTGTGGTATTTCATGAAGAGCAACAGCCAAAGTAGTAACAATGCCAAGCTTAAGGTCCGTATTAAAGGCGGCTGCAATAACAAGTCCATCCAAAAAATTATGGAGTACATCTCCTAATAGATTCATATAACCCCCGGTATGTTGATCACAGTGTCCGTTGTGACAATGGTGCCAGTGCAACACCTTTTCAATTGACAAAAATAGAACAAAAGACATAAGGGTTGTTAAAAGTACAGGTTCAACGGAAAACTCACGAGAGGCTTCAGGAAGCAAATGTAAAAACGCCCCACCCATCAAAGTTCCAGCGGATAAAGAAACCATAAAAACTAGAATCTTTGAAAGGTTTTCTTCTTTAAGGCTTAATGAAATGAGACCAATAAAAGAAGCTAGGCTTATTAGAGAGGTTGCAGCGATAATTAAAAGGAGAATCATAGATTAAGGTTAAGTATATCAGATTGATAATGAGCTCTTTTGCATTAAAATTGGTGAATTACTTCTCCTAGTAGGTTTTTTTCCTGATCTCCTGAAATAGATGCTTTAAAAGTCATATAATTTTCAAGTCCTGAGCCCTTGAACTTGCCATTCAGAAGATCGTCCACCTGAAAAACCCCGGCAGAATTATTCATGTAAATTAATATTTCAATTGGTTTTTCATTTCCTTCAGTTATTTCAACCTTATCTATAGCTGCAGCTGAAATGGAATGAATGTTTATGTCACCCTTTTCATATGGAATTCTTGATCTTCCCTCACTCATATCTAAAGCATCGGCTACCCTAACAATCCCCGCTTCAATTGTTTTTGGGGTACCGCCTTTTCTATGACTGATTATGGCATGCAGAGTATCTGACACTATTATTGTTTTTTCTATCATAGGCAGATCACAAAGCAGATCTCTTAAAAGAGTATTTGCTATAAAGAGGCTGAACTCTTCATGTCCTTCTCTGCTTACTGACATTCCAAGATCATGCAAAACACTTGCAAGAAAAATTACTATCTCCCCGTGGTCATAAGAGAGCCCATAATCATTCTCTATGGAAAGTTGTAAACCCCTTTTCTTTAAAATTCGTGAAATTTTAAGTGCTATGTTTGCAACAATTTGAAAATGAATATGGCCATGATCTGTTATTTTATCCCGGCTTAGCGCATTTGTGTTGATTACTGTCCACAAAGTTTTAACCTCTTCACTCTCATTTATTTTTTCCAGCACTTTCTTTAAAAGTGGGTTGTGTTGGGCTGGAACATTTATTTTGATTTGTTTTATTTTGTCTGCTTCCATAACTTTGGTCATTATACCTTATGCTAAGTATCTGGAGTAATTGCCCTTTTACAAAATTTTTATCTGTTTATAATGAATGAAGGTTTACTATGAAGCAGTTTTTACTTACTTTTTTTGTTTTATTATTGTTAGTGTTTGGCTTTAAAAACCTAAGTGCTCTAACTAAAAAGGAAGGCAACTCAGATGCAAAGGAGGGGATAGACAGAAAGGAACTTTCCTCTCAGGATGAAATATTTCCTTTGGATGAGGAGACTTCTTTGTATTTTATAGAGTACGACCAAACTTCAAAACTGTATTATCTTAGATACTACAAACTTTATGGAATTGAGGCTTATGATGAAGGTATTGGATCAGCTTATATTTTAGAAGATGCAAATCTTAATTTGCCTTTATTTAATAGAAAATATGTGAGGGTTGAAGGCTACTTTGTAAAAGGAGACAAATATAATCCTTCAGTGCGCGTTACAAAAATTAAAATTGACGATTTCCCATGGCATGAAAAAGCCAATGAAAGTTTTGCTCCCATAGTTAAAATTGAAAGATTTAGCTCTATTGAAACTGGTGTTAGAGAAATAAACTATTTGAGTTGGGATAGTAAGACGTATGTTGCTAGAAATACAAGTGGGTCTTCTTTAGAGAATAGCAAGGAGACAAGCTGTCCAATTAGTGCTTCTTTACTGGAAGGCTTTAACAAAAAATTTAAAGACACTATTGAAGGCTCTTATAAGATCAACACCTTGGAAAAAGGTGATCTTAGAATCTTTGGAGGAACTTATATCCTGACCACAAAAGACTCCCGGAAGTTCTCTCTTTTATTTACCGCAATACCAAGTTCAGCTTTGTGCCTACGTGATGGGTTATGTGGTAAGAGCTTAACTGAGAAAAACAAGAATTATGGTTTTAGGTTTATAAGTTCCTATCCTATAGGTGATTTACTTTTTTTTGACGGCAAGGAGATTTATGATTACCTGGTTTATATAACAGACATTGGAAGAGAGGCTTGCACTAAAAAGTGAGCTCTTATTGACTTAAGTATTAGTCTAGATTTAGAATTTGGTAAGTGTTAATGAGTCTTCTCAATTGGGTTAAAACTAATAAACTTTCCGCCTTTCTTCTGGCCGTTATTGGGTTCTTTGTGGTAAGAAGCATTTTGGGTGGCACTTTTGGTGCCAATAGGTTCGTTGGTGATTATGGTGGGGATAGTAATTACTATTCTGAGTCAGCTGGCGTAACCGGTATGAATGCGCTTAGGACACCACAGCTTTCAAGGTCAACTGTGTCCTCCCCACCAATAGCTCAGACAGCAAACAGGATGACCATTGAGGATGCTTCCATGTCACTTGTGGTTAAAAGTGTAAGGGACACGGTTCAAAAGATTAAGTCTAAGGCGGAGGATCTTAATGGATATATGGTAGCTAGTTTCATAAGAAGACCGGATGAGGGGGGCAGTGGAAACATTTCAGTAAGAGTTCCTAAGGAAAAGCTTGCTGAGGCTTTGACCTACTTTAAGTCTTTGTCAGTTAAGATAGTTTCAGAAAATCTTACAGGGCAGGATATCACAGACCAGTTTAAAGATAATGAAGCAAGACTTACTATTTTGCTTTCCAATAAGGTCCGGTTTGAAGCTGTGATGGCAAAAGCTGAGAAGATTGAGGATATTCTTAGAGTTCAACAGGAAATTTTTAATCTTCAAACCCAAATAGATGCCATAAAGGGGGAACAGCAGTATTTAGACGACTCTTCAAAGTTTTCAAGAATTGATGTGAGTTTATCTGAAGATGAGTTGTCCCTTTCTTATACAACTCCCGGGGCATTCAGACCGGAACTTGTGTTTAAACTTGCTGTAAGAAGCCTTGTTAGCACTCTTTTTGATTTGATCTCAAAGGCCATATGGGTGGGAGTTTATTCTGTAATTTGGCTCCCAGCTTTTATACTATTTATAGCTGTTAGGAGGAGATTTTTCAGAAAGAAATAGCTAATCCAGCAAGCTAAGAAGCAAAGATTGGCCTATAGTTAGTTGACTTTATTTTTGCTTTAGTGTATACTCCATAAAGTTTATAGATTCGATTAAAGTAATAGTTCTTCTTATCTTAGAAAGTCTTATTCCTTTAATTTAGAAATACAAATATGTTTGGACACTCACAAGGTTTTGCTGCCTCAAGAAGCAGTGAACGGAAAAATTATAATAGAACTGCGCGTTTTACCTCTACAAGGTTGGGTAGTTTTGGGCGTTCTGGCAGACCTAATAGATTTGGGGGTAGGAAGTCCGGTTTTAAATTTGATCCATCTGTGCTTGTAAAAAGAGCCATACTTCAAGCCCCGGAAGAAGAATACATATCAAAACACACTTTTAATGACTTTGAAATTTGTGACAAACTAAAGTCCAGTATTTTGGCAAAAGGTTACAAAATTCCAACACCTATTCAGGACCAGGCTATACCTCTACTTCTTAGTGGAAGAGATGTTGTTGGCGTAGCAAATACAGGCACAGGCAAGACTGCTGCTTTTTTAATTCCGTTAATAAATAAAATTTTTACAACAAAAACTGAAAAAATTCTAATTATTGCTCCAACACATGAGCTTGCCATCCAAATACAGGAGGAATGTATAGCTTTTACCAGGGGGATGTATATATTTTCAACTCTTTGTGTTGGGGGTATGAGTATATGGAATCAGATCTCCTCACTTAAAAGAAACCCTTCAATTGTAATTGGCACTCCAGGAAGACTTAAAGACTTGAGAAACAGAGGAGAAATTAACTTTGCAAATTACAGATCAATTGTGTTAGATGAGGTTGATAGGATGCTTGATATGGGCTTTATAAACGATATTAAGTTTATAATCTCTCAGTTGCCAGTGGAAAGACAATCGTTATTTTTTTCTGCTACGTTATCACAAGACATTAAAGTTGTTATGCATTCTTTTTTAAGAGACCCTATGATTATTTCCGTTAAAAAACAGGAGACTGCTCACAATGTTGATCAGGATGTAGTAAAAACCAATGGCCAACAGAAAATTGAAGTTTTGCATGACTTACTGATAAAAGAGGGTTTTGAGAAGGTATTGGTGTTTGGAAGAACAAAATGGGGTGTTGAAAAACTTGCCAAGGAGCTGCTTCAAAGAGGGTTTAAAGTAGCTTCTCTACACGGAGACAAAAACCAAAATCAAAGAAAAAGAGCCCTGGAAGAATTTAAGCAAAACAGAGTTAAAATTATGCTAGCAACGGATGTGGCTTCAAGAGGTCTTGATATATCTGATATCACACATGTTATAAACTATGATCTTCCTGAAACGTATGAGGATTATGTACATAGAATAGGAAGAACAGGAAGAGCCAATAAAAAGGGTACTGCTTTAAGTTTTATTGATTAATTTTTTTTAATCTTGTCCCATCGATTTTTAACATGCTTATCAAGTTTTATATAACTTGAAGGATTATAGCAAAGATTCGAATGTTATAATCTTTGAATCATGACTAAACACAAGCAATACTATGACCTATTGGTTAATGATAATAAAGAAATATTTGACCTACTTAAAAACTCTTTTGAAAAGTTAAGTGCGGATACAAACAATGAAGGATGCAAAGTCAAATTTGAAGAACTGAGAAGACAGGTTCTAAGGCTAGTCCAGAAATATGAAAACATGCTTTGCGGAAAGACTTATAAGGCCGGATTTGGTGGCTTTACCAACAGTCTAGCAGACAAATTTAGAGCAGAAGTGTACGAGCATTTCCCCTTTTTAAATGCTCAACTGTAAGCAATTAGTTCCAGTATTCTTCATTTTATTTAAGATATTTGTCAAAAAATTTGACTGACCTATCAAGAGCCACTCCTAAACTGGCGCTTAGATTGTGATCATTTCCATCATAAATGTATAGTTCTACTTCTTTACCTACTTTTTCCATTTGTTCCTTTAACGTTTGTGAAAATTCAACAGGTACTGAGCTATCTTTTGTACCGTGATGAAGCTGAAGAGGCCCAGAAATATCTTTTAAATAAGAATTGGCAGATATACTCATCCAAAAGTTGGGATTTTCATTTGGAGTACCATATTCCTGCACTAAAGTTTGTCTCCAAGTTCCTCCCCTTGTAGAAGGGGTTGGGTTTGAAGGGTTATTGGGTCTTCTCCATTTTGAGAACAAATCCTCATAAGAGGCTACCACTCCTGCCCAGATTACGCCCGCTTTAATATCTTTTCTGACTACCATATTTCTAAGAGTGATAAAACCGCCCATTGAGTGTCCCCACATGCCAATTCTTTCCGGGTTTACAATAAGATGAGTGTTGGTCTGTAAATCTTTAAGCTTTTTAGTTGCAGACACTGCATTTAACACATCTATTGTATATACATTTGACCCATAGCCACCTGAAGCAGCACCTTCAGACTCCCCGTGCCCTCTATAATCCGGTTTAATAAGAACATAACCGTTTCTGGAAAAAGCGTCAGTGTAGGTTAGGTATCTTTCAGTAGTTTTATACTGAGAGGGGGGTATATAGCCATGATTAAAAACAATAATTGGCCAGCCATCTTTTGGAGAAGTACCAATGGGGATTGTTAATAGAGCGTATATTTTTAATCCCTCCGATTTATAGTAAACTAAGTATTTTAGGTAGTTTGATCCTTGTGGTAAAGCCTTTTCAATAAAAATCTCACTTTCTAAAAAACTTTGTTTTCTCAGTTGTTCAATTTGAAGAGGATTTGTATTTTTTGGAAGCACTTCCGCTTTTTCACCAATAGGGTTGTTTACAGTTTCATACCATTCTTTTGGCTTTACTAAAAACCATAATGTTAGAGATATACCGGTGAATATTAGAAAAATGGGTAGTGTCTTTAACAATACTTTCATATCAAATTTAAGCATGGGCTGGAAGATTACACCCCCAGCCTCAAACTTAATTTATTCAACTATAAGAGTTCCTTTCATACCCATTTCTCTATGTTTTCCTACACTACAGTAGTACTCAAAGGAGCCAGCTTTATCCGCTGTGAATTCAACTACATCGCTTTCATTGACTTTTATTTGTTTGGTTCTTGTATTGAATTCATCAATCACAAAGTCATGAAACCCCTCAACGTTATTAAAAGTGATTTTTAATCTATCACCTTTTTTAACTTTTATTTGTACAGGATTGAATGAGAAGTTTTTACCTTCAATTGTAAACTCTTTTATAGTTGCCTTTTCCATAACACCCGACTTTTCTGAGTCTTCTTCCGGAGAGGCTTCTTTAGTGCTTTCATTCTTTTCTTCTATTTGGTTGGTTATAGACTCTGCTTTTTCAGTGGGTTTTAGTACTTCTTTAGTACTGGAATTTTTCTTTGACATAGCCAAAACAAGTCCCAGTAGTACAACTCCTCCTATTGCAAGAAGTATCCAGGGGTTAAATTTGGTTTGACTCTGGTCAGCATTTTTATTGTTTTCATCCATTGTTTGTTCACCTCCTTTGAAAAGTGGAATTTTCCCTTCATAGAATTTACCAGAGTGAAAGCTAATTAGTCCAGCTATTATAACTGTTGCCAGAGTTTAAAAAATAGCTTTTCATGTTTGATAACGTTTAAAACAGGGATTATTTGGCTGTATACCCAGTCAACTTATCTTTATATTATTAAGGAATAGGCTAGTTTTTCTATGGCTTGGGAAATTAACGCACTCATATCATCAATTCTTTTTTCTCTTAACAGTATCCTTGGAAGATCTTTGGCAGTTAAGTCGGAAGATCCCAGAGCTTTTGCCTTTGTGTACAATGCCATAGCTGCCGGCTTTGCTCTGGTTTTTCTAGTCTTTGAACAAACTAAGTTTACACCTCTTCCTATGTGGGTGATTATTTTGTCTGCTCTAAACATGGTTACTTATGGAATTTTTAATAGGTACGAATTTTTTGCCAGAAAGTATGTGGAGGCTTCTACCTACACAATTTTAACTAAATTTATTCCTATTGTTACCTTTACAATTGCAATTTTATTTTTAGGTGAATCTCTCACTTTTCCTAAAATTATTGCAGCCTTTCTTATTGTTGGCGGAAATATTTTGGCTGTTTTCAAAGGAAGAAAATTGGCAGTTCAAAAGGGTATTAAGTATGCTTTAATAGTAATTTTATCTTTAGGTGTTGCCTGGTCTTTTGATAAAAGGCTTTCTTCTTTTTATCCTTTAGCTTTTTACGCTTTTCTAACTTATGCCATCCCAAATGTTTTTTTGTATTTATTTCCCAGACTTGCTGTTAAAGGTTTGTTAAAGGAGGTGAAAATATCAAATTGGAAGATTATCCTTTTGGCTTTTGTGAATGTGTCTGCCTACTATTTTTTGATTAAAGCTTTCTCTTATGGGGAGGCTTCAAGAGTTGTATTAATAACCTCAACCTCAACCATACTTACTGTTGTCATTGGGATAGTCTTTTTGAAGGAAAGATCAAATGTTGTGAGAAAAGTTATAGCTGCATTGCTAGTGACTATTGGAGCGCTATTGCTAAAATAAGGCCGTAAAGTAAAGCCATTAAGTGATAAAATCTTCCTGTGATTACCACCAAAGCCCTTACAAAGAAATATCTTGACAGAGTCATCCTTGATAAAGTTGATTTTAAGATTGGAAACGGTACAAAAATTGCCGTTGTTGGCAGAAATGGGTGTGGAAAAACTACTTTTTTCAAAATGATTATGGGGGAGGAAGAAATAACTGAGGGGTATATTGAGAAGGAAAATGAAGTGCTAGCCTATATTCCTCAGGAATTCTCTTTCTCTAACAACACTTTGGTAGGCGAGTACCTTGAATTAAAGCTTAATGAGTCTTGGGAGTTTTATAAAATTGAGCAGCTTGTAGATAAAGTTAAATTTCACAACTTTGATCCTTATCAGGAACTTGCAACACTTTCAGAAGGCCAAAAAATGAAAGTGAAATTAATTGAAGTTATGCTTACTGATCCAACAATTCTATTAATTGATGAACCTACTAATCACCTTGATATTGAGGGAATAATGTGGTTTGAGGAATATATAAAGCATCTTCCCATAACAGTTGTACTTATTTCTCATGACAGGTCGTTTCTAAATCATGTTGTTGACGAGATTTGGGAAATTGAAAAGCACAAGCTTTTCAGATTTGTTGGAGATTATGACACTTATAAAGAGGAAAAGTTAAAAAAGATTAACAAGTGGGATGAGGAGTATGTTAGATTTCTAAAGAAAAAAGCCCAATTGGAAAAGCTGTTAGAAAACGCCAGAAAAATTAAAGGAAAAAAAAGAGGTAATGCAGTTAGTGCTGCAAAAAAAAGAATAGAGAGGGAGGTTGAAGGGGAGAATAAAAAAGAAAAGTACGTTGTTAAAAGGCTTAAAGGGCTTAGTTTTAAAACTGAGGTTGGAGAAGGAAAGCTTATGACCAGGTTTGAAGATGTTAGTAAGAATTATGGAGGAAGAGGTGTTTTTGAAAAATTGAATTTTGAACTAAGAAGCGGGGAAAAAGTTTGGCTTTTTGGCCCAAACGGAGGTGGTAAATCTACACTTGTAAAAATAATTGTAGGGGAGGAAGCGCAGTCCGCCGGTAAAGTAAGGATTGGAGAAAATATAACAACCGGTTACTTTTCTCAAGTCCAGACCAATTTGGATTTTGAAGATAACCTCTTTGACTATTTTGTCAAAGAAACAGGTGTTTATTTTGGAGATGCTTATGGGCAACTTGCTAAGTTTCTGTTTGATAAGGAGGCAGTAAAAAAAAGAATCTGGCAGTTAAGTCCCGGAGAAAGAGCCAGATTTAAGCTGGCAATTTTTGCAAATAAGAAATATGATTTTTTGATTTTGGATGAGCCGGACAATCACTTGGATATAGACACAAAAGAGGTGCTAGAAAAATCTTTAAGAGAGTTTGGTGGTACGCTTTTGCTAGTTTCTCACGACAGGTACTTTGTAGAAAGCATAGGTGTTAAAAAAATGTTAAACCTCAAGGAGGGAGTGCTCACTTATTTATAAATTCTGTTTGGCTTTGCTCATTTAGAGTGATGAGTTTAAAATAAACACAATGGAAATTTACTATAACAAGGCTGCTGGAATTTTAATAAAAAGCAGGAAGCTTCTTGTTACAAGAGAGAAGGGTAAAATACCTTTCATTGCTCCCGGTGGTTCTATTGAGAAAGGTGAAACTCCTAAGGAAACAATTATTAGAGAGCTAAAAGAAGAGGTTAATGTTTTTGTAGACGGGGGTGATTTGGAGGAGTTTGGTACTTTTCTGGCCCGTGCAGCGGGGGATGAAGAAAAGTATGTTCAAATGACCTGTTTTTTAGTTAAGAAATGGGAAGGGGATCCAGTTCCAACAAACGGCGAGGAAGTAATAGAAGAAATATTATGGCTAACTTCAAAGATTCCGGAAGACATTAAAGTAGGATCCATTTTTGAGCATGAGGTTATCCCAAGACTTAAAAAACAGGGGCTAATTGACTAGTTTTTTTTGATACTGTTTTTGCTCACCTTCTGAGACTAGTAAAAAAGCTGGAACTTTAGAAGCTAAAGATGGTCTTAGTTTTGTTAGTTGAGAATTTTTAACAAAAATTAAATAATAGGAAAATGAAAACAAATAAAGAGTGGCACAAAGAAAACCCATTGCCTAAAAGACCAAAAGAGGCTCAAAGAATTCAGTGGCATGTAAATCATGCAAGAGAATGCGGTTGTAGAGAGATTCCTCCCAAGATAAAAATAAAGATGGCGGAGAGAAAACCAAAGGTTATTGTTGGGGTTCTGGCTAAAAATAAAGATAAATACTTGTTAGTTAATGAGGTCTTAGAAGGTGGTAAGAGCAAATGGATAGTTCCCGGGGGAAAGGTGGAATTTGGCGAGAGTTTAGAAGAAGCAGCTAAAAGGGAATTGCAGGAAGAAACAGGGCTTGTTGTAAAAGATTTAGAGTTTGTTTGTTTTAAAGAAGCTTTGTTTCCAAACTATAATTATCATACTGTTATTTTCTTTTACCTTGCTAAAACCAAGCAAAGTACACTCGGCAAAGATATTGAAGGCAAGGTTCAAGATGCCAAATGGTTTAGACAACATGAGATTGATAAGCTTCCGCTGGTTGAGAGTGCTGTGTGGTTGTTTGACCTTTTGTGGAAGGATAAAAACTAAATTATATTAGTTTCCAAATAAGAAAAGCTCTTCTTCAGCCCTTGTTATGCCTGTGTATAGCCATCTTTTCCACATAGTTTTATCCATTTTTTGAAATTTCTCTTCAAACAAAATCACTCTTTTTGCCTGACTGCCCTGAGCTTTGTGAACTGTCAGTGCGTAGCCAAAATCAAACAAATCTCCAGCCAGGGCAAGCCTTCTGTTTTGTGTAAAATTAACAGGTTGCAAAGCTCCAAATTGAGGAGCGAATATAAGCCCTGAATATAGTTTTTCAGAGCCGTCCATTTCTATTTCAGCGTTAAACCAGTTCTCATCCTTCTTTGAGATCTTAAGCACCGTTCCTAACATCCCATTGTAAATGCTTTTCTCATGATTGTTTCTTAAGCAAATTACTCTATCATTAGCTTGGGGAGTAGGAGTGTCAAAGCCTAAATCAGATCTGATGAAGCTATTAATTTTAGTTCTTGTTGAGTTATAGCCGCAAAGGATGAGAGTGTCTGGTGAATAGTTTTTAAGGAGTTGTGAACTTATTTCAGATGCTTCAGGATTGGATAGCGCATATTTGGAGATATTTTTCCCAAAGCTTTTAACTGGGATGCTACCCTTTTCTCTTGCCAGGATAGAGATCTTTATTATAGGGTTGTCTTTTGCCTGTCTGTGGATTTGGGTTAGAGTAATATTGGGCGTTTGCATCAGGTTGAAATTTCCGTTGATTGGCGGAAGTTGCCCATGGTCTCCAACAGCAATAATTGGGATAGTGAAAGATAACAAGTCCTTGAAAATCAACTCATCAACCATAGATGCCTCATCAATTATTATTAAATCGGCTTCAATTTGCTCTTTTTTCTCCCAGCCTACAATTTCCTGATGAGCATTTTCAATAGGATTGTACATTAGCCCATGAATAGTACTTAGTTTATCCTGCCAGTAGGTTGTAGCATTTTGACCTAGCTTATTTTTTAAATTTTGGGTTGCCCTTCCAGTATAGCTACAAAATGCCACTTTTGTTTTTTTACTGTTGTCATAAAGTTTTTTTCTAAAATATGAGATAAGTGTGGTTTTACCCGTTCCTGCATATCCTCCAAGTGTGATTACAGGAGTTTTATTTTTGCTATGAAACCAGTCGAGAAGAGCTTTAACGGCTTTTTTTTGGTCTAAAGATAAGTTCATCAGTGCATTTTACAGTATTACAGAGGCTACTTGAACTTATATGGAAGGTGTGTTGTAATCTTAGTATAGGCTTATGAAAAAACTACCAATTGTTTTACTTGTAATTATTCTTGGTCTCGGGGGGTATGTTGCTTTAAGTCTTTTAAGTAAAACTGCACAAAAAACACCCCTTCCAACAGATGTCTCTGAAACAGCAAAAGTTAGGGAGAAAGATGTTGTTGAGGATGCTACTTTAGAGGAGAAAAAGCCGGTATTAATGGATCCTGCCAAAATTGACCCGTTAAGATTTACAACAACTATTAATAATAAATATTTCAGCCTGCCTGTTGGAAGGGAGTTAACCTATGAGGGTAAAACAGAAGATGGCTTGGAGAAAATAGTTATATCTATAAATGGGGATACTAAACTTGTTGCCGGTGTAAAGACACTAATATATAGGGATAAGGTGTGGTTGGATGGGGAATTAGTTGAAGATACAAGAGATTATCTTGCTCAGGATGACATGGGCAATGTTTGGTATTTTGGTGAGGACGTTGATAATTATGAAGACGGAAAACTTTTGGATCATGAGGGTGCTTGGTTAGCGGGTGTTGATGGAGCTGAACCCGGTCTTTGGATTAAAGCTGAGCATGTGAAAGGGGATTCTTACAAACAGGAATATTATAAAGGGAAGGCTGAGGATATGAGAGATGTTATTAGTACGTCTGAACCCTTAAAGATAAAAATGGGTTCTTACACAAATTGCGTGAAAATGTACGATTGGACTCCTCTTGATAAAGATGCAAGAGAGTACAAATATTATTGCGCGGAACTTGGTGCAATGGTATTGGAAACAAACTTTACAGGCGGAGAAAGAATTGAGTTGGTTGGGATTAAATAACTTCAAATTTTGACATCATACCAGATTCCATGTGTTCTGGTATGTGGCAGTGAATAAGCCAATCCCCTATGTTATCCATTTGCACCAAAAACTCAACCGTATCCCCTGTTTGTATCAAGGCTGTATCTTTCCATACCTTATTTGTATTTTCAACGTTATTTGTACTTAGAACTAAGAATCTTTGTCCGTGAATATGCACAGGATGTTGCATTGGATGCAGGGAATTTGGATCATTAAACAACTTAATGCGAACTAAATCACCTTTCTTAAATGTCCAGTTTATATCCATATTTTCTTTGCCTGTTGCTTGGTCAATTAGTTTCCATTTGATTGCATCTGCTGTTGCATTTTTGTTCATCATACCCATGTCATCATCCCACTCTATTTTTTGATTATCGTTATTTTGCATCATAGCACCGCCATGCATCATGTGATCTCCGCCCATCATATTATTACTGCCATTATTCATCGTCCCGCTGCCCATTCCCATGGGATTGATAGATATAGTCAGGTTTTTTTGTGGAATAGCGCTCAAGTTACTTGTTATTCCGGCAATTTCTGCTTGTAAATCACTATTAATCCTTAAGCTATTAAATTTATCCGCATACGACAATTCAGTAACTTGGTCTAAAACTGTAACAGAACCTAGTTTGTAGGCTTTTTCCGGAGTCTTATTTTGTATCTCAAAGCTTCCTGATTTATCAAACAACGCTTCCACAATATATCGTTCTGATGGACTAACAATCACTGCATCAACTAACTCTTCTTTTTCAAATCTTCCGTTATCTCCGCCAACAAGCTTTAATTTAACGCCGAGGATCATAAAATGGAAAGTTCGGGTATTGGCTGAATTAGTTAAATAAAATCTAACAACTTCACCCCTCTTGGCTTTAAGAGAATAATTAGTTTCTCCATTAACTAACATAACGTTTCCAAATCTACCCATAAAAGCGTGATCAACCTTCTCACTACTAAATGAAGCGATTTGACCATTTTCCATTTGAATGTCATCTAAAAATAACGGTATCTCTTGGTTTACCGGGTTCCAATAACTGGCATCATCAGATGAAACAAGATAATTGCCATACAACCCTAATTCTTGCTGATAATCTTCTCTTATGTGTGGATGGTACCAATACATACCTTCATCAGGAAACTTGATTTTGTATACAAAAGTGTCCCCAATTTTAACAGGCTCTTGGGTTAGATCTGCAACTCCATCAAACTTATTATCAAGTCTTACCCCATGAGAGTGAATTGTAGACTTCATATCAATATTATTTGTAAAGTTTATAGTTATCTCAGATTCTTTTTTAGTCTTAATTAAAGGACCCGGTATTTCTCCATTGTAGGCAAGCATTTTGACGTCTACGCCATTTATATTTTTCTTAACGATTGATGCTGTAAGACTTAGGGTGGCGCCATTTTCAAGTTCAATAACTGATGTTTGTTTTGCAGGTGTAAGACTACTAATTTCGCTTTGGCTAAGCTTTTCCTGTCTAAATAGCGAAATGCTTAAAATTGTTAATATTAAGATTATTGGTATTAGAATATAAATAATTTTTTTCATATGGTTGTTTACTTTCAAGTGTAATCATAAAGTTAACTTGTTTACCTAATGATAACACGAGTGCACGTCTTTCTTGGTTGGGCATAGTGATCTTTCTCAGATAAAAAAACCCCAAACCACCTAAGTGGCGAGGGGTTTTTAGTCGGCTCCCAACTGTACTATTACTCGCTGCGAGAGCTGTTTTTTTTGATCAGATGCACAACTGCCAGAGAAACTAATACAAGCATGCCTCCAATAGCCAACGAGACCTGTGGTGCAAACACATCTGCAAGTTCTCCCATTATCAACAACGAGACCGCACCGCCCAGAGTGTGAACCGCGCTAATCAATGAGTTTACGGTAGATCTATGTGCTTGCTGAACTTCGTTATACACATGTCCATACATAACAATTCTCACAGCACCGTAAGCTACTTCTAGTATTGTCAGTCCAACAAAAAACATGCCCAAAGTTTTGGCAAAACCTGCAATAGTTAAGCCAATACAAAGTACAATCAGAACTTTGTAGAGCCCGTCTTTGTTTGGTGTAAAAACAATACTGTGTCCCGCGAGCAAACTTCCTACTAACGCTGGAATAGACATTGCCATTACGGACAATCCCCGTAATATTTCAGGCATATTTAAGCTAGCAACAATTTGTGGCCAAAACATAAACACAGGCTTACTTGCAAAACTGTAAACAAAAAGCAACAGCATAGCTGACGTAATCTTTTTATTTGCAAATGTAAGTGAAACTATTTGTTTCAAATTTACATCTGCCGAGTCTGCATGCTCCTGTACATCATCACCGGTCCTAAACAAAGCTATACTTCCTAAAATAGTGGCTATCAGGAAGAATGTGCCAGAAACAAACCAAGCGCTTTGCATGCTATAAGTTACAGAAATGTACCCTGCAAGGATTGACGAGAAAACCTGACCTATGGTGAACAATATTTTTGATCTTCCCATTACCTGACTTGATTCTCTTTCTCCTAACCTGTTTTGCAGCCAGCTTTCAAGTGCATCACTTTTAAGAGAATTCCCAACAGCTGCTACGCCTTCAGCTAAAAGAAATCCAAAGACTTGCGTACTCGCGCCGTAGATATACTGTGTAGCTGTCCACATAATCTGACCAATAACAAAAGTTTTTCTTTTACCAAACTTGTCCGCAATAAATCCTGTAAAAGGATCTAAGATGGTGGAGGATATGTGGTAAAAGAAATTTACAGAACCCATTTTGAGAAAGTTTAATCCGTGCAATTCCAACCATGGAGTATATATCGGAAAAAACGATCCCATTCCAAACCCCTCAAGCAACTGTATTACGTAGAAAACAAATTTTGCATTCATTTTATTTCTCCTTTTAGATTTTTCGTTGTCAAAGTTCTAGCAGAACCTCAATTTAGCCTCAGTTTGTGAAGCTATGAAAGACTCTAAAGTTGGTGATTAATATTGGGGTATAAAAAAGACCTCGTTTAGAGGCCTTAAAGCTTAGCAAAACTTAATCGCTACCTTGCCTCAAATGGTGTTAATTGAGGTATGAAGACCTCACCTGATTTACAGGTGTTAGCCTGGACAATTTTCAAATGAACTAAGTATTTTGACTGATTCATGACTTATAGCATACCATGGGGTCGAAAATGTGTAAATCAGTTAGTGTCATGTAAAAAAACATCCCAGTTTTTTTCTGGGATGTTTAGGGCTTATGGAAGAATAGAACGTAGCTTATGTCCCCTTTGAGAAAACTAAACTAAATGTCAGCTGTTCTTCGGATTTATTTACATTACTGATTTTATTTATTCTGTATTCGTAAATGCTTTTCCCATCTTTTGATTTTGGGTAAACATATTGATCCAAATACATTGATATAAGACTGTAAGCTTCACTATTGTATGTATTTAACGATTCGGTAGTCTCCTTAATAGTAGGTTGTACATCAGTTTCATACCAGTTACTAGTAACACTATTTGTGGGAGATAAAAGATTTCCTTTATTTCTTTGGGACTGGTATATGAAGAATAATAAAGCTGAAATTAGAAGTAAAAGAGTGACTATTAAATAAGTAACTGCGAATCTCGAGTTTTTCTTCATACTAATTAGTTGTACAGGAACTATCTTCATGGAACAAGATTAGAGTCTAAGATTTTTAAAGGGATACTTACAAACCATGAAAAGATGCCTGAGGTTTCAGAGGCAGGCGGCGGGGCGGCTTCAATCGTTGGGATTCGTTTGGTAAAAAGTTCGGATCTCATACATTCTGGCTGAGCACTAGGATCTAGAACCTAAAGCCTTCTTCTAATGTCCTGTACGAATTCTCTACCATTCTCAAATGTTTCCATGAATTTCCAAAGTTCCTTGGTTAGTTCTAGTATCTGTTTGTTTACTACATTAAACTTTGTTAAGTAACTTTTAAACTGATCGTAGTTTTCTGGTGTAAGGTTCTCACAATCCGTTCTATCCACTTTAACAAGCTCTATATCTGGAATGAAACTTGGAATATTGATATACATGGTTTGGTACATATCTATAATTTTCCACTCTACATCTTTTTCTGCCTTTTTTAATTCCTCCGTTAACAAAAGTTTAATAGATATTTTTAGATTATCTTTAGTATCAGGTAACGAAGATGATGGGAATAAGTTTTTCCCAGTCATCAAAAAATTAGAAAGTATTTCTTTATAAAGTATTACCTTATCAATATGTGTATGATTACATTGCATACCTCTGGCTGGGGGACTTGGATTCGAACCAAGATAAACGCCTCCAGAGGGCGTTGTACTACCGTTATACGATCCCCCAATAACACCAATAATCAAAGTCTACAACTAAACATTGGGATTTTATCATTTTTAGCTCTTCAATTGTAAATTGACGAATTTTAACTGTTTTAAACAGGTATAAATCCTTCTATATAGTGTCTTTGCCAAGCAGCCAGTTTATTGACCTATAGTTTAGAAATTTAGGTAATTATGTTATAATGTCTGCCATGTTATCTAGAGCTAAAATAAGACTGGTGTCACTGCTTATAATTGGGGGTATAACTGTGCCTTCCTCTTATGCTGTTTTATTAAATGAAAAAACTAAAAGAGAAGTCAAAGCAGAAGCAAATTCTTCCTATTATAAATCAATTGCTGCTACATATGAGCGGTATAGAATCGAGCGTGAAAAGTATATTAAAGATGCAAAAAAGAAAAGTGTTAAACAAATGGAAGCGTCCAAATCTGAATATAATAAATTACTTGCCTCTCAAAAAACGCTGATTGCAAACCACACCAAGAAAATTGAAGAGATTATTTATGTTGATGCTTCTGGGTCAAATAAATCTTCATCAAAATCTTCCGCCTCTTCTTCAGGGTCAAAAACTGCTAGTTCAACCAGCAGATCCAGTTCTACAAGCACAGTTTCAAAGCCAAGCTCAGGCTCAACGGTAGTAAAAGTTGCAGCCAAACCTAAAGTTACCAAACAGACTAAGGCTTCTTAAGGCGTGAAAATGTTATGAAGAAATATATTAACTTAATATTTATTTTAACTCTTGCTTTTTATGGCTTGTCAAAGTCACTGGTTTTGGATGCCAACTATAATAGCTTTGCGCTAAAACCCCTTGTTGCATACGCAGAAGAGGATGAAGAGCAAGAGAAAGAAGAAGAGGAGCAAAAAAAGCTTGAGGAAAAACAAAGAGAGGATGCTAAAAAACAAGCAGAGCGTGAAAGAGAAGCACAAAAGAAAGAAGATGAGCAAAAGCGTGAAGAAGAAAAGGAAGAAAGAGAGCACGAGAAGGAAGATAGAAAAGATGAAGAGCAGTATGAGGAGATTGTACAAGAAGACCCGGCTCAGTATGAAGAAAAGGTAATTACTGTTACTGAAACAGTGTATGTTCCTATTGAAAGCTCTCAGGTTGAGGAGCTGTTAGACCCAGAAAAAAGAGTGGTTTACAAAACGGTGATTGATTTGGGTTTTGATGTTGATACTGATGGTGATGGGCTTGTTGATGCCATTGACCCAAACCCTTCAGTTCATGAGAAGCATTTTTTTACTGATTCTGACAATGACAGTATGGCTGATGCTTTTGATAAACACCCAGGGGATGATGACTTCTATTTTTTGGAGGATTCGGATTCAAACTACAATGGCATTCTTGATAGCTACGAATAATCTATGACACAAAACCTAGTTGTTGTTGAGAAGGAACTACTAAACCAAATAATGGCTACAGATGTGTTTATTAAAATTGCAGACTGGCATTTTTCAAAAGAAGAAATTACAAAAGACATAGAAGAAGCATTTGATGAAATGCGCTCTTTTGAGAAAAGGTTTAGTAGGTTTATTGAACATAACGAACTTGAAAGTTTTAATAATTCTTCAGGGGATCTTACACTTTCAAACGAACTTTTTGATGTGCTTTTTCTGGCTTTAGCATACTACAAAAAAACAAATGGCATTTTTAATATCAGTCTTTTGAACACACTTAAAGATGAAGGTTACCAGGTAAGTAAAAATCAAGGATTTGTAGACCCAAACTTTAATAGTGATAAAGTTAAGAATAAATACCTTTCAAACCTTGAAGATTTAAAAATTCTGGACTCTTCACAAAAAGTAGTTTATAAGCCAAAAGACTTGCAGATTGATCTTGGAGGAATAGGGAAAGGTTTTATTGTCCAGAAAGTTTCAGATAACTTAAAGCAAAAATATGCAAATTTTGTGGTTGATGCGGGTGGTGATATGTTTGTTTCAGGAACAAATATTGAGGAGAAGTATGAGTTCTGGGCAATCGGTGTTGAACATCCCAAAAAAGCTGAAGAAAACCTTGAAATTTTAACAGTTAGTGATAAAGGGATTGCCACATCAGGAGTAAATAAGAGATTTTGGCAGTATAAAGGAGAGCTTAAAAACCATCTTATTGACCCTAAAGTTAACAAAAGTGTTGAAAATAGCCTTATTTCTGTAACTGTTGTAGCAAATTCTGCTGTTGAGGCTGATATTTACGCTAAAGCGTTATTAATCATGGGCTTAGATATAGCGGCTAACTTTAGTAGAATGAATAACATAGCAGCGTTGTTTGTGGATAAAGCCCTGAAAGTTTATAATACGGCACAAATGGAAAAATATGTTTTCAATGAAAGTTAAAGTTACTCTTGCCTTAGGTTTATTGTTTCTGTTTTTTGCAGGCTTTGCTCATGCAGAAATTAAAGATAGCGATTCTGATGGGTTGTCTGATGAGTCAGAAACGGGATTATATAGAACAGACCCACTAAAATTTGATACAGATCAAGATAGCTTTTCAGATGGGGTTGAAGCCCTCAATGGAACTGATCCCCTAAACAAAATAAGCTCACCCAGTGAAGAAGCTAAAAAAGAGGGGCGCAAAATTCTACCTGATAACCCCCCAATTTACTGGTACATTTCAAGAATTGCAGGAATAGTTTCTTTTATTTTGTTCACTTTTGTAGTCACTTTTGGACTTGTGATGACTTCTAAAATTGTTCTTAAATTTGTTAAAGTGGCAAAGCTCAATACCGTTGAAATACATAGAACGCTGGCATGGGCAGCTTTTTTGATGCTTTTTCTACACATTGGGTCTTTATTCCTGGATGATTATGTAAAATTAACTCTTCCTGAGCTTATTCTTCCGGGGAAATTTCAAAGAAGTCTTTATTCGGGTCTTGGAGTAAATATATCTGTTCCGGTAGGACTTGGCATTTCTGCCTTTTATTTGATTATTTGTTTGATAGTGACATCTGAATTGAGAAACAAAATTATAAATATCAAGTTTTGGAGAAGCATTCATTATTTGAGCTTTTTGACCTATGTTTTGTTTTTGGTACATGGTTTTTTAGCAGGAACAGACAGCGACGAGCTGTGGATGAGGCTTATTTATACAGCCTCTGCCTGTTGGGTGGTGGTATGGGTTTCCCTAAGGATTTTTAGAAAAGATCTTTTTTACCCAAAGCCCAAAAAGCTTATCCCAAAACCACTGACTCCGGTAACAACTGTCCCTTCAGCGCAAGTCAATGCCAATATAACTCACGTGGAGGGTATAAAGTAGGTGGTTTGATTGTCAAAAACCTCTTTTAGCTGATAATATAACTCCATGAAGTCACACAATCATAAAGAGCAGAGAGTTGGTGTTTTTGTTGATGTTTCAAACATGTACTATAGCGCCAAGAATTTATTTAGCGCAAAGGTTGATTTTAGCAAAGTATTAAGAGAAGGAGTTTCCGCAAGAAAACTTGTTAGGGCTTTTGCCTATGTCATAAAAGCTGACGTAGGCTCTGAAAAAGATTTTTTTGAAGCACTATCAAAGCAGGGGTTTGAGGTTAGGACCAAAGAGTTACAAACTTTTTATGGGGGGGCAAAAAAAGGCGATTGGGATGTTGGTCTTTGTATGGATGTTATAAGACTTATTGATAAGATAGACGTGATGGTTCTGGTTTCGGGTGATGGGGATTATGTTGATCTTTTAGATTATGCAATAAGCAGAGGTGTGAGAGCTGAAGTAATAGGTTTTGGTAGAAATACTTCTGGAAAACTTATAGAAACGGCTGATGATTTTACTGATATGGACAAGGTTCCATCGGTTTTTTTGATTCGGTAAATAGAAAAACACTATGAAGCAGATTTCTTCGCTTGCCTCACTTTCTAAGTCTTTGGATCTTCAGAGAATCATCAAAAAAGGTCTTTTTACTCTGATTTTAGTTTCATTTGCTTTTTTTATTTTGTTTCATCTGGTTTTTGCGCAAAGAGTTATTCCTGGGGTAATGCTGGGTAGTGAAAAGGTTGGAGGTCTAAAGGTTGGGGATGTGAGGACTTTAATAAAGGCTAAATTAACTGGCAGTAACAATGTACTTGAGTTTTCTTTTGAAGATAAAATTTATCATATTAACCCTTTAGAAGTTGGCCTTTTGTATGATGTAGAAGACAGCGTTTCAAAAGTATTTAAACTTGGAAGAACTCAGAATATTTTGGTAGACACAAAAGATAAGATTGCCGGACTTGTAAAGGGACTTAATGTGCCTTTTGATTATGATTATGAAAATGAAATTTTGGAAGAGAGGCTGTCAGGCATTAAAAGTTCGGTTGATATAGAGGTGATAAATCCAAAATTCTCTTTTTTGGAGGACGGTACTCTTGTAGTAACAAAAGAAGCTAAGGGTAGAGAAGTTAAAATGTCAGAGTTAAGGCTTTTAATAAAAGAGGCGTTAAATAAAGTTAATTTTAATACCATTAAGCTGCCAGTAAAAGAAATCAACCCCTTGAGTACTCAAACAGCTTATGAAGAAAAAATAGGTGAGGTAAAAACTATTTTAGAAAATCTCCCAAAAATTACTTATGATAAGAGAGAATGGCTAGTAACTAAAGAGGATGCCCTCTCGCTTTTATCCGTGGAAAATAATAATGGAAAAAATCAGCTTATGTTAGATAAAGACGCACTTGATAGATATACGGACTCTATTGCTTTGCAGGTGGACAATAATCCTACGGGGGAAGTTTTAGAGGTTAACGGGGAGAGAGTAATTGAGTTTAGGCCGCAATCTGATGGGGAGAAATTAGAGAAAGAGAGGTTTAAGGAAGACCTTTCACAGGCGCTTCTTTCTGAAAAGGAAGGGAGTGAGGTTAAACTAGATGTGACAAAAATTGAAGCTCCTGAGGGGGATAAAAAATATGGTATATACGCTCTTTTAGGTGAGGGTGTTTCTTATTATTCGGGGTCAATTCCGGGAAGAATAAAAAACTTAGGTCTTTCAGTAGAGCGGGCAACGGGTGTGTTGGTGGCTCCCGGAGATACCTATTCTTTTAACAAAACAGTTGGGGAAATAAGTTTCAGAACAGGTTATGATGCTGCTTATATAATCCAAAACGGGAGAACTGTTTTAGGGGAGGGTGGTGGAGTGTGTCAGTCTTCAACAACTGTTTTTAGGGCAGCGCTTAATGCAGGTCTGCCTATTGTTAAAAGGACGGCTCATGCCTATAGGGTCTATTATTATGAAGAAAATTCAGAACCGGGACTTGATGCCACGGTTTTTAGCCCTTCAGTTGACTTGCAGTTTAAAAATGATACTCCGGGATATATCTTGCTTCAGTCGGAGAATGATCTTTTAAAACACATGTTAAAAGTAAGGATTTACGGAACTCCGGATGGAAGAACAATAGAAATTTCAAAGCCTGTTGTGACAAATGTTTCACCCCCTCCTGAGCCTTTATATGAAGATACAGACAGATATAATAAAGGAAGCCTGATACAGATTGATCATGCAGCTTGGGGTGCAACAGTTACCGTTAAAAGAACTGTCAAAAGGAACAATGAAGTTTTATCTAGTGACACATTTGTGAGCAGGTATCAGCCTTGGAAAGCGGTCTATCAAAGGGGTACAAGATAATGATAACTTTTATGTTTGAAATTTTAATCTTTTGTATTTTCTATGCTTATTATAGAACCATTGGTTGCGCTGTCCTTGGTGATGGAAACTGAAACCTCCTCCTCTAGTTTCTTGTACTTTGCAAAGTAGTTCTGACTAAATTTAATTTCTTTAGTTTGCTTAAAACCTTTGGACTCAAAGACATTTTTGTAATAGGAATGAACTTTTTCTATTGGGTCTTTGGTTGAGAGGGTTACCTGGTTGGAGTCATACTTTTGATCTTGACCCATTTCATTTGCATCAGGATAACTTGGGACTTCAAAGGTAGATTTTAGTGTTTTGATACCTTTTACATTTTTATTTGGCTCTGGAAGAGTTAGTGGTTCAAAGGTGGCAAATACTATGTAAGAGGCAATAGCTCCGGCTGCCATGATTCCCAAGCCTATTGAAGAAAGGTTGTTTTTAAGCTTTATTGCCCCCACCATAAGTGAAAATAGTATAGCACAAACGGTAATTTGAGAGCGCTTCCCTTAGTTTTTCCGGGGGATGGGTTATTTTGTTATAATTCAACACGTTATACTTTGAGGATTTCCGGTTTTGGCCCCGTCGTCTAGCGGTTCAGGACGCCACCTTCTCAGGGTGGATATCGCGGGTTCGAATCCCGCCGGGGTCACCAAAAGTGAATGAAGCCTTAATCGAGTTAGTAAATAATTACTTTAATCTTACTGAACTCATAAAGCAAAAAAGCCTCAATTCTTTGTATAGAGAAAAGAGGCTTTAGCATGGGTCAGGTGGACTTGGGTTTTGGTCGTCGCCGCTTCGCCTGTGGGATCTTTCCTTTAGGAGCCTTGGATCCCGGAGGTTGCAAGTTGGTAACTTTACCAAACAAATCAAACGCGGCCCACGCAGCACGAAGCCCAAACTGAACTAGCGCGTTCATTAGCTTATCTCCTTTCTCTAGGCAAGATTATTTCTTTTTATCAGCTTGGCTTTTCTCAAATTTTTCATCCAAAACATAGTCTCCCCGTATAAGAACTCTACCTTGAGCCTCAAGCTTTTCCAAATCATTTTCAACAACTTTCTCAAGACTCTGCTCATAATGTTTTTTTGCAAAATCCGGAAGTTCAGAATTACTTATCACTATAAAATCGACTTTTCTTCCCAGATAATACTCAATATCAAGTATATGATTCGAGGCCTTGTATCCGGTCGTTTGTCCGCGTTTAGTCATGAGATTAACAATATAAATTATTTTAGCTTTACCCAACAATTGTTTCTTGCATTCCCGAAACAAGTAAGTTAGGAATAAGATTCGTATACAGATCACCCGGACCAAAGCGCAAAAATTTTAAAGAACTTATTTATTTTGAATTCTGTATCTGCCTTCATATTGAAAGTTCTTATCGAAGCCTCCGTAAATACCGGATTCAGGCTCTTTCGCTTGGAAAGTTGAAGGATCAGCGCCTTCAACTATAGAGTCATGATAGTAGACTTGATTTTTATCTTTTGCATACCCCGACCACTCGTATTGGGTTTTGTAGCCAATCAATTCAAACGTGCAGGAGTCGCTATTTGGAAGTACATTGAAATTTCGTGTGTAAATACTGCGAGCATCTCTATAATAACCGCCGTCTAACTCTTCAAATGTAAGCGCATCAAGATGCGAAACTATTTTACCGTTGTAATATACGAAATTGTTATCTTTTGCCAACAGAGATCTTTGCATCACTTTAATTGAACCCACATTAGCCTCATGAATCTTTGAACTATTGGGAGAGAAAACACCGACTCTTTCGCTAAAATACACGCCATTTTTATCTTTGAAATATTGTTCATGATATGTATTATTTTGGACGACTGAAAAACTATCTACGTCAAATCCTTGAAGTGGTTTAATTTCTGATTGCCGGTATAATTGGGAAAAGAAAATATTATTTTTATCCTTTATGAAATGGGTAGATAATATTTGAATTGATTTTAGATCAATTCCGTTGACTATTTTGTAATTTTCACCAGTATCATAAAATAAATTTCTACTGTCTTGATAGTAACCGTATTTTAAAGCTCTAAATGAATTCGAGTCGGCTTCTTTTAGGATTATATAGCTCGAATAGTCCGAACTGCCAGGATCATACTGCTGTTTATATACTTGGTTTTTATCGATTATAAAATATTTGGAAATTCTTGTGCAAGTTGTTTTATCAAGTCCTGATATTACAATCGGTTCATAAGAAGAAAAATGACAATCTGATTTTAAATAATCAGGTTGTTCATCTTTGACAGTAGCAACACTTATTGCTTTTAGTTTAGGCTTTTTGCATGCATTTGCTACTTGTTTATAATCTTGGTTTTCATCATTTATTTTTCCTCCCCACCAAAAGTAAATAATCGCTACGATTGTAACAACAGTCACAAAAATAACCGCCGTTAATATCAGATTCACTTTACTTTTGATAAATATTCCTCGATCAACAGACTTTTTTGTGTTTAGACGAAAAAGAGTTTTCATAAATGAATTGAAAATTCGTTGTAATTTTATTATACTGCATTTCAGAAACGTCGCGTGCTCGCAACCATTCAAAAACGTTCACCAACAAATGATACTTAATCCAAAATTAGACACTTTTTTAAATAAATTTCCTTATCTTTTTGAGAGGGGAAAAACTTCAATATATTCACCGGATGGACTTTCTAAATTTGAAGTAAGACAAAATACTTCAGACAAAGTTACAGTGTGGGAAGCATTCAAGTTAAAAGCCTATTATGACAAGGAACTTAAAATTAAATCAAAAGATATAGTAGTTGATATAGGTGGGAACATAGGCTCTTTTGCAGTGTGGGCAGCTCAACAATGTCTACTAGGTCATGTATTCGTGTACGAACCTTTTAAACCAAGTTTTGATCAACTTCAAAAAAATCTGTCCTTGAACAAGTTGCATAATGTTTCTGCTTTTAATAAAGCTGTAACCTCCAGTGATGGGTTTCTGAATCTTTATGTAAATGAAATGAGCCCTGTCTTTAATTCTTCATTTAAAACAAAATTTGTTGAAAAAGAAATAACAGTGCCAAAGATTTCTCTTGAAAACGTTTTGAAAGAAAACAATCTTCATAAAGTTGATTTTCTAAAAATTGATGTTGAGGGATCAGAATACGATATCATTCTAAATTCCCCCAGCAGCGTGTTCAAAAAGGTTGAGAAAATTTATCTTGAATATCATACAAATAAAGAAATTGGGATTGGCTTTCCCAAACTTGTAGCAAAGTTACAGGCAGAAGGTTTTATCACCAATGTCAAACGTAACCTTTTTACTATATCATGGGGAGAAACGGGTTATATTAAAGCTTACAAAAATTAATTTCCTGTTTCCTCAACTTTTAGATTACTCGTTCTCAATAATGTAGAAGCTTATTTTTATAAAAAATATGCTAGACTTTCCACTTGATGAGGCTTGATTTTATAAGCATTCTTTATGGACTAATAGCTTTCTTAAGTGCGTTTTTATTATTTTTTATTGAACCTGCAGTTAATAAACTGTTACTGCCAAGTTTTGGAGGTAGTAACCATGTTTGGACAACTTCAATGCTTTTTTTCCAGTCCATCTTACTTATTGGTTACTTTTATTCTTTCATGTTAGGAAAAATAAATTTAAATAAGCAAAAAATAGTACACATTGGTTTAATTCTTGGTGTTTTTTATTTAACTTTCTTCTCAACCTATTTTCCTCTGACTGGGGTGTTAAGACCCTCTGACATTTCAACAAATGAAAGCTTTATTTTACAAGTCTTTGAGATGGTTAGATACCTGCTTATTGGGGTGGGTATTCCTTTCTTTCTACTGTCAACTACGTCCGTATTTTTACAAAATTTATATAAGTTTAAAAAAAGGGATTTTTATTGGATTTATGGTGTCTCCAATTTTGGCTCTTTTGCAGCTATCCTTGCTTACCCTTTTTTAATCGAACCATTCGTTACCCTTAATTCCCAGATTAATATATGGGGTGTTTTGTTAGTTTTTTTTGTTTTACTCATGTTATTTCTGCTTGGTATTGAGTTCAAGAATAAAAATGAAGATTTTATGCATCAATCTTTTGAGTTTGAACAGGATGGGGTGAAAAAAGAGGAGGGGCACCAGAAGTTTAAATGGGTGGCTATATCCTTTTTATCCTCACTTATGCTTCTATCAACTACCAGTGTTTTAACTCTTGAAATTGCACCGTTCCCTCTTTTGTGGCTTTTTCCGCTTGCTCTTTACCTTATTTCTTTTGCTTTTGCTTTCAGGAAAGAAAGCCTTATTTATTTGACTGCTTTTACAAAAATACTTTATGTAACCGCAGCTTTTTATTTTTTGATAATTGGTATAAATATAGTAGTTAAAACAGTAGTTATAGGTTTACTTCTGCTGTCATCTTTAATGGTTCTTCATATTAAGCTTTTTGAAAAAAGACCTAGAGATAATTCTCAAGTTGGTGCTTTTTATCTGTATATTTCTTTTGGCAGTTTTTTAGGCTCTTTGTTTGCAAGTGTTGTGGCCCCATTGCTCTTTAGAGGTTTGTGGGAATTTCCAATAGCAATTGTTGTGATTTATCTATATATGCTATATATACTGAGAGATGAAAACTCTTGGTTAAGAAAGGCCTTTGCAAATCATAGAAGATTCGCAATCCTTCTTTTATATCCCATTGCGGCTGTCTTTCTGATACTTCCTTACAGAATTAAAAGAGATGTTTTTTCAGGACTTTTATTTGTTAAGAGAAACTTTTATGGCGTAACAAGAGTAGAAAAAAGAGTAATTAACAAAAATTTGCATGCTATAGCTGTTGTTCACGGAGCTACTTTACACGGGATACAAATTGAGGACCAAAACTATAAGAAGAATGCAATTTATTATTACACCGATACAAGTGGGATAGGTTTAGCTTCTAAGTATCACTCTAAAAGATTGAAAGGCAAACCTCTAAGAATTGGCGTATTAGGTTTAGGAGCCGGGAGTATAGCAAGGTTTTGTCAAAATGGCGATTTCTTAAAATTTTATGAAATAAACCCTGTGATGGAATACGTTTCTAATAAATACTTTTCATTTATTAAAGATTGTGAAGCTGGTAATTCCAAAGTTGAGATCAAAATGGGAGATGGTAGAAAAAGCCTTGAAGAGGAGCTTGTATTGGGAGAGGAAAACTTTGATATTTTAGTTTTGGATGCTTTTAATGACGATGCTATTCCAATGCATCTTTTGACCTCTGAAGCATTCACTATTTATAAAAAACATTTGGGAAGTAACGGGATAATTGTTGCTCATATATCAAATAGACATTTAGATCTTTCTCCAGCCCTCAAAAAAGTAGCGGAGTTTATAGACTTTAAATTTGTTTACCTTGAAAGTAAGGTAGAAACTGGTATTGAAGGTTTGCCACATATTCCTCACACTTCTGGATCTTGGGTATTGCTTACCAAAGATGAAGATTTTATTTCAAGTGCTGAAATTAAAAAAGCGCAAGGGAGAAAAGTGATAAAAGATAGCAGTTTGTTTACAGATAATTTTAGTAATATTCTTTCTGTAATTAAACTTTAATAGTTGCCAAGGTGGCCTAGCCATGCTTATATTATATATAAGTACCTATCTATAAGATTTTTGAGAATGAATAACAAAATTTTTTTGCCACTTGGTGTGTTAGGTTTGGTATTTGTTGGATTTTTTGTTTTTTTAAGCTACCAAAATGCAGGTAATTTAGGTACCAGTAGCTTAAAACAGCAGCCTCCACTAGAAAATAATCAAGCAACTTCAGTAAAAAATGGAAGATATATTGATTATTCCAGAGAAAATCTAGATACGGCAAAGGGATTTAAAAGAGTTTACTTCTTTCATGCAAAATGGTGTCCGTCCTGTAAAACTGCAAACTCGGAATTTATGGAAAAGGCCTCTTTGATTCCGCAGGACGTGGTTCTTTTGAAGATCGATTATGATTCTGAGACAGATCTTAAAGCTAAATATGCAATAACTTATCAGCATACTTTTGTTTATGTTGATGAGGGTGGGAAAGAAATAAAAAAATGGAATGGCGGAGGAATTAAGGAGCTTACTGAAAATACTAGGTAGAATGGTTTAGGGTAAGATGATTCTTTTAATACTGTTTGCTTTTATTGCCGGATTTGTAACTATATTATCTCCCTGTATTTTACCAATACTGCCTGTGGTTTTATCAGGGTCTGTTGCCGGTGGAAAAAGAAGGCCAATAGGGATAGTCTTAGGGTTTATTTCAAGCTTTACTTTTTTTACGCTGACTCTCTCCTCAATAATTAGGGCTACAAATATTCCTGCTGAAGCGCTTAGACTGGTGTCTGTAGTTGTGATAATAGGTTTTGGATTAAGTCTTTTGATCCCAAAAGCTCAGGTTTTGATAGAACTTATTTTTTCCCGCTTGTCAGCTTTTCTTCCAAGGTCAAATACAAATTCCGGTCTTATGGGAGGGTTTTTGGTGGGGGTAAGTCTTGGGCTTATATGGACACCTTGTGTAGGGCCTATTCTTGCTTCAGTTATATCTCTTGCTCTGACGGGCTTGGTAAACGGATCCACAATCTTAATTACCCTTTCATATTCCTTTGGTACTGCTATTCCAATGTTTGCAATTACTTATGGAGGAAAAGAACTTTTGAATAGGAATCAGTGGCTTCTTAAAAACACTGTAAATATTCAAAAAACTTTTGGAGTTTTGATGATTGTTACCGGAATTGCAATACTAACCAATCAGGATAGGAAATTTCAGGCTTTCATATTGGAAAAGTTTCCAAATTATGGTGTTGGATTAACAAAATTTGAAGAGAACAAGTTAGTCAATGAAGCTTTGGGCAAACTTAAAGGTAATCCAAATTCAAACAATTTAGGTAAGTCTTTGGATACAGTAGTAAAAGAAAAGTATTTTCAGGCTCCGGAAATTATTCCCGGAGGTGTTTGGTTAAACTCTCAAGAGCTAAAGCTCTCTGAGTTGAGAGGTAAAGTTGTGCTCATAGATTTTTGGACTTATTCCTGTATAAATTGTATTAGGACGCTGCCGTACTTAAAAGAATGGCATTCAAAGTATAAGGATAAAGGGCTTGTTATTATTGGAGTTCATTCTCCGGAATTTGAATTTGAAAAAAACGTGGCAAATCTAAAAAAGGCAGTTTCTGACTTTGGTATTACTTATCCTGTTGTTCAGGACAACAATTTTGCAACATGGCGAGCATATAACAATAGGTACTGGCCAGCCAAATACTTTATTGATAAGGAGGGAAAAATCAGAGGAACTCATTTTGGTGAAGGCGAGTATGACGTTTCTGAGAAGCTTATACAAAAACTATTGAGGGAGATAAACCCAAGTGTTGTTGATATGCCAGTTAGGAATGAAGAATATCAAGTGTATGCTGATACGCCTGAGCTTTATTTAGGTTTTAAAAGAATAGAATACTTTTCTTCTCCTGAGAAAATAGAGCAAAATATTGAAAAGAATTATACCTACCCGTTAACTCAAAAGAAGAACACTGTTGCCTTTAAGGGAAGTTATGTGGTTAAAGCTGAATACTCAAATTCGGCAAAAGGGGGTCTTAGATTAAACTTTAATTCAAAGAATGTGTATCTTGTGATGAAGCCAAAGGCTGAAGGGGTGGTAGGAGAGGTTAAAGTTTATCTTGATGGCGTTTTGGTTACTAATCAGAATTCAGGAGATGATGTGTCAAATGGTTTAGTTTCTGTTTCTGAAAACAGACTTTATACTCTAATTAATCTTGGTGAACCCGGGGAACACACTCTGGAATTGGAGTTTCTGGATCAAAACACATTGATTTTTGCTTTTACTTTTGGATGAAGGGTTTAGGGGTATCTACTATCACAGTTGATACATTTTCCTTTTACGGTAGTGGTACTGCAGTGGGGCACTCCTATACCCTGTATCACATAGTAGATTGTGTAGTTGTTTTTGCCCTGGTAGCCGTTAATTTGCCTCAAGGTGACCTGAATTATGCCTGTAGAGCCATCCCAGCAGGTCTGGGTTTCCCAGTTGTCCCAATCGTAAACTGAGCCCGGAAAAGGCCCATTTGGCCATGCCCCTGGTGATAGATACTCAATAAACTCTTGTGGGAGATTTCTATTCACATCAGAGGGAAAGTATCCGTTTTCATTTGAGAATGTGTGAGCAGCCTTTGCAATTGCAGCTAGCGACTCATAAGCTGCTGCAGTTCTTGCTTGTTCCAACATTTTTGAAGGATTTATAAGTACAAGAATTATGGTTGCAAGCATAACCAACATGCCCATGACAGTGAGAAGCTCTACCAGAGTAAATCCGTATTGATTGGCAGTTTTAAACATGTTAAGAAAATACTAAGTTAGATTTTAAGTTAATACAAGGAAGTTCAATTCAAAACTTGAGTGTCTTTTTTAGGAACTGCTGTTACTACAAACCTTTTAGAATCCATAAAGCCTGTACAAGTGTAAATAGTAATTCTTGTGTCCTGGGTTTGTTTTAGTATGTGTAAACTTTTTGATCCTGTGGTACTGGTAGCCTTAACCACAAATCTTTTTACCTCTCCGTTATTAAATAAAATTTCAATTTCATTGTCTCTTTGAATATTTTTAAGCTTTCCCAAAAGGCCCGGAAAGTTGTGTCCGTATAGTATGCTATTTCCTGATTCTCCGGGTAGGGGCGAATTGAGTAAGTAAGAAACGCCTTTGTCATTTGTTTCCCAAACCCCTTTCTTAATTGAAGATTCAATGATGGGAAGGCTTATATCAAGTGTTCTAATTTTAATAAAAACCGGTTTTTTATAAATTGCTTGCCCTGAATACAGCTCTTGAACAGTTTTTTGATCTACATACACGTTTTTATTTTGATATTTTTTGTAGATGAGAAAGGTGGCTGATAAAAAACAAATGACTGCTATTACTAGGAAAATATTGGAGAATACTTTTTTCATAGATTTTCACCTCTAAGAATCTTTTCTATTTAGAAGAATTGAAAGTACAAGCGCTAATGCTCCGACTGTTATGAATAGGTAAATAACAGAAGCATTTCCTGTGGCGGCAAGCCCTAATATCCCTCCAATTCCTTTGGTAGCTGTTGCAAGGATTTGACCCTGGTCAGAGTTATCATATTTGTCATTTTTATCTTGCGAGCTTTTGTCTTCATCATTGTCCTCATCATCTCCTTCCCGATCACCGCAAGAAAAGCTTTCATTTTTAGCCATATAAGTAGTTTCTTCCAAGCCCCAAGCAGAACCGTTTGGGACAAAAATCCAACCTTCCGCTTTTAGCTGATTGATTTCATTTTCAGTCAGGCTTGATACTTTCCACCAATTAGTTTGGATTCCTTTTCCTTGGTCGGTACAAAGACATTGAATGAGAGTGTTGTCAGAAAGGGTGTAAACTGTGTCTCTTCCTGTGTATGTGGTTGTATCCCCGGGAACCCCATGTGTTCCATTGGGATAAGAAGCCTTAAGCTGGCCTTCCGGATCTTCACATGACGGGAAATTAGGTTTAGTTATAGAGGTGTTTTCCGAGTTATTTTCTGAGGCATAAGCATTAAGCCCTACTAGTTGAGAGTTGAAAGCTATGTATAAAGTTATAGCAAGTGACAAAAAAATCCTGCTTTTTTCCATAATATATGAGTTGAGCAGGAAACAATTATCTTATAGTAATGTACCATCAATTATAGGCATGTGCAAACCAACTTTATTTAGATAGAAACTTACTCGCTTAAGTTACCCCAAAATTTTTTGAAGAACTTTTTGAACATAAAAATTAAATCCTCGTTCTTTTTTTTAAGTACAATCGTTTCTTGCTCCGTGTTTTTCTTAAGGTCCAACTCTTTTCTAATGTATTCTCCCGAAAGGGCATGGGCTTTTGTGTCCGATTCCAGAAAAGCAATTCCCGTTTCTCCTTTTGAATTTGATACGGACTGTTTTCTTTGGCTTTGTATTAAAACTCCCATAATTGGTTCATCAAGTTCATTAATAAACCTCACTTTGTATTCCATAGGTTTGTAATAAGATTCAAGAGTCAAAGCGGCTTTCCTTGGGTTTCCCGGTTTATTCCAGATTTGGGTGGACCCATCTAAATTAGTCCAGTAGCTAAGACCCTCCAATTCTGGAATTGTAGAAAGTTTTGAGAGAGTATCTGAAAGCCATCGGGCTTGTCTTACATCATCACTCCAATCATGGATATCAGGTATTGGAGCCCCAAATTCCCCTAAAACTACTTTGCCTTTAGTGATAGTTGCAAGCTCTTTAACATCTTTTGCTAACTGTTCAGGGTTTTTTACATAATGATCAACTACAACTACTCCTCCTAGCGCTTGCGTTGTTTCAGGATTCATAATAAGTCTTGCTACATCTCCGTTCATTGAGTTATATGTAGTTTTGACTTTTATTCTGGAATTAAGAAAGAACTTTGAGGTTATATTATATTCCTCTATCAAAAATTTTCTGTGTCCTTCTATATCACCATTGCTTCTGGGGTCCCCAGGGCCACCATTTTCACATTCGGGGCAAGCGGAAAAAACATCTCCATCTTCAAATAAGTCTTTATTTTTATTAAGGAAGTTTTTGGTTTTTTCAATGTGCTCCTCCCTTGATATTTTTGGGTAGTCAAACCAACCCTCCCAACCGGAAAAATTGCCCCTGAACCAGATCTTTAACTCATTCTCCCTGGCAGCCTTAACCCACATCTTTAAGAACGGAATAAATTCCTCATCATAAGGAGTTGCTATAGCTACGTGAGTTGCGCCTGTTGCTGTTATGTCCTTAATTTGAAGTGCTAGTGATTCCTCAAACTCTTTACTATCTTTTTTTTCTCTGGCAAGATCTCTTGAATACTTCATAGTATCTATAGATTGAAAGTCCCACCACGGTGATCCTAAGGCCGCTTCCTGTCCAAACAGGAAAGCCAAAAGTACAAATATTCTTATAATAGTCTTAATTTTGTTCATCAAATGATTATACCGTAAAATCTATTTTTGCTTTCCTAATATGGGTTCAGTGTTTAGTTGTGATACATACTCAGGTTTGATTTCATAGATGTCCGCAAAAGGGAAGGAACCCACTTTATTATATCTCTCAAGACCAGGGGTTAATTTGACAAGTTTAAATGTTAAATCGTTATCATCATGAGTACGCATTATTATCCATCTTGCCCATCTGTCAGGTAGGCTTGTTGCTGATTCCCAGTAGAGGCCTGTTCCTTCATGTATAAAGCGTTTCATAGGAAGCCCTGAAGAAAAAATTATGGCATCATGAGACGCTGCGGAAATAAGAATAAAACCCTTCTCATTTTTTGCGTGTTCACTTAACCAACCACTAACTTCTGCCACATTTTTTTGGCTAGAACCTACACGTGCATCATCAATGGTAACTGCATCAAAGCTTGTAAATGAAAAGAATGTAACCAAGGTCAATAATCCTATCAAAGGCAGTCTTACAGCCTTTAGCCTGTCTATAGTAAAGCCTATTATTATTGCAATTGTAGGGGCTAACAAAACTCCATATCTTACATTAAACCAAGTGTTTCCTGATAAACCTTGGATAAAAAGAACTGAGTGGCCTAAGTAAAGAGCGAGTATGTTAAATATTAGGGGTGAAAGTAGCAGAACTGAAGACATTTTTATGTCAGCTATAACTTTTTTATCTTTCCACAAAATAAAAAAGCCAAAAAATGTTAAAAGGGTTTGAAAGGCACCGGAATTAAACATTAGCGCGTACAGATAAAATTTGAAGGATTGAAACCAATCCCCTTTTGTTATTAGCATACCTGAACTTTCAATTTGATCCTGCTGGGCTTTTGCGGAGAAAGGGCCAAAAGCAAAATAAAAGGGATCCTTAAAAATCAGGAGGTTCCATGCAAACCACATGACAACCCCAAGACCTGCCAGAGTACAAAAAAGAAGTAATGTTCCCTCAGTGGTTTTATAGTCTCTTTTTCTGAGAGTTTTTAATGCAATCAAAAAGGAAGAAACTGCAAGTAAAAACCACCCGTCGTATCTGGTAAGTGTGGTGAGCATTATCCAAAAGGCGCCTCTTATAAGATGCAGGATGTCATCTTTTTTAAAATATTGCATCATCTCATAGCAAGAGGCTGTCATGGTCAAAATAAGGAGTAATTCAGTCATTGCAGTGGATTGAAGATATAAAATGTTTATGTTTAGAATAAAGACTAGTACTGCACTAACTTTTCCCAAAGTTCCAACTTTGAGTTCCTTAAGGTATAAGAAAATAAACATTCCCGTTATTACAAAGGCAATCATGTTGACGGATGCCCCTGCTAGTCCAGTGTGCCACATGAAGTCATTCCAAATGGTTGGAATCATTAGAACATGAGGTAATGGCAGCCAAACAGAGCCTAATTGAGCAATACCAGGCTTAAGCCCTTCTACAACTCTTCTTCCAATATTGAGATGTGATCTGGCGTCATTATAAGCAAGAGTTAAGTTATTTTCATGAAAATAATAAAAACTTGAAATAGAAATTAGGGACAGCACAATACAAACTAGCAGAAACAAATGTTTCTCTAAAGGTCTGAAAAATCTTTCTGGAACGGAAGCATCTAGTGATAGTTCAATTGTTAAGATTTTGTCAATTAAGCCTCTCATATACATCTTTCTTTTTAAAAAGTTGTTTTAGCATCACAATTGTAAATAGTGTGTAAATTGAGAAAAGCACAATCTTAAAATACTCTAAGGCGGAAAGTTTATCTTTCAAATAAGAATTATATATATAAGATTTTGATGAATTAGCCTTTAGTAAATCCAGACTTCTATGAAATGTGTATTTTTCTTCCCTGCCGGAAAGTTTTTCCAGTGCCAGAACCTCAACCTGAGGAGGAATAGCATTTGAAGTTAAGGCGCCTATTGTATTTACATAGGAAGAATAAGCAAAAAGACAAGTTACAAAAAGTAGAACAAATTTGTTTCTGTTCCCAGAAAGATAAACACCAAGAACTATTGAAAGAATAGCATAAGAAGGTATAAGATATCTTGCTCCAAATGCCCAGCCACCCCATACATCTCCTCTCATTGAGTATAGAAGGATATTAATTGCCACAATTGAAAAAAATACAGCCCCAATCTTTTGGTTGCGCTTTATAAAAAAAGGAAGAGCTATTAAAGCAAGCAGGCTGATAGGTGTGTAATAAGGTAAACCCCTATCTTTACTCAGGAAAAATACATAAAAACCATTTAATTCATGTCTTGTTTTAAAAAAATTAAGAGCTGACCTTCTTCTGTTAAGATCAAGAGTTTGTTGGCTATTTGAAGAGCTTGAAAGTGTTGGGTTGCCTGAGGCATCTATAGCCTGAATGTGGCTTACGGTCCCTGCCAACTGGAAGGGGTTTCCATAAGTCATCTTGTTGTACCAAAGAAACATTACCACAGGTATTAGCGCGGAAATTAAAGTCAAAGAAGCAAGTGTCTTAAAAGTAATCTTTATTTTTTTCTCTTCCTTTTTTATATAAATTATCCTTTCTGCTGCCACAAGCATGATAGGAAGCATAAGAAATAGATTTGGATAATCTATAGGTATTGATAAGGTAAATAAAAACCAAATTACTAGTAACCACCAGTTGCTCTTTTTAGTTAAGATAATATAAATTGAGGATAATATGAGAAAGACTGATACATGGTGTTGGTATAAACTTACAGCATATGCAAAGGCCGGAGTTGCAAAGAGGTAAGTTAGTGCAGCTATAAAAGAAGCGCTTTCTCCACCCCCCAACTCTCTGGTTATTTTTTTAATCAAGACAGCATTAAGCAGTGAAAAAAAAGCTATAATAAGAAAAGTTCCATATTGAGAAGCACCAAGATATCTTCCAAAAAGGTAGCCTGGGATTACAAGAGCTGATATACCCGGGGCAAAAATAGAGACATATTTACCGTTTTTGAAACCTAGATCAGGAGTCGCAAATCTTGCCACCGGAACTGAAAATGTGAAGGACTTTTCTTCCACCAGTGAATATGTTAGGGCAAATCTTCCTCTTTCAGGTGACAGTTCAAGAGGGCCCTTATCCGTCCATTTTTTTGAATTCAGGTCATTTATAGAAGGGTTTCCATGAATACCTCTAACCGAGGAGGCTAGAATAACAGCCACAGTCAAAAAAAACAGAAAACTGAATAGGAATGATCCCTGATGAGTCCTTTTTCCAAGAAAAGTATCATTATAGAGCTCACCCATTTTATGTGAGGTGTTTGACCATGAATGATCTCTAGCAGTTTCCAGGTTTGTTTTTTTAATTTTGTCTACAACGAATGTATTTTTGCTGTCTAAGATGAAATTAATTCTGTCTGCCAATTTTTTACTGTCCCGGGTTGGTATGCAAAAGCCATTAATTTTATCCTTTATAAGATAGGGTAATGCTGTGTTTTTAGCTACAAGACAGATAACACCCTGACTCATAGCTTCATGAACTACATTGCAAAAGCTTTCCCAAATTGCCATGTGTACCATGGCTATGGACTTTTTGATTAGATAGTATTTATCAATTCCTCTTGCTTCTCCAAGAAACTTTACTCTTTGTTCCACTCCAAGAGTTTTTGTTAAGTCTTTCAACTTTTGGAAATAGTTATCATCTCCAATAGGACCCAAAATCGCAAAGCTTAAATCTTCAGGTAAAAGCTTAAGAGCTTTGATAGTGGTTTGATAGTTTTTGATTGGAAATATTCTGCCTACCTGAATTATATATTTCCCAAGGCTTCCCACTTCCTCTCTAACTTTAGTTGATGCAAGATGATCAATGTCCTCAAAAGCCTCATTTTCTAGGCCGTTTGAGATTACCTCTATTAAATCTTTTCTCACCCCCGCTTTTATCATCTCTTCTTTTTCCCATTCAGATACAGCCCTGATTGCATCAGCCCCATTGTTTATTAAATAGTTACCAATAAGCCGGTGAATTAACAATTTTGGGATTTTAATGTGCAGAGGAAAAACTCTCCACTCAGGGGTGAAACCCCCATGAGGGGTTAGAATTACCTTGTAGTTTCTTCTTCTTATAACTTTTTTAACCCAGGATAGGAATAAGTAATAAACCATTGGGTGAATATTAAAATTGTGTAAGCATAAAATATCTGTTTTATTAAGATCTATTGCAGGAAGAAAGCCTACCTTACCGCTTTTATATCTTTTGATAGGTAAACCTTTTATATTATCGCTCTCTCTGAACTCATTTTTTTTAGTTAGAGAATCTTTAGTTGTGTGAATTGTTACATCAAATTCCCTCTTATTTAACAATGAGTAGGTTTCTAAAGTGTTCATTTCAATGCCAGCGTTAACCGGATAAAAAAACTTGGTTATAACATCAAGCTTGAGTTTTTTTGGCGACTCCAAGTTGGAAAGCATAAGTCTTTTTGACGAGTAAGACATATCCCACAAAATTTTATTATTACTGGTTTTGCCAGAAAGAGCTTTTAAATTACTTAATCCAAACGTTGCTGCATTAATGCTTGTTAGAATTGGATTTCTGATAAACCCTCTTAATATATTTTTCACAAGTATAGATTTTGGAATTAAGTAGTTTTTATCAACCTTAATTTTATCAAAGTACTTATAAAGATCCTTCTTTCCCGCAATGAATCTTGAACTTTGTTTAAAGTAGTCACCTAGATGGGTAGGGGATCTAAAAATGACAGTGGCATTCTTGGCATACACAAACTTTAAGCCTAGTCTTTTGCACTCCAAATATAAAAAGGCATCCTCTGCCGTTACATCTTCATATCTGGTTTTGGTATACATTTGTCTGGTTAGGCACTTGATTCTCCCATGGCAAAGATAAATTGAACCGCTCATTTTTGGATCTTCATAAATGGCTGTCTTGAGTTCATGGTTGAATTTATAAACTTTTTCCATGAAGCCCTCTGCTTTGGCAGGGACAACTTTACCTCCAACTACACCTGTTTTGTCATCCGCATTTTTTATAAGATTAGTAATGAGATTTTCATCTTGAGGTAGTACATCAGCATTTATAAAAACAAGAAAGTCGGAATTTGTGATTTTGCTTATTGTTTTTTGGCCATAACACATCCCTTTTCTCTTTGCGCCTTTAATAAGGACAAGGCTTTTATTTGTGAATTCTCCAACAATAGAGTTGGTGTTATCAGTACTTGCATCGGAATAAATTATTATCTTATCAAGGTCCCAACCCTCCTGCTTTTGGTTTAAAAGGGATTCCAGAAGGGTTTTAATGTTTTTTTCTTCATTATAGGCTGGTATGCCTATTGTTACAGTTTTAATCATATGTTAGAAGCCAAATTTAAACAGTCAAAAAAATCTTCTACCCTTTCTTTTCTAAAGCGTTTGTCACAAAGACCCATAATTGCATAATAAATAAGCATTTGCCTTAAGATTTGTGTGTTGAAACTGTTTGAGTTTCTAACTTTGGCTAGCATTTTTTCTAAAAACTCCTTTTCCCTGATGTGGCTTCTAATGGTGGAGGCTATTTCAAACTCTTTTAGTGTTAAGAGAGTGTATTGAAAGTCTATGAGGTAGGATGTGTTATTTGAAATTAGGATGTTTCTCATATTTAAGTCCCTATGGCATAAGCTTAAGGGAAGAAAATTATTTTTAATAGTAATAAGCTTTGTAAAAAGAATTCCAGAACTAATAAGCTTAGCCGCTTTTGAAGGATAATTTATTAGGGCTAAGGGAAGTATTAGTAAAAAAGTAACTAGATATGAAAAATAAGTTCTTTTTGGAAAATTTATGAGCAAATTTTTATCTGCTGAAATGTTGTCAAGAAAGCTGATAACTGCCCAATAAGTTTTTAATTTTAGTTCCGTACTGCTTTCTTCAAGTTTTTTCCCTTCTATATATTCATATACCACTGACAATTCTGATGACTTATTATGTATAGCCCTGATCTTTGGAGTTTTTATTTGGGAAATGCTCATTTTCTCAAAGAATTTATAGAAGCTTATTTCATTTATTAATGTTAGGTAGTTTAAATCCTTGTGGTTTCCTCGCCAAGTTTTTACAAAAACTTTCTCTTCTTTGGTGTTACTAAATATTCCCATAAAATAGCTGCCTACAGACCCAAACGGTTTAACTGTCTCTAAAAGGTTAAAATCAGGTATATGGGGGGGTTCTTTTGTGACGGCTTGGCCACTTATCAAATCTCTTAATTTGTATAAAAAAACCTCCTTGATACCAAGGGTTTCAAATGCCTTTTCATTTTTGAGTTTTTTTGCTCTAACGTTCATCTGTTACCTCCACTTTTATCTTTGCTAGATTACTATCTGTTTTAAGTAGGTAGTTAGTGTTGATCTTTCTTAGAATGATGCTTTGCACTGCGTCAGCTTTTTGGCTCCAAGAAAAGTTTTCTGACCACTGCCTGGCAGACTCAGAAAGCACTTTTCTTAATACTTCATCCCTAAGTATCTTTTTTAGGGTATTTGTAAGGCCATTTGGGTCTTCTAATCTAAATAGTAAACCTGTTCTATTGGCAATAACCGAGTCTCTAAGCCCAACCACATCAGAGGCAATAACAGGAGTTCCACAGGCATTTGCTTCAATTACGGTTATTCCCCATCCTTCAAATGATGAAGGTTGCACCATTACCCACGCTTTTGTCAAAACCTTGTTTCTGTCAGCATCAGAAACCTTTCCATGAAAGGTCACCTTTTTGGATAAATTCAAATCTTTTGTGAGAAGTTTTAATTTTTTTGATGCCTCTCCATCTCCCACAATTTCTAGAGTAGCTTTTGGCCACTCTTTTAAAATTTGGGAAAAGGATCTTATAAGCAAATCTATGTTTTTATAATGTCTAAGCCTTCCAACATAGGTGATTGTTGGTTGTTTAGTTTTTTTTAACCTTTTATTTACTACTATATTAATTCCGGGGTTAACTATGTCTATAGAGTCTTCATTAAAATTTAAAATATTGACTATGTCCTTTTTTGAAGACTCGGAAACAGTGATCACTTGAACATCTCTATACATTAGTGAGAACAAATACTTTTCAACAAATGAAGCTATATGATTTACGGGAAATCTTACAAACCTTCTGAAATACTCTTGGTGTACATGGTGTATTAGTACAGCTTTCTGTGCTTCCACATAAAGCGGGGAAAAGAAGGGAATCCCGTTCACACTGTCTATTACAAAGTCAAATTTAGATCTAAATTTTGTCAAATAGTAAATAGCAGCCCATAGGTAAACTGTGTAAAATCCGCCTCTTCTATAAATCTCAACACCTTCCATTACTTCAAAATCTTTATTATTATGGTCGTTCCCACAAAAAATTGTAACTTTGTGCCCTTTATTCACTAAGTTTTTTGCCAAATCAAACACATAGGTCTCTGCGCCACCCGCCCATACATGTTTTGTATCCCTCCAGTTAAAAATTAAAATATTTAAGGAAAGTGGGTTGTGTGAGGGGGTTCTCTTATCAAACAATCCATAAAGATAGGCAATGTTTTTCCTAATAGATGAAGAGTTTTCAATAATCAAGCTAAAGGTCACTGCCCAAAAAAGCTGGAGAAAACTTGTTAAAAGTATAACGTTAACTACGCTTTGCAAGTCTTTACTAAACTTACTCAAAAGGACAAGCTCTATTACGGCTATAATTAGGCTCATGGTTGGGAAAACGTTAATTTTTTTAATCTGATAGTAACCGGTTATATTATTGGCAACTGAAAAAGCAAGCATAGCAAGACCATAAAGAGGAAGGTATTTTGTAACGGGAATTACCTTGTTTCCAAGCAGTATAGGTGCTGTTGTTGAACCAAACAATCCAAGTGCTATATAAAAGATTGTTGAAAAGAATGCAGAACTTACTAGTATTTTGAAAAAAGTTCCTGAAGTCTTTTCCTTAGCACCTACTTCTTTGCTGATTACAGGAGTTATAAATTGACTGAAAAGCCCCCCTATGAAAAATATCATTTTCCCCACCAAGGCTATCAGGGCATAATATCCGGCGTCTTTTGCAACCAAAATATGTTTTACTATCAGAATATCAAGGCTTAGTGAAGAAACTGTTGAAAATTTAATGAATAGTGAGGTAAGAAAAAAGTCTTTTGGAAAATATAAAGCTTCATTAAGTGCTTTTATTTTAGACTGGTCCACTTTTTGTCTAACTATGTACAGCCATCCGATTGCAAAAGGAACCACAAGTGAAACGGGTATTGCTGCATAGATTAAATCGTTGTTGTTAAGATATAAGCTTAAAAAGGTGAAAGCAAGTTTTGCAATAGCTTCTGAAATAATCAGGATTGCTGAAATGTTAAATTTTTGATTTCCGCTTATAAACCCGCTATCTACGGCAGCCAAAATTCCTATTGCCCAGACCGGAGTGAAGTATAAGAAAGGAAGCGGTGTGGTTGTATTAAAATATCTCATGAGGTAAGGTATTAACAATACCCAACTTATTGTTGTGGCAATACCAAAAACAAACGCTATTTTTCTAATGTTAGACCAGAAGGTTTTTGGGGCTAGATTGAACTTTCCAAGCAGGAAAGCGGTCTTATATGTTATAGTTCTGGAAAGAGCACTTAAAGGAATGCTTGCAATAAAGAAGAGGCTTCCTACAAGACTAATCAACCCAAAATCTTCAACTTCAACCCTTCTACTGAGAAAAGCATTATATACATAATTTAAAAAATTGGTAATTAAACCGGCCGCTACCAGAAAACTTCCGGATTTAGCAGCCCTGATGGAAACTCCTTGCATGTTGATTAGCACTTCTCTTAGATTTATTAGTTGTCTGGCTTTTTTAAGGTGTAATCCATGATGGGTCTTCTCCCAAAAATGAGGTTTAAACAAAAGCTGATAGAAGGCCATTACTGCTCCTATGCTTGCCAAAAGCCAATAAAGGGGAACTAAATAGACAAATTTGATAAGATTCCAATGCCCTCTCTTGGCACAGCCTATCATGTAGTTATAAAGAGCCACAAAATTCCCAACAACCAAGGAAAAAGCCCCCATGTAAAAAACTGCCGGTGGGTATAGGCTTTCTATGGTGGGTCCTACATGAGCATACAAAGCAAAGTAAGCAAAGGTCATTAGCCACAAGATTGGGTTAATAAGCATGAAATACATTCGTGCGCCAATGACCAGGTGAAAGATGAAAGAGTGCCAGCCATAAGTTTTTATGAGTTCTAACGGGTTTCTCATGTGAACCAGGTAGGTTTGCATATACCCCTTGATCCACCTTGATCTTTGCCTAATCCAATTTTTGATATCACTATTTGCTTCTTCCAAGGTGGTTGAGTCTATGATTGCAGTTTTGTATCCTTGCTTAAAAAGGTTTACACCAAGATCGCAATCCTCTGTTACATTAAAAGCATCCCACCCATGCAGTTTTTTTAACATTTCGGTTTTGAAGTGGTTGGAAGTTCCGCCAAGAGGAATAGCAGTGTTTATGGATTGATATCCGGGTAACACCACGTCAAACCATAAAGAGTATTCTGCTGTGAAAAGGCGAGTCAATAAGTTGTGGCTTGGGTTGTAGTAATTAAGCTTAGCCTGCAAGCAGACAACCTTTTCAGGAAGGTTTTTAAAGCCCAGATAAGCCTTTTTGAGTTGTGATGGTTCAGGTTGATCTTCTGCGTCATAAATTACTGTTAGCTCTCCTGAGGCAACATGAAGACCATAGTTGCATGCCTTGGGTTTGGTCTTTGGTTGGGAGTGAGGAACAACTACAATTCTAAAATAGTTAGGAAGATGCATTAGTCTTGCAATTTCCTGAGTGTCCTTGTCATCCTCCTCAAGAAGCAAAAGTACCTCCAGTTTGTTTTTTGGATAATCAAGCTTTGAAACGTTTTCTACAAAGTGAGGAAGAATTTCAACCTCTTTATACAAAGGGCATAAAATAGTATATTTTGGAAGTTTACTTTCATCTATATTTTTAATCTCTTCTGCTGAAAAGGCTAATTCGGGAGGGAAGTGCAGACTTTTAAGAATGACTATTAGGTTAAATATGACATCACAAAAATATAAGGTGTTAAGAACCGCAAAAACCATGATAGCGGTGACTCTTGCGTCAATGTATAGACCAACTGAAGCTCCCGTGATGACACAGTAAATGAAAAGCTTTTGCCAGAAAACAAAAGTGTGAAGTGCGGAATTGTGATGCGGACGCTTTGAATGGATTACAAATCTATGTTTTTTAAATACCATGCCAGCCCCGATTGACCCTCCGTTTAGGGGTTTTATTTCATACACCGCTCTTTTTTTAAGTCTTGTTTTTAGTGCGCAGGAAGCTATACCAAAACCGGTTTTAATAAAGCTCACCTTTGAATTTCCGGTGTACCTGTCAACAAAGTCTATTTCATAAGTTGCTATTTTGTAGCCAAGTTCAGAAGAGGTGTGTAAGAGAGGAATGTCAAAAGTCCAGGGACCAACGGTAGAAAGGTCAAGGTGTTGCAAAACATCTCTTTTAAACACTTTCAATCCGGATTGGATATCACAATCAAGTCCCAGTAAGACTTTTCCAAAGAAAAAAGCGTTAAATCTTGATCCCAACCTTCTTAAAAATGTTGATTTGTAGGTTATTCTCTTGGCTACTACAACTCCATGCTCTTTTGCAATCTTGTACATTTCAGGAAGGGCTTCAGGAGGATATTGAAGATCGGCATCAATGAAAGCTACATATTCGCCTTTTGCATATTCACAGCCTTCAACAATGGAGTAGCCTTTACCCGGTTTCCCCCTCTTTTTGTGAACAATAAACCTCTCATCCTGTTCGTATTTGGAGGCCTCCTCATAAGTATTGTCTACAGATTTGTCGACAATATACAAAACTTCATACTCAATTTTTGAGTTTCTAAAAGCTTTATTCAACCTTTCATATAAGGGTTTTACATTTCCTTCTTCGTTTCTTGAGGGAATTATTATAGATAAATCGATTTTTTCCATAAAACAAACTTATTCTAATGTGCGGTTTTCCAACCACTTTTTGCTATACCTAAAATATAAACGTTTTAAGGTATCCTATAATATCACAAGGATAGTGTTTGCTCAAGATGGATATAGTAACCGTCATCAGGGAACATTTTTATTTTTAATAGTAGCAAGTATAAAACCTGTAGTAAATAGATTCTTTATTAGTTATTTCTATAAGACATGCATTGTTTCTCCTTATATAGGCTGTTATAACTTGAGTTAATAGTTACTGGCCTGTATGGGTGTTTTGTTTGTTAGAGGAATAAATCAAAGCCTTTATGTGGTTATATTACCAAGTTTAACTGGGTTTTTTAATGGGTGTTAGTGAAAGGAAACCAAAAACAATAACCGGTAAAAAAAGTAAGAGCCCAATAAGTTCATGAATGAAGGCAAAAGTTAAAGTAGAGGTTGTTCCATACAAAATTATGCCAAATTTGAGTAAATAGTCGTCAAATTTTAAGTTGTAAACAAGTAGGAATTCCTCTACAAGATAAGATACACCAACAACACTTTCTGAAAGAAGCATAGCTATTAATAATCTATTAACCTCATAAATTCCAGTAAAACTTAAAATCAGCAGAAACAGCCAGGTGCTTCCTACGGCAAAACATACTGGACACACACGTCTGCGTATTATTTTGGAGATCTGAAAACCAAATCTGAAGTAGAGCACAAATGAAACTGCCAGGAAGCTAAGTGTAAAAATAATCTGATTGTAAATTGAAGTCATAAATGCTTTTAAATAATACTCCTAAACATGATTCCACCCTGCATATTTGCTGTCATGACAAGCTTTATAGAGCTTGACATATAGATTGGTGAGTGATAGGATTCCACATGTTGTTTAGTAAAGGCTATTGCAAATTCCCCCTTGAAGCAAAAAAAGATAGATTTCTTTTAATGTTTGGCACGGGGAATTTTTTTGTTGCTTATGATAAAAAAAGACAAAGTTTACGTTACAAAAGAAGGACTTGAGTCCTTGAAAAAAGAATATAAAGAGCTTGTGGAGGTTAAAAGACCTCTTATAGCGGAGCGTATAAAGTCGGCCAGAGAAATGGGGGATATCTCAGAAAATGCTGAATATGATGCTGCAAGAGATGAACAGGGTTTTATTGAAAGCAGGATCAGAGAAATAGAGGAAATAGTGAAAAATGTTGAGGTTATTTCTAATACCGTTAAAAGTGAAATCAATGTTGGTAATAAGGTAAGAGTACATGTAGATGGGGGTGAAGAGTATTTTGAAATAGTTGGAGCTCCTGAGGCTAACCCTCTTGATAGAAAGATTTCTCACGAGTCGCCTTTGGGTTTGGCCCTGCTTGGCAGAAAGATTGGTGATAAGGTCAAAGTGGAAGCACCTATGGGTGTAATTACATATACAGTATTAAGTATTGAGTAATGTACTGCCCTTTCTAAGTTAGATAGGGGAGAAAGACTAGAAAGGCTAGGTTATGTCAAAATCTTATTTGACAAAAGAAGGTCTTAAGAAACTCAGGGAAGAGCATGACTTTCTGGTGAACAAGGCAAGGCCTCAGATTGCTCAGGATATTAAGACAGCTATAGATTCGGGTGGGTATGAGGATAATACTCAATATGATATTGAACTTGAGAAACGTGATCAAATTGAACAAAAAATAGCTGAACTTGAGGATTTGTTAAGAAGCAGCCAAGTAATTGATGAAAACGAAGATTCTAAATTTGTCAGAGTTGGTTCTATTGTAATTGTAGAGGTTGATGGTGAGGTAGACTCCTTTAAAATTGTAGGTAGTTTTGAAGCAGACCCCGTTAAAAACCTGATTTCTAATGAGTCCCCTGTAGGGCAAGCTATTCTTGGGACCAAGGCTGGAGATGTGGTGGAAGTCTCTACTCCCGTAGTAAAATTAAAATATAAAATTTTAGAAATTAAGCATGACTAAGTATTACCTTGAGTACGATTTTGATAAAAGCAGGTTTTCAGCAGAAGATTTGCAAATTGTTGAAATTTTAAAAGAAGCTGGTAAGAAGATTGGAAATCTTTTTGAAAAGCAGGTAGAAGATGACAGTCTTCCGGGAGCCTCATTTTATCCCGTAGATGCAACAAAAAAAGAACTTGAAGAAGCTAACAAGAAAAACCCCAAAATCCTTGATCCTTATACGGTTGTTAAAAGAGACTCTTCAGGTTTTTTGTATGCTGTTCCCTACCATGAAGAGTATGCCAATGATTTAAAACCGGTAATAGAGTTATTGCAAAAGGCTGCCTCACTCACACTAAATGAGAGCTTTAAGGCTTTTCTTGAAACAACTTCCTATGCGCTTGTTCATGGGGATTATATAGAACTTGAGAAAGCCTGGGTTAGGGTTGAGAATGGGAGCTTTTTGCATTTGATGATTGGTCCCTTTGGTTCCTACGCGGACCAATTGTTTAGTCTTAAAAAAGCGTATAACTTCAATTTCACTTTTACCAGTAAAAAGGAAACATTTAACCCATTCAATTACGTTGAGGTTATTAGAAACATGCTTCCGCCTTTTGGTTCTAAGGCAAGACAAAACGTTCCCCCTGAAAAAATTAAAGTGAGGGTTGATGATGTCATTGCAATAGGAGGAAGAAATGCAGGCCTTCCGGCAAGAGCCACCAATTATCCTGAAAACATTGAGATGATAAAGGAGGTTGGGACAAAGATTGTAGTTTATACAAACAATATACAAAAAAGGGATGGAGAGATGCTTTTGCCCCTTTTTAGAGATTTTATAGATAATGACGTTCAGAGAACCTTTAAAGATGACTTTTTGATGACCAATGCAGTAAGGTTAGTGATGGCACATGAAGTTACAGAGGCCTTATTTCAGTACAGAGGTGGTTGGGAAAGACTAAAAGGCATGTTTAACTATGTTATGGAGCTTCATTCAAGCATAGTTGGGATCAAAGCTTGTGGGTTTCAGCTTGTAAAAGGAGTTATAACCCAGAAGGATTTAGAGGCAATTCTTTATATAATGCTGATGAGAACTTTCTCAGATTATTTTGTACGATTGAAAACACCTCAGGTTGAAAACTATTTAACAGGCTACAGAGTATTTTTTAATTATTGTGTTGAAAACGGGGCTATTGTTTTGCAGAAGGACACAATTCTCCCAAATCCTAGCAGAATGTATATGTGTGCGGACCAGCTTGCAAATGTTGTGATGCATATGTTTGCAGAGGAGTCGGAAGCGGAGGCAAAAAGATTTTTTGACAAATATACTTCAGAGTATATGTACCAAAAGTTTTCTGATAAGCTTGCTTCATATAAGTTTTAACTGTAAATGTCAACCTTAAAAGATCTAAGAAACATCAGAATTGGTAAACTTGATAACCTTAAAGCGCTTGAGGTTGACCCTTTTCCGGCTGAGAGCCTTAAAGATGTTGAGATAGGCTCGGTTTTAGCGGGCTTCAGTGATTTTGAGGGCAAAGAGGTTACAACAGCAGGAAGAATTATAGCTATCAGAGCACACGGAAAACTGACTTTTTTTGATGTTAAGGATTCTACAGGCAAAATCCAGTTTTATATTAAAGAAGAAAATCTCAAAGATGCCAATCACACAAAAAGCCAACTTAATTTTTCCGAACTTCATCTTTTAGACAATGGGGATTTTGTAGAAGCTTTGGGAACGGTTACAAAAACAAGCAGAGGAGAAATTTCAATTGAGGTCAAAAAATTAAGAATTCTTGCAAAGACCCTTAGACCTTTGCCTGATACATGGGATGGGCTTAAAGACAAAGAGACCAGATACAGAAGAAGATATCTGGATTTAAATATTAATCCTGAGGTCTACCAAAGATTTATCAGGCGTGCAAGATTTTGGGAAGCTCACAGAGATTTTTTCAAGAAAGAAGGTTTTATAGAAATAAATATACCCGTTTTGGAACTCATCCCAGGTGGAGGGGATGCAAATCCTTTTACTACACACATGGACGCTATAGATCAGGATTTCTTCTTAAGAATATCCCACGAGCTGCCTCTTAAAAGGCTTATTGGAGGCGGTTATGACAAGGTTTATGATATAGGGCCAAGATTTAGAAATGAAGGGTTGTCTGATGAGCATTTACCGGAACATGTTGCAATGGAGTTTTATTGGGCGTATGCCGACTGGCAAAAAGGGATGAGGTTTGTGGAAAATTTGATGAATTACGTTATTGATTATGTCTATGGGGATAAGAAAATTTTTAATATCAGGGGGTTCACTGTGGATTTTTCCAAAAGTTGGGAGATTATGGATTTTGGTGAGATTATAAATAAAACTTATGGAGTGAATGTTTATGATACTTCCGTTAAGCAGCTTCAGGATGCTATGACAAAGCATAATCTCAAACCGGAAGGAATACTTAATGTTCCAAGAGGCATAGATGTTTTGTGGAAAAGCATAAGAAAGAAAGTTGCCGGTCCTACATTTTTGATTAATCATCCAAAGGTGCTTTCTCCGCTTCAAAAGCCCAGCATTCTAAACTTAAATATGGTTGAGAGGTTTCAGCCTATTATTGCAGGAAGTGAGCTAGGCAATGGGTGGAGCGAGGTTAATGATCCGATTGACCAGTTTGAAAGATTCTCAGAACAACAGAAGCTTAGAGACTTGGGAGATAAGGAGGCACAGTGGTTGGACATTGATTATGTAGAAATGCTTGAATATGGAATGCCGCCTACATTTGGTTATGGGCACGCAGAAAGAACATTTTGGTTTTTAGAAGATGTTACGGCAAAAGAGGGTGTTCCTTTTCCACAGTTAAAGGCAGAAATAGACCCTACTACAAAAGAGATTTATAAACTGTAAAGTAGTATGAAACAAAAACTTGATTTAGATGGTGCCCATAACTTACTCCATAAAAATATGCAAAACATCAATTTGCGAAGGCACTGTTATGCTGTTTCTGTGGTAATGCGGGGGCTGTACAGACATCTTAAGGAAAACGGCAAGCTTGATAGCTCACTTGAGAACTTGTCTGAAGAGGATTGGGGTGTGGTTGGAGTTTTGCACGATGCAGACTATGAGCTAACAAAGGAGTGTCCTGAAAAACACACAGTGATGCTTATGGATTGGCTTATGGAGCATGATGTACATCAACATATACTTGAAGCTTTTTCTTCTCATAATACAAAGGTTACAAATCTGAGGGAGCCTCAAACTTATCTTGAATGGTGTCTTGAATGTTGTGATGAACTTACAGGATTTATTGTTGCAGTAACTCTTGTTCAGCCTGACAGGAAACTCTCTTCAGTTACCTTGGAGTCTGTTAAAAAGAAATGGAGGGCTAAAGAATTTGCAAGAGCGGTTAACAGGGAACAGACAGAACAGTGTCAGCAAAAACTTGGGATACCTTTTGATGATTTTGTGAGGGTTTCATTAAAAGCTATGCAGGATGAGGCTGAGAAGTTGGGATTGTGAGTTTAAGTAAATAAAACCAACCCTCCTAAGTTTTTAAACTTAAGAGGGCTGTATGTCTCTAGTCGCTGGGGTTAGGATCCATGTCCTGGACGGCTTTTTTTGCTTCAGCCTTACTTGGGAAAACTTCAGCATCAGTTTGACTTTTCCCCCAGGGCCATAAAGCGCCTATCTTGTCTCTCCTGACGTACCACGTGCCGAAAGTTGCAACAATCACTCCACCAGCTACTGCTATGAAAGTAAACATAAATCTCCCTCATTTTTTAAGCCCGTAGGCTAGATTTTGGTTGATTGCAATTCTAAGTCTTTATTTTTTTCTGCGCAACTTGACAGGTATGCTAGAGTCCATAGAAAATCAGAAATAGTCATAGATAAACCATACCAAATAACCATCATATTGAATTAGTTTTTTGGAAGTGTTAAGCTTGGCAAAGCTTAAAAGGCGTTTTTAGGATGGCTTTCCACCATCTTAGCTGATCGGGAAAACTTTTGCTGAATTTTTACCCTTGAAAGTAAAGACTCAAATGACTAACCGATTCCGGGTAAGCCCGTTATAGCAGTCCAAAAGTTAAAGATAGGGTGGCACCGTCAGTGTATTTGACCCCTCCGGACAAACCGGAGGTTTTTTTATGCTTAAAATTAAGGCTTGGCGTCCAAAAACCAAAGTTGGAGCCCAGAAACTAAAATTTAAGAACTTTGTCTTTGATTGCGATAGTACTCTTACACAGGTTGAGGGGCTGGACGAACTTGCTTCCATCAAAGGACTGAATGGTCAGGTCTGTGCACTTACAAAATTTGCAATGGATGGGTTCTTAACTTTTAATGAGTCCTTTGTTCAAAGAGTTGATTTGATTAAGCCTACACAAAAAGAGTTGGAAGATTTAGCTTTAAAATATATGCAAAAAAAAGTAAGGGGTGTAGGAACCTTAGTAACGCTCATCAAAAAAAGAGGAGGAAACGTCTTTATATTAAGCGGAGGTATTAAAACGGTGCTAGATATATTTGGCAGACATATTGGTGTGCCTGACAAGAATATTTTTGGGTGTGAGCTTTCTTTTCTACAAAACGGAGAGTTTGGAGGTTTGGTGGAAAACGGACTTTTCCTTTTTGGCAAGGCTGCCATTTTAAAAAAAATAGCTGCAACGGGACCTACAGTTTTTGTAGGAGATGGCTTTAATGATCTTGAAGCTGCAAATGCTTGTGACTTGTTCATAGGTTTTGGGGGTGTGGTAGAAAGGGCGGTTGTTAAGAAAACTGTTAAAAATTACTATTCGGGTAAAGACTTGACTGGTTTAATGGCATTTTTTGTGTAATATTAATGCTTAGAAAGAGCTTTTATGCTTGACATAAAGTTTATAAGAACATTTCCGGGAAAAGTAAAGGATGCGGTAAAACTTAAAAGAATTAAGGATGTTGATGTAGAGGAGCTTTTGGATTTGGATAAGATTCGTATTGATTTACAAAGGAGGGTGGAGGAGCACAGGGGTTTGAGAAACGTCCTGTCTGATAAAGTTTCAAAAGAAAAGAACCAACAGACAAGAGACAAACTTATAGAAGAAGGTTCAAGACTCAAAGAGGAACTGAAGAAATTTGATGAAGACCTCAGATTATTGGAAGGAAAATTAAATGAAGGTCTTTTAAAACTGCCAAATATTCTTGCTTGGGATGTCCCGCTTGGAGAGGGGGATCCCGATCACATTGAGCTTGCTGTTTGGATTCCTGGTGTTGGCTATTTACCACAGGAAAAATTAGGCAAAGGCTATGAGAATGACTCCAGTAGGCAGTTTATGCCAAAGCCTCAGTTTAAGGGAAAGGATCACCTTGAGCTTGGGAAAATGTTTGACATGATTGATGTAGAACAGAGTGCCATAACTTCCGGTTCTCGGTTTTGCTATCTTAAAAACGACGCGGTTTTGTTGCAGGATGCCCTTGCAAGCCTTTTGAAAAAGAAGCTTCTGGAAGAGAAGTTTGTGCCTATGGTAGTTCCTCTTTTGGTCAAAGACAGAGTGTTGTATGGTACCAGCCACTTTCCTGAGGGTAGAGACCAAGTTTACAGAATAAATAATGAATTTGTGGAAGAAAGCCAGGAGTTATTTTTGGTAGGTTCCTCAGAACCGCCCCTTTTTGCTTATCACATGGACAAGGTTTTGCCAAAAGAAAAACTTCCACACAAAATGTATGCGTTGACCAGTTGTTTTAGAAGTGAAGTTGGCAGCTGGGGTAAAGATGTAAAAGGCATTAAAAGGGTTCATCAGTTTGATAAGCTTGAAATTGACATTGTTTGCGCGCCTCAAGAGTCAAATGAAGTAATGGAGTATTTGCGTTCTATAAACGAGTGGTTCTATCAAGCACTTCAGCTCCCATACAGAATTATTTACAAGTGTGCCGGGGACTGTGGTTATAACGCAACTCATAAACAATATGATGTTGAGGGCTGGTTACCGCATCAGAGGGAATTTATAGAACTTGGGTCAAATACCAACACCACAGACTTTCAGGCTAGACGGCTTAACATCAAGTACAGAGAGGGTGGTGAACTAAGGTATGTTCATACGGTAAACAATACAGGTTGTCCTATGGGCAGGGTGCTTATAGCTATCCTTGACAATTATCAGAGAGAAAATGGTACTATAGAGGTGCCTGAGGCCCTGCAAGAGTATCTTGGCAAGAAAGAGATTAAATAAGGAATAAGCTTTGTGAATGCCTTTGCAAATCTGGTGATGCCAGTAGTAGTTTTTGAAACGGATTCCCCATTAAACGGTCATATACGTGTCCTTGAGAAAGGGCGCACCCGTAAGCTTTACGCTGGGGACACTTTGCAATCTGTAAATTGCGACTCGCCTCTTGCAGAGCGAATGTGTTGGGGGAAGGTGGTTGATATAATTCAGAACAATATAGGCTGTCCCGGCAATATGCTTTTGCTTGGACTTGGCGGAGGAACAATCCCTCACCTGGTAGCAAACAAATGTCCTGGTGTTTCAATTGTGAGTGTTGACCTGGATCCCATTATGGTTGATGTTGGTAGAAAATATTTTGATCTGGACGGTATTCCAAATCACAGAATTATAGTTGACGATGCTTGTAGACTTGTAACAAGTCCTGAAGAATTTGGCATTTCTCCCAATGAGTTTGATGTAATAATAGTTAATATTTATGTTGGAGAAAAATATCCGGATCTTGGAAATTCCGGAGGTTTTTTTGCAGGTATAAAAAAACTTTTAAGGCCCGGAGGGCTTGCAATTTTTAACAGAATTTATTTGAAGCATCATCAGGACGAGGTAAATAATTTTATAGACAATGTATCCCAGTTTTATACGGATGTTAAGTCTGTAATAGTTGCTGGCATTACAAATTCGGATAATGTTGTAATTTATGGGTACTCATGAGTATCTTTCAGGCCATTCTACTTGGTGTAGTTCAGGGGCTCACCGAGTTTTTACCGGTATCCTCTTCCGCTCATTTAATTTTGGTACCCTACATTTTGGGTTGGCCGGAGTTTCCTTTGGTATTTGATACTTCTTTACATCTTGGCACTGCCTTGGCCGTATTAATCTACTTTGCCAAAGACTTTTTGAAAATGGACAGAAATATGCTACTAAAGCTTGTACTTGGTTCTGTTCCGGTTGTTGTGGTGGGTTTTTTGTTTGGAGATGTTATTGAAAATGTTTTAGGCGGGGTAGGCGGCGTCATAATATTTTTGTTAGTGGGGTCTTTAATTATGCTTGCAGCTGAAAGAAAGGCCTTAAAACGCAAGGACTTAAGGATCAAGAATGTCTCTGTTACAGATTCTATAGTGATTGGCGTGGCCCAGATGTTTGCTTTATTACCTGGTATATCAAGATCAGGTGTTACAATTTCTGCAGGAATTTTAAGGGGCTTTTCAAGAGAGCAGGCCGCTAGATTTTCCTTTATGCTTTCTATGCCTGCAGTTGTTGGTGCCGGGTTTTATCAGTTGTCAAAAACCTATCAGCTGATTGGTTTTCAGATAGGTTATGTGTCATGGATAATTGGAATAGTAAGCTCATTTATAACAGGACTTTTGGTTATAAATTTTTTGATTAATTCTCTGAAGCAAAACGGGTTGATGATTTATGTTTATTACAGATTATTTCTTGTGCTTCTTATACTTTCTCTTTTTTTCAAAGCAGTATAGGGCTGCTATTTCTCAACTTGGACAAAAAAATACCCCGAGCAAAGATTTTAAAAATCAATAAAAAGGCCTAAAGTCAAAGAAGGAGATGCTTGTTGGAGGGTTTAAGTACAGGCCACTCTTTTGTAGTAAAATAGCCAGTGTTATGTCATTTTTTGCAAAGTTTTTCAATTCAAATGAAAAGGAATTAGCCCTACTAAGACAACTGGTTGCTAATATTAATGGATTTGAGGTAGAAGTTCAAAAGATAAAAGAGGCAGACTTCACAACTAAAACCAAAACTTGGCAGGAAGAGCTTAAAAATCTAAGTTATGAAGAGAAACAGGATTATTTGAATAAGATTTTGCCAGAAGCTTTTGCGCTTGTTAGGGAGGCTTCCAAAAGGGCGGTGAAAATGCGTCATTATGATGTCCAACTTATGGCTGGGATTGCACTTCACCAGGGGAAAGTAGCGGAACAAAAAACAGGGGAGGGAAAAACACTTACGGCTACTGCGCCTTTATATTTAAACGCTCTTACAGGAGACGGTACTCATCTTGTAACCCAAAACGACTATCTTGCCTCCCACCACGCTGCCTGGATGGGTCCTGTTTATGCTTATCTTGGTTTAACTGTTGGTTTTATTACTGAAGATCAAGGCTATATTTTTGATTCTGCTTTTGATAATCCAGAGTTTGTGGATCCTATTGCCAAAAGGCTCAAACCCGTTACCAAAAGCCAAGCATATTCCTGTCATATTACATATGGAACTAATCACAACTTTGGTTTTGACTACTTGAGAGACAATATGGTTAGATTTTCAGAAGGTGTTTCCCAAACAAACCCAAATAAAAATTTAGGAAAACATTATTTTGCTATTGTTGATGAGGCTGACTCTTTGCTAATTGACGTTGCCAGGACACCTCTTATTATTTCAGAGCCGGCTGAGCAGTCCACACAAAAATATTATGAAATAGCAAAGCTTGTAAAAGCTCTTGAGAAGGGAACCGACTATGATGTAGATGAAAAGAGAAATAGTGCTACCCTAACAGATCTGGGGATAAAAAAGCTTGAACGTATGCTCAATGTTGATAACCTTTATGAAAAGGATTTTGAAACAGTACACCATGTTGAGCAGGCTCTTCGTGCTAAGGCGCTTTTTGCAAAAGACAAAGATTATATTTTAAAAGATGGGAAAATTGTAATAGTAGATAAGTTTACAGGAAGACTGCTACCAAGCAATAGATATGGTGAAGGGCTTCATCAGGCCATTGAGGCTAAGGAAGGAGTAGAAATTCAAAGAGAATCAAGAACACTAGCTGAAATCTCCTATCAAAATTATTTTAGGCTTTACAATAAACTTGCGGGTATGACTGGAACTGCTGAAACTGAGGCTGAAGAGCTAAATAAGATATATAAGCTTGAGGTTATTGTTATTCCAACGCACATGCCTATGATTAGAAAGGATCACTCAGATGTAGTTTATAAAACGGAGCGGGGAAAGTTTCAGGCTGCTGCAGAAGAAATAGAAGCAAAACATAAGACGGGTCAGCCAATTCTTGTTGGTACAACATCGGTTGAAAAAAGTGAACTATTGCACGAATTCTTAAAAAGAAAGGGTGTGCCACATGAAATTTTAAATGCCAAAAATCATGAGAGAGAGGCTCTGATAATAGAAAATGCCGGCAAAAGGGATGCTGTGACAGTATCTACCAATATGGCGGGTAGAGGAGTTGATATTTTGCTTGGAGGTGCCAATGCTACACAGACTGAACAAGAGGATGTGAGAAAGCTTGGTGGGTTGCATGTTATTGGAACTGAGAGACACGAATCCAGAAGAATTGATAATCAGTTAAGGGGAAGGGCAGGAAGACAGGGAGATGCCGGATCTTCAAGATTTTTTGTGTCTTTGCAGGATGATCTGATGAGGGTTTTTGGTGGAGAAATGGTGGAGCGGTTAATGGATAAATTTGGGCTTGATGAATCAGTACCGCTCGAGTCAAGACTTGTGAGTACTGCCATAGAAAATGCTCAGAAAAGAGTGGAGGGGCATAATTTTGATATTAGAAAGAGGGTTGTTGAGTTTGATGATGTAATGAATCAGCAAAGAAATGTAATTTACAAGCTTAGAAGAAAGATTTTAGGTTTGGAAGATGGGGGTTTTAATAAGGAGTGGTTTGTTGGGAAAATAACAGCCTTTACTGAAGAGGATTTGAATGTGCTTTGGGATAAGTGGGAAAAAGCTTTTGGCCTAGTTGAGTGGCACAGGGCTGTTTCCTTTTATAGCCTTGAGGTTATCGATGCTCTGTGGATTGAATATCTTGATGAAATGGATGATGTTATGGAAGGCATTCATTTAAGGGGTTATGCACAGAAAGACCCGCTTGTTGAGTATAGGAAGGAGGGACATGATAGGTTTGCTCACCTTGCAGAAAGAATCTATGCAAATATTGCAGAGAGATTTGTAAATCTTGCAAAGTCTTTAGAAGATGATGCTGTTGAAAAGATAGAGGAAGCTGTTAAACCTGTCAAACTTGAAGCCCAAAGTGCTAAACGGTTGCAGTATAAGTATGGGGAAGTAGAGACAGGCGTTTCTGCAGAAGAGGAGGAACATAAGCGTTTTAAAGTTGAACCTGTGAAAAGCGGTATTACTAAAGTAGGCCGTAATGATCCCTGTCCGTGTGGAGCAACAAAGCCTGACGGAACTTCTGTAAAATACAAAAACTGCCATGGGAAAGGATAGTAGGCTATAATTTAGCAATGCCTGAAAAGAAAGAAACTTTTTTTGTGAAAATAGTGGATTCTATTGCCGATGTAGCCGAAACTTTTACGGTTTCAGTTCTTTTATTTCTCTTTGTATATGCCTTTTTGGCTTTTCCTGAGATAGTAGTAGGCGCCAGTATGGATCCAACCCTGAACAACGGTCACAGGCTTTTAGTAGAAAGGCTTTCAGTTAGATTTAATAAGTTAAAAAGAGGAGATATTATTATTTTTAATCCGCCTGGAAGTGATGGAATTGATTTTGTAAAAAGAATTGTAGGGGTTTCAGGTGAGACACTAGTTATTAAAAACTGTAGAGTTTATCTGGTTGAGGGCTCAGTTGAGAAAGTAATTGAGGAGCCTTATATTAACTCAAGCAAAGTATGTACTACATACTCCAGTGAGAAACTCATAAAAGTACCGGGGGATAGTTTTTTTGTTTTGGGTGACAACAGGCAGCAGTCCGCAGATTCAAGAGTATTCAGTTTTTTAAAAAAAGAAAGAATTGGCGGGAGGGTGTTTTTAAGGTTTTGGCCTCTCACAAAACTCAAACTATTTCTTTAGAATCTTCTTTATAGGCAGGCACGCTGAAGGTGAAGGTGCTTCCAACCCCAAGTCTGCTTTCAACCCAAATGTCTCCTTTGTGCATGTTTATTATGGATTTGCTAATAAAAAGGCCAAGACCTGTTCCCTTTGAGCCTTGTTCCAAAACTCCTGAGACTCTATAAAACTTAGTAAATAAGTGAGGAAGGGATTTTTCTGGAATCCCACAACCCGTGTCTCTTACCAACGTTTCTACAAAATCACCGCGTGGTTTGATCTTGACCTCAACAAGACCTCCCTTTTCAGTATAATTGAGGGCATTCGCAAGCAAGTTTGATAAAACTTCTGAAATTCTAAATTTATCAACATCCACCTGGGGAATAGTTTCAATAGGTTCAACAAAATTTAGGTTGATTTCCTTTTGCTCAGCAAGATTTCTAAAATTTTCCAGTGTGGATTTTACAACGTCAATCCATTCCTCCTTTTTCAAATCAAGCTCCAAAGTATTATGCTCAATTTTGGCTACATCAAGAAGGTTTTCTACCAAACTTGCAAGTTGGTTTGATGCAATACCCACCCTTTGCAAATATTTCTTGTCTTCCTCATTCATTCTGCCTTTTGCAGCCTCTTCAAGAAGTGATAAATAGCCTCTAATGGAGGTTAAAGGCGTTCTTAACTCATGAGCAGCCATTGAGACAAAATCAAGCTTCATGTCTTCTAATTCACGCTCCTTTGTAGAATCTCTGAAAGTTACTATGCAGCCGAGGTTACTTAATTTCCCATTTTTAAGAACAGCACTATTCATGTTGACATAAAGCTCTTTTTTTGAGCTAACAAATTTAAGGTTTTTTTCAGTAAAAATGATCTGATCCTTTACTACTGGTATAAGTGGGCAAAAATCGGACGCGGAAAGCCTTACTTTGTTTCTGAAGATTATAAAGATTTCATCACATTTTTTTCCAAGTACTTCTCCTTCTTTTAGCCCTGTTATTTCTTCAGCAGCTTTGTTAAAAAGAGAAACTCTCCTGTCATAATCCAGTGTGAGAATGCCATCCTGGACACCCTCTAACACTATTGAGAATTTATTTCTCTCTGTTAGCAACTTATTGTTTTCATCAGATACTTCTCTTAATAGGTCTTTAAGTTTAGTGGTCATGTCATTGAAAGAATTGGCAAGGTCTAAAGACTCGTCGTTTGTATCAACAACAATCTTATAGTCCAGATTGCCTGAGCCTATTATCTCCGTTCCCTTTTTGATAGTTAAAATGGGATCTACTATTCTCTTTGAGCTGATATTGGCAATTAAATAGGCTATGGCAACTGTTATCAAATTTGAAAAAAGGATTGTGACTATTGTTGAGGTATTATTTGAGACTATGGGGTTTAGGGAAATGGCAGTCATCAGAATTCCGGACGTTTTTCCCTCAAAATTGCTAAGAGGTGTGTATAAAACCTTGAATTTTTGATAATCATACTCAATTTGCCCCGTTATTCCTTTGCCTTCCACAGCTACTTTTTCATAAACTTCCTTTGGAATTTTTTGTTCTTTTACAATAATGCCTGCTTTATCTTTAAGGTTAGTAGCAATTATTTGTCCCTGTTCATCAAAAATTGTTATTTTCTCATCCAGAGAGCTTTCAAGCTTGCCTAGGAGAACGTCATCTGAGGTAAAACCTGAGAGGATGGTTCCTATTACCACGTTGTCATAAAACACCGGTATTCCAGCAATAAATACATATTTATCATCCATTTTCTCAAGAGAGATGGTTTTAATGCCTGTTAAGGCTCTTTTCACAAGGCCGTTAGTTTTTTTGTTTTGACCTATTTTTGATGGGTTGTCAACGCTTAGTACTACCTGTCCATTAGTGTCTATTACCTGTAGTATATCAAGTTCCATCTTCCCATTAATCCAAGTGAGAGTTTCTAATGTTGTACCTGCCTCTTTTTGTGCTCTCAGAAAATCAATTAGATCTGCATTTCTGGCAATAATATCCCCATAAATTAAAGTGGTGTTTTTAACATCGTTTATCCTATCAAGTATGATTTGTGAGCTTTCAATTACTTGTGGATCAAGTCTTTTATTGATGTTGTATATAAAAAGGGTGTATGAAAAAGTGATTGAGAGAAGAAGGGACGTAAGGATTACCACAATAAATGATAAGAGAAACTTTTCTTTTAAAGGAAGCCTTTTAGGGGGCATATACACCAATGATACTTTATAACTATGTTAAGTTCTAGTTTTTAATTTAGTGTAAAGGGGATTGTTTACTTATTGGATGTTGACCCTGCAACGGCCTGTTTATATACAACTAATTCTTCCCTTTGTGCCGTGATGTGAAGCATAAGAAGGGCACTAACTGCTAGAAAACCAATTATTATGACTTCCAACTTAAGTCTTGTACCTGCAAAAAAATGGACAGGAGCAATGCGGATAGTTTGCTTTCTTGAGGTTTTAGTCTTTTTTGATTTGACAGGCATTAGAACAATAATACAGATGCCTAAAATTTTAGTCAATACTTTTTGTATATGATAATATTTTTGTATGTATTTTATAGCTTCCATAATTGCTGAAGCATTTCTACCGCATTCTAAAACGGGGAGAAGAGCAAAATTAATAAGACACAAAGCGTTTGCTCACTATATTTTTATACTGTTAGTATTTCTGTTGATCTCCAGGTCTGTAAATGTTGCTTTTCCTGGAGTTTTAGGTTACGCGTCAGATATTAAATCTTCTGATTTATTAAAATTTACTAATGAGGAGAGAAGAAAGAATAACAAACCAGTACTTGAGTTGAATAGCGATTTGAGTAGGGCTGCTGAAGCAAAGGCTAGGGATATGTTCAAAAATGATTACTGGGCGCACGTTTCTCCCAAAGGGACTGAGCCTTGGTATTTTTTTAATTCTGTTGGGTATGACTATGTATATGCAGGTGAAAATTTGGCCAAAAACTTCACTGACTCTAAAGGGGTTGTTAATGCATGGATGAACTCAACTTCCCACAGAGACAATATTCTAAACCAAAATTATACACAAATAGGCTTTGCTGTTGTAAATGGTGAATTAAACGGTTATAAGACAACTTTGGTAGTTCAGTTTTTTGGAAAGCCAAGAGGACTTTCTGAAAAGCCTGCAGTAATAGATTCTGCGGCTCCCAAAGCTACACAGAAAGTTGAGTCCGTAGCCGGGGCAAACAAGGAAGAGATTTTTACCATTGAAGGACAAAACCCATCCGCCCGTTTGACAGGGGAAGCTTCAAAGCCATTTGTTGACATTTATGCTTTTTCAAGAACATTTCTGATTGTTTTTGCGCTTTTTATTTCTTTTATGTTTGGGCTAGACTTTTGGTACTCATCAAAATTAGGACTTGCCAAATTTAGTGGGCATACGCTGGCACATATTTTTATGCTTCTTACTGCTGTTATTTCTCTTGCTTTAATTATGATTCCGGGAAAGGTTGGGTAGTATGCTAGATTGGAAACATTTGACTCATTTTTTGTACTTGGCGCTTGGTCTTTTAGTAAGTTTGCTCAGTGCTTATTATTTGAGATTTAGTCCTTCAGGTCAATTTTTCTCTCTGGCATTTGGGGTGGTTTATTACATTTTATGGGGTGTAACTCATCACTACTTTGAAGGTCGATTGTCATCTTCTATTATTTTGGAATATATACTGATTGGAAGCTTTATAATCCTTATGTTTGCTCTTATGGTAGGTATCGTGTAATCTTACCCGATGATATGAATATAGCAATAATAATCCCTACGTATAATGAAAAAGACAACATTTCTAAACTTATAACTGTGTTACAGGAAGAGTTTAATAAAATGCCCAAACACACTTTTTTTGTTGTTGTAGTTGATGGAAATTCACCCGATGGTACCGCGGAATGTGTAAGAGAGCTATCAAAAAATGACAAGAGAATTATTCTCATATCTGAAAAGGAGAAAGCCGGACTTGGGATGGCATATATATATGGAATGACCTATGCTCTTGAAAACTTAAAATCTGAAGCATTGGTTGAAATGGACGCTGATTTTCAACACGACCCTAAGGATTTGGTTAGGTTTGTATCAAAAATAGAAGAAGGTTATGACTATGTTATTGGGTCAAGATATATGAAGGGCGGTTCTATTCCAAAAGAGTGGGAGTTTTATAGAAAACTGTTAAGTTTTGCCGGGAACATTTTTACTAGATTTGTTTTGGGAATCCCTTCAATTCATGACATTACTTCAGGTTATAGGATATCAAGGACCTCTGTTTTAAAAAAAGTTTCACTTCAGAATCTGGATAGAAGGGTTTACGCTTACAAAATCCAGCTTTTGTATGAAATGAAGAAGAAAGGCGCAAAAATAGTTGAAATTCCCATAAAATTTGGACTAAGAGATAGGGGAGAATCAAAGATGGGAAAAGACAATATTTTAGGTTCTTTAAGTTTGGTTTTAAGTCTCAGGTACAAGGAAAATGAAACCCTTTTTAAATTTTTACTTGTGGGTATTGCTGGGCTTGTTGTACAAACTTCAATTTTTCTATTCCAGACTTTTGTGCTTTCCATAAAGCCTTCCATAGCCCTGCTACCAGCATTTATGGCTGCGGTGTTTACTACTTTTACACTTAACAATGTGTGGTCTTTTAAGGATAAGAAAATCACTGGAAAGTCTAATATTATGGCTAAGGGGTTTCAGTTTTTGGTTGTGAATGTGGGAGGTTACTTTATTCAAAAGGGAAGCATTTTGGTATGGGAGAACTTTTCAAAAAACGTCTTAATAACAGTTCTGTTTGGTTATCCTATGGGGATACTTTTAGGCCTTGTGTGGAATTATTTTTTTTATAGTAGAATCATTTGGAGAAAAAAGGTTTGATATGTCAAAGATTTCTGTTGTTATACCGGTATATAACGAAAAAAGTATTATAGGAATAACTCTTACAAAAGTTGTTACTTATCTTAACGATTTCAATCCCGATTATGAAATTATTGTTGTTGATGATGGAAGTTTGGATGATACATCATTAATTGTTGAAGAGTTCTCTGCAAAAGAGCAAAAAATTAGTCTTGTTAAAAACTCCCATAAGGGTAAAGGGTTTGCTGTCAGAACTGGTGTTTTGAAGAGTAAAGGAGATTTTGTGCTAATGTTTGATGCAGATTCCTCCACACCTATTGAAGAGCTTAAAAGGCTGATGGTATGGATAACCGATAATAGTTTTGATATTGCAATTGCCTCCAGAGAAGGTATTGGAGCAAAAAGAAAGAATGAACCTTTGTTTAGGCACATTATGGGAAGAGTTTTTAATACTATTGTGAGAGTGCTTTTGCTTCCAGGAATTATGGATACCCAATGTGGTTTTAAGCTTTTCAAGGGAGATATTGCCAGGACAGTTTTTGGTAAAAGCCGCCTTTATGGGGACTTAACAAAAGAGACCAGGGTTCCAAAAGTGACTGCTTTTGATGTTGAGATTTTATATCTTGCCAGGAAAATGGGAAAATCCATAAAAGCTGTCCCAGTAACATGGGAATATAGGTCTGATACCAGAGTCAGAAGTTTTAGAGATTCTTTTGTAAATTTGGGTGATGTGCTCAAAGTTAAAATTAACGATTTGCGCGGGTTATACCCCACTGCATAACAAATATGAAAGTGTTAGTTGTTGGCGGAGCCGGTTACATTGGTTCTTTTGTTGTTAGAAAACTTATTGAGGGGAACTTTGAAGTTTTAGTGGTTGATAATCTTTCTACAGGCCACAAAGAGTCTGTTCCTGCTTCAATGTTGGAAGTTCTTGATGTCACAAATCAAGAAGCCTTAAAAGAAGTTTTTTCTACCAATAGTATTCTTGCCATATTACACTTGGCTAACTTTTCAGATCCTTATGATTCCTTTAAAAAACCATATGCTTATTTCAGGGATAATTTTTTAACAACGCTTAATTTACTTGACTGTGCAAGGGAAGCCCGTGTTAAGAAATTTATTTATGCTTCTTCCTATAATATTTATGGGTTTCCTGTAAATGACCCTGTTTATGAGGATTATCCGGTTGACCTTAGGAGTGTTTATGCTGAAACAAAGATCTCATGTGAAAGGTTGCTTGGTTGGTATGATCTGCTATATGGAGTTAGAAGCGTTGTTTTAAGATTAGCGAGTGTTGGTGGGGCTTCTCTTGACGGAAATATGGGAGAAGATAAGAAAGATTGTTTGGGAATTGTTTCTCAGATTTCTAAGGCTTCCATGACGGATGGTGTTTTTAGGATTCCGGGTGTGGATTTTGAAACTAATGATGGAACCTTCATAAGGGACTATATTCATGTTGAGGATGTTGCCGAGGCTTTTATTAAGGCCTTGAAGTTTTTAACAACCAGTCCAAAAAGTGATGTTTTCAACATTGGAGGAGGTAAAGGCTACTCTGTAAAGGAACTATGTGCCTTGGCGGAGGAGCAGACGGGGAAGGCTTTAAATCTTGTACCCTTAAACAGTAAAAGAATAGATCCGCCCAAAATTGTTACCTCAAACTCAAAAGCTTATGATATGCTCTCCTGGTCACCCAAGTATTCTATTAAAGATCTTATTGAGACTTCCGTATATTTTTGGGCAAAACACCCGGAAGGCTTAAATTGATTTTAGCCTTTTTTTGTGAGAAACTTAAGGCGTGAAAAAGGGTGTTTCGCTTGTTATTCCAATATATAACGAAGAAAAAAATATCCCTCTTCTTTACTTGGATGTTAAGCCTGTTATGGAGTCTCTAGGGTTGGAATATGAGCTTATTATGGTGGATGACGGCTCAAAAGATGCATCCTGGCAGGAACTTCTAAAGATTTCAGCGAGTGATAAAAAAGTAAAACTCCTTAGGCATGGTCGTAATATGGGGTTGACTCAGGGTTATCAGGATGGTTTTGATCACTGCTCTTTTGAATATGTTTTGATAATGGCTTCAGACTTGGAAAATGATGCCAAAGAGATTTTGAGGGTGATACAAAAGCTTGAAGAGGGTTATGATGTTGTAAATACCAACAGAGTTTCAAGATGGCAGAATAAAAAATCTACATCCATTTTAAGAACTTTTCCTTCCAAAGTTGCCAATGCCCTTATTGCTAATATAACGGGAGTTAAACTTAAAGACAACGGCTCAGGATTGAAAGGCTTTAAAAGATTTGTGGTTGATAATCTTAAAATGTATGGGGAGATGCATAGATACTTTGTATCTTACTGCAGTGTTTTTACAAAAAAAATTACTGAGATTGATGTTATCTATAAGGAGAGGATTTATGGTAAATCGGATTATGGGTCTATAACAAGAACATTTAAGGTTTTTTTAGATCTTTTTTCACTTAAATTTTTAGTTTCTTTATCTACCAAACCGTACCACCTTATGCCAGGAAGGCTTTTTGGTTCGGTTGGAATAGGTATGAGTTTTTTAGGTTCGGTCCTTACTTTTTATCTTCTAATAGACAAGTTTTTTTTTGGTAATCCAATTGGCTCCCGTCCGCTTTTGATATTTTCCTTCCTTTTTGTAGTACTGGGAGTGCAGCTTATAATGACCGGTTTTTTAGGCGAGCTTTTGATGAGGATTTATTTTGAATCCGGTGGGAGGAAAATATACACTGTCAGCGACAGAATTAATTTTGATTAAAGAAGCATCTTATGAAAATTCTTGTAACAGGGGCGGCAGGTTTTGTGGGGTCTCATTTAGCAGAGAGATTGAGTGAAAAGGGTCATGAAGTAGTAGGGTTAGACTGTTTTACCCCTTATTATTCGCGGGATCTGAAAGAACTTAACGTAAAAAGTATAAAAGAAAAAGGTTGCAGGTTTTTAGAATGCGATTTGACTATTGATAACCTGTCTGATGCTACATTTAGGGTTGATGTTGTTTATCATCTGGCAGCGCAGCCCGGAATTTCTTCCTCAACAGCCTTTGAGTCTTATGAGAGAAATAATGTGATAGCAACTTTTAAACTCTTAGAAGCCTGTCAAAGCGCTTCAGATCTCAAATGCTTTGTAAATATAGCTACTTCTTCAATTTATGGCAAGATTGCCACCGAATCAGAAGAAGCTTCTCCCAAACCTACTTCCTTTTATGGGGTGACAAAATTGGCTGCTGAACAGCTGGTTTTGGCATATAACAGGGATAAGGGTTTCCCTGCCACCTCGGTTCGCCTTTTTTCAGTTTATGGAGAAAGAGAAAGACCAGAAAAGCTATATCCAAAACTTATTAAAAGCATTTTAGAGGGGAGCGAGTTTCCATTATTTGAAGGATCTGAAAAACACCAAAGAAGCTATACATATGTGTCAGACATCATTGATGGGTTGGAGTTAGTTCTTAAAAATAAAGATAAATGTATTGGAGAAATATTAAATTTAGGTTGTGATACGGCAACTATAACTGGAGATAATATAAAAATAGTTGAGAATATTCTGGGTAGAAAAGCAAAAATAGTTCTTAAACCAAAAAGGCTAGGTGATCAAGAAAAGACTAAAGCCAACATTAATAAGGCAAGAAAACTTTTGGGATATGAACCAAAGGTTTTGCCAAAAGATGGTTTAAGGAGGGAGGTTCTTTGGTATAAAGAACATGTCTATGGAAAAATCAAAGACCTTTTATATACTCAATGAAAAAAGTATTATTTTACATTCCAACATTCCCCACCTTTTCCCAAAATTTTATTGCCAGAGAAATAGAGGCTCTTACCGAGACAAAAGACTTTGATATCTATATTTTGTCTTTGATGCCGGGAAAAAGAGGAACCATCCCTGATTCGCTAAGAAGGAAAGTACTTTACTTTTCAACATCCAAACCAAGAAGAATTATGGACTGCCTGCTCTTTTTCTTGAAAAATCCAATTAAATTCCTGACTGTGCTTCTTAAATATGAAGATAGGGTATTAAGCTTTGGAACGGCAGTTTCTATGTTGTCTGTAATTAAAAGCCTAAAGCCAGACATAATTTTTGCAAACTGGATAACTGAAGGCGCTCTTATTGCCAATATGTTAAGAGATCTAACCTCAATTCCATTTGCTGTAGAATGCCATGCAGAAGATATATGGTTAACAAAACCCTCCATTTTAAGAGCCAGGATTTTGGATGCAAAGTTTGTTTTGACCTGTACTGATTACAATGCCCTATACCTTAAAAAAATTTGTGCCAGGCATTGTGAGGGTAGAATTCATGTTGTGCGTCACTATGCTACAAACAAGCTTTTTGGCAGGGTTTATAAAAAAAGAGGACCGGTTCCTCAAATTTACCTGGTTGGCAGAATGATTGAAAAGAAAGGTTTCATATATTTTTTGAAAGCTGCAAAAATATTAAAAGACAGGGGAGTGCTATTTAAAGCTGTTATAGCGGGTGATCCAGGAACTGAAAAGGAAAAATTGGTGAGTGAATGTATGCGACTGTCTTTGAATGACATACTAGTTTTTTCAGATGAAGTGGATTTCACTGAGCATTCTCATAATTACCTTGAATCAGATATATTTGTAGCGCCGAGTGTGATAAGTGAAACAGGAGATATAGACGGGATTCCAAATGTTATTGTAGAGGCTATGCTTGCAGGGCTTCCGGTTGTGGCATCAAGAATTTCTGCTATTCCGGAAGTTGTTGAGGATGGAATTACTGGTTTTTTGGTATCTGAAAAAGATGAAAGAATGCTTGCCGATAGAATTGAAATTCTTCTCACAGATAAGCAACTTAGGGAAAACATGGGGTTGGCCGGTAAAGAAAAAGTGGAAAACCTTTTTAGCTATGAGAACACTATTTTAAGAATTAAAGAATTTCTTTTGATGGATTAAGCTATGGACCACACGCTAAATATAGCCGTTTTTATTAAGGCAACTACCTTTCACAAAAACTCAGGAGGTCTTGAAATGCAAAACAAAATTTTGAGTGAGGGTCTTGTTAACAGAGGGCACGCTGTCTGCGTATTTTCTCCCAAGAGAGATTTTTCAGAGGAAATTTACCTCTTAAATGGTGTTAAGTACATATTCTATGATGCCAAATATGAAAATCGAGGGGTTTTGGAAAGCCTTTTAAACATTGGTGTAAAAAATCAGGCATATAAAAAAAGCTTAGAGGCATTTTTGACAGAACATACTAAAAAGAAGTTTGACATTGTTATAAGTCAAAGTAGTGCAGGCCTTGGAATAATTAGAAACAAAAACAAATTAAATTTAAAGGTGTTGACTATTGCTCATGGGACAATCTTTTCTGAATTTAAAACAAGAGCTAAAAAGTTTAATAGCCTAAAGGAAGTTATATTGATCCTTAAAGATTTTGAGTATGCAGTTAGAACTTTTGTAACAACCCAAAAAGAGTTTTTAACAAAAAGTGATGTAGTGGTATGTGTTTCCAACTTTGTCAGGAGTAACGTAATAAAAGAGACTGGAATTCCAGAAAGTAGGGTGTTAGTGATCTTCAACGGAGTAAAAGCATTCACTTTTGATGTCTCAAAGAGAGACTTGATGACTACGCGTGTTTTGTATGTGGGTAGGATTGATAGAGAGAAGGGAGTTTTTGAACTTGTAGATGTCTTTTGTGAGCTGTTACAGGGTTCAAAACATAAGCTGGTGCTAGATGTTGTGGGTGGAGGAAAAGATTTGGCTGCCCTGAGAGAGTATGTTAATACAAAAAAAACATTTAAGAGGAATTTTAATATTTATGGTTTGATTGATCATAACAACTTAGGCCAGTTTTATAATAGAGCTTCAATTTTTGTACTTCCTACAAAAAGAATTGAAGGTTTTCCGGTGACCTTGCCTGAAGCTATGTTGGCTCATCTGCCAATAATTTCTTTTAGGCAGGGAGGCGTTGGTGAGGCTGTAATTGATACTAAAACAGGCTTTCTGGTTAAGGAAGGGGATTTTCCCCTGTTTAGGGATAGGTTGAAAACTTTAATTGATGACGAGAAGCTAAGAAACATGCTAGGGGAAAACTCCTTTAGTCTGGCAGTCACAAACTTTACTGAAGAAAAAATGGTTGATTCATATGAGAAGCTGATTTTTAATCTCTTATCTAGCATAATAAAGATATGAAACTTTTGAGAATAATTTATGAATGGCCTCCACCATGGATTGGTCTCACTCCCCATCCTTATGAACTTACTAAAGCACAGGCAACTTTGGGCTATGAGATAACACTTTTTTGTGGCAGATGGCCTAGAGCCGGTTTGGTAGAGCATCTTGATGGTGTTAATCTGATCTCTTTTTGGAGGGAGCCTATCAGAGGACTTGTTTTAGTTACCACGGCACCCATTATGAGCCTTTACTTTTTGTATTGGAGGTTTTTTCACGATGTGGAGATTTATCATGTACATGGAGCTTTTGGTTTTTATATATATATTTATAAATTGCTATTTGGTTTCCTGGATAAAACCCCGCTTGTGGTGCACTTTCACAACAGCATAAAGGGTAGATGGGTTGATGCTCAAATCAAAGAAAAAAAAATCTCATTAATATCAAGGTTTTTTGATTGGCCATTGTCTCAACTTGCGGAAAAACTGGCTGTGAAAGCTGCAGATTTTTGTGTTTTTGTCTCTCATAATGTTAAGGATGAGATAAAAACCTATTATGGAATTGACGATTCAAAATGCAGAGTTTTAGAGACTGCAGTAAACACAGACCTTTTTAAGCCTACTTTTGACGATCTAAAAAAAGAAATAAAGTTGTCACTTGGGTTTAAGGAGGAAGATATACTTGTTTCAAATATTGGGTATCTAGTGGAACGAAAGAATATCCACCTTTTAATAGAGGCTCTTTCTGTTCTACCGGAATACTACAAACTGATGCTTGTTGGAAAAGTGGAGCCAGGGTATCAAGAGATTCTGGATGAAAAAATTAACGAATTATTTTTAAAAGATCGGGTGGTTTTTATGGGAGAAAAGAATTATCCTGATACTCCATGGTATTATAGGGGAAGCGATGTTTTTGTACTCCCTTCATCATATGAAGGTTTTCCAAAGGTTGTTCTAGAAGCCTTAGCTTGCGGTATTCCGGTTATTGCAAGTGGCTTCAAAATGCCAAAAGTTAGAGGTTTAACAGAACTTAAGGCCATAACTCCTTCAGAAATAGCTAATGCTATTGAGTTGGTCATCTCAAGTAAAGAAGTTTGTGACGTTGAACAGATTGAAAACAACTTTTCATGGGGTGTAAGAAGCAAAGAACTTGATAAAATATACAGACAGCTTCTTTCCAAAGATTAAGATATGCATTACTTGAGTGCTTTAAAAAAAGATCCCTTTCTGATTGTGGTTATTGGGTTTAGTTTATTTATACTCTTAGTCTCACTTAAAGTCACTCTCTTCAGATACGCAAATTATGAATTTGGGAAATTTGATTTAGGAAACATGAGTCAAATGGTATATAACAGTTCACGCGGAAACTTTATGGAAGTGACTGATTATTTTGGTGGGAACATGCCAAGGTGGGGAATGAGTCATGTTGATCCTTTTTTGCTTATATTTGTCCCCTTTTATGCTTTTTTCCCAGATGCTAGAGTTTTGATTGTTGGACAGCTTGTGCTTGTGATATTCTCATCCGTTTTGCTTTATTTTATTGGGTTAACTGTGATCAACTCAAAAGCTGTTTCAGCTCTTGTGGCAATCTCTTACCTTTTATATCCGGCCTTAGGATATCTTTTGGCCTGGACAGGTTTTCATGGTGTGACGGCTGTTATACCTTTCTTCCTTTTAGCATTTTTGAGTTATGAACAGATGTATAAAAACCAAAGGTTTACTTTGAGAGGTCTTAGCATCTTTTGTATTTCCTTGTTTTTGACAATGATGGGTAAGGAAGAACTGTCACTTGTGTTGGCTTTTTATGGCTTATTTATTTATTTTATGAGAAAAGATAAAAGAATTGGTGGGTTGCTTTTTATTTTTGGGTTAATCTGGTTTAGTATAGCTTTTTTTGTGCTAATCCCTTCTGCTGCCAAATATAGAATTGACTCGTATCAAACTTTTGTAAGGTCTGTTGGCATTGAACTAGATCCTGAAAGAGATGTGTTAAAGCCGAATTACTTTTTAAGCAGGTATGACAGGTTTGGTGACTCTTACTCTGAAGTGCTTTTATCTATTGCTACAAATCCAAAATTGGTGGGTGAGGTGTTTTTTTCCGGTGATAAGAAAGAGAACTTTACTATGACCTTTAACCCCGTTTTGTACCTCCCCTTTATATATCTTCCAACATTTCTAATTTCCGTTCCCGAGTTTGTGATTAATTACCTTACTACTTCTGGTGGTATAGGAACCTCTGAAATTTACAACCATAGAATAAGTATGATCATTCCTATCCTTTTTATTTCTGTCTTTTTTTCAATCAAGTTACTTCAGGATTTTTTACGCTTGTTTTTGAAGAGGAGTCAAAAGTTTGTTTTTATTGCTGGCCTGATTGTTGCCTTTGCTTTGTTATTTGCCAATTATTACTACTCAAGAAAATACCAAAATCCCATAGTCCTTTGGTTTGTCCAATCTATTGAAAGGCGATTTGCTATGATCCCATTGGCTTTTGCTGCCTCTTTGGAAAAGCCTCAAGACAGTGAGAAAATGGTATTTGATGAAGGCTCAAAGATAAGATTGAAAATGCTTGAAATGAAAGATACTAAATGTCTTGATGATGTAGTTTCACTTGTACCTCCAGAAGTTAGTGTTTCTGCACCTGACTATCTTGGAGCGCACTTTTCAACAAGAAGAATTAACGCTCTTTTTCCGTCAAATTTCAATACATCTGACTATATTGTAGTAGATCTGTTTTCAAAAAAAGTTTCAACAATTCTTGGAGTGAATGAAAGTCTGGTAAGCAGAGTGGTTGGGGAAGTCCTTAAAAACCCAAATTATGAACTTATTTTTTCCTGCTCTAATGTATTTGTTTTTAAAAAATCGGAAGAAAATAAACAAAATCAATTACTTCCGCTTCAAAATCAGTTTACCTATAATGAAAAGTTTAACTATGATATAGGACAAAGCCTGAAACTTGTTGATTTTGAAATTCCTAAAGCTTTAGAAAGATCTAAAGAATTTAACTTGAAGTATGTTTATAAGAAAGAAGGCATGGGAGGATTAAACGGTTATGTTATATATACTACCTTCAAGGCAGATTCTGGCGAAGGTTCCTATCAGATTGCAAATCTGCCATCATTTGGAATAATACCTGCAGCCACCTGGGAAGAAGGAACTTATTATCTTGAAGAGAATAACTTTGTGCTTCCGGAAAAATTATTTCCTGGAAGATATAAGGTTTTTGTTGGGATAACAAATTCCATTAAATCTTATAACATTTATTTAACTGAAGTGTTTGTTAAGTGATTATGAAAGTTGGTAATTTAGGCACAGTATTAAATAAGAGAAAAGAACTTTTGGCTCTAGCTTTTCTTTTTGTCACATCATTTGTCCTTAGGTTTTACAATCTTTCTTATTCGGAATTTCAAGGGGATGAAATACGAGCACTGTATGATAGAGGAACCCCCTTGTGGGATTTTCTTATAGCGCAAAAGAAAGGCCCCATTCAATTTTTAGCAACATATTTTGTAAGCTTGGCTTCAGCCGACTATGATGAATTGCTGACGCGCTTTCCATTTGCCCTTGCCGGGCTTTTGAGCGTGTTTGTATTTTATTTTTTTATAAAGGAGCTATATGGAAGAAGAATAGCTTTTATAAGTTCTCTCCTGTTTTCTTTTAACGGGTTTTTTGTAGCTTTCTCCAGAATTGTTCAGTACCAGTCTTTTACCCTTCTTTTTTCCCTTTTAGGGCTTTTTTGCTTATCAAAACTTGTTAAAAGAAATAATCCTGTATTTCTTGTGCTGTCAGCCCTTTCTTATGCAGTTGCTTTTCTTTCCCATTATGATGCCGCTTTTACGGTTGTCTTTGCGTTATATTTCTTGTACTTATGGGTAAAAAGAGGAGCAAGGACCTTAAAATATAAATTGGTATGGACCTTTTCTTCTCTAGTGGTATTTTTACTTCTCACTTGCTCTTTTTATGTTCCGTTTGTACTGAATCCCTCCTTTTCTTCCGGTACAACAAGCTATTTTGAAACCCGATTAAAGGGTGAAGAAGGAAAGACTACAAGTACATTAATTACTTATAGTGTATATAACCCGCTACTTAGTGTTTATCTACTTGCGCTTTCCTTAATGGTAGCCTTGTTGTTTTGTTTTAGGAAAGTTTTACCTGTGGTTGTGTGGTTTGCCTTCCCCTTTTTGATACTTAATTTTATGGTTTCTGTTCCCGGCACACATATATTTAATTATGTGCTTCCTGCAAGTATACTTTCCGCCTTTGGGCTTGATTTTATTGCAAAGCAAGCAAGTAAAAATAAAGCCTTTTCTTATGTTGTAGCTCTAACAGTAAGCTTAGCTCTTGGATTTTTGTTTTATCAATCTTATGTAATCTTTATTGACCATACTGTAGAATATCCTTGGTTTGAAAAGAAAATCTTAGTGTTTACAGCTAAACTTCCGGATGATAAATATCATCTGAGCCTTTTTGGTTTCCCTTATAACAGAAGTTTAAAACTTGTAAATTGGTTAGTTTGGAATAATCCTAATGTCAGAGATATACAGTCCAATGAGAACTCTAAGATAGTAAGATTTTATGTTCAGCCCTTACCTAGTCTTACTCCCAATCAGACCGCATATGTTTATGTGTATGGTGCCCAAAGTTTGATGAAGACAAAAAAAAGCATTGTTTCTAAACAGAATCCGGACGCGGTTTTTTATAGGGGATCTGTTCCATTGTCTGAAGTATTTTTTATTAAAGATCAGAATGCAAGCAAGTAGTTTAGGTAAATGGCAAATTGTTAGTTTAATATCCAGGTTTTCTGCGCTTTTTTTAGGTCTTGTTCAGAGTGTTGTTATTGCAAGAATATTATCCGTCTCCGAGTTTGGGCTTGTTGGAATAGTTACTTCCATTGGAGCTCTAGCAGGAATTGCACAGCACTTGGGATTAGCATCAGGCACTACGCATCAGATATCTTCAGCTTCAAAAAATGAGGACATTTTTAAAATATTTTTGTCTTCTCTTGTTCTTAAGTACCTTATTACTGTTCCTGTGGCTGTTGGTCTCTTTGTTATAGCTCCTTATATTGCCAGAAATATATATAAGTATAGTGAGTTACTGTTTCCTCTGAAGATTTACTGTTTTGTATTGATTGTTCAGGGTGTTCAAAGTATTTTCAATTCAATTATTGCCGGACTTCAGAAATTTAAAGTGCTTTTTATTTATCAGGCTGCAATTGCTTTTGTCAGCGTTTTTTTATATGTGCCTTTGGTGTTTTTATTTAGAGTAAATGGTTTCTTCATTGCGTTGGCTTTTTTTAACCTTATAGGTTCAATTGTACTAGGAATGCTGGCATTGTATCCCATAAGAAACCACATCAAGCTACCTACTACAAAAGAGTTTGGGGGCTTTTTTAAAAATATTTTTGTGTTAAGTATGGGTATTTATCTTGTCAAGGTATTATATACGCTTTGGGTTAGGTTTGGCCAGCTTACGCTTCCTTATTTTAGTAACCTAACATCCGTTGGCATTTTTAGTTTTGCAATGCTTTATGCTTCTAAACTCCAGACCATATCTGATGCACTGACGGATGTTAATCTCCCTTATTTTTCAAAGGTTTTTGCAACAAACTACGAAGATTTTAAAAAGACATTTCATGAAAACTTTAACAAACTTTACGCACTGATTTTTTTTGCAGGGGTTGGAGGAATCTTTTTTTCAAAAGAGGTAATTTTGATTGCCGTGGGCACCAAGTACAACGCCTCATTATTTATTATTCTCCCTTTAGTGTTGTCTTTTGTTTTTTACTCATACATTAATATTTTAAAGTCCAGTGTTTTAATTCCAGCTAAAATGTTAAAAGAAATGATTCTGGGATATTTTTTAATGTTAATTGGGACCGTTGGGTCTTATTTTGTCTTAAATACCCGAATGGATGGGTTAAATGCTATGTCTTTCTCAATGTTAATTGGAGGTATCCTAGGCTATTTTGTCTTAGCTTTGCTGATCTATTTAAAACTTAAGATACTAATTAATGATTATGGTGCCTTTCTGATTTCAAGCCTTCTAATACTTATACTTGCAGGACATCTTATTATTGAGGCTATTTATCTGAGGCTTACTTTTTTTGTATTCATGAGTTTTATATACTTATACTTTGTAGACAGGTTAAAACTTGTGAATATTGCAAGGTTGTTTAAAAAACTAAAAAGGGTAAGTTAACAAAAATTTGTGAAAAAAGATTATAGAAAAACCATTATCAAAGTTTGTATCAGTGGCTTCCTTATTATTTACTTGTTTAACTCAATAGACAAGGAGGCATTTCTCAAAAACCTTGCTTCAATGAATATTTCATATTTTCCTTTGATTTTCTCACTTGTTGTAATAAATTACTTTATTAGCTCTGTCAGATGGAAAAAAATAATATCAATTTTTGAAAACAATCATAAAGCTTCTTTGTTTACTCTTGTAAAACTGTATTTTATAGGAGCGTTTTTTAATAACTTTTTACCCACGAGCGTGGGGGGCGACGTCTATAAGGCAATAAGTTTGGGAAGGATTATTGGAAACAAAGCTAATGCTTTTGCCAGTACGTTTATGGAAAGGTTTAGCGGTGTAGTAGTATTGGGTCTGCTGTCTGTTTTTGGGTTGGTATCTACCTTTGGGAAAATGGGTTTTTTTGTAGTAGCCTTGATAACTTTTGGAGGTTTTTTTGTTTTTTATTTGCTTAAGGCTTTTGGCAAGAGGTTTTCAAAGATTAAAAGCTTTAATGAGTCTTTGGCAAAATATAAACACCATAAGGACGTGCTTTTTTATGCCGTTTTCACGTCAGTTTTTGTGCAAGTTTGTTCAGTACTAACCCAGTATTTTATTTTTAGGTCTTTGCAAGCAGACGTCTCGCTTTTTTACGCGTTTTTTGCCTTTCCTGTTATCATATTGGCAAGTTTTATTATTCCTTCCCAGAATTCATTTGGTGTCCAGGACGCCTTATATGCGGCTTTTTTTTTGAATGCGGGTATTTCTGTAGAAGTATCACTTTCAGCTTCCGTAATCTATCATGTAATAAGGCTTATTGTGAGTATGCTAGGAGGGTTGTTTTATGCCATTGATCGCTGATACTTCCGCTTTTAAAGTCGTTTCCAAAAAAAGAGTGTTCCTTCTGGTGGGTTTGGTTTTGTTATTTTTTATAACCCATATACCAAAACTGGGAAGTGATGAAATAAATCCGGATGCAATAAATTGGCATCAAAGATCGGAACAGTATGTTGATGCTATAAAAAGTAAAGACTTTTTAAGAACCTATCAGCATTATCATCCGGGAGTGACATTGATGTTTTTGACCGGAGTTCCTGTGGAATTGTTAAAAAGAGCTCAACCGGAAAGAGTTGAGTATAGTCGTTTTTCTTATGAGGCCTTTCATACTGTTGCTAAGCTGTCAATAAATAGTGTGATTTTAGTGCTTATCATTTATCTTATCTTTAATCTGACTAAAATTGTGGGATTTAACAAAGCTTTTTTTGTGGGAGTTTTATTAGTAATTGATCCTTTTTTCCTTGGTAATACAAGACTTTTGCATATGGATGCACTTCTGTCTGTTTTTCTTGCAAACGCATTAACAGCGTTTTATTTAGGAGTTAAAAGAAAGAGTATCTTGTATCTTATGTTTGGGTCAGTCTTGTTAGGGTTTTCTTTTTGGACCAAAAACATTGCAATTCTTGCTGTTTTATACGCTTTGGGTTGGATTTTGCTTGTTACTCTCTTTCAAAAACTTGGGAGAAGGTTTTTGTTAAAAGGCATTGTTTTAATAGTTTTAGGTTTTTTTCTAGCAGGTTATTCTATTCTACCTGCGTTATGGGTTAATCCAAAACGTGTTTTCACCAAAATTATCAATGGGAGTGCTCTGGTGGTAAATGAGGGCCATGAGGAGGTGTTTTTAGGGGAGATCACAAACGACCCTGGACCTTTTTATTATCCTCTGGTGTTGCTTTTTAAGTTATCACCGTTTGTACTTATCTTATCTATTGGTTCTTTGGTCTATTTTACTTTGATTCTTATTAGAGAAAAGAAGTTTTTATCCTCCCAACATTTGTTTGTTTATTATCTTGTGTTATTTGCCCTTGGTTATTTTGTGGCGATTGAAGTGGCAAATAAGAAAATAGACAGATATCTTTTACCCCTTTTCCCACTATTTTATGTGTTTGTATCAGTTTTTATTTTTGATCTTTTGGCCAGGACTAATAAAACGTATTTATATATAACAGTTTTTTTTGCATTTGCTTTGTTTTCAGCGTGGGACTTAAGAAAATACTTTCCGTACTATTTTGTTTACAATAGCTATCTTTTTGGTGGGGCTGAAAGAGCAGGTAAGCTTATAGGTCAGAAGTCATTTGGAATAGGCGTTTTTGAAGTTAAAGACTTTATAGTAAATAATTATGGAATGGTTAAAGTAGGGTTTGTGGATAGGAAACCTATAGCTGCAATTTACCCAAACTCACTGGTTTTTGATGTGAGAGCTTATGGTCCAACAAATTATGATATTCTAGTTTTAGATAGCGATGAATCCATGCCAAAGAAAGCCCTGGGTAAATTTGTGTTAGATAAAAGTATTAAAATAGGCGGAGTTAATTTTTGGAACTTTTATGTTAAGATTCCTCAAGAATAAAATTTTTCTGATTTTTGCTTTTGCTCTCTTCTTGAGACTGTATGGAATAACACACGGTTTCCCTTTCATCTACCACGTAGATGAGCCAGCGCTTGTTAGATCTGCTTACAATATAAGATTTGATCCCAACCCTCACCATTTTGATTGGCCACATTTATATTTTTATCTAAATTTTCTTTTATACGCAGTAGTTTATGTACTAAGAGTTGTAGTTAACACTCTTGGGATTAGACTTTTAGTAGAAGGCAGTTTTCCGCTTCTTTACAAGGACCCGCTCATTTTTTATTTTTTGTCCAGAATTCTGAGCGCTTTTATTGGTGCGTTAACCCTAATTCCCTTGTATATGGCTGTGAAAGAGCTGTTTAACAAGAATACGGCGCTTCTGGCAGCTTTTGCGTTGGCTGTATTTCCTCACCATGTTCATGCCAGTCATTTTGCGCTAATAGACGTGCCGGCAACCTTCTTTTTAACTTGGGTGCTATACTTTAGTACTAAGATATATAAAACTTTTGACAAAAAATATTTTGTTTTGGCTTCCCTTTTCAGCGGTTTTGCGGCTTCTACTAAATATAATGGGGGGTTAGCCTTTTTAAGTGTTATTCTTGCTTTTATTTTTTATTTATTCAAAATTAAAGATTTCAGTGGTTATTTTATTAGGAAGAATCTTGCTCTACCCATAGTTTCAATAGTCTTTTTGGTTGTTGGTTTTTTTATAGGGACTCCATATGCTTTGCTTGACTTTAAAACATTTGTCAGAACTGATAGCCCAAAGGGGGCTTTTTGGCAATTTAAAAATGTTGGAAAGGTGACAATTGAAGAATATTTGCCACAACTTTACAATGCGGTAACTAATAAATATCTTTTTGATTTTGGGGTTACTTATACATTTTTGTTTTTTGTTTTTGTGATATATTCCTTAGCCAGGTTTAAGGATTTTAATAACTTACTCTTTTCAATACCAGGGGTAATCATTTTTTTGTACATAAGCACTTTTGATAAGAATAGAATTCATTACTACATGGTTTCTTACCCTTTTATTTGTGCTGGAGTTGCTATAGCTTATTTTAAAGCTGAAAGGCACATTCAAAGTTTAAGACTTGATAAAAGGCTGATTTTGATCACAAAAAGCTTGTTTTTTTTGTTAGTTTTTGCTTTGCCTTTTTATTTAGCTATTGATAGATCGGTGGTCTTGGCACGAAAAGATTCCAGGAATGTGGCCTACGAATGGCTTTTGAAAAATATGAAGCCTGGACAGCCAATATACTACCAGGGTCAGGATATGGAGCAACCTTTGTTGGATCTACCGGTTAAGCCCAAAAAATTAAAATCGGATCTAGAAATTAATAAAGTACCCGTCGGAGCTTTAGTGATTATTACTGAAAACAAAGTATTAGAGGATGAAAATCAGTATCTTAAGAACAAAGTCAGATTGAATTTAATCTTTTTTGAATCTGGTGTGGGAACTCAGGGTCCGTTTGTTTATGTTTTTGAAGTCACTTAATGTATGAAAAAGTTTTTATCACATTTTAGATTTCCCATCTTAGAGATAGTGGTTTTTCTCAGCATGGTGTTTTTAAGACTTCCTGACTTAGGGAGGGAAAACTTTAATACAGATGTTTGGAAGTGGAAGCAAAGAACATACAACTTTTTAAATTCGGTTACTTCTGTAGATTTGAAGGGAACTATACAGTCCTACCACCCGGGGGTGAGCCTGACTGTACTCGGGTCCCTGGGGGTAAAAAGTGAAAGTTTTTATCAAAAATATGTGCTAGGAAGGAAGCTTGTCCAAAACGATCTCATTTTTTCTCTTCACTTTTTCCAAAAGCTCTGGGTTGTGATAGCCATAAGTTTGCTTTTAACTATCTCGTTTTATTACTTAAAAAAATATTTTGGTCTGCTTTTAGCACTAATTTTCTTGTTACTGCTTGATACAGAGCCTTTCTTTTTGTTTCATACCAGGGAGTTTCATTTGGAAGGTCTAATGAGCTTATTTATGTTTGTAACAGTTCTGTTATTTTTTGGGTTTTTGATAGAAAACAGAAGAAAATACTTTGTTTTTTCTTCAGTGTTTGCGTCTCTTGCTTTACTAACTAAAAGTTCAGCGTTTTTTTTATTCCCCTTTGTAGGACTTATGCTTTTTGTTCATAAACTTTTAAAAAAAGAGCAGAATTCTTTGACAGTGCTTAAAGAGTTCTTGATTTTTACATTATTAGTAGCAGCTTGTTTTGTGATTTTGTGGCCGGCTATGTGGGTTTCTCCCGTTGAAACTCTTTCTTCTTATTTTAGGGGTGCCACAGAAGTGGGGTTAGAAGGGGATCATTTGCAGCTCTACTTTGGCAAACTTGTTGCAGACCCTGGTGTTTCATTTTATCCTCTGAATATCTTTCTAAGAGTGACACCTTTAGTTTTACTTATTTTTGTACTTAGTGGTTTAGTGTTTTGTTTTGGCAGAGATAAACAGTTTTATTTTAGCAAGTTGCTGCGGAATGATTTTGTTTCTAGTTTTGCCTTTTTAAATTCGTTTTTGTTTGTAGTCTTTTTTCTGCTATTTTTATCAATTCCAACAAAAAAACTTGATAGGTACATACTCCCTATGTTTCCTTTTCTGGTTCTGTCTGCTTCTTTGGCACTTTCTAGTATTTTTAGGATTTTATCCTCCAAAATCCATATAAAAATTGAAAAACCTTTTTATATATTTCTGGTAATTGTGTTTTTAAGGGTAGCGCAATTAGGTTTTGTACATCCGAATTATCTTTTCTACTATAATCCGCTTGTTGGGTTTGACAAAGCTAAGTTTATGGTTGAGCCAAAATGGGCATTTGCAGGAATGGCAGTTAAGGAGTTTTTCACGAGTACAATAACAAGGCAAACTGGTAGTAATCAGTTAATAGCTTTCCCTGAAAAATATTACATTCAGCTATACCCATTTATTGAAGAAGTTGATGGTGCAAAACCTGTGATTATGGACATAAAAAAAGATGCAGGGAGGGCCACTTTTTTTGTGTATCCCACTTGGGATGATGTGGCTTTGCAAAATACAGACTTTAACTTGTACTTTTATGACTCAATAAGATTTAGAGGAAATGCTATTTATAATGTTTATAAAAGACTTGAATGAAAAAGATTTTAACTAATACTTTTCTTGTTACTTTAAGTTTTTTTGTTGGCAATGTTTTTAGCTATCTTCTGCACATTTTTTTAGGGAGAGGACTTAGTGTTTCAGAATATGCTGAGTTTTCTGTTCTACTCTCCCTGTTTAACATTTTTTCAGTTCCCGCCACAGCTCTTTCCACCACACTCACAAAACAATCTTCGGAGTTCAATGCGGCCGGAAAAAAAGAAGAATATACCTCGCTTTTTAGTATGGTGATAAAGTATGAAATTGTATTTGGCTTGATTTTTGTTATCTTAACTTTATTTTTCAATAAATTTATTTTAAGTTATCTTAATCTGAACAATTTTTATTCTCTGTTATTTTTCTCAATTTATGTGGCACTCACTCTTTTTACTGTTGCGCCGGTTTCTTACCTTCAGGGGTTTTCTTTATTTAAGGAGTTCTCATTTTTAAATCTTATTAACGCTCTTTTAAGACTTCTTCTGCCAATTATTTTTGTTTTACTTGGTTTTAAAGTGAGTGGGGCATATATTGGTCTTTCTGCATCAAGTCTTTTTGTTATTTTCTTTTCTTTTTTTCTTTTAAAAAAGTTTTTTGTAAGTTTTAAAGCCCTTTCACTTAAACCCTATATGAAACAATTTGGTAAACTTTTTTTGGCATCAGTTTTATCTTCCTTAGGCCTTGTTTTGTTGAGTAATTCTGATGTTGTATTAGTAAAACATTACTTTTCATCTGAACTGTCAGGTTTGTATGCATCAGTTGTGGTTGTTGGGAAAGTATTTCTCTTTGGGGCGGGGACCATATCAGTCGTTATGTTCCCTCAAGTTACAGATATATATACAAAAAAAGGAGATGTTAAAAAAGTGTTTATGAGTTTTCTCTCTATTATTATACTAGTAAGTTTACTACTTTTACCGGTTTTCTTTCTTTTTCCATCTGTTTTGATCAGAACTTTATTTGGGCTTAGATTTATTGAGGCCAGCACTTTGTTACCTCTATTCACAATTTTTGTGCTTTTTTTTGTACTGGATCAGTTCTTTGTTATGTTTTTTTTGGCAGTGAACAAAAAAAGGGTGTCACTGCTTGTTTTGGGTACCGCCCTGTTTCAATATGTGTTAATAACAGTGTTTCATTCCAGTTTAAAAGCGGTGATTGTGGCAAACATAGTGAGTAGCCTTGCGCTTTTTGTTATTATGCTCTTATATTTTGTTAATTATGTTAGTTTCAGTAATAGTTCCGGCTTACAAAAAAGAGAAAACAATTAAGAAAGATATTCAAAATATTCTTTGTGTAATGAGAAGCACCCGTTATAAGTTTGAGATTATAGTTATTGTTGATGGGGTTTTGGATGCAACATATGAAAGGGCGCTCTCTTTGAAAGAAAAGGAACTCAAGGTTTTTGCATATCAGACAAATAAAGGTAAAGGGTATGCCGTAAGATTTGGAATGGCAAAATCAAAAGGAGATTTGGTAGCCTTTATTGATGCCGGCATGGATATTGATGCTAATGGTATTTCAATGCTTCTTGAGCATATGCAATGGTATAAGGCAGATATTATGATAGGGAGTAAAAGGCATCCAGCGTCTAAGGTAGATTATCCTCCTCTGAGGAGAGTTTACAGTTTTATCTATCAGATGCTGGTTTTCTGTTTGTTTTTTTTAAAAGTTAAGGATACTCAGACAGGCCTGAAAGTTTTTAGAAGGGAGGTCTTAGAAAAAACTTTGCCAAGACTTGTTGTTAAACAATTTGCTTTTGATATTGAGCTTTTAGCCGTTGCTCGTTATCTTGGCTTTAAAAGAATCTTTGAGGCACCTGTTGAAATATCCTGGAAATTTGAGGACACAAGTATTAAGAAGGCCTTTTTTCTTGATCCGCAGATTAGAGGTATTATTCTTGATACACTTGCAGTCTTTTACAGAATGTATATTCTTAACTATTATCACAGCTCCAATAGGCCCAAATGGAAGGTAAGCCCAGAATTAAAAATTTCATCTGCCCGTCTTAAGGCTGTATGAAAGAGACTCATCTCTTTGTTTCTATCATTATACCGGTCAGAACAATAACAAATTACTTGAAAGAGTCAATAGAATATCTCAAAAAGCTTGATTACGGACTGTTTGAAGTACTAATATTTACGGATTTTCCTGAAGAGTGTGAGATTATTGATTATCGTTTTAAAATATATCCTTCCGGAAAAGTAGGACCTGCAGAAAAAAGGAATTTGGCATTAAGCTTTGCTAAGGGGGAGATACTGGCTTTTCTTGATGATGATGCTTATCCCAAAGAAGATTGGCTTAAAAAGGCCCTTAGTAATTTTGAGGATTTATCAATTTGTGCTGTTGGAGGACCTAGTCTGATACCTGTCAACGAAGGCTTTTTGGAAAGAGTATCTGGGGAGATTTTGGCTTCTTTTTTGGCAAGCGGCGGAACAACTATTAGGCACATTCAGGGTAATAAGAAGGAATTTGTGGATGATTACCCAACGGTTAATCTGCTTGTGAGAAAAGAAGATTTTAAGAACGTTGGCGGTTTTGATAAAGAGTTTTGGCCTGGAGAGGATACAAAGTTATGTCTTGATTTGATTAAAACCGGAAAGAAGATTTTGTATGACCCATCTGTTTTAGTTTTTCATCATAGAAGAGCCGTATTTTTACCGCATTTGAAGCAGGTTTCTAGATATGGTATGCATAGAGGACAATTTGCACGAATATTCCCTGAAACATCACTTAAGCTGGCCTATTTTGTGCCTTCATTGTTTGTTTTGGGGCTTTCATTAGGGCCATTTAGTTTTTTGGTTTCAAAGTTTTTTATCCTTCCTTATTTTTTCTGCGTTTATTTATATATTCTTTTACTGCTTTCAGAAGCTTTTAAGACTTATAAAAGGACAGGAGTTTTAAAAATGATACCTTATTTTATAGTTGGCACTTTTCTGACACATCTTGTTTATGGAGTTTGTATTTTATATGGACTTTTTGTTAAACCCAAATTAAACTTGAGGGATATTGATGGGAAAACTAAAAAGTATTTGGGAGGTTAGTTTATGAGGAACTTGAAAATCACAGTTATTAGGGAACTTTGCATTGCAGCTGGGACTTGTTTGATTCATGCCCCAAACACCTTTGACTTAGATGGTGATAATATAGCAATAATCAAAGACCCGGTAGGGGATACGGCCTCAGCCATTATTGCCGCAGCTAAATCCTGTCCAACGGTTGCAATACTTATTGAGGATGCGGATACAGGAGAGAAGATTTGGCCCAAAGAGACTTAATTAAGATTTGAGATGAAAATTCACTATTTATTAAAGGATCCAAATGAGAAAGTTATAGATGTTTTTTCTTTGGGAGTTGAGGTGTTAACCGAACCGTTTGTTGAAGCTTTGGGTGTAGTTCCACCGGCAGGTAGTTACAAACCCATATGTCCTAATAATGTTTTAGTTAGAGAAAAGAGGCTCAAAGAGGTAGAGGAAACACTTAACACCAATCTTGTCACTTCTATTTGGTTGTACAATCTTCATTTTCCAACCGTTTGGAATGCTCCAGAACCTACGCTCTTAGATACCTGTTATTGCAAACACTGTATCACTAATTTTTCAGCTTATTTGGGTGGGGAGTCCTTACCAACAGCAAAAAATGAGTTGGTTGAAGCTATTGAAGGTCAGTATTATATTGAGTGGCTTGAGTTTAAGTGTAAAACCATCACGTCATTTGTTGAGGATGTTAAAAAATTGATTGGTGTTTGTGGGAGGACTGTAAAGCTTGGAATTTTTGTTCCGCCATGGAACGACAAAGAGTATGGAAGCGGTATTACAAGGCTTTTGGGTCTTGATCTTTATACTCTGTCCGGTTTGGTGGATGTTATTTCACCAATGCTTTTTTATAAGGAGCTTGCAAGAGATTTGGAGTGGGTAGGTGGGATGCTTGATTACTACAAGGCTTTTACAGGTGCCAAGATTATACCTTCTTTTGTTGATAACTTAGATAACCTTGCCTGTGATAAACTAATTGTATTTAATACCGTGTGAAAGCGCTTTGTTAGTGCTTTTAGGTTTTCCCGGGAGTAAAATTGCACTATGTCTGCCCCTGAAATAAACAAAGATACGGATGAGGATTCAGGCTTATCGTTTACTGAAGTGGCCCATATTTCCCAGTGGGTTCTTAAAACTATTTTCAGACTACAGAAGGCACATGCCATTACATACCTTCTTTTTAATGTGGTTTACGAAGTTCGATTTATTCTAAACACCTTTATAGTTGCAAAGCTCATTGATACTGTAGCTACGGGGTTGATTCAGAAAAACCTTGATTACAGGTCTCTCTACTTTTATTTGTCTGCCTTGTTTGTATATAACATTGTATCAATGGGAATGAGTCATTTCAGAAGCTATTTTCAACTATCATTAAGAATCTCCTCTTATCCAAAATTGCAAAAAGAATATTATTCTCACTTGTATAAATTGGGAATCGAAAAGCTGGAGGACCCCGAAATTGTTAATAAAACACACAGAGCCTCTCCCACCATTGAATCGCTTTTTGATTATTTTTTGCTAATAATATCCTTTATTTCAATGACAGTTAGATTGATTTCGGTGATTCTCACTGTTTTTGCAATATTTCCTCTCTTTCTTCTACTTGTGGTTGTGGCAAACATTCCCTACTTTTTTATTGATAGAAAATACAGACTCTTAATTTGGAAGTTTATTATCAAAAATACTGAAAATAATAGGAGGAATAGCTCAAACATTGCATATTTGACAACCCCTAGGGAGCTTCATGAGGTATATGTAAATAATGCCTTTGAGTTTTTAAGCCGAAAGTACCTTCAATTTGCCGAGTGGTACAAAAAAGCAAATCTTGAGATTCAAAAGAAATGGTACGTTTTTAATTTCTCTGCTTTATTTCTGCCTGAACTGGCTGTGCTGATTGGGCTTGTAAATATTTTCAAGCAAGCAATCTCGGGATTACTTAGCGTAGGACAGTTGACTTTTTACTTCAGAATGCTGAACGAGGTCTCGGAAGGAATTCAAACAATTATGAATCAAATGAATGCCCTGAATTCTAATGTGTTGAGGCTTAAGGACTTATATTTCATTTTCACAAAGATTGAACCATTTGAAGATGGCGCTGTTGCCATGCCCCGCCTTGTACAGGGTCCTCAAATTGAGTTTAAGGATGTGTCGTTTGCATATCCTAGAGCAAAAACTAATGTGTTTAATAACATTAATCTTTTAGTTCGGCCTAAAGAAAAGATTGCAATTGTAGGCCATAACGGGGCCGGAAAAACAACTCTTCTTAAGCTGATCTGTCGGTTTTATAAAGTCGGAGGTGGAGCAATTTTGATCAATGGTACAGATATTAGTTCACTTCGCATTAAAGATTGGTATCAAAACATGGGAGTTCTGCTTCAGGATTACAATGCTTATGGGCATTTGACTGTAAGAGAGAATATTCTTATCGGAAGGCCAGACGAAGACTCCGACGAAACGGCGATTCATCTTGCAGCGCAGGGGGCAGATGCTCTTTCGTTTATAAACGACTTTCAGGGAAAGTTTGACCAGGTTTTAAGTGAACGCTACAAAGGAGGAATCAGGCCAAGCACCGGCCAGTGGCAGAAAATTGCCATTGCGAGACTTTTTTACAGAAACCCGTCATTGGTAATTTTTGACGAGCCAACCTCATCTATTGATGCGGTGTCGGAGTATAACATTTTTAATAGAATTTATGAGTTTTTTGAGGGCAAGCTGAATTCAATACGAATTTCCCCACCCAACCTCTTTTAACATAATTTCTTCT
>ERZ1292633.48-Hain-H41-02um-R1-48-length-166071-cov-40_pt2 | contig 165741 bp, 194 predicted proteins | sample MGYA00564406_ERZ1292633 | MGnify/ENA primary metagenome ERZ1292633 (study PRJEB36523, sample SAMEA6512639) | groundwater metagenome | collected 2019-01-08 | study: AquaDiva: Metagenomics assemblies of 32 groundwater samples
TGAGAAGCATCGATATCACCAGTAGCTACATCAACGTTACCATTGTCGTTAGCTTGGCTATTGCCATTGTTGTTAGCTTGATCATTAGATGAATTATCCTGAGAAGCATCGATATCACCAGTAGCTACATCAACGTTACCATTGTCGTTAGCTTCAGAATTACCGTTACCAACGTTTTCGCTGTTGTTGTTAGCTTGGTCATTAGATGAGTTATCATCATTAGATGAATTATCCTGAGAAGCATCAACTGCGATATCACCAACAGCTACATCAGTAGAGCTATCAGAATTACCAACATCATTGTTGCTAGTGCTTGTACCTGAATCTCCTTGGGTAACAGTTGTGTCATCAGCGATTGCACCAGCTGAAACCAGCATAGCGAACGCAGAAACACCAACTAAAAGTTTCTTATTCATAAATAAACGCTCCTTGATTTTGGACTATCCGTTCAAACAGAATCTTTTGAACCAGATAACCAATGGTTAAACAAAAATAAAAGCTAACACTAATTTTGGGATAAGCATTAGTTAAATAAATGATAACGGTAAAAAAATAGGTTAACCATTAACACTTGCCTGCGTTGTTAAATTATTATCATATCGTTGTCAACACAAACTTTAATATATAAATATAAAAAATACTGCCAAATATCACCCCAAAATTTCTATAATTACAACATATAGCGTTATAATGAAATATTGTATATCATGATGTATTATCATAGGTAATTTAGGTAGTTGACTGAATAACTGGTATTTTTGCTGTATATCCAACGATGTGATGCTAAACATTTTATCAATTTTTCTGCACAAAAATTGTAATATATAAAATCAATGCGGAGTTAAAAAAACCATGGCATTAAATAATTAATCGACTTGGAAATTTTAATGGTTTCTCAAAGTTGCCTTTGCATTTGCACTATACTCCATTCTGTATTTTTTAATACAGAATGGAGTATGAAAATCGAGACCGAAAGTCCGATTTTTCGCCGCGTAGCGGGCGTAACCAGAAAATAATGATGTATCATTATTTTCTGTAACAATTATAGAGCTTGACGCAAGAGCGATTTTGTCCGCTTACGCTGCGCACATACTATAAAATACATATGCGTGATTGTTGCGTTAATGCAAAACGAACTCACTGCGGATTTGTGCATAAGCTTGCGTCGTGGCTCCAGAAAAACCACGCATTGGCTGACCTGCCCTTCTGGGCACTTATGATCCAACGTTAATACGAAATAGCCTAGTATACATCAAACTTTATAGGAACACGGAACCCAAGACGAGCGTCAGGCGCATCTTCAGTCACCCCAAAGCTGGCATTGAAGTTTAGACCAAGACGGTCGTTAAGCTGGTAAGCATAGCCTAAATCAAGGCTGCCGACCTGAAGAAGATCACTATTAAGACTCACATTATTCGCTATCGTCTCAAAAACAGTGCTATGGCTATAGCCAACACTGAAAGAGGCGCGATCGTTAAGTGACATACTCATACCAAAAGCGGCACTAATGCTACCACCCGGCTCAACCTTAACCCCGTTAAAGCTACGAGGAACATTGTGCAGATAACCTAAGTTAGCATAATACACCACCGGATCAGACGGGAAAATCGCAGTCACACTCGGCTGAATAGCATAAAACCCGGAACCTGTTGGCAACCGCGTTAAAAGCCCATTGGTATCGGTCGGTATTTCAAACGGTCCCTCACCAGTCGCGCTTTTGAAGCGCAGATTGGAAATAAAGAACGGCCAGCCCTTTTTACCATCATTTATCTGGTAGTGCGCCCCTACCTCAACATCGCCTATGCCGTTACTGGAAAGACGAGTGGTAGAATCAGACGAAGACGCGCCACCAACAGGACGACCAGTTGTGGCATCGCGGCGGTAAAGATAAGGAATCTTACCTTCAAGCTCTAATCTGTTAGTAATACCGAGACGACCAGAGATTGACCCGGTCAGAACGTCACGACCAACCCTGGAAACCTGGAATGTTCCAATATTGATAGCTGGTATAACGCTGAATCCTTCAATGGAAACCAAGGTGGCAGAAGAGCGTGAATACTCAAATGAAGGAGTAACAATCGCTTTACCTTTCTGCAATAAAACACCACCCTGATTCAGATCAGCAGCAATTTCAGGTGGCTTATCGCTTTCTTCAGGTTTACGCTCAGTGCCGACTTCGTTTGGCACGCCTGTATTTGCATGTTTTGTTTCATCGGATTTATTTGCATTATCGCCACCAACATCGCCAGTGGAACTATTCGAAGCAGGAGTAGCCGAGGTATTTTTTGCGACTTGGGTGGCAGCTTTGGCAGAAGCAGGATTAGATTTAGACATCTTACCAACTAATCTTTCCAGTGTATCCAGCTTGCGTTGTTGCGCATCCAGCCTTTTTCTCTGATCTTCGACCAGCTTTACAAGGCTATCTATATCTTTATTGGAAAAGGTAGCCTTATCTGCAGCATAAGACACGCTGCCAACTAGAGATATTGCGAAGAATGCCGTGCTGGCAAGAAGAATACCAAATTTTCTATTCATATTTCCCCATTATTTTTATCTAATCCGAACAACCAGATACCTACAGGCTAATATATTTGTCAATATATTAACTTGGATATACTGTGTTTTTTGCAGCTGTTTAGTATTTGTGTGACTTATAAAACACTAAATTATTAATGCGTCAGATTATGGTGATATTATGTATTATAATAGATGGGGAAAATTATTGTGAATTTTTTTATCTTAGAAACACTCAACGATTCCTGCCTCTAGGTGGATCTTCAGAAATATTTGCTCCGCGAGAATTTATAATTCTTCTTATATGTTCATCTACTTCCACTCGCGGAAAAACTCTTTTCATAAATGCCGGATCTGCTGGTTTACCCATCTCAACTTTTGGTGATGCCACATCTATGGGAGATTCCACACCGAATTTTTTAGCTGCCTCCTCAGTGCCATGAGTAGAGATAGCACCATATTCATGGAGGAGAGAAAGAACATCCTTTACCATACTCTTACTGACCATGTTATCTTTAGCAGTCAGTATAAGTTTTGCGCCTTCTATTTCTACAGTAAATGTTCCGCGAAGAGCATATCCAATTATTGCCGAATCTGTAACATTACGATTAAAAGTAATATGGATACTGTCTTTTACAAACCTCGTTCTATTACTTCCAACTTCCAATGACTCTGGCTTAATCACCATGTCTTGAGCAAGCAATGGCACTCTGGCATTGATAATTTTTCCAGCATTGGGATCAACATCAAAGCTATAGGACAAGGCTTTATCGGTTACGGCGCGTTCCTGCCCGGGATCATTTTTATCCATGTATTACCTAATTACCGGCTAGGTTTACGGTGTGGATGTGTATGCTTTCTGTATTCTTCTTGCCCCCTAAGTCGCGTAGCCCTGCTTGCAAACCCACGCTCAGGAGTTTGAGCAGATTGCTCTTCTAATCTTTTCATTAAACTAACGCTATCATCAGCAGTAGGTTCTGGTTTCTGAGATTCCAATTCATCTTTACCTGACATAACTAACCTCCATGTTTATTTTAATTACTAATAAAACTAGGTTTAGACTAACACAGCAAGCTCGTGCAGTATTGTTAAAATTTTGTGACACTTTAAAGACTGTCATCGCCTTTACATCAACATATTGTAAATAATAGATTTTTATAAGGAATCGCGCTTTGTATCATTAAATGGCGCGGGTTCTTCTTATTCCCGCCTAAATCTGATAAAATTGATGGTGAATAGTGGTGATCCGGGCGGGAATCGAACCCGCGACAACCTGATTAAAAGTCAGGTGCTCTACCGACTGAGCTACCGGATCACGCGAAAAACATTTAAGAATTTGGGAACATAAGGTTTTATGGGGTATTGTCAACCATTTAGGATGAAGAAAAATCATTTTTTATAATTTTTCTTATATTTCACCAGCATCCTATTATTTTTTCATTAGCTCCTGCGCGGCAATTGCTGCCACATCTTCTACCTTCGTACCTTTTTCTTTCGCGATGCGCTCATATTCAGCTTTGCGCTTGGCGTTTACCTCAGCAACCAAGGCACTGGCTTCCGGTTTTACCGCTTTAATATACCCTGTCGGCTGTTCAACAACCATGCCCCCTGCCCGCGCCGACTGTAAATCAAGGGCAAAGGCAGGATTGGCAACCAGAAATATTATCAAACCTGTATAAATAATTTTTTTCATAATTTTCTCCTGTTGTAATTCCTACTATCCAATTTCTGTCATTCCGCCGAAGGCTGGTATGACACTAAAAAATATCTTTATTCTTAGCAATCGCCTGTTTCACATCCTTCTGGATCTCAAGCTTGATGTTCACATTTAAATTTATTTCAATCGGCTTATCCGGAGCTTCCACCTTCACTGTCGGCTGGCAGGCGGTAAAAAATGGAAGAAGAAAAACTAAATATGCGTTCTTTGACATGCTGCACCCTATTTCAACAAGTTTAAACTCTGTGTTATCATCTCTATCACATCTCCCGTTAGATGCACGTTCAATTTTACCGTCTTACCATTATATACATCAGGATTATTACCCTCAAGTGACAGCAACATTGATAATTGTTTAGAATCGGCAGTTTCTATGCTCATAGAAAATAGTGAATAATGAAAGTTTTTCAGCACATCACGCACCAACGCCACCTGCTGCGCATCGCTAGGGATGACATCTGGTGACAGTTTTAGTGTCCCCGCTTCATCTGTTTTCAGATTCCCTTTTTTCATCGTAAATGTACCGTCACGATTAATCACAACAGGCAGCGTGCCAGAAACAACCCCTGTGGCGGTGGCGCGATCACCAGTAGATGCGGAAAGAAGTGAATTTAACGACACCTGCTTCACTTTCAGGGAAATGGCAATCGGAGCATCCGAAAATATTGGAACGGATATATTCTGCGCTGATAGAACGCCCTCACTCCACGGCAAAGTGGTGGAAATAATTTTGAGGATTGCTGATTTATCGTCATTTAACGAATAATCAAATTTGAACTCAGTTGCGGTTTTTTTATCCGTGCTGAAAATATCACCTGACAAAGCAAGTTTATTCTCCGCAAATTCTATTTTCCCCTTGCCCGTAATCGGCGGCAAAATAACTGGCGTACCCAGTATATTTATCGATTTTATTTGCCAGTCATTAGAGATAATATTGACATCGACACCACGCAGTAGCGCTTCAATTTTGCCGCTTTTAATTTTTATTTCATCGGAATTTATTTTCTGGAAATTGCCTTTGAGCAATTCAATCAGCTCATAATCAACAGAAAGGCTTGTTAAATTAAGTTCGCCATAAGCAATATCTTTAAAATTTATTTTATTTAGAGATACAGAATCAATGGAAAACTCCAGATTATGTATATCGCGCTTCGCAAGTTCCTGCTCTAGCTTCGACTTGAGCAAATCTTTCCAAGGTAGCGCGTAAACAGCCAAAACCACCAATAAAACAACTGCTATTACCAGATTTCTTTTCCGCATTTTTTTCTGCCAATTTTTATAATGCTATGATATTTCAATACTTGTACATATGTTTATTAATACTGTATAATATTACAATACTTAAGCAATATACACTGGCAAATGATTATATACAGACATAAAAAATATGGTTTCACCCTTATTGAGCTATCAGTGGTTCTGGTAATCATCGGACTCATTATCGGAGGGGTGATGGTGGGAAAGGTTCTAATTGAATCTGGGAAAATACGCGCACAACTAACACAGATTTCTGATATCGAAACCCAGATAAATACTTTTAAGCTAAAATATGATTGCCTGCCCGGCGACTGCCCGAATGCCACTTCTTTTTTAGGCACAACTTATAACGGAAATACCGTCCGCGATGGTGACGGCGATGGTATTATCCGCTCTATATACGCCTATGGTGTAGCACATACCGCTGGTGAATGTACCAGACCTGATGCTACTGGTGAAGTATCGCAGCTCCTTATGCAGCTTACTGCCACAGGACTTGGTAAATATAGGGCTAATGGCAGTGGTGGTTCTGGTGCTCCAAGTGCTGTAGTTGGCAGGGAATATACTTACGCTGCTTATGACAATAGCACAGGGCTTTTTGTAAGCTGTCTGGCAAGCATTGCAAACCCAACACTTACACCGCTATTTTTTCGCACTGGAAACATTATTGTTTTTGGCGCAGCTTCTTCCTCTGTCGGAAGAATAGGATATGCAACAGGTACTCTTGGAATAGCATTTTACGGCGCGTATGGAGCTTACGCAGCTGGACCTCTTTTGCTAAATCCAATAGGGATTCCTGCCGATGCTGTAAGACAAATGGATGAGAAAATTGATGATGGCAAACCTAGCTCAGGAAAGTTTGGCATTGTAAATGGTGACACGGCATGCGCAGCTAACGCCACTGCTTACCCTGCTCCTGATGTGTATTGCCGAGTGACGGCGGGGAAAAAGATTAATTAGATTTTTGTAATCCCGAGCGCAGCCAAGAGATCTTGTCATTATTTTAAGCTGCAAAGATTCTTTGTTTCACTCGGAATGACAATTATTATAGCGTAATAAAAATTCTTCGGAAAACTGCTGCACTTTCTGCTTCGAAATTGCATCACGCAGCCCTTGCATCAATTGCTGGTAGAATGTCAGATTGTGCCAGGTAAGCAGAGTTGCGCCCAGCATTTCCTCGGCTTTGAATAAATGATGCAAATACGCACGGCTATAATTTTTGCAGGTCGGGCATGGGCAGTTTTCCTGAAGCGGGCGCGGGTCTTCAGAAAATTTGGCATTGCGGAGATTTTTCTCACCCTCATCAGTGTAGCCGCGCGCAAACCGCCCTGCCCTTGTGGGGATCACGCAATCAAACATATCCACCCCGCGCATAACCGCACCGATAATATCATCAGGCTTGCCCACTCCCATCAAATACCTTGGTTTATCAGTCGGCAGGTGTGGCACAGTGTAATCCAGCACCTCAAACATTAGCTCCTGCCCCTCGCCCACCGCCAGCCCGCCTATCGCATAACCATCAAAGCCGATTTGCTTTAATGCAGCCGCCGATTGTTCGCGTAAGCGCGGAAAAACGCTACCCTGCACTATGCCAAACAAACCGTAGCCATCGCGTTTAATATAAGAATCTTTGGAACGCTGCGCCCAACGCATCGAAAGCTGCATGGATTTTTCGGCATCATCTTCGCTCACTGGAAATTGCGTACATTCATCAAATGCCATAGTTATATCGCTGCCGAGAAGATATTGTATTTCCATCGCCCGCTCTGGTGATAATTTATAAGTGCTACCGTCAATGTGCGATTGAAAAGTTACATCCTGCTCAGAAATTTTGCGCAGCTTGGATAAAGACATAACCTGAAAACCGCCTGAATCAGTAAGGATTGGTCTGTTCCAGTTCATAAATTTATGCAGTCCGCCCATTTTCGCGATAAGTTCGGCGGTTGGGCGCAACATAAGGTGGTATGTATTGGAAAGCAGTATATCCGCGCCAGTCTCAGCCACTGCTTCTGGGGTCATACCTTTCACCGTTGCTGCCGTGCCAACTGGCATGAACGCTGGCGTGCGAATTTCGCCGTGCGCTGTTGATACAACTCCAGTTCGGGAAGCACCATCGGTATGGTTGATATTAAATGAAATACTCATTTTTTAAAATTACACTTGCTTGTTAATTAAAACTATGATTTATTTTATTAAAATACATTAACGCAATTAAGGGGTTTTATGACTGACGATATACAACATGGTGATCAAGAAACCTTACTTTCCCACATATCTGGTTATAAATGGAAAAAGGAAGAAGATAGGTATGAAGTACTGGTTCCTTTTAATAAACTTGGAGAGTTAAAAAAAATCCTGCCCTCTGTTATGAAGGATGGTCATAAAAAGGATATAGACATTGTCGCAGAAGAAGTTCCAGTTATGGGCAAACGAACAGAAAGCTGGAATCGTGTCTCCGTAAAAGCTTACTCTATTGATATAAAAAAACTACAAGCAGCTTCCTCAAAAGCATTGAGCAGAGATATTGAAAGATCATAATCTGCCTCTTAGCAAAAAACAAGCATCGCCATAAGAATAAAAACGGTAATTCTGTGCTATGGCATGGGCATAGGCTGATTGCATTTTTTCAAGTCCGGCAAAGGCACAGACCAGCATGAACAGGGTTGATTTGGGTAGATGGAAATTGGTTAGCATCGCGTCCACGATTTTGAATTTATAGCTCGGCGTTATAAAAATATTGGTTTCACCCGCAAATTCCTGCAAAATCCCCTCTCCATTCGCTGCCGATTCAAGGGTACGGACGCTGGTTGTGCCAACTGCTATCACCCGCCCACCTGCCTGTTTTGCATTATTTATAATTCGCGCCGCTTCTCCCGATATTTCCGCATACTCACTATGCATGATATGGCTTTCTGTATCATCGGATTTTACAGGTAAGAATGTTCCGCCACCCACATGCAAAGTCACATGCACGCGCTTTACGCCAATCGCATCAATTTTATCCAGCAATTCTTTGGTGAAATGCAAGCCCGCTGTCGGCGCAGCAACCGAACCTGAATTTTTTGCATATACGGTTTGGTAATTATTATTATCCGATTCGTCAGCGTGACGGTTTTTTTCAATATATGGCGGTAGTGGCATTGTGCCGTATTTATCCAGCTTTTTCTGAAAATCATCCGCGCTATACGCAAAACTCAATAGTACCTGACCGTCATCATATTTCTTTACAACCTCCGCACAAAAATCATCGGCGAATGTCAGCATATCAGCAACCCGCAGTTTTTTTGCAGGCTTTGCAAAACATTGCCACAACTGCAATCCCCTCTCCCTTTGGGACGAGGCGCAACATACATGTTGCGGGGTGAGGGCTATTTGTTCCTGTGTCTTTGCCCTCACCCCGCCCTCTCCCAAAGGGAGAGGGAGAAGACTAATACTTTTATGCAGCAGCACTTCAATCTTTGCATTGCCGCGCAGACCAAATAAACGCGCAGGTATCACTTTAGTATCGTTAAAAACCATAACGTCCCCTGCCCTCAGGAAACCAATTATGTCAGCAATGTTTTTATCCTGAAGATTATCACCAATAACCAACATGCGCGAACTATCACGTGGATTGGCAGGAGCTGTGGCTATATGCCCATGCGGAAGGGTAAAGTCGAACAGTGAAGTTTTCATTTTATTTCAGAGTCTGGCGGCATCCAAACTATGCCCGTTATTAACTCCAGTAGTTTTTTTAGAACTATTTACAAAAGTATAACCATTTAATTTCTCTATACCTAATACCTTAAGGATATTATCAATTCTATTTATAGCCCTCTGCAATATACTAATTTGCTTATCATTTTCCATAAGGCTGACAATTTTTAACTCATTACTCTCTTTATCGCGAAATACTTCTGAATAAGCTGGAATATTCTGTTTTATTTCGCCAGTATTGGCAGTAATTACCGCACCTTCGCCTATCTTTATATTATCAATAATGGTGTTTCCAGCGTAAATCTTGGCAGAACTTCCAATTGAAACATTATTTCCAATGGTAAGAAGCTTGCTGTTTTTTAAACCACCATCAATTGTCACAGAGCTACTAATCGATACTTTATTCCCTATAGTAATATTATTGCCAGTTAATAAGGAATCTGGGCCAATTTTAATTTCATCACCAACTTTTATGTTTCCAAGAACTTTCGCACCAACAGAAATAACGCAATCACTACCTATTTTAGGATGACGGTTTTTGGTATCGCATCGTCCATATGCTCCAAGCGTTACACCATGATAGGTCATCGTGCCATTACCAATTTCAGCAGTTTCCCCAATCACTACGCCAGTTCCATGATCAGCAAAGAAATTTTCTCCAATTTTTGTTGCTGGATGTATATCTATTCCAGTTCGTGCGTGGGCTGCTTCTGCAAGTTTTACAGCCTGTATCATTTTTATCTTGTCGCCAGATGTAAAAAGCCTATGTGCTTCGGCGTGGCTGGCTATTGCAAGAACTGAAGGATAAAATGGAACTACAGATTCCACATATTTTTTATCTTTTCCCTGCAAAGCAGGATCATTTTTATGCATAAAATTAATTATGCTATCAGTTACATACTCCTTAGCCAACTTATCAATTCTGTCCTGTATTGAAGAGAAATTAGCTTGAATATAGTCATATTGTGGGGATTTGTTCATTAAAAAATATTATCCTTTATAGTATAAATTTATACCATAAATATATAGCACTATATTTTATTGTCAAATAAACAAAAGCACATCAATTATATGTGAATTAAGCCGCCAAATCTTCGCTGGCTAAGACTCTGCGGATTAAATTGATAGTTTCAGTTCGCCCATAAAGCTTTACAAATGACCCCATGCGCGGGCCTTGTGGTTGCCCCAGCAAAGTTTCATAAAGAGCTGAGAACCATGCTTTCAGTTCAGGAAATGGGTTGTTTTTTCCAATCTCATAAATCTGGGTCTGGATTTCTTCGGCGGTGGCATTATCACCGATTGATTCTAAATAGTTAGCTAACTGACTAAGACACTTTTCCTCTAATTCATTAGGCAAACGGAATTTGCGGGTCGGCTTTACAAAGTCCTGATAATAATTAACCGCGCCATTTACCAGCTTATCCAAAAACGGATGAGTCTGTGGCGTGAACTGCGGCATGGTGTGGGTTATAAAGCCCCATAGAACTTTGCCATCCTGCGCCCCTGCTACACTTGCCAGATTCAGCAAAAGGTTAAAGCTCGGCACTCCTTCTGGTGCTGGCGGGTTGCCATTATGGATATGATAAACAGGGTTATTGAGACGCGCTGCTGCATCCTCCTTAGCGAATTTATCAAGATAAGTTTGATATTCATCCACAGCTTTCGGAATCACATCGAAATATAAACGCTTCGCCTTGCGTGGCGATTGGAACATATAAAGACTGAGCGATTCCTGTGGCGCATAACGCAGCCATTCGTCAATAGTAAGACCATTGCCTTTGGACTTGGAAATTTTCTGACCTTTTTCATCAAGGAATAATTCATACATATATTGCTGCGGCGGTTTACCACCAGCAATTGTGCAAATCGCACTGTAAAGCTCGGCTGATGCCAGATGGTCTTTACCATACATTTCATAATCAACGCCCAGAGCCGCCCAGCGCATGCCCATATCAGGCTTCCATTGCAACTTGCAATGCCCGCCTGTCACTGGAACTTCTTCCAGCGTTCCATCTTCTTCCTCATAAACAATTGTGCCTTTGCTGACTTTAGTTTCCACAACTTTAGCCAGCAAAACTTTGCCCGAACGTGGTGAAACTGGCAGAAACGGGCTATAAGTCTGTTGCCGTTCATCGCCAAGAGTCGGCAACATAACCTTCATCACCTGATCATACCGCTCAAGTAAAGCAAGCAGGGCATGATCAAACTCCCCAGATTTATAGGTTTCAGTTGAGCTTTTGAATTCATACTCGAAACCGAAATGGTCAAGGAAAGCACACAGGCGGGCATTCATATGATGTCCGAAACTTTCATGCGTGCCAAACGGATCAGGCACGGAAGTAAGCGGCTTGCCCAAATTAGCTTTTATCATCTCAGCATTTGGTAAATTATCTGGCACTTTACGCAGCCCATCCATGTCATCGGAAAAGCAAATCAATTTGGTCGGAATATCACTTATTGCCGCAAAGGCTTTGCGAACCATAGTCGTGCGCGCCACTTCACCGAAAGTTCCAATATGTGGCAGCCCAGAAGGACCATATCCAGTTTCAAATAACACATAGCCTTTCTTGGGCGGCGCATCTTTATAGCGTTCCAGCAAGGTAATCGCTTCCTGAAATGGCCAGGCGTTGGAGGCGGCGGCGAGTGCGCGTATGTCAGTCATAATCTATATTCTCTCTGAAAAATGGGTAACAAGGAAGAGCATTAACCGAAAATTCGATTATTTCCAATAGGGAAAACCAGATTAGTACTATTTCAATAGATATAAGACTATTAAATAGCCCTGCTTATCGGAATTACCGTAACAAAATCTTCATAATATTTAAATTGCTCAATATCCTTTCCTAGCTATACTGCCTTATAAATCAAAATTAAGAGGATTAAATATGTCTAAAGAAGAAGAGAGTCCATTAGACCATGATCTGCGTTTAACAAAGAAAATTGGAACTACTCTTGGAGCTATCTCTCTATTGGGAGCAGTTGCAAGCAACTCACCTGTTGATACTAAACCATTAGATAAGCGTAGCATACCAGAAATTAGTACGGAGTTAGCTTCGCGTACACAACCGCCTACCCAAAATAATTCTAATGAAAAAACTACTAGATACATGGAATTTATTGGCGAACAACGCCGAAAAGAGCGTGCGCCATCTGGACAGGAGATAGGTTAATAATGTGATTTATCTATAGTTATTGCAATATTTCCATAAAATTTATACTATATTAAAAAGCAGGTTTTTCCCATCCCATCCCGCTATTTCCCAGCATTTCCCACGATTTCCCATATTTTCCCACAAATATCCATTTACTTTCCTATAACATACTGCTATTACCGCTGCGTAAATCATGGGATTATGGCTATCGCCCCTTCAGGTTTCATTTGGTACGCTCTCTTTGAAGCGCGTGGCAAATGAAGGGGTTTGGCTGTCTTTTTGATATATTAATTTTGGGATATGACACATGAAACTGCTCGCCTGTAATAGCAATATACCACTTGCCCAAGGAGTCGCTGATTATCTTGGAGTTAAGCTGACCAATGCCAGCGTAAAACGCTTTGCCGATCAGGAAGTATTTGTTGAAATCCATGAGAATGTGCGTGGCGAAGACGTGTTTGTTATCCAGTCTACTTCCTATCCCGCCAATGACCATATCATGGAACTCTTGGTGTGCCTTGATGCACTCAAACGTGCTTCCGCCCGCCGCGTTACCGCAGTTATTCCTTATTTCGGTTATGCCAGGCAAGACCGCAAAATGGGTTCACGCACACCGATCACCGCCAAGCTGGTTGCCAATGTAATTACCGCATCCGGCGCAAACCGCGTTCTGACTGTGGATCTACATGCTGGTCAGATTCAAGGGTTTTTTGATATCCCGCTGGATCATTTATACGCTGCCCCAGTGATTATAAATGACATTAAAAAGCATTATTCCAACCCGGAGAATATAATGATTATATCGCCGGACGTTGGTGGTGTGGTGCGGGCGCGGGCTATTGCCAACCGTATTGGTGCTGACCTTGCCATAGTTGATAAACGCAGGGAAAGAGCCGGACATTCGGAAGTTATGAACATAATCGGTGATGTTAATGGGCGCGATTGTATTTTATTTGATGACATTGTCGATTCCGCCGGAACACTATGCAACGCTGCCGCTGCCCTTAAAGATGCCGGCGCGGCTTCTGTTGCTGCTTACGTTACGCATGGCGTACTTTCCGGAAAAGCTATTGAAAGAGTTGAAAACTCGGTGCTTACCTCACTGGTGATAAGCGACACGATAATGACAACAGATGCGGTGAAATCAGCAAAAAATATACGGGTATTATCAGTTGCGCCACTACTAGCCGAAGCCATAAAGCGCATCAGCGAAGAGACATCGGTTTCGAGCCTGTTTGATTAATAATTCAAGAAAATTTTAAACACTTTAAGGAGAATAAAAATGTCTAACACTAAAAAAGCTATAGCTGTAATTCCAGCTGCACTTCGTGACCAGAGCGGTAAGGGAATTTCGCGCAGTTTGCGCCGCGAAGGAAAAATCCCCGGCGTTCTTTACAGCAAAGGCAAGGAAGCTGTGCGTATCAGTCTGCCACTGAAAGAAGTTGCGATGGAATATGCAAAAGGTCGCTTCAGCAGCCGCCTTCTGGAACTTAAATTTGCCGATAAAACGATTAAGGCACTGCCAAAAGACCTGCAATTTAATCCGGTAACCGACATGATTGAACATGTTGATTTTATTGGCGTTGAAGCTGGTTCAACCTTGCGCGTAAATGTTCCGGTAAAGGTTACTGGTCAGGAACGTTCAGTTGGTTTGAAACGCGGTGGTGTTTATAATATTGTACGCCATGAAATTGAATTTATCTGTTTGCCTGATGCGATACCTACACATATTGAAATTAATATTCAGGCTGTGGATATTGGTCACAGCGTTCATATCAATGATATTGAACTGCCAAAAGGCGTTACTCCGGCTATCAAGCGCAACTTCACGATTGTGACAATCGCTGGTCGCGGTAAAGCGGAAGAAGAAGCTCCGGTAGCAACAGCGGCGGCAGCAACTCCGGCGGTAGGTGCAGCAGCAGCGGCTCCAGCGGCGGCAGCTAAGAAAGAAGCACCAAAGAAGAAATAGATGACAAGATGACAAGATGATAAGATGATTAAAAATACTTAGTTATCTTATTATCTCGTTATCTAATCATCTATTTTTTTGCTAAGCAAAAAAATATGACATATCTCATTATAGGTCTTGGCAATCCTGGGACAGGTTACTCCGGCAACCGCCACAATATCGGGTTTATGGCACTCGATACAATCATAAACGATTATGGATTTTCCAAACCATCGCTGAAATTCGGCGGTTCAGTTTCCGAGGGTTCGATCGCCGGCAATAAAGTCTATGCATTCAAACCACTAGGTTACATGAATATTTCCGGTGGGCCTGCCAGTGAGATAGCGCGATTTTATAAAATTGACCTGAAAAATACAATTGCTATCCATGACGATCTGGATATTGCGCCGGGAAAATTAAAAATAAAACGTGGCGGCGGCAGTGGCGGGCATAACGGGCTTAAGAGCCTTGATTCGCATATCGGAGTTGATTACATGAGAATACGTATTGGTATCGGCCATCCCGGTGATAAAGATATGGTATCGGAATATGTGCTTTCCAATTTCCGCAAGGAAGAATTGCCGATTATAGATAGTATGATACAGGAAACATCACGGCATATTGCATTGCTTCTGGATGGTGACGAAGCGGGTTTTATGAATAAGGTAAGTTTGTCGCTGCAGTAAATTAGTGCTGAGTTTTGAGTGCTGAGTTATAATCACTTACTCACTACTCAGCACTCACAACTCAAAACTTAAGGAAAAAACAATGGGTTTTAAATGTGGTATTGTCGGTCTGCCTAATGTTGGCAAATCAACCTTGTTCAACGCGCTGCTTTCGACGATTCAGGCGGAAGCTGCTAATTACCCGTTCTGCACCATTGAGCCAAATGTCGGGCGCGTCAATGTGCCGGACGAGAGGCTGGACAAGCTTGCGGCGATTGCTAACTCTGCGCAGATCATTCCGACGCAACTGGAATTTGTGGATATTGCCGGGCTGGTGCGTGGCGCAAGCAAAGGCGAAGGACTTGGCAACCAGTTCCTCGCGCATATCCGTGAAGTTGATGCTATAATATATATGTTGCGCTGTTTTGAAGACGGCAATATCACCCATGTGGAAGGTGCGATTGACCCGATGCGCGATTCGGAAATTGTGGAAACAGAGCTGGTGCTTGCAGATTTGGAAAGCCTTGAAAAACGCCTACCCGCCTTGCAGAAAAAAGCAAAAACCGACAAGGAAATTGCCGAGCAGGTTGCGGTTATTGAAAAAGTTCTGGCGGTAGTTTCCGAAGGAAATCCGGCGCGGGAAACCATCCTTAAAGATGAAAACGAAAAACGCCAGATGAAGTTATTGCAACTTCTAACTTCAAAACCGGTTTTATATGTCTGCAATGTGGATGAAGGAAGCGCGGCAGGTGGCAATGCCCTGTCGGAAAAGGTTATGGAGATGGCGGCGAAGAAAAAAGCACCTTGCGTGGTGGTTTCCGCGCGGATTGAGGCGGAAATATCCATGCTTCCCAGCGAAGAAGATAAGAAAGAGTTTTTATCATCGCTGGAACTTACTGAAACTGGTCTGTCACGTATTATCAAAGCCGGATATGAGTTGCTCGATTTATCGACTTATTTCACAATAGGCCCGAAAGAAGCGCGGGCTTGGACAATTACTAAAGGGACGAACGCGCCGGCGGCAGCCGGAGTAATTCACACTGACTTTGAAAAAGGATTTATCCGCGCTGAAACAATAGCATATGATGACTACATAACCCACAAAGGCGAAACCGGAGCCAAAGAAGCTGGAAAGTTTCGCTTAGAAGGCAAAGAATATCGTGTAAAAGACGGTGATGTTTTGCATTTCCGCTTTAATAATTAGATGCTATAATCACTTTTCTTAATGTATAATTTCATAGGAAATATTTATGTTCCCTTTCTCAAGAAGGAAAAAGAGAAAACAAAAACCAACACCAACATGGATGATGTTGCTGGTTATTGTTTTTCTTGCTTATACGATATTTACCAACGATAAAAATTCTCCGCCAACTACCGGAAATGGTAGTGGCAACGCCCTGGAATCTTCTGCACCGGCAACACCAGAATCGACTGAGAAGCCAGCCATAGAACGTTTGGTCAACTCAGTTGTAGAAACAAATAAAATAATAAATATCGACCCATTGAAAGGTAAATTTACACCGCAATCGGTAATTAAGCTGAGTGTAAAAGATAACAGCGAAGGTAGTGGACAATTTACTGTATGCGGACAAAAAGTAAAAATATCCTATAGCTCTTTCACTGAAGACAAAAAAGAAATAGAAAGCAATCAGACCGTTACTTTCAGAATTGGTGAAAACAAAGTTATGCCGGCACTTGAAGAAGGAGTGTCAGGCATGAAAAAGAATGGTACGCGCACCATTTCTTCACCTAGAGGCAGTGCATATGGTGCAGAAAATTTCCAGCGCAATGATGTTCCTGTTGATGCCAATGTAAATTTCGAGGTAAAAATGCTGGAGATATCTCCAGACATGCCAGAGATTGGAGCTTACCGTATATTAGGTGATGGAAATGGGCCTAGCAAAGGCTATTCCTGTGGTTCACAGGTAAAACTACACGTAACTTTGTGGGATATTGAAGGTAAAAAACTTTATAGTTCCAGAGATAATAACGGCGCGCCAATTGTTTTTACCATCGGCAAATCTGAAGTTTTTCTAGGACTGGAGCAAGGAATATTGGATATGTTGCCTGCAATGAGGCGCAACCTGATCGTGCCTCCATCTTTTCAGAAAACCTTGCGAGGCAACGCGCCAACAATTGATTTCCCACTACCAAAAAACCAAATAGTACTGGTTGATGTGGAAGCCGTACCTTAACAAACAATTCAAAAGAGGAATAATAATGACTGATGTTGCCCGCCGTTTGAGCCTTGTAAAACCATCGCCAACCCTTGCTGTTACCGCCAAAGCTGCTGAACTGAAAACAGCAGGAAAGGATGTTATCGGCCTTGGAGCCGGCGAGCCGGATTTTGACACACCAGAGCATATTAAAAATGCCGCTATTGAAGCTATCAAGAAAGGTGAAACCAAATACACTGCGGTTGCCGGAACTCCGGCTCTTAAAAAAGCAATAATTGATAAATTCAAACGTGAAAACGGATTGGAATATGCTGCTAACCAAATTGTGGTTGGCGTTGGCGCGAAACAAATTATTTTCAATGCCTTGATGGCAACTATTAATGCGGGTGATGAGGTTATAATACCAGCTCCATACTGGGTATCTTATCCTGATATGGTTTTATTTGCCGAAGGAACGCCAATAACTGTTTCCTGCCTGGAAAAAGATGGGTTTAAACTGAAGCCTGATGTTCTGGAAAAAGCCATAACTAAAAAAACCAAATGGCTTATTTTAAACTCACCATCGAACCCAACCGGTTCCGCTTATAGCAAAGAAGAACTGCGCGCACTCGCCGATGTCCTGCTCAAACATCCGCAGGTTATGATTCTCTCAGACGATATTTACGAACATCTGCTGTATGATGGTTTTACTTTCAGCACGATAGCACAGATTGAACCTAGACTATATGACCGTACGCTTACGGTAAACGGTGTATCAAAAGCCTATGCCATGACTGGCTGGCGAATTGGTTATGCTGGTGGTTCAAAATCACTAATCACGGCAATTGCCGATATTCAGTCGCATAGCACATCTAATGCCTGCTCTATCAGTCAGGCAGCTTCCGTTGCGGCATTAACCGGAGATCAGGTATTTCTGCAGGACTGGAGAAAATCTTTTGCCGGCAGGCGTGATTTAGTGGTTGCTGCCCTTAACAATATCACTGGCATCACCTGCCTGAAACCGGAAGGTGCATTTTATGTATTTCCGAATATGCAAAAGCTAATAGGTAAGAAAACTCCGCAAGGAAAAACTATAAGTAACAGTTCTGAATTCTGCGAATATCTTCTGGAGGAAGGTCTGATTGCAGCTGTCGCTGGTAGCGCGTTTGGTCTGGAAGGATATTTCCGGATTTCCTACGCCACCAGCGAAGCAGTACTACAAAAAGCAATGCAGCGGATAAAAGCTGCTTGCGAAGCCATTAAGCCCTGATCTTCATCAGGAAAGCATCAACCTGAGCATTCAGGCTTTCTGCCTTGTCCGCCAATTCCTGAACGGAACTAACCATCTTTTCAGCTGCTAGCCCGGAATTAGAAGATGAGGTGCTTACATCTCCCATATTATCAGATATGGTTTGAGTTCCCGTAGCGGCTACCTGCATGTTCTGGGCAATCTCATTAGTCACCGCCGATTGTTCTTCAACCGCAGAAGCTACACTGGAGGTTGCTTCAGTGATAGAATTAACCGAGAACTTGATTTCATTCAGAGCTGTTACTATAGAACTGGCCGCGCCACGCATTTCCCCAATTACACTTTGAATTTCATTGATAGTTTTATCAGTTTGAGTCGCCAGATTTTTTACTTCACTGGCAACCACGGCAAAACCTTTACCTGCCTCACCTGCCCTAGCTGATTCTATAGTAGCGTTAAGAGCAAGCAAATTAATCTGACCGGCAATTGCAGAAATCATATCCATAGCACCTGCTACTCTATCAGAAGCCGTAGTCAATGCCGATGCAAGACTATCAGCATTTTCTGCTTTCAATCGCGATTCATCCACCAGCGCACTGGTTTTCTGGAGCTGACCTGATATTTCCCGAACAGAAGAAGATAGTTCTTCAGCAGCAGAGGCAACAGATTGAACATTACCAGTGGTTCTAACAGCCATATCATTAGCAGATGACGCGAGCTGCGAACTTCTTGAAACTGACTGAGCCATTTCTTTTGCTGTACGCGCGAGATCGATAGCGGAACTAGCTACTACACCAACTATACTCTTAACGCTTTGCTCAAATTCAACGGCTATTTTTTCTTGATTATTTTTTCTTTCATTAATCATCTGCAAATCCTTTTGCCGCATGTCATCTTCCATGCTCTTTGTAAGCATAGAAGTCTCGCGGAATGATTCAATGCTACGCGCCAACTCGCCAACTTCGTCGGAACGATCTTTATACTTATTTTCTACCTCAAAAGCAGTGTTGCCTTTTTCAAGTATTTTTATCTTTTTAAGTATGGCTATTAAAGGCTGCGAAATACCGCGCGATACAAAGAAGGCCACTGCACCAAAAATTAATACAACCAAGGAGGAAAATAAAATTGAATTATTAATCAGGCTATTAAGCGGTTTCATCACCTCATCTTCATCCTGCTCCCCGATAATGGCATATTTCACCCCTAAAAATTCCAATGGGGTGTACGCAGAGAATACACTTACGCCTCTATAATCCTGTATAATGTCAGAACCTGTTTTCCCAGCTAAAGCTTCTTTTACAGCTCCGGTATCAACTTTCTGTTTCAGCAGGGTGGATTCTTTAGAAAAACGAGAATCACTACGCATCAACATATCTGAACCAACTATATAAGTTTCACCAGACTCACCCATACCAGCCGATTCTTTCATTATGCCGTTAATTTTTTCAATTGGCATTTGGAACACAAGAACCCCAGCTGGCGAACCATCTTTATTGGTAATAGCATGGGAAATAAAAGCTGCTGGCGCATTAGCACTAATCGCATAGGGTTTAAAATCAACAAATGCAGCTTCTTTAGGATTAGCAAGTGCATTTTTGTAAACAGCTCCAAGATCAGTATCTTTACCAGAACCTTTTATAACATTGCTGGCAAAATCCAATTCTTTAAACACAGTATAAACAACATCCCCATTATTATTGATCAAGAAAATGTCATAATATCCACGCTTCTGCAAAAAAGATCGAAACCACGGATGGTACTTAGCGTGCATAGCAGAATATTTGGAGCTATCAGGGGCGACATCTAATTTTTCTTTTTGACCGGTAGGATTAGGATTATCATTAATATATAATTTCTGTAATAAAGTTTCTTCTGTGCCGGATGGAATTTCCTTCCATGCTGCATTAAATTCTTCAAGTGCTTGTAAGGTGTTATCATTAGAACTAATTGCCTCAACATCCGCCTTGATAGAATCCAAATAACTTCCTAATGAGTTTTTACGGGAAATAGAAAGTGCTTCGAGCTTTGCCTTAGACATATCAACGACAGATATTTTTGCTTCATAAGTGCTAATAAGCACTACCGCTACACTAGAGCTCACCACCGCGCCAATTGCTAATAAAAGGATTTTATGTGAAATTTTCATGTACGCCTACCCCCGATAATATTTGTTGTTAACTAAGTTATGTACTCGATTTGGCACAAAAATGTGCTTTCTTAATACAAGACAAGCAACATTGCTACAGCAAAATATTTAATATTTCATTAACTCGTTACCACTTGATGAAATATTTTTTTTATTAATATTATAAAAATTCAAATCCTCTTCATTAGACGTGTAGATTCTACAGTTAACAACTTGAACTGATCTCCACACTCACCGGATTGTTATTCCAGCTTTTGGCAGCGGCAAAAAAGATGTCACCGCGCCTCTGCCACCACACATGAAAGAGGGCTTCAAGGCACTGGGGATTGAGATAGGAAAACAAACTATCTTAATCCGATTGCTGCCCGGAGTAATTCATTAATACGTGATTGCCAGCCATTGCCGCTTTCCCGTAATATATCCAGCAAATCACGATCTATGCTTATGCTCACCACAGCTTTATTGCGTCCTGCTGGTCTGCCACGCTTTGCCGCTTTAAATTTTTTAATAAAATCAGGGTCAAGTTCTTTCATTGGGCGCATAGATTCTAATACTTCATTGCTTAATCCAACCGCATCACCTGACTTATTGGTTAGTTTTTTGGTCATAAATTTTTTCCTCTTTCTTATTTGCTTTTCTCAGGCTGATTATTCTGTAGTTTTTATCTCGCTCCGTATAAACGCAGGTGAAAAGCCGTTCATTTATTTTTCCTATGGCAATAAATCGTATTTCACCATATTCATATCTACCGTCAGCTGTGCGGATTGCGTTTTCCCAATCAAAATCCCACACTTCCGAAAACTCAATATTATGCTTGAGAAAGTTGCTTTTATTCTTTTTATTATCCCATTCGAACATATATTAAATATAGCTATAAAAAATCATCAGGTCAAACGATTTTGCTTGTTAACTGCTTGAACTGATTTTGCTTTTAAGATAAATAACTACAATATAATAGGAATTAATCAGATGACGCTGCCCACTAACACTCCCGCGAAAAATCCATTTTCCCTGCCGACAAAAGCATTAGCAGAAGCTGTTGCGCTTGAGTGGCAATCCAGCAAAAAATATACTCAGGCAGCTATGCCGCTTACCGCGCTGGCTTACACGGCAATTGATAAAATTGCGCCCTCTAAAGACAACATAGTGGAAGTACTGATGGTATATGTTGATAGTGATACTTTAACCTATCGCGCTACAGGTTCGGAAGATTTAGCAAAGCAGCAGGAAGAAAAATGGGGTGCTGTCCTGAAATGGGTCGGTTTGCGTTTTGATGTGGCGTGGGCAACCACCAGCGGAGTTATGCCGGTGGAGCAATCGCCGCTTCTGCATAAAGCCATAGAGCGTTATCTGCAGTCGCTTAACGAGTGGGAGCTTTCCGCGTTCTGCGTACTATCATCCGGATTTTCTTCATTAGTACTTGCCATTGCTGTTTTTGAAAATCATTTAAGTGCTGAGGAAGCCTTTACTCTATCACGTCTGGAAGAAGACGCACAAGCGCGGCAATGGGGCAGAGACGCTGAGGCGGAAGCCCGCGTTAGAAAAATGCAAGAGGAAATAATTGTGGCTGAGCATTTTTTACGCTTGCTCAAATTACCATAAAAGAGTTATTTAGAGCTTTACTGTATATTAATTCGTTAGGTGTATATGATGACTCTTGCTAGAAATAAACGTAATATTCCGAATGAGAAATTGATGACTGACAATTCTTCTCTTCACCCTAACTCGGTTATTGCTGAGTTGGAACATAAGCGCGAGCGAGCACGTCAGGGTGGCGGACAGGCGCGGGTTGATGCCCAGCACGCCAAGGGAAAACTTTCAGCGCGTGAGCGTATTGAAGTTCTGCTCGATCCTGATTCTTTTGAAGAATTTGATATGTTCGTGGAGCATCGCTGCACTAACTTTAACATGCAGGAAAATAAAGTTCCAGGTGATGGCTGTGTAACCGGACATGGCACTATCAATGGTCGTATCGTCTTTATCTATAGTCAGGATTTTACGGTTCTCGGCGGTTCGCTGTCGGAAACCAACGCTTTAAAAATTTGTAAAATTCTTGATATGGCGATGAAGGTTGGTGCACCGGTGATTGGATTGCTTGATTCCGGTGGTGCGCGTATTCAGGAAGGTGTGGATTCACTGGGTGGCTTTGCCGAAATTTTCCAGCGTAATGTTCTGGCATCTGGTGTAGTACCACAGATTTCTGTTATCCTTGGCCCATGCGCCGGTGGTGCGGTTTATTCGCCCGCGCTTACTGATTTTATCGTAATGGTGCGCGGTTCTTCGTATATGTTTGTAACTGGGCCAGACGTTGTAAAAACGGTTACGCATGAAATCGTAACTCAGGAAGAACTTGGTGGTGCTGATACTCATACCCATAAAACCGGTGTTGCTGATTTGGCTTATGATAATGATATTGAGGCGTTGCTGCAAACTCGCCGCATGTTCAATTTCCTGCCACTTTCCAACAGGTCTGGAGTTCCAGTGCGTCCTACCTTTGATCCGGCTGACCGTGTCGAAATGTCATTAAACACATTGGTTCCGGAAAATGCTAATAAAGCTTATAATATGAAAGAGCTTCTGGAGCGGGTTGTCGATGAAGGTGATTTCTTCGAAATCCAACCGGATTATGCAAAAAATATCATTATTGGTTTTGGGCGCATGGAAGGCCATACAGTTGGCTTTGTCGCTAATCAACCGACTCAGCTTGCTGGTTGTCTTGATATTGACGCTTCCCGCAAAGCTGCACGCTTTATCCGTTTTTGTGATGCTTTCAGTATTCCTATCGTTACCTTTGTTGATGTACCGGGCTTTATGCCGGGAACGCATCAGGAACATAACGGCGTTATTAAACATGGCGCGAAATTATTGTTTGCTTACGCAGAGGCGACTGTGCCGAAGATTACGGTGATTACCCGTAAAGCGTATGGTGGTGCTTATGACGTGATGAGCAGCAAGCATCTGCGTGGTGATGTGAATTATGCCTGGCCATCGGCAGAAATTGCGGTGATGGGGCCAAGGGGCGCGGTGGAAATTATTTTCCGTGGCAAATTCTCTAATGAAGAGGAAGAGCAAAAGCTGATTGATGATTACCGTGCAAAATTCGCCTCTCCTTTTGTGGCAGCTTCGCGTGGTTTTATTGATGATATAATCCGTCCGCAAAATACGCGCTGGCGCATTTGTCGCTCGCTTTCGATTTTGCGTAGTAAAAATATCCAGAATCCATGGAAGAAGCACGATAATCTTCCGCTGTAAATAGTGGGGTTAGGTATGAATAGACTATTACTCATTGCATTATTTTTATTAGTGGTTTTTCTTATTGTGCGTTGGTTGGGAGCGCAGAATAGGGAGTTTATTGAGCAGTCTGATGTTGTATCTGGTATGATTATCAGTAAGGAAGAGCGAGCTATTCGCAATGACCAGCCACAGCGCAAAGAATATATGGTAACTTATAGCTATAGGGTGGGTGATAAGGAATATATAAGCAGGGATAATTGTGAGTTTGCTGAGTTATGGTCAGACATTAAAGAAGGGCAGGTTGTGGATATTAATTATTTAAAATCCGACCCTGCCAAAAGCCAGCTATCTATGTTGTTGAAAAAGCGAGCTAAATAGATGGTTGCAAATAGCGTCTTTATATCAAATACCAGCATAAATTAATATATAGTTAATATGCAGGGGGTATAATAATTAGATATTAGCTGATTATTTTGGAGTCGCCCATGTCAACCGCTATAGATTCTGCCCTTTCCGGTCTTTCTGTCGCCAGCAGGCGTATTGAAGTTGCCGCAAGCAATCTTGCCAATCAGTCAAGCACAGCGACGCGGGTTAATGGTGTCACCACCAACCAGCCTTATATTCCTAAAGATGTTGTGCAGATTTCATTAGGTGCAGGTGGGGTACGTGCGGAAGTACGTGATGCCAATGTGCCGGAGGTGAGATATCATGATCCGGAAAATCCACAAGCCGATGATTATGGTTTTGTTCGCGCTCCTAATGTTGATACTGCGGAAGAGTTGGTAAAAATGCAGATTGCCTCATATGATTTTAAAGCTAATTTAAAATCTATCCAAATCGCTGATAGGATGGCGGAGAATTTACTAGATATGCTGACCTAGGGTAGTGCTGAGTTGTGAGTGCTGCGTACTGAGTTGAAAAAAACTCATGCGCTTTTTTTTTGCCAAAATTCTTAAAATTTTACATTGAACTTCTGTGCTTTGCAGGGTAGGAATGGTACTTACTGACAACTGACAACTGACAACTGAGTATCTAAATCATGTTTGAAAAAATTCTTATTGCTAATCGTGGTGAAATTGCTGTTCGTATAATGCAGACCTGCCGGCGGATGGGGATTAAGACCGTCGCGATTTATTCCGAGGCGGATACTAGCGCGTTGCATGTTAAAGAAGCGGATGAAGCTGTTTATATCGGCCCTTCGCCATCAATCAAAAGCTATTTGAATATTGATAATATATTGAACGCTATTGACCAGACCGGCGCACAGGCAGTGCACCCTGGCTATGGATTTTTGTCGGAAAATGCCGAGTTTGCCCGCCGTTTGCGTGACGCAGGGGTCGCGCTTATAGGGCCTTCGCCTGATGCTATTAAGCGCATGGGGGATAAAATCGAATCAAAAAAAGTGGCGGTAAAAGCTGGTGTTTCCACCGTTCCGGGAAATCTGGATGTGGTGACTTCTGATGTTGAAGCTAAAAAAATTGTGGAGCAGATTGGTTTTCCGGTGATGATTAAAGCTGCTGCTGGAGGTGGTGGCAAGGGGATGCGTGTCGCCCGTAATGATAAGGAATTACATGATGGTTTGCTGTCCTCAGCTTCCGAAGCAGCCAGCAGCTTTAAAGATGGTCGCGTATTTATTGAGAAATTTTTTGAAAATCCACGCCATATCGAAATTCAGGTTCTTGGCGATCAGCATGGCAATATCTTATGGCTTGGTGAACGTGAGTGTTCAATTCAGCGTCGGCATCAAAAAGTAATCGAAGAAGCACCGAGCAGTTTCCTGACTCCGGAAATCCGCAGTGCAATGGGAAAGCAGTCGGTGGCTCTTGCCCGCGAGGTTGGCTATTATTCTGCGGGTACTGTTGAATTTATAATGGATCAGGACGGAAAATTTTATTTTCTGGAAATGAATACCCGTCTGCAGGTGGAACACAGGGTTACTGAGCTTATCACCGGAATTGACCTGGTTGAACAGATGATCCGCGTTGCCGCTGGTGAAAAACTTTCTTTCACTCAAGATGATATAAAATTCGAGGGTTGGGCGATGGAAGCGCGCCTTTACGCGGAAGATCCGAAACGTGGATTCTTGCCTTCAACCGGTCGCATAACCCGCTACCTGAAGCCGGAAAATATTGAGAATGTGCTTATTGATACTGGCATATATGAAGGTGGTGAAGTAAGCATGTTTTATGATCCTATGGTTGCTAAGGTATGCAGCTATGGTGATGACAGGAAATCTGCAATTGATACTATGAAGTCTGCCCTTTCCGCTTTTATTATTGAGGGAATTTCCCATAATGGCAGTTTTCTGGAAGCAATAATTTCGCATCCACGTTTTGAGGCCGGCGATATTTCCACGAATTTTATTGAACAGGAATATCCGGGTGGATTTATCGGGGCAGAGCTTACCTCGGAAACCACAAAAATCTTCCTCGGTGCTGCAGTTACCATATTCTTGCGTGACGCCGAACGCGCTGCGAAAATCAGCGGACAGACTCCAGGGAGAGAACGGGCTATTGGTGCGCGTTGGGTGGTGAATGTAGAAGGTGAGGATTACAATATTTATGTACGTCCGGATCAGGATCAAGGGTATTTTATCACTCATAACCGCCGACTGATTGCCGTTAAAACTCAGTGGCGGCTTGGGCGTAGGCTGTTTCAGGCAACTATAAACGGCAAGCCGGTATCGGTTCAGATTAAGCATCTTGAGGAAGGCTACGTGCTGACTTATGGCGGCGCGGATGTAGTGGTAAAAGTCCGTTCACCACGGGTGGCAGAGCTCGCGCAGTTCATGCCGAAACCGCAAAACAAGAATAAAAAAGATCAACTGGTTGCACCGATTGCCGGGTTGGTAATAGGTATAAAAGTTAAGGAAGGGCAGAAAGTAACGCGTGGGCAGGAACTTGTAGTTATCGAAGCGATGAAGATGGAAAATATTATTTACGCTGATCACGAAACTACTGTAACCAAGGTAAATGTCAGTGAGCGCGAAACAGTTTCCGTCGATCAGGTTATTATCCAGTTTGCTGCTTAGTTTTACAGGATAATAAATTCCTTCTAATAGCCACCCACTTTTTTAATTATGCCGCTTCTGCTAATGCTTTTGTCGGCAGGGAAAATGGATTTTTCGCGTGTGTGTGGGTGGGGAGTGTCATCTAAATCTATAATATATTATTTTTATTAAAATACAGGATTTTCACATTTTTCCACCCATTTTTTTGTTACATTATTCCATTTAAAGTCACCAGAATAGTTACGCTCCCCACCAAGTAAAAACCCTAAGAATGAGAAATTATAATTAACATTAATTATTAAGCATGCAGAAGATAATATATAATTACCTGGAAATTTAATGGCACGCCCGATATCGCAATCCAATTTCTTATAAGGTTCAATATTATATAAATTACCACTCGCCAGTAATGATTTGTCTAGGCTAATTTTCCCAAAACCTGTATCTATTTTAGCGGTAATATTACATTCCCATTTTACATTTTCCACATTAAGATTGCTTGATTTAGTTAAAATAAAAGGCACTGCCATTGCTAAGGATGGATCAGTATCATCATTAATTACTTCTATCTTCGGATCTTTAAAATTTGATTGATAGAAAGTATAAGCACCAACGATTAATGCTATAATCTTCCAAACAACAGATATACCCCTCCATAATCTACCAATAAAAGCAATAGTGTTCTTAATTGTATCCAAAATTCCAGAAGGAGATTTAGTTGGCGTTGTTTTATTACTGACAGTTTTAGATTGATTTCTCGGTGGTGGAGATTGATTAGCTTTTCTTTTTTTACCTTTATTCCTTTTGCTACTCATTTCTTCACCTCAATACCCAGTGCTTTAAAGCTTTCTTTCATGTGTGTCGGCAGTGGTGCGGTGACATCAATTTTTTTGCCGCTGCCAAATGCGGGAATCACTATCCGGCGAGCGTGGAGATGCAACCCGTCAGCTATGCCGACATCCTGCGCCTGCAACTCATCGCCACCATATTTTTCATCACCTACTATCGGGCAATTTATTGCCTGCATATGCACACGCAACTGATGAGTGCGTCCGGTCAGAGGCTTAAGCTCCATAAGCGCGAAACGCCGCGCCAATGATTCCACCACGCGGTATTCAGTGCGTGCATATTTGCCTTCCTCATCATCCACCGCCACACGTTCATATGAATTTTCGCCATGCTCTGCTTTAAGCAAGCGGTAATCAATCGTGCCGACTGTTTGCAGCGGTCTTCCATGCGTAAGTGCCAGATAGGTTTTTTCAATATCCTTGCCCGCAAACATTTTGGCAAGAAGAGACGCTGATTTGGTATTGCGCGCCAGCACCAGAACGCCACTAGTATCGCGATCTAATCTGTGCACCAATTTTGGGCGTTCCTTAGCATCAAACAACAGACCTCCAAGCATATCATCGAGGCTCTTTTTAATTTTTGTTCCGCCCTGCACGGGAAGACCGAATGGCTTATTGATAATGATTACATTTGCGTCTTTATATAAAACCAGACTACGGACAAATTCTGCATCCTGCTCACTGGCTTGAGGCTTGGCTTTTACAAAGGCAACATCTTCGCCAAATTCTGGATAACCCAGCACCTGCCCTGCCCTGATCCGATCCGATGACTTGGCTTTTTTACCATCAAGACGTACGGCACCTTTGCGTAAATATTTTTCGAGCATAGCATGTTGCAAATTCGGGAAATGCCGCTTAAACCAGCGGTCAAGGCGGATATCATTATCTTCATCAGAGATGGTCTGGTTTATCATATTTTTCTTTCTTAAGATTCCAACAGCAAGCCCATTACCAAGTCATTTTCATAGACCCCATTAACCTTGGTGGAATTTCGTTTTATGCCTTCAACAATAAAACCAAATTTTTTGTATAATTCTATAGCTCTAGCATTCTTTTCGCGAACCTCAAGTTCGACTCTAGTAAGACCTATTTCTTTAGCTTTCGAAAGTGTTACTTGCATCATTGCCCTTCCTATACCTTTACCACGATATTGACTTATTAAGCCCATACCAAGAATTCCTGAATGTACAAAAACTGGGCGGTGTTTAGATGAAATATCACACCAGCCAACAACATCTCCATTAACTAAGGCTATATAGTGCGGCATGTTATTTTGTAATTGTTCAAAAATATAGGATTGTGTCTTTTCAATGGGAGGAGCTTCTAAGAATGCAATATACAATTCCTCTTTAGCTACACTATCAACAGCCCGCCAAAAACCATCAATATGTTTTTCTGTAATAGAAACAATTTCATAATTCATAAAATTTTTGTTCTTAGATTTTACTCACACCAACAAGCCACATACCAAAAACCAATGCAACAACTGAAACCAGCACCGATGAAATGATATAGATGGCAGCCTGACTATATTCTGTACGCTCAAATAAATAAAAGATATCAAGGCTGAATGTTGAAAAGGTGGTGAATCCACCGAGCACGCCAACCGCAAATAACAGATGCAGATCGCGGGAACGTTCGGGCAGGAGATGAGCCATTACGGCAATCCACACACCCATAACGAATGAACCGAGGACATTAACAGCGAGTGTGCCATAAGGGAAAGGGCTTACTATCAGGCGACCAATAAAGGACATCATGAGGTAGCGCAGAGCCGAACCAATTGCTCCTCCGGTCATTACGTAAATAAGCGGCATTACCTGCATAACTCTCCCCAAAAAATAAAAAAGCAGCCCGATAATATCAAGGCTGCTTCTTTATTATAACATTAAACTAAAACTATGCTGCAGCAGCTTCTTCAACTACAAGACCAGAATCTTTGCCTTTAGCAGTAACATCACGGTCTACAAATTCAATGATCGCCATAGGCGCATTGTCACCATAACGGAAACCGGCTTTCAGAACACGCAGGTAACCGCCCTGACGGGTTTTGTAGCGTTCTGCAATTGCTGAAAATAATTTATTGGTAAGATCAGCGTCTCTCAGCACAGCATTAACCTGACGGCGTGCATGCAGATCGCCACGTTTAGCAAGTGTAACCAGTTTTTCTACTATAGGACGCAAATCCTTAGCTTTAGGCAAAGTGGTGGAAATCTGCTCGTGCTTGATCAAAGCCATAGCAAGGTTGGCAAACATCGACTTACGATGCGCTGATTTACGACCTAATTTGCGACCTCTCATAGCGTGGCGCATATATTTTACTCCTTTAGTTTAAGGCTTAGGGCTTAGGGCTTTAGGCTTAGAAAAACTCTTAAGCCTATTTGCCTTATGCCTTGAGCCGATTAATATGGTTCCTCGTATTTACGAGCTAATTCTTCAATATTTTCCGGTGGCCAGTTTGGAACTTCCATGCCGAAACGAAGACCAATCTTAGCAAGTTTTTCTTTAATTTCGTTCAGCGATTTACGACCAAAATTAGGAGTCTTGAGCATTTCACCTTCGGTCTTCTGCACCAGATCACCAACATAAATGATGTTATCATTTTTCAGGCAGTTTGTCGCACGAACTGATAATTCATCAAGATCATATACTTTCTTGAGCAGGTATTGGCTGAATGGAAGATCTGGTTTCGCATCTTCTTTCTTCTCAATCTTAGATTCTTCAAAATTGATGAAGAGCTGCAACTGATCCTGCAAGATACGGGCAGCCAGCGCAAGCGCATCTTCAGCAGTAAGCGAGCCATCAGTTTCAATAGTCATTGACAGTTTATCATAATCGGTCATCTGACCAACGCGAGCATTTTCAACTTTGTAAGACACTTTAACAATCGGGCTGAACAAAGCATCAACCGGTATCAAACCAATTGGAGCATCAGCAGCACGCTGCGCGCGCACATAACCTTTTCCGGTTTCAACAGTCATTTCCATGTTCAGCTTCGCGCCTTTATCCAAAGTGCAGATAACATGGTCTTTATTGATAATCTCCACATCGCCGGATACTTCAATAGCACCAGCTTTAACTTCGCCAGGACCAGTAGCAGTGAGGCTTATGCGCTTCTTTTCTGCGGTAGAGCATTTAAGGCGGAGTTCTTTGATGTTCAAAATTACATCAGTTACGTCTTCACGCACACCAGGAATTGAGGAGAATTCATGCAACACGCCATCTATTTTCAAAGTGGTAACCGCCGCACCCTGAAGCGATGAAAGCAACACACGACGCAGCACAACACCAAGCGTATGTCCGAAACCGCGTTCCAGAGGTTCAGCAACGATAGTTGCCTGACATGGATTGTTTTTTGCAGTTACGATCTCGAGCTTGGTCGGCTTAATCATATCTTGCCAGTTCTTTGCCAACATATTTTTTTCTCCTTGTTGTCATCCTGTGAACGACTAAGCCGCAACACAGGATTTCATTGTTATTTGCACCAGATCCTGTGCAGCCTACGGCTCACAGGATGACAGAATTACACACGACGACGTTTCGGCGGACGGCAACCATTATGCGGCACCGGGGTTATGTCCTTAATGGAAGTAACTGTAAAGCCAACAGTCTGCAACGCGCGCAGAGCCGATTCACGACCAGAACCAGGACCTTTGACAACAACTGCCAACGTTCTCATACCATGCTCCTGCGCCTTACGCCCAGCATCTTCAGCAGTAACCTGCGCTGCATATGGTGTTGATTTACGTGAACCTTTAAAACCATGATGACCAGCAGATGACCAGGAAACAGTGTTACCCTGCAAATCAGTGATGGTTATTATAGTATTGTTAAAAGACGCGTTCACATGCGCCACGCCAGTGGTGATGTTCTTGCGCTCACGTTTCTTTAGCCTTGCGGCACCTGCTTCTTTACCAGCCATTTTTATCTTCTTTCTCTTTATTTACCAGATCCCGCAACAAGTGCGGGATAAGAAAAAACTAAGCAGCAAAACTGCTAAGATTTCTCTTATTTAGTTGCGAGTTTCTTACCAGCTATCGGTTTCGCCTTACCTTTACGGGTACGAGCGTTAGTGTGCGTACGCTGACCACGCACAGGAAGTTTTTTGCGATGACGAAGACCACGATAGCAGCCCAAATCAACCAAACGCTTGATGTTCATTGATATTTCACGACGCAAATCACCTTCAACCGTATAATCACGGTCAATAATTTCGCGCACACGGATTATTTCCGATTCAGCTAATTGATGCACACGTTTTTCCGGTGGCAACCCTGCTTTTTCGCAGATTTGCGCGGATTTCACACGGCCAATGCCATGTATGTATGTAAGCGCAACATCAAGACGCTTACCTGAAGGAATATTTACACCAGCAATACGAGCCACAAAAAAACCTCTAAAATGAATAAGTTACTAAAAAAATACTACAAAAAATTGTTAAGAGGAGGAAGGATAATAGGGAAATTATACCTTCCGTCAATAGTTTTATACGATTTTTTCCCCTGTTTTTAAAATATTATCAATTTGCCCAGTTACCTTGGATATTTCCGCCATGCCGTCAACCGAAACCAACACCCCATGCGCACGGTAATAAGGCAGCAACGGAGCCGTCTGACGGTGGTAAGCCTCCAGACGGGCAGTAACAGTTTCCGCTTTATCATCAGCCCGGCGGATAAATTCTTTACTGCCACATTCATCGCAAACTCCGTTTATAGCTGTTTGCTTGAATTTATCATGGTAACCAGCACCACATTTTGCGCAGGAAAAGCGACCGGAGATGCGCTCGGTGAGCTCTTTATCATCGACCTGTAATTCTATTACAAAATCAATCTTTTTGTTTTCTGCTTTCAGCATGGAATCAAGTGCTTCCGCCTGCCCTAAAGTACGCGGAAATCCGTCAAGAATAAAACCATTCTTGCAGTCTGGTTGCTCTATACGGCTACGAATAAGACCAACTACCAAGTCATCTGGTACTAATCCGCCTTTTTCCATAATAACCTTGGCTTGTTTGCCAAGCTCACTGCCAGAAGCCACCGCAGCCCTGAGCATGTCACCGGTTGAAAGTTTAGCAATAGACAATTTATTCTGCAGATATTGAGCCTGAGTACCTTTTCCAGCTCCAGGAGGACCAAGTAAAATCAGTTTCATTTGATCTTACCCTTCAGGCGCGACTTTTTAATCAGGCTTTCATATTGATGAGCGAACAGATGCGACTGCACCTGCGTTACGAAGTCAATAACCACATTCACAACAATTAGTAGACCTGTGCCACCAAGCTGGAACGGAATTGCATATTTAGCAACAAAAATTTCCGGCATTACGCATACCAGCGATAGGTAAAGCGCGCCAATCGCGGTCAGACGGGTCAGGATAAAATCGAGATAATCTGCGGTCTGCTGACCAGGGCGAACTCCCGCTACGAAACCACCGTTTTTCTTCAGATTTTCTGCGGTTTCAGTAGGGTTGAAAACAATTGAAGTATAGAAAAAACAGAAAAATATAATCAAGGCAACATATGCCAGAATATATAGCGGCTGCCCATGCGCAAGGTAAGTGCTTATGGTTTGTAATATACCACTGCCACCAGCGTTAAAGCTGGCTATGGTAAGTGGGAAAAGAAGAAGTGAACTGGCAAAGATCGGCGGAATAACGCCAGCAGTATTCAGCTTCAGCGGCATATGGTTACTTTCCTTTGCCCCCATCTGCCTCCTTGGATATTGGATAATAATCCGCCTCTGCGCCCTTTCTACAAAAACAATCAGAGCGATTAACGCTAGAACTACAGCAATAATTATAAGAACCAGCGGAGTGGAAATTACACCAGTACGCCCCAGCTCAAAAGTCTGGCTTATAGCACCCGGTAAATTGGCAACGATGCCGGCAAAAATAATCAGGGAAATGCCATTGCCGATGCCGCGCGCAGTAATCTGTTCACCCAGCCACATCAGGAACATTGTTCCGCCAACCAATGTAACAGTGGCAGTAAAGCGGAAAAACATGCCAGGATCAATAACCGCAGAACCTTTGGCACTACTCATGCTTTCCAGACCAGCTGCAATTCCATAGCCCTGCAAAGCGGCAAGTATTACCGTTCCATACCGCGTATACTGGTTGATTTTCCTGCGTCCGGCATCGCCTTCTTTCTTGAGTTCCGCCAGAGATGGCACAGCAAAAGAGAGTATCTGCATTATAATAGAAGAAGAAATATAAGGCATCACAGCAAGGGCAAGGATGGACATGCGCGACAAACCACCGCCGGAAAGCAAATTCCCCAGACCAAGTATTCCCCCCTGATGTTTGGCAAAAATCTCAGATAAAATATTTGGGTCGATTCCGGGAACCGGAATGTAAGTACCGACGCGGTAAACCACAAGAGCTACGAACACAAACCACAAACGCTTTTTAAGCTCGGTGGCCTTAGAAAATGTTCCAAGATTCATATTACTGGCAAGGCGTTCCGCAGCAGAGGTCATATCTTATAAATTCCATCACTTAAATTATAGAACCAGAAACCGAAAACATCACCAGACCCCCGCCTGCGCGGGGATGACGGGAATCTAAGCAGCAGAGCTGCTAAGATTTACCGTCACTTTACCACCAGATTTTTCAACTGCTTCTTTTGCAGAAGCTGATGCGAAATGTACATCTATAGTAACTTTAGCGGTAAGAGCACCTTTTGCCAGCAACTTTACCTCGGTCGCAGCCTTACGAACTAGACCGGCATTTTTAAGCTCGTCTATAGTGATATTTTTCTTAGCATCAAGAGTGCCAGCATCAACCGCTTTCTGAATAGCACCGAGATTAACGGTTTCATATTCATGACGTGTGTAATTATTAAACCCGCGCTTTGGCAAACGGCGATGAATTGGTGTCTGACCACCTTCAAAACCATTGATACGCACACCGGTACGCGCGGTCTGACCTTTACCACCACGACCGGAGGTTTTGCCTTTACCGGAACCGATACCGCGACCAACACGCATTTTGCGGTGCCTCGCGCCTTTATTATCTTGTAATTCATTTAATTGCATGTCGATTACCTTAGAATTTTCTGTGTGTTAGTTAACTGACTCAACCTTAAGCAGATGCCTTACTTTGTAGATCATACCGCGTACAGATGGAGTATCTTCAAGTACCTTTGTCCTGTGACGTTTATTAAGACCAAGACCAATAAGTGTTGCTTCCTGATCGTGCCTACGACCAATTGAACCAATTACCTGTGTTACTTTAACCCTGCCAGTTACGGTAGAGGTTTTTTTAGTTTCTGCTTTTTTAGCTGGAGCCACAGCTTTAGCAGATGCCTTCGCTGGTTTTTCCGCCGGAGCTTTCTTCGCTGCTGGTTTTGTCTTTGCTTCAGTTGCCATACAAATTATTCCTTAGATTTCTTTTCAGTTTTAACAGCTTCTTTAGCAGCACTGCTTTTACCTTCTCTGCGGTCAACAATCTCACCAACTGCTTTACCACGTTTTGTAGCAATAGCACGTGGCGATTTCATGCCTTCAAGAGCATCAAAAGTTGCTTTAAGCATGTTATGAGGATTAGAAGTACCAACTGATTTCGCTACCACATCCTGCACACCGAGGGCTTCAAAAACTGCGCGCATTGGCCCGCCAGCAATGATACCAGTACCAACAGGTGCAGTGCGTATAATCACTTTACCGGCACCAAAACGACCATATAAATCGTGATGAACAGTGCGACCTTCACGCAGAGGTATACGCATCATGGATTTTTTTGCAGTTTCCAAGGCTTTACGCATAGCGTCAGATACTTCTTTCGCTTTACCAGAACCGTAACCGACCCGTCCCTTACCGTCGCCAACGACAACAAGAGCAGCAAAGCCGAAACGTCTACCGCCTTTTACCACTTTGGCAACACGGTTTATCGATACTAATTTATCGATCAAATCGCTGCCTTCTTCGCGACCACTTTTCTTTTCATTGCGTTCTGGACGTGCCATATTTATTTTCCCAACTCTATTACAAATAATACAAAATTCTTAGAAAGATAACCCAGCTTCACGCGCCGCATCAGCCAAAGCCTTTACGCGCCCATGAAACAAATACCCACCACGATCAAAAACCACTTCTTTTACGTTGGCTTTTTTAGCGCGCTGAGCTATCAAAGTACCAATAATTTTTGCCACTTCCACTGTAGAAGTAGATTTCGCCTTGCCTTTAACATCCGCATCAAGAGATGAAGCAGCAGCGAGAGTCGTTCCCTTGCTATCATCAATAAGCTGAGCATAAATATGCTTGCCGGAACGAAACACTGAAAGGCGCACACGATTATTGGTCTGCTTGCGAATCGCGCTACGGACACGTTGCTTGCGACGATCAAATAACGCTTTTGATTTAACTGCTTGGCTCATATTTTTACTAGTATCTCACCTTTCTTACATTTGCAAAGATCCACGACTGCGTGGAGATAACAGGAATCTAAGCAGCACAGCTGCCAGATTTACTGTTACTTCTTCTTCCCTTCTTTTTTACGTACATACTCACCTTCATAGCGAACACCTTTTCCTTTATATGGCTCAGGTTTCCGCAATGCACGAATTTCAGCTGCCACCTGCCCTACCAGCTTTTTATCAAAACCGGATATAGCTACTGATGTTGGTTTTTCACAAACTATGCTAACACCGTCCGGAATGGCAAATTTTATTTCATGACTGAAGCCAAGAGCCAGTGTCAGGTAGTTCTTGTCAGCCGCCGCACGGAAACCAACGCCTTGAATCTCAAGCTTAACAACAAAGCCTTTGGAAACACCTTCAACCATGTTATTAACTTGGTTGCGAGTAGTTCCCCACATAGCGCGGGAACGTTTGTCATCCTTATCCACAGGCAAAATGATAACATTGCCTCCGGAAATCTCAACCTTTACTTCCGGTGCTAATTTCGCTTTGAGTTCACCCTTGCCACCTTTAACCGCAATCTCACCGGCATCAACTTTAACTGTGACACCTGATGGTATTGCAACCGGCTTTTTACCTACACGAGACATTACTTACTCCTTACTTAGATAATCCGATTACCCGATTACCCGATAACCAGATTATCCGTGACATTATAATTTACTTTACTCGATCATCCGATCATCCGACCATCTGATCATCTTCCTTAGAATACTGAACAAAGAACTTCACCACCAACATTCGCCTGACGCGCATCAAAATCTGACATTACACCTTTTGATGTAGATAAAATCGCAATACCGAGACCGTTAAAGAATTTCGGCAATTTTGAAATTTCGCAATAAACGCGGCGACCAGGCTTAGAAATACAGGTAATTTCCTTAATAACACGCTCACCATCCTGATACTTAAGTTCAATTTCAAACTCCGGTTTCCCATCATTCTCAGAACTTTTGTAACCGGCGATAAAGCCTTCGTTTTTTAGAACTTCCAACACGTTTCCAAGCAGATTAGTTGCCTGGCAACGAACAACTGCCAAACGAGCAGCCTGTCCATTACGGATCAGAGACAACATATCAGCAAGGCGATAATTCATAGACATAATTATTCTCCTACCAGCTTGCCTTGGTTAAGCCCGGAACTTTTCCGAACGAACCAAGCTCACGCAATTTTATGCGTGAAAGTTTGAATTTACGATACACACCACGTGCGCGACCAGTTAGTTCGCAGCGATTGCGGTGACGGGTTTTAGCACCATTGCGCGGCAATGCAGAAAGCTTAATCTGTGCTTGTAGACGCTCATCGAAAGGCAGATCACGATCCATAACAACAGCTTTAAGCGCGCCGCGTTTGTTAGCAAACTTCTTTGCCATTTTCAAACGGCGGTTATTCTTATTTATCGAACTCAATTTAGCCATAATTTCAGTGGTTAGTGGTCGGTGGTCAGTGGTCAGTGAATTTTCACTGTCAACTTTTCATCTACCAATTTTTTCCACTCCTCCTTATAAGTTACTGTTTAACTACTACCCTAAATCTTTTCTTCACTAGTCACTGACCGCCAGTCACTAGTCACTACTTAACAAACGGCATATTCATTGCAGCAAGCAAACTCTTTGCTTCCTCGTCAGTTTTCGCAGTGGTGCAGATGATAATATCCATACCACGAATCTGATCGATCTTATCATAATTTATCTCTGGAAAAACGATCTGTTCCTTAAGCCCGAGAGCATAGTTGCCACGCCCGTCAAAGCTCTTATGAGGAACTCCGCGGAAGTCACGAACACGCGGCAGAGCCGTATTAATCAACCTATCCAAAAATTCATACATACGCTGCTTACGCAAAGTCACCTTACAGCCAATCGGCAAGCCTTCACGCAATTTAAAACCAGCGATAGCTTTCTTTGATTTAGTAACAAGAGGCTTCTGACCAGCAATCAAGCCAAGCTCATTAACCGCCGCCTGAATGGTTTTGCTATCATTTACGTTTTCACCAACGCCCATATTGATAACAATCTTATCAAGCTTAGGAACTTGCATCGCGTTCTTGTAATTGAACTGTTTCTGCATAGCAGAACGCACGTCTTTTTCATATACAGCCTGCAAACGAGGTGTGTAACCACCGGCAGGCTTCTTCGCCGCCTTTTCCGCTTTAGGTGCTTTCTCAGCTTTTACAGCCTTATTTTCTGTTGCTTTAGCCATTATATCTTATCTCCTGAACGCTTGGAAACACGAACCTTGTTGTCTCCCTCAAATTTATAGCCAGCGCGTGTCGGCTTTCCTGATTTTGCATCAATCAAAGAAACGTTAGACACATGCAGAGAAGCTTCCTTCTCAATGATTCCACCAGCAGAAGTTTTGCTAGGCTTGGTATGGCGTTTCACCATATTGATGCCACCAACAACAACCCGCGCTTCACTGGTGATAACCTGAGTTATCTTGCCCTTTTTGCCTTTTTCTTTGCCAGCGATGACAATAACCTCATCACCTTTTTTTACTTTGAATTTCACAGCCATTTCTCAAATTCCTTAAAATTATAATACTTCTGGTGCCAGAGAGACAATTTTCATAAACTGCTTAGCACGAAGTTCACGAGTAACTGGCCCAAATATACGAGTGCCAATCGGCTCATTCTGCTTAGTAAGAAGCACCGCAGCGTTTTTATCAAAGCGGATAGTGCTACCGTCAGCACGGTGTATATCGCGACGAGTGCGCACGATAACAGCACGATGCACCTCACCCTTTTTCACCTTGCCACGCGGTATCGCATCTTTAACAGAAACTACAATAATATCGCCCACGCCTGCGAATTTACGTCCTGCTCCGCCTAGAACTTTAATGCACATCACCCGACGCGCACCTGAATTGTCAGCCACCTCTAAATTACTTTGTTGTTGTATCATACTTTCCTCATCATTTCCTTAGAGCTGCATCTTATTCTTCGTATATCACTTGCCAACGCTTAGATTTAGAAATAGGAGCTGACTCCACAATCTGAACCTTATCGCCAACCTTGAACTGGTTTTTCTCATCATGCGCCGCATATTTTTTAGAGCGGCGAATGGTTTTCTTATATACAGGATGCGAAACACGGCGTTCCACACGCACTGTTACAGTTTTTTCATTCGCATCGCTAACGACAGTTCCTTGTAGTACACGCCTTGGCATGAATTATCCCTTCTTATTTTTTTTAGCCACAGCCTTTTTAGGGGCAGCTTTTTTAACATTATTAACGCCTTCGTTCAACAAAGTTTTTGCCCGAGCAATAGTACGGCGAGCCGCGCGGAATCCCTGCCTGCTTTCCAAAGAACCGGTGGCATCCTGCATCCGCAGGTTAAACTGTTCTTTTTTAGAATTCAGGATTATTTCCTTCAGTTCTTCTGCAGATTTAGTACGTAATTCAGAAGTTTTCATAATTATTCCCCTCCCTTAACGCGCGAAACGAATTTGGTTTTGATAGGAAGCTTGGCAGAAGCACGGTCAAACGCTTCACGGGCAACAGCCTCGCTAACACCTTCCACTTCAAACAATATGCGACCAGGAGCAACACGTGCTGCCCAGAATTCTACAGACCCCTTACCGCTACCCATACGTACTTCGGCAGGCTTGCGAGTTACCGGCAGGTCTGGAAAAATACGAATCCACATACGACCAACGCGCTTTACATGACGGGAAATGGCACGACGGGCAGCTTCAATCTGACGCGCAGTAATACGCTCAGGCTGCATCGCCTTCAAACCATACTCACCAAAATTCAGGGTAAAGCCACCTTTGGAGGCACCTTTAATCCGCCCTTTATGGGCTTTACGGTATTTAGTTTTTTTAGGACTCATCATAACTTGTTACTCGTTGCTAGTTGCTAGTATTTCGACAGGAACAACGTCAGCCGCTGCGTCAATCTTCTTTTCTTTACCAAGTATCTCACCTTTGAATACCCATACTTTTACACCAATAGTGCCGTAAGCGGTTTCAGAACGAGCGATACCATAATCAATATCCGAACGCAGAGTGTGCAAAGGCACGCGACCTTCACGATACCATTCCATACGCGCAATTTCAGCACCGCCAAGACGACCGCTGACATTGATACGGATACCAAGTGCGCCAAGACGCAGGCATGATTGCACGGCACGTTTCATAGCACGACGGAAAGCCACACGCTTTTCTAATTGCTGCGCGATAGACTCAGCAATCAAAGTTGCATCAAGCTCCGGCTTCGGCACCGGCACAATATTAAGATGAACTTCATCCTTAGTAAATTTAGCCAGATCCTTCTTGATTTTATCAATATCAGCACCTTTTTTACCAATAACCACACCAGGACGCGCAGTATGAATAGTGATATGCGCTTTCTTGGTAGGACGCTCGATCACAACCTTGCTTACGCCAGCAGCATCAAGGCTTTTCTTCAAGTAGGCCTGAATTTTATAATCTTCATGCAGCTTGGTGGCATAATCAGCACCGGCGAACCAACGCGAATCCCAAGTTTTGTTCACGCCAACACGAAAACCAATTGCGTTTACTTTCTGACCCATATTATGCTTTCTCCTCTTTTTCACGCACAATCAGCGTCAAATTTGCAAATGGTCTGAATACACGCGCCGATTTACCACGACCACGAGTATGCATACGTTTCATTACCAGATTTTTCCCAACATACGCTTCTTTAACATAAAGAGAATCAACATTCAGGTTATGGTTATTCTCAGCGTTGGCAATTGCTGACTGCAAAGCTTTTTTTACATCTCCGGCAATACGCTTGCTGGAAAATGATAGCTGGGTAAGCGCGCCATTCACATCCATTCCACGGATAAGAGCCGCCACAAGGTTAAGCTTCTGTGGACTGATGCGGATACGGTTGATAACCGCTTTCGCTTCGTTTGGTGCTAATGCACGCTGGGTTGCTTTTTTAGACATATATTATTACCATTCCTTATTTCTTAGCTGCAGTTTTCTTGTCAGCCGCTGTATGACCGTGGAAAGTACGAGTCGGAGCAAATTCACCGAATTTGTGACCAATCATATCTTCGTTAACCGATACAGGGATAAATTTCTTGCCATTATAGACACCGAAAGTCAGCCCCACAAACTGCGGCAGGATAGTCGAACGACGTGACCATGTTTTGATAATCTGATTGCGGGTCGCGCCTCTGGCTCCTTCTGCTTTCTTAAGCAGGTAACCATCAACAAACGGACCTTTCCAAACTGAACGTGCCATAATATTTTAGTGGTCAGTGGCTAGTGGCTAGTGGCTAGTGCAACAAAACACTAACTACAATCTCTATTCCATTTTTTCCACTCCTCCTCAAAATTAAAATTACACTTAACTAACCGCTAACCGCTAGCCGCCAGCCTTACTTACCCTGATGTCTGCTACGAAGAATGAGTTTATTCTTCTTCTTTTTTGAACGTGTCTTTGTACCTTTAGTTCCTTTACCCCACGGCGTAACCGGATGACGACCACCAGAAGTACGTCCTTCACCACCACCATGCGGATGGTCAACAGGATTCATCGCCACACCGCGAACGCATGGACGAACGCCAAGCCAACGGCTGCGACCTGCTTTACCGATAACCGCATTTTGGTTGTCCGGATTAGAAACCGCACCGATAGTAGCCAGGCAATCAGAACGAATCAGGCGAAGTTCACCGGAACGTAGTTTAACCTGAGCATAACCAGCATCTTTACCAACAAGCTGTACATAAGTTCCGGCAGCGCGGGCAAGCTGCCCACCTTTGCCTTCCTTCATTTCAACGTTATGGATAATAGTTCCAACCGGAATATTTTTCAGCGGAATGGTGTTACCCGGTTTAATGTCAGCTCTTTCTGAAGATACCACAACATCGCCAACCGCAAGACGCTGCGGAGCAATGATATAAGCCAGCTCACCATCAGAATATTTTATCAGCGCAATAAATGAAGTGCGGTTCGGATCATATTCCAAACGCTCAACAGTTGCAGCAACATCAAACTTACGGCGTTTGAAATCAATAATACGATATGACTGCTTGTGACCACCACCCACGCGGAACGCAGTCAAACGACCATAATTATTACGACCACCACTTTTATTTTTTCCTTCAGTCAGTTTTTTAACTGGCTTACCTTTATACAATTCACTGCGGTCAACAATAACCAATTGACGCTGAGCAGGAGTTGTAGGTTTAAAACTTTTGAGAGCCATATTAGCTTACTCCCCCATCTAGGTTTATTGACTGGCCGGCAGCAAGAGTTACGATTGCTTTCTTAGTATCGTTCTGCTTGCCTTTTACACCACGGAATAACTTTACTTTTCCAAGGCGGCGCAATGTATTCACATTAGCAACTTTTACCTTAAATAAAGCTTCAACCGCTGATTTTATTTCAGCTTTGGTTGATTCCAGACGCACATTGAACATAACCTTATTGAACTCAGAAACCATGGTTGATTTCTCGGTGATAACCGGAGAAACGATGGTATCGTAGTGATAAGCGCGCGCTTCCGTTTTTTCTACTTTTTTAGCTTTTTTCATTTAAGCCTCTCTTCAAGATGCTTCACCGCATCCTTAGTCAAAATCAACTGTTTGTGACGCAGAATATCATAAACATTGATACCCTGTTGCGGGAGCACATCCACAAATTTTATATTGCGGGCGGCTTTAGCAAAATTTTCATTCACCTGCGTGCCATCAATGAATAACGGAGCATCCCAACCGTTCTTTGCAAAAATCTCAACCATAGCTTTGGTTTTAGCTTCTTTCACATTGACATTATCAACAACAAACAAAGTACCATCCGCCTGTTTGGAAGAAAGGGCAACACGCATAGCAAGTTTGCGAACTTTCTTAGGAAGATCGATTGCATGGCTGCGAACCACCGGTCCAAAAATAGTAGCACCACCGCGCATCTGTGCAGAACGCATAGAACCCTGACGGGCATTACCGGAACCTTTTTGCTTGAAAGGCTTTTTACCAGTACCACTTATTTCGCTGATAGTCTTGGTTTTATGAGTACCAGACTGAGCCTTTGCGCGCTGCCACTGCACCATACGGTGCAATATGTCCTTGCGAACCGGAGCAGCAAAGATGCTATCAGATAATTCAATATCACCAGCAGCTTTATTCTCGATTGTTACAACTTTTACTTTCATAATTTCTCCTAAATCCTGTGGGCGACAAAGTCGCAGCGCAGGATCTTAATCCTTTTACTCAGTCTTTTTATCTTCAACAGATCCTGTGCTCTCGCTTTCGCTCGCCACAGGATTATTAACTTTACGTACACCAGCTGGAAATGGAGCAGCAGGATGAGAGCCTTTTTTGCAAGCATCTTTAACCAGAACAAAACCATTCTCAGCACCTGGAACCGCGCCACGCACCATGATAAAACCACGCTCTTCATCCACAGAAATAACCTGAAGATTCTGAGTAGTTACACGAACCGTTCCCATGTGACCGGCCATTTTTTTGCCTTTGAATACACGACCCGGATCCTGACGTTGTCCGGTAGAGCCATGCGAACGATGCGCAACAGAAACGCCATGCGTTGCTTCCAGACCGGCAAAGTTATAACGCTTCATAACACCGGCGAAGCCCTTACCAACCGAGTTTCCAACCACATCAACATATTGCCCTGGAACAAAATGGCTGGCAACAATTTCAGTACCTGGTTCAATCAAAGCTTTTTCTTCAACACGGAACTCAACGAGTTTGCGTTTCGGTTCTACTTTCGCTTTAGCGTAATGCCCACGCAAAGCCTTAGAAACATTTTTTACCTTAGCTTTGCCAACACCAAGCTGAACAGCTGTATAACCATCTTTAGCAACGGTTTTATTGGCAACAACCTGGCAATTATCAACGTGCAACACGGTAACCGGTGTTTCCACACCTTCTTCCGTGTACACACTGGTCATACCCAGTTTTTTAGCAATTAATCCTGTACGCATATTATGCTGCCTCCGCCTTAATCTTAATATCAACACCAGAAGCAAGATCTAATTTCATCAAAGCATCCACGGTTTGCGGAGTTGGATCAAGAATGTCAATCAAACGTTTGTGCGTACGGATTTCAAACTGTTCACGCGATTTCTTATCGATATGCGGAGAACGGTTAACAGTAAAACGTGCGATACGCAGTGGCAGAGGAATCGGCCCTCTAACTTGCGCGCCGGTGCGTTTTGCAGTTGACACAATCTCAGCTGTCGATTGATCAAGAACGCGATGATCAAACGCTTTCAGCCAGATACGAATTTTTTGGTTTTGCATGTCTAATTACTCCAGAATCTTAGCAACGACACCGGCACCGATGGTGCGGCCACCTTCACGGATAGCGAAGCGCAAGCCTTCTTCCATCGCGATTGGTGAGATTAGAGTCGCTTCGATGCTCACGTTATCGCCAGGCATGATCATTTCAACGCCGTCAGGCAGTTTGATAGATCCGGTCACGTCAGTGGTACGGAAATAGAATTGCGGGCGGTAATTGCTGAAGAACGGGGTATGGCGACCACCTTCATCCTTGTTAAGAACGTAAATCTCAGCAGTGAACTTAGTATGCGGGGTGATCGAACCTGGTTTGCAGAGTACTTGACCACGCTCAACTTCCTCGCGCTTGGTGCCACGAAGAAGAATACCAACGTTATCACCGGCACGACCTTCATCAAGCAGCTTACGGAACATTTCAACGCCGGTGCATGTGGTTTTCTGGGTAGCACGCAAGCCTACAATCTCGATTTCCTCACCAACCTTGACGATACCGCGTTCAACACGACCGGTAACTACAGTACCACGACCGGAGATCGAGAACACGTCCTCAACCGGCATAATGAATGGTTTATCAATAGGGCGCTCAGGCTGCGGGATTGATTTATCAACCGCTTCCATAAGCTTAAGGATAGCTTCGCGACCAAGAGCCGGATTCTTATCTTCCAGCGCGCACAGAGCTGAACCATGGATGATAGGAATGGTATCGCCCGGGAATTTATATTTGCTGAGAAGCTCGCGCACTTCCATCTCAACCAGCTCAAGCAATTCAGGATCATCAACCATGTCGCACTTGTTCAGGAACACAACCAATGCCGGAACGCCAACCTGACGGGCAAGAAGGATATGCTCACGAGTCTGTGGCATAGGACCGTCAGCCGCAGATACCACCAATATCGCGCCATCCATCTGCGCAGCACCGGTGATCATGTTCTTTACATAGTCAGCGTGGCCTGGGCAATCAACGTGCGCATAGTGGCGGTTCTCAGTTTCATATTCAACGTGAGCGGTGTTAATCGTGATACCACGCGCCTTCTCTTCCGGAGCAGCGTCGATCTTGTCATACGCCGTATATTTAGCGCGACCAGACTCAGCCAAAACCTTCGTGATCGCAGCAGTCAAACTCGTCTTGCCGTGATCAACATGACCTATCGTTCCGATATTACAGTGAGGTTTATTCCTCTCAAATTTCTCTTTTGCCATTTTGACTACTCCTTAAGCTACTTTCTTTTTAATTTCTTCTGCAACAGCCGATGGAACCTGATCATAATGATCAAATTGCATTGAATATTGCGCACGACCTTGCGACATCGAACGTAAGGTATTTACATAACCAAACATTGAAGCCAGCGGAACCATCGCATCAACAACACGAGCGTTACCGCGAGAATCCATGCCTGTTACCTGACCGCGACGTGATGACAAATCACCAATCACATCACCCATGTAATCTTCCGGCGTTACAACTTCCACTTTCATTATTGGCTCAAGCAAAACCGGCGAAGCTTTCGGCATACCTTCACGGAACGAAGCACGGGCAGCAATTTCGAACGCCAGCGCGGAAGAATCTACATCATGATATGCGCCGTCAACCAGAGTTGCTTTGAAATCGATAGTTGGGAAGCCAGCTACCACACCATTACTGATAGAAGCATCGAGACCTTTTTCAACACCTGGGATATATTCTTTTGGAACAGATCCGCCGGTGATTTTTGCTTCGAATACGAAACCAGAACCTGGTGGCAGCGGCTCGAAATCAATGATAACGCGCGCAAACTGACCAGAACCACCCGATTGTTTTTTATGAGTGTAATCAACCTGAAATTTCTTGGTGATAGTTTCGCGATAAGCAACCTGCGGCGCGCCAACGTTAGCTTCTACCTTGAATTCGCGTTTCATGCGATCAACGATAATTTCCAAATGTAATTCGCCCATACCTTTAAGAATGGTTTGACCGGTTTCTTCATTAGTAGAAATACGCAAACTAGGATCTTCCGAAGCAAGACGTGATAAAGCCATACCCATCTTCTCTTGATCCGCCTTAGTTTTAGGCTCAACGGCAACTTCAATAACTGGTTCTGGGAATTCCATACGCTCAAGAATTACCTGAGCATCAACATCACATAAAGTATCGCCGGTAGTGGTATTTTTAAGACCAGCAAGCGCAACAATGTCACCGGCATAAACTTCTTTTACATCTTCACGCGAATTTGCATGCATAAGCAACATGCGGCCTACGCGTTCACGATTATCTTTCACTGTGTTCTGCACATAAGAACCGGCTTCCAATTTACCGGAATACACGCGAACGAAAGTAAGAGAACCAACGAATGGATCAGTCATAATCTTGAAAGCAAGACCAGAAAACTTCTCATCATCCCTAGCAAAACGCTTAATTTCAGCATCAGTTTTAACATCAATCGCAGTAACCGAGCCAATATCAACCGGGCTAGGAAGGAAATCCACCACCGCATCTAACATTGGCTGAACACCTTTGTTCTTAAAGGCTGCTCCATTTAATACCGGTACAAATTTGAAAGCGACAGTGCCTTTGCGGATGCAAGATTTTAATTCATCAATAGTTGGTTCTTCACCACCAAGATATTTTTCCATAACCGCATCATCCATTTCAACTGCGGTTTCCAACATCTTCGTGCGGGCAGCTTTTGCTGCATCCTGAAGTTCAGAGCGGATAGGAAGCTCATCAAATTTAGCACCAAGCTCATCGCCTTTCCAGACGATTTCTTTCATTTTAATCAGATCTACAATGCCCTCATATTTGTCTTCGCTACCTATTGGAAGCTGAACAACCAAAGGAACAGTTCCTAGGCGATCGATCATCATATCCACGCAGCGCTGGAAATTAGCACCGATACGATCCATTTTATTCACAAAACAAATACGCGGCACACTATATTTATCAGCCTGACGCCATACGGTTTCTGATTGTGGCTCAACACCAGCAACCGAGTCAAACACGGTCACAGCACCATCGAGAACACGCATTGAACGCTCTACTTCAATGGTAAAATCCACGTGACCAGGTGTATCAATGATGTTAATGCGGTGATCATTCCAATAGCAGGTGGTAGCCGCTGAAGTAATAGTAATACCGCGCTCCTGTTCCTGCTCCATCCAATCCATGGTCGCAGCACCTTCGTGCACTTCGCCGATTTTATGGGATTTGCCGGTATAATATAAAATACGTTCAGTCGTAGTGGTCTTACCTGCGTCAATATGCGCGCAGATGCCGATGTTACGATAGTCACTGAGTGGCGTTTTACGAGTCATAGTTTAAAATGAATTGAGGAATTGAGGAATTGAAGAATTGAGGAAATATAAATTTCACCCTACCTTCATAACCACCCTACCTTTGCATCATCTCCCTTTCTTTTTTATCTTTATTCTTCAATTCTTAGGTTCACCAGTTCTTCAATTCCGCTAATCCTACCATCTGAAATGCGAGAATGCTTTGTTAGCATCCGCCATTTTGTGAGTATTTTCGCGCTTGGTAACCGCACCGCCACGACCATTTGCCGCATCCATAAGCTCAGCTGCAATACGGTCACGCATAGTTTTTTCCTTACGAGCACGAGCAGCAGCAATCAACCAACGCAAAGCCAGAGCCAGACGGCGTTCTTCACGAACTTCAGTTGGAACTTGGTAAGTAGCACCACCAACACGGCGCGAGCGAACTTCTACAGAAGGCTTTATATTAGAAAGCGCATCATGGAAAAATTTCAGCGGGTCAGCACTGGTTTTCTTATGTATAATGTCAAGAGCTTCATAAGCAATCGTTTCAGCGGCAGATTTTTTGCCATCATACATCATTGTGTTTATCAATTTCGTAAGGACAACATCACCAAACTTAGCATCTGGTAATATCTCTCTTTTTTTTGCGGCATGGCGACGTGACATAAATTCTACCTATATTTCTTATTTCGGACGTTTCGCGCCGTAAGCCGAACGCGATTGTTTACGGTTTTTCACACCTTGTGTATCAAGAGTACCACGGATAATGTGGTAGCGAACACCTGGCAAATCCTTTACACGACCACCACGGATCAACACAACACTATGCTCCTGAAGGTTATGACCTTCACCCGGGATGTATCCAAACACTTCAAAGCCATTGGTCAAACGAATACGTGCTACCTTACGCAAAGCCGAATTCGGCTTCTTCGGGGTCACAGTCTTCACCTGAGTACATACACCGCGCTTCTGCGGGCAGGCTTTCAAAGCTGGAACCTTATTACGTTTAGCCACAGAGCGACGAGGACTGCGGACCAACTGATTAATTGTTGGCATTCTATACCCTTATATCTACAAAAGTTTATCTCAAATCTATAATAACAACTGAGCGATACACTAAAATCAATCTAACATCTTGAACAATCTAGATTTCTAGTCATTCCCAAGCCGAACAGATTCCATAAATCACTCAACTCCGACCAAAAAACACAGGGACTTATACAGGTAATTTTTGCATATATCAATATATATCAACTACTTGCACAGTATCAGCCTTGTTTGGCGGAGGCACGCAACCTAATTATCTATTAAGCATCCGTCAAGCTAAAATTGTACAAAAACGAAAAAAAATGACGAATTGCATTTTTATGGTTGGCATTGCGAGAAAAATAACTTACTAATCCCCCCGATGATGGTTTGAGAGTTGTGTTAAACTAAGTTAAGAGCCACAATGAACGAATATGCATATTCATACCCGGTAAAGATAGTTTGTCGCTCGGCTGCAATGTCCAGAATCCGTAAGCTGCGCCTTTCCTGGTTCGCTGCGGGAGTTGCTTTCAGTATAGGTTGCACATCTGCCCTCACCCCAATTTTTGACAGCAGGAATCTGGTAGCTTCTATAGAAGAATCAGAGATGGTTGCCAGTGCTTCATTAGAAGAGATTGTTGGAGCCGCACCTGCTGATATTACCCCGCAAATAGTTTTGGAATCGGAAACTTCGACAGAAGAATATGCAAAAACTGATACGGGAAGCAACGAAAAGGCATCCGCAGAAGACAATATCAGCTACCCTAGATCACTGGAACTTAAGGTCAGCAAGGGCGACACTCTGGTCAGCCTTCTTTCTGATGCCGGTGTCTCAAAAGAGGAAGCAAAGAATACTTTCGATGCCGTACGCACCATCTTTAACCCAAGGAAACTGGATGTTGGCAGCACTATTAAGGTGAAAATTGATAAAAGCAGCAGTGGCGAAGTTATCGTTCGTGAATTCAAGCTACCTATGTCAGTTCTTTCTACCATAGAGCTTACCAGAACCAAAGATGACCAGTTTAACATCAAGAAAATCAATGTTCCCCTGACAAAGAAGCTTGCGCGTGCCGGCGGGTCAATTGATAGTAGTATCTATAAAACAGGGGCAGATATTGGGATTCCGGCTTCTATGCTGAATGATATTGTTAATGCCTATAGCTATGATATCGACTTCCAGCGCGACGTAAAAAAAGGTGACGCGATAGACGTTTTATTTGAACGCATGGAAACTAAAGACGGCAAGGTTGTTGGCAATGGAAATCTGGTATTTTCCCAGCTAACCCTTGGTAATCGTGAAGTAAAAATTTATCGCTATACAGACAAAAATGGCAATGCTGATTTTTATAACGAAAAAGGCGAAAGTATACGTAAGGCTCTGCTCCGCACGCCAATAAACGGGGCGAGAATGACCTCTGCCTTCGGAATGCGTGAACATCCCATTTCAGGCTATACCAAAATGCACAGAGGTGTAGATTTCGGCGCGCCGACGGGCACACCTGTCTATGCTGCCGGTGATGGTGTTGTAGATTCAGCATCAGTAAAAAGTGGTTATGGTAAATACCTGAAAATAAATCATAACAAAAAATATTCTTCGGCTTATGCCCATTTAAGCAGGTTTGCCAGCGGTGTTTCACCAGGTAAAAAAGTAAAGCAGGGGCAGATTGTTGCTTATGTGGGAAGCACTGGTGCAAGTACTGGTCCACATCTGCATTATGAAATTATGGTGAATAACGAACAGGTGAACCCAGCTAACGTTAAATTCAAAACCGGAAATATGTTGCAAGGCAAGGAGCTTGCTGGTTTCCGCAGCAACATGAATAAGATAGAAGCTAAGCTTGCATCAGTTGAACGTGGCAGAACTGTTGCGATGCTTGAGGAAGCAAATAAGAAAAGTGCTGAGTAGTTCAGCCTACTTCTTTGTCAGCGTCACCGTGGCACAGCTGTAAGCCAAGTTAAAAGCGACAATATGCAAAATTACAATCTCAGCACAAGAAAAAAAGATGGTTTCACTCTGCTTGAATTATCAATAGCTATAGTCATAATAGGTTTGGTTATTGGTGGCGTAATGGTTGGTAAATCATTAGTAAATGCGTCAGAAATACGCAGAAAGATCAACGACCTTAATATAATAACGGCAGCTGTAAACACCTTTAAAACAAAATACAACTGCATTCCCGGTGATTGTAACAACACGACAAGTTTTTTAAGCAATATCAGCGGCAATGGCGATGGTGATGGGTGGATTGAGTGGTCATCAGAATCTATTTACGCAACACAATCACTATACTACGCTCAGCTTACACCTAAAAATACAACATCGGTTGGCAGCCCATATATTAATGCAAATAATGATGGTTTTGGCTATCTTTATTATCAGGACTTATATACCACTTACAGGCGCATGGGTGTTACCATTTCATGGTTTGGCAGTGGAGGTTTTACAAATAGTAACACTTGCGGTCAGATTAATACGCCTGCACTTACTCCAAATGACGCTATGGCAATTGATACTAAAATAGATGACGCGGTGCCAAATTCAGGGGGGTTCATTTCTCTTGATGGAAAAATAAAACAAAATCCAGACTGCCCAGCGCAAGCTACCGCACCAGCAAATTGCCGCAATGCAAGTAGCCCAAACCTATATCTAAACTCAGATGTTATAGGCTGTCGCACGGTTTATTATTTACCGGGGAACTGAACTACATTGTCAGCTCGAACTTGAGTTACACCTTCAGCCCACCTTCCCAGCCTGTGACATGCACATCCTGCCCGTCTGATATACGTCCGGCAAGCAGCGCGTTTGCCAGCTTATCCTGCAGTTCTTTTTGAATAACACGTTTCAAAGGGCGCGCGCCATACATTGGGTCATAGCCAGTTTCCGCCAGAAAATCTTTTGCCTTTTTGTCCAAAGTAATGGTTATATGTTTTTCCTCTAATCGTTTCGCTAGGCGTGCAATCTGTATATCCACAATCGCCGACATATCTTCTTTTTGCAAACGTCCGAATAAAATAATTTCATCCAAGCGATTGATAAATTCAGGACGAAAAGAGCTACGTACCATGTTCATCACCATCTCACGGGTTTTAACTGAGATTTCTTTTTCCTTCGAGTCAGCAAGAAATTCCGAACCCAAATTTGAAGTCAGGATAATCATGGTATTGCGGAAATCCACCGTGCGCCCTTGCCCATCTGTCAAACGCCCGTCATCCAACACCTGCAGCAGGATATTGAACACATCAGGATGTGCTTTTTCTACTTCGTCAAACAATATAACTTGATATGGACGACGGCGCACAGCCTCGGTTATAACCCCACCTTCTTCATAACCGACATATCCCGGAGGCGCGCCAATCAAACGCGCCACAGCATGTTTTTCCATGAACTCTGACATATCAATACGCAGTAACGCCGATTCATCATCAAAAATAAACTCGGCAAGGGCTTTGGTAAGCTCGGTTTTCCCCACCCCAGTAGGCCCAAGAAAGAGGAACGAGCCAAGCGGACGCGAAGGATCTTGCAAACCAGCACGCGCACGGCGCACAGCATTGGCAACAGCAATCAATGCCTCTTCCTGACCAACTACCCGCCCGCGCAGATTATCCTCCATTTTTAGGAGTTTTGCCCGCTCGCCTTCCAGCATTTTTTCCACTGGAACACCAGTCCAGCGCGAAACAATGGCGGCAATATCACTTTCAGTTACCGCCTCTTTAACCATGCCATCCTGCGCTTCACTTTCAGCTTTTTTAAGCTGTTCGCTGAGCTTTGGAATTACGCCATAAACAATCTCACCAGCTTTTGCCAAATCGCCATTACGCTGGGCAATGTCGCGCTCATGCTGGGCTTGCTCAATTTGTTCCTTAAGTTTCTGCACGCTCACGCGCTGGCTTTTTTCTGCTTGCCAGCTTGAAGATAAATCCGCACTTTGTTTTTCTAGCTCTTCCAGCTCTTTATTTAGCTTTATCAACCGTTCTTTAGAGGCATTATCGGTTTCTTTTTTGAGAGCCTCGCGCTCGATTTTAAGCTGCATAACGCGCCTGTCCAGTTCGTCCAGCTCCTCAGGCTTGCTGTCCACTTCCATCCGCAACCTTGCAGCAGCTTCATCCATTAAATCAATGGCTTTATCAGGAAGAAAACGATCAGAAATATAACGATCAGAAAATGTCGCCGCAGCCACAATCGCCGCATCACTGATTCTGATTCCATGATGCAGCTCATATTTTTCTTTAAGCCCGCGGAGTATCGAGATTGTATCCTCCACACTTGGCTGCGCTACAAAAATTGACTGGAACCGCCGCGCCAGAGCCGCGTCTTTTTCAATATATTTGCGATATTCATCGAGCGTGGTTGCGCCCACACAGTGCAAATCACCACGCGCAAGAGCTGGTTTTAGAAGGTTGGAAGCATCCATCGAGCCTTCAGCCTTTCCAGCCCCCACCAGCGTATGCAATTCATCAATAAACAGCACCACATCGCCTTCATTGGCGGTGATTTCATTTAATACCGATTTCAACCGTTCTTCAAATTCACCACGGAATTTTGCACCTGCCACCAGCGCACCTAAATCCAGTGACAGCAAACGTTTATCACGCAGGGTTTCCGGCACATCACCAGCCACCATGCGCTGCGCCAAACCTTCGATAATAGCGGTTTTACCAACACCCGGCTCACCGATAAGCACAGGGTTATTCTTGGTACGGCGCGATAAAACCTGCATGGTGCGGCGGATTTCTTCATCGCGACCAATAACAGGATCTAATTTCCCGTCCTTGGCAAGCTGGGTAAAATCCTTGGTGTATTTTTTGAGTGCTTCAAAACCATCTTCAGCGTTAGCAGAGCTTGCCACCCGCCCCTTACGCATGTCATTTATGGCAGAATTAAGTTTTTGCGGAGTAACGCCTGAGTCTTTCAGTATTTTCGCACTGGGCGTTCCATCCGCCAGCGACAAAGCCTGCAACATCCGCTCCACGGTTACATATTCATCACCAGCTTTTTTGGAAAGTTCTTCGGCAGAAGAAAAAACTTTGACAATTTCGGGAGCCGCATATAGCCCACCTGCCCCGCTGCCCTCAACTTTTGGCATGGATTTCAACGCATCTTCGGAAGCTTTGGCAACGCGCCCAGCATCACCGCCACAAACCCGAATAAGCTTATCCGCCAGCTTTTCGCGGTCTTCCATCATCGCTGCCAGAATATGCTCTGGAGTGAAGCGTTGATGCGAGTTCTTAAGTCCCAAAACCTGCGCCGCCTGAATTAAAGCTTGTGATTTATCTGTATATTTTTCAAAATTCATATTTATAATACCTTTCAATGTTATTTATAAAAACATAGTTTATATATAGTTATGCATCGCCTTTTTATCAATATCCTGCTAGCTTCAATGTTGATGACTTCTCCCGCTATATCCGCAGAAAACCTTACTCCCATAAGTGAAAAATTATATTATGAGGCTGACTGGTCAGGGGTAAATTTTGGCAAAATCGGCATTGAAATTGACCAACAGGCAAATAAGGCAGATGTTACCTGCGATATAAGATCTTCAGGAATAATGGCATTGTTTGTAAAGCATTCCAGCCACACAACTTTAACCGCCACTGGAAATAATTACGTTTATCCTGACCGGACTTATGAAAGCAGATATTTCACCCGCAAAAAAGCGCGGCATGTAAAACTTACTTATGAAGATAATAAAATAAGTGAGCAGATTGTTGAACCACCGGATAATCGTGATAAGCGTCCGGCTGTGCCTGAAGATGATATAAATTCTGCATATGACTTGATGAGTTTTTTGTTACAGATGCGTAGCGAGATTACTCTCGCACAAAAATCCGGAAAAATGGAATTTAGCATAAATTCCTATGATGGTCGCAGGCTTACACAAGGCGATTTCAAAATACTGGGAAAGAAAACCATTAAAATAGCTGGAAAAAAACATGAAACTTTAATGATAAACGCCAGACGCAAGTTACTTGCCGGCTATACTAAAAGCGAAGAGGATGATTATAACCCTAAAGAACCTAGCATGACGATCTACTTCAGCAATGATGAAAAACTGCTCCCTCTGCGCATGGAAATTCCGTTCTTCATGCAGAATGTTAGTGCAACCCTGATTAAGCGTTGTGAAAAAGCCGGAGAGTGCTTGCTTTAGTAAGGCTTAAGGCTTAAGGCTTGAGGCTTAAGCCATAAGCCCTAAGCCCTAAGCCTTGAGCCTTGAGCCTACTCTTCTTCCCAATTCGGCGAAACAACCGGCTCACCATCCTTCTTCGGTGGCTCATAATTTGCCGTTAGAAATGCCGGCAGTGAACTTACATTAGTAGAAATTGCGTCATCTTCTTCAACAACTGCTTCCGGCGCAGCTTCCGCTACTTGCTGTTCTTGTGGTACATGTACACGCTGTGGACGAGAAGCGTTATCTTCGGCAATCATACGGAAACAATGGTCAGCGTGCTGAAAATAGTTTTCAGCAAGAACACGATCCCCAGATGCCAGAGCATCACGCGCCTGAGCCAGATATTTCTCACGCATCGCTCCATAATTTTTACGCGGACGACCGCCATTACTATGGCTGTGTCCCTGATTGCTACCACCGCCACCATGCGAGAAACGTGGCTTATTACGTTGCTGGTTATTGCTGCCGCTATAGCTACCGCTACCTTGCGCTGATGATTTTTTTCTTGGGTAATTCACTTTCCACTTATCCTTCTAAAGTTAATGATTATAATTATTAGTTATTCTGAATAATAATGCATCTGGTAATACCACCTAAATCATTTTTACTCCCTGCAATTTCAAATCCATTTTCAGTTGCTATTTTTGTAAAACCACTTTGCTGCCCTATGCCAATTTCAAAAGCGGCAAACCCATCTTTCGCTAAAACACGCGCTAGAGAACTCATAATTTTTCGATAACAATTCAAACCATCCTCACCACCATCAAGTGCCAACAGCGGGTCAAATTCTGTAACTTCCGGCTCCAGAACGGAAATGTCCACGGTCGGGATATAAGGAGGATTGGAAAGTATAATATCAAATTTTCCTTCCAGCTTGCCACACCAATCCCCAAGCACAAAGTTCGTTTTGTCAGTAAATCCTAACGTCATAGCGTTTTCTTTAGCAACCAAAAGTGCGTCTTCCGAGCAATCGACTCCAACACCAGTTGCCCCTGGCAACTCCGAAAGGAGCGATAAAAGTAAGCAACCAGTTCCAGTTCCTAAATCCAGAATCCGAAATGAATCGCCACGATTGCGGATACGCTCCAAAACACACTCTACCAACGTCTCACTATCAGGGCGCGGGTCAAGGGTATTTTCATTTACCGCAAAATTGATCCCCCAGAACTCGCGTCTGCCAATAATCTTAGAAACCGGCTGGCGTTTTGTTCTTTTCGCAACCAAAACTGCGAAGCGGTCATATTGCTCTGTAGTTATGGGTAATTCAAGAGAAAAAAGCAATTGCTCGCGGTTTACCCCTAAAACATATTCCAGCAATATCCTCGCATCCAGAGAGGCAGATTCTATATGTTCCTGCTGCAACTTCATCACCGCCCAGCGCAGAGCCTCTTTTGCGAGTGTCTCAACTTTTTTTGCACGCATCATCATTACTCAAACTCCTATTTCAGATGATCCGATTACCCGATAATCAGATTATCCGTGATATTATAACTACTTTTCACTTAATCATCTGATCATCTTTCTAATTCAGTTCCGATAGCTGACGAGCCTGATCGTCAGCTATAAGTGCTTCAATAAATTCATTTAATTCACCATTCATCACCTGATCGATATTATAGGCTGTAAGGTTAATGCGGTGATCGGACACGCGCCCCTGCGGGAAGTTATAGGTGCGGATACGCTCGCTCCTGTCACCCGAACCAACCTGCTCCTTGCGCGAACTGGCGCGCGCTGCCGCCAGCTTTTCACGCTCCATCTCATAGAGGCGTGAACGCAGAACCTTAAGGGCTTTCGCTTTGTTTTTAATTTGCGATTTTTCATCCTGCTGCTGCACGGTAACGCCAGTTGGGATATGCACAATCCGTACCGCCGAATCAGTAGTATTCACCGACTGCCCACCTGGCCCGCTGGAACGGAAAACGTCAATCCGTAAATCCTTATCCTCAATTTTAATATCAACTTCCTCAGCTTCAGGAAGCACCGCAACCGTTGCCGCCGAGGTATGGATTCGCCCTTGTGTTTCCGTGGCCGGCACACGCTGCACACGATGTACGCCCGATTCAAACTTCATCCGCGCGAACACGCTCTTACCGCTGATTTCCGCCTGCGCTTCCTTATAACCACCGACACTGCCATCGGAAATGGAGATAACTTCAAATTTCCAGCCCTGCTTCTGGGCGTAACGCTGGTACATATTAAATAAATCGGCGGCAAACAGCGCGGCTTCATCACCACCAGTTCCGGCGCGCACTTCCAAAATAGCGTTTTTCTCATCAGCAACGTCTTTCGGAATTAGGGACAACTGCACCTTACGCGTCATTTCCGGAAGTTTCTGGGTAAGACCGTAAGATTCTTCCTCAGCCATTTTTTTCATCTCGGCATCACAAGCAGGGTCTTTCGCCATCTGCTCGAGTTCATAGATGGATTTCTTGGCATCGCTATATTCTTTTATTACTTCAACAATCGGCGTTAACTCCGCGTATTCCTTGGATATTTTCGAGAACTCGTTACCCGACACTGTCCCCCGCGCCAACGTATCGCCCAGCTCATCATGCCGACGAACTAACATTTCCAACTTATCTTCAAAACTCATTTTCTTTTATACTTTCTTCTATATTCCAAAAATTTCTTTTAACTTTTCTATACTTAAACCAGATATAGAAATTTTCTGCTCATTACGAGTTTCCATATTTTTTACTATAACCATACCATCTTTCATTTCATCAGGTGATATAATCACAACGTGAGTAGCACCGTTTTTTGCTGCTTTTTCAAGGCGTTTTGATAATTTTCCTTGCCAATCAATATCTACTGACATAATAGTTTTGCGTAAATTATTATATAATCCAGCGCGTAATCCGCCTACTAAATCAAGCACTATTTCTGGGTCTACCTCCTCAAAAGGTATAACTGTAATATTTAATGATTTTTCTTCTTTCTTGTTTCCAGTTAAAAGAGAAAGGCGTTCTACTCCCGCCGCAAAGCCAATAGCTGGTGTTGGTTTTCCACCCATCTGTTCAATTAATCCATCATAACGACCACCAGCCAGAACCGTGTTCTGCGCTCCTAAATCACCGCTAGTGGCAACAAATTCAAAAACAATATCCGTATAATAATCAAGACCGCGAACCAACGCTGGATCAACTTTTATAGAATTAAAAAATTCTAATTTGCTTAAATAATTGCAAACTTTATCAAACCGTTTTTTTGCAACATCGCTCAAATAATTGGTCATGACTGGTGCATTTATAAGTATATCTCTATCGCCCTTATCCTTAGAATCCAAAATACGCAGTGGATTTTCTGCTAGCCTCCGCTTGCTATCTTCCGAAAGTTTCTCAGCAAATGGGGTTAGAAAACTAACCAATGCATCACGATATCTTTCTCTGCTCTTTACATCACCTAGCGTATTTATATGTAAAGTGCAGCTATCTTCGATTGCAGAAATGGATTGTAAAAACCTTCCAGCTAATTCAATAACCTCAACATCCGCCATCCAGCTATCATCACCCAGCCATTCGAAATTCACTTGATGGAATTGGCGTTGGCGGCCTTTCTGTGGGCGTTCATAACGAAATAATGGCCCTGTAGAAAATAATTTAAGCGGCAAGTGCTGTTGCATTCCGTTGGAGATGAAAGCCCGCGCGATTCCCGCGGTAAATTCCGGGCGTAGCGTTACGCTTTCGCCACCACGCGTTTCGAAGGTGAACATTTCCTTGCTAACCACATCGGAAGTTTCGCCCATTGAACGCGAGAAAACTTCGGTCTGCTCAAAGATCGGCGTTGCCATTTCGCGAAAGCCATAAAGCGTGGCAAGATCGCGCGCAGTTTCTACGACATAATGGAATTTTTCAAAATCCCCACCATATTCTTGTGGCAAAATATCATGCGTACCACGCACTGGTTGCAGTTTATTACTCATACCCCATCCTTTTTAATCCGCTTATATAACGAATAACGTTCCGGCTTCATTGGCTTCTCGCCCTCCTCCAGATTATCATTATCCGGCTTGTTACCTTCTATTTCACCAATTTTTTCATAATTCTGCCACAGAACAAAGAAACGAACATCGCGCGATAACACCTTAATTATATCGCGGTTTTCCGGTTCAATATCATAATCAGCAATTTTTTCCAAATTAACATTTTCATCAACCCATACCAGTTCCGGCGGATGACTGGAGAAATCACGCACCAGATTATCATAAAAAAACTTCCTGGCACTAACAATATCCTCAGTCTTTTTACCTTCTTGTTCGCGGATGATAAGACCGGACATTGGCCATAGCTGGTAAAAACTGCCACGAAAAACACCTTTTGACAAGGCTATCACCGGAAATGCCGACTGCATATTAAACGCCAGCGAATATACGTATTTCCCGTCAGCATGCTTATCAATTTCCGCCAGTAACCTAGTATGTATCACTGATGGATGTTTATAAATAAAATACCAGAATTTACCGTCCACATAAATTCCGGCAAGCAAGGTAGCTATGCCCACACAAAGTGCCAGAAAGCGCGTTCTGCCGATGAGCAACCCAATCTCCTGCAATATTTCAACCAGATAGAGCAGAACCATCACGATAACGAAACCAGCCATGAACACCATAGGATATAGATGGTTCAGCCAATCTTTGCGCTGCACAACCATCAACATGGCACAAGCAAACATCCACACCACCATCCGCCCGATAATTTTCCTGAAATCAGAATGTGGGTTCGCCATCCATGCGAGCAACAACGCGAGACCGCAAATAATGGCTATAATTTTAAGTATGCTGTACCATAAAGTTTCATAGGCGAAATAGGTGGTAAGAACTGCTGGAATTATTGTGTTTATATATTCCGGTGCAAGGTAATATATCGCTGCAAAATAGAGCAATTGAACAAATCCGATAATCCAGTTCCTGAGCGCGAAAAGCGACAGAAAATTGCGTTCCTGAATTGCCTTATGTAATTCGTTCAAACCCCATAACAACAGGAAGAATGGTTTAAGCGCGAAACCGATTGCCGCCATTAAAATGATAATTAGATCAACGAAAGTTGATTTTTCTTCGCGTTCTGCAAATAACGATTTGATAAGATATGGCAGCACAAGAGTAATGAACAATAATTCGCGCTGACCATAAACCGCTGGCGAGAGTAGGAAAAAGCCAAAGGCGATATAAAGCAACACCGCCCCAAATACCGGCTTTGCGCCGAGCAGATTATTTCCGCGCATCACTTTCGCCACAAGACACATGCTGGTAAGGTTCAGTAATGTAACCAGCAGCGGGAAAACGGTAAATGGCGATAAGCTAAATACCTTGCCGAGCAAAACCGGAAGAAGGCTTATCCATAAAATCAGTGGCGGGTTGGTTTCCATAAAATCAACATATGGAACCTGCCCATCCGCCATGCGCTGCGCAGCGTAGATCAGCCAGCTGCTGTCAGGGTTTGGTATCATATCAGGGATAGGGAAAAACGCTATCTCACGTAGCAATGCGAGAATTACCATAACGCCGATCGCAATTATAAGCAGCGTGCTACTCTCAATTTTACGCTGCATAATTTGCCCTTACATAATTCTCAACTATTGCCTGAAATTCCTCAGCAATATGCTCACCACGCAGGGTTACGGTTTTTTTGCCGTCCACAAATACTGGCGCGGCTGGCTGCTCACCTGTTCCTGGCAGGCTGATGCCGATATTGGCGTGTTTGCTTTCGCCGGGGCCATTTACGATGCAGCCCATAACCGCCACATTCATATTCTCCACGCCTTTATACTGATTTTTCCATACCGGCATCTGGTTACGCAGGTAGGTTTGAATCTTATCAGCCAGTTCCTGAAAAACGGTGCTGGTGGTACGTCCACAACCTGGACAGGCTATAACCTGCGGAGTGAAAGCGCGAAAGCCCATGGACTGCAAAATTTCCTGCGCCACCCGCACTTCCTGTGTCCTGTCGCCATTTGGCTCTGGCGTAAGTGAAACACGGATGGTATCACCAATGCCTTCCTGCAGCAGCACCGCAAGCGCAGCCGTGGAAGAAACTATGCCTTTGCTGCCCATGCCCGCCTCGGTAAGGCCAAGATGCAGCGGATATTCGCAGCGAGCCGCCAGATCACGATATACCAAAATCAAATCCTGAACACGGCTGACCTTGCAGGAAAGCAAAATTTGATTGGCGGGAAGACCAATTTTTTCTGCCACGAGCGCGCTTTCAACCGCCGAGCGCACCAGTGCTTCATGGGCAACAGATGATGAATCTTTGGGGTTTGCGCTTTTGGCATTTTCATCCATCACCGTAGCCAGCATCTGTTGATCCAGACTCCCCCAATTCACACCGATACGAATTGGTTTTTTATATTTAATGGCAAACTCTACCATCTGCGAAAATTGCAAATCATGCTTATCCGAAAACCCGACATTGCCGGGGTTAATCCGATATTTGGCAAGTGCCTGAGCCATATCTGGAAAATCTTTGAGCAGCTTATGCCCATTATAATGAAAATCTCCAACCAGAGGAACATGGCAGCCAAGCGTATCCAATTTTTCACGAATAACAGCAACTGCTTTTGCGGAAGCTTCATTATTTACTGTTATCCGCACCACCTCCGAACCTGCCTGCGCCAGTTCATGCACCTGTTTTACCGTTGCCTGCACATCGGCAGTGTCGGTATTGGTCATTGATTGCACCATAACGGGGGCATCACCACCAACCGGTACACTACCTATAAAAACCTGATGGGATTTTCTGCGAATGGGAAGCACAATATCCTTAAATATAATTGCCGTTAAAAGCTTTAGAGCATTTTCGCTTTAGCCGCGACTATCCGAATACATAACGGATACAGCCTTACGACGCTTTGGCAATGGAGCATTCACTCCCACCTTGCCAACATTTGCCCAATAACAGGGAGGATATACCCCAGGCTGATTCTTAGCGCAAGTATGATTAAACAGGCTAATGGAAAGTGAAGTTTGCAAATATGAGCTGGCAATACGCGGAGGTACCGGGGTTACATATGATGGGGCAACACCAGGTCTGAGGGCAAAAAACCATAGGAAATAAATTATAAAAACCAACAAAACTCCGCCCCAGACAATTGAATTTGAAGGATTTTTATTTTTCCCAAAGACTTTAGGAAAGAAAAGGTCCTTTTCTGGAAAATCATTATTTACTATTTCAAAGCGGCGTAGAATTTCATCCTTATCCAGATACAAAAAAATCGCATAGGATTGCAGATAGCCCTTGGTGTAGGCTGAACCTGGCAAATCATCCAGTTTTCCACTCTCCAGTGCCTGAAGATAATGGGCGCGGATATGCAAAGCAGACGAAGCCTCCGGCAAGGTCAAGCGTAAGTCTTCCCTTGCATTTTGCAACACTTGCCCAATTTCTTTATAATATAGCGAACTCATAGACTTCAATTACATCTAAACAGGTGTAAATGGAACATAAAACAACTTGTAAAAACCAGAATAGAACAAAAGAGAGAATTATAGTTATTATTTTGAAGTTACTCTTGCTTCGCAGCGAAAAGTAAAATCTTTGGCGGTCTTTCGGACTCGATTTTCATAGTAATTCCGCATAATGATTATACAGAATTACTACAACGTTTTTTGTTGAATTTATGGGTATAGGAGCATTATACTATACTTAGTATACCAATATTTTAGGAAGCAATATGGAAACATTAACTTATAACTTCCCAGACGAGTACAAGACTCGTGAGGCTGCAAAAAATTTATATCGAACTATAACCGACGGCTTTGGCGGAAAATATAATGCGGTTGTGATGGCAAATAATAATTTACAACAAAGATACGGTGTATCAGACGCCGGCGATGACGAAGAAGTTCTTTATTTTATGGTAAACGCCAGAAACAGCAGTCCTTACATAACCTTCAATTTTAAAACAGCCACACACAAGGCAGTATTTGAAGAGATTTTTGCACGTACCGCCGAAGAACATGGCGGGATAGCGCAAAAGCAGAGAATAAAGACTGATTAGGTTTACGCTTTTTTTCGCATTCCAAGGCAGGACTCTGACTGCGCTATAAGCTCGTTCACTATGTTTTGCATCGGCTCTATCTTGCTTACCATGCCGACACTCTGCCCCGCCATCAGCGAACCATTTTCCACGTCACCCTCAATAACTGCTTTCCTGAGCGCGCCTGCCCAGAAATGTTCTATCTTAAGCTGCGCGTCTTTCTTATCAACGCCGCCTGCCCGAAACTCTCTTATAACTTCATGCTGACAACGGGTAAAAGCATCGGTTGCCTTATTCAGCAACGCACGCACCGGAATCACTGGAAAATCAGGATCAACCTGTACTGACGGCATGGCATCCCTCGCCTGCGCCCGGATAAAAGCCTCTTTGAATTTGGGATGAGCAATAGATTCTTCTGCACATACAAAACGTGTGCCGAGCTGCACACCAGACGCACCCATTTCCAGATAGCTGACAATTGCTTCGCCACGACCTATGCCACCGGCTACAAAAACCGGAACTTCTTTTATATTCGGCAAAATCTCCTGCGCCAGCACCGATGTCGAAACCGGACCGATATGCCCACCCGCTTCCGCCCCTTCAATCACCAGTGCGTCAACCCCGCTCCTGACTAATTTGCGACCAATTATCGCTGACGGCGCAAAGGCAATAACCTTGCCGCCCGATTCTTTGATGGATTTTATGGTATCGCCGCTGGGAATCCCACCCGCCAGCACCACATGCGTAACTTTCTGGCGTTTGCAGACTTCCACCAATTCCGCAAGCTGCGGGTGCATGATAATAAGATTTACGCCAAACGGTTTGCTGGTGAGTTTTTTAGTCTCAATGATTTCTTTTTCCAACAAATCAGGCGGCATTGAACCGCAGGCAATTACCCCAAACGCTCCAGCGTTAGAAAGTGCTGCAACCAGATTACGCTCGGAAACCCAAGACATCGCCCCGCCCATAATGGCATATTGCGTGCCGAGGAATTCTGTGCCTCGCTGCCAGAGCGAGTTGAGTTGTGAGTGCTGAGTGCTGAGTGAGGTTGTCATGCTTTCTCCAATTCAAATGCCGCGTGCAAGGCGCGCACTGCCAGCTCGGTATATTCTTCGGCGATAAGAACGCTGATTTTTATTTCGGAAGTGGAAATAACCGAGATATTGATATTCTTCTCAGCGAGTGCTTCAAACATTGTCTGCGCGATACCTGTATGGCTGCGCATTCCCACGCCGACCACTGAAATTTTTGCTACGTTTTTATCAGCGTGCATGGATTTATATTTGAGTTTGTCCCGCAGCTTTTCCACCACCGCAACCGCATTATCCAGATCCGCCTTAGGCACGGTGAAAGTAATGTCAGTTGCCTTACCGCCTTCAGTTACGTTCTGCACGATCATATCAACATTGATGCCCGCCTCGGCAAGAGGCGCAAACAACGAGGCTGACATTCCTGGGATATTGGCAATTTCGGTGAGCGAAATCCGCGCGTCATCACGCGAATAAGCAATCCCTGTAATACGTTTCTGTTCCACAATATCCTCCTCTTTTACCAGTAATGTTCCAGCTTCATCATTAAAACTATTCAGCACCTGCACAATCACATTGTGATTCATCGCCATTTCCACCGAGCGTGTTTGCAAAACCTTAGCGCCGAGTGACGCCATTTCCAGCATCTCCTCATAGGCGATTTTATCCAGCTTGCGAGCATTGCTCACGATGCGCGGATCGGTGGTGTATACTCCGTTCACATCGGTATAAATATCGCACCTGTCGGCTTTAAGAGCTGCAGCGAGTGCCACCGCAGAGGTATCCGAACCGCCGCGCCCGAGTGTTGAAATACGGTTATCTTCACTCACCCCCTGAAAACCCGCAACTACCACTACTTTGCCGCTATTAATTTCGGCAAGCATGGAGGTGGCATCAATGCTTTCTATCCGCGCTTTACCATGTGCCATATTGGTATTAAGTGGAATTTGCCAGCCAGAATAGGAACGGGCAGGAATTCCCATCTCATTTAAGCATAACGCCAGCAAACCGCTGGTCACCTGTTCACCAGACGCGACAACATGGTCATATTCCGCCCACGCTTCTTTGGTGGAAAGTGGAGAAAGCTCCTGCACATAAGCAACCAGTTGATTGGTAACGCCCGACATGGCGGAAACCACCACCGCCACCTTATTGCCCTTATCCAGTTCTTTTTTTACTTTAATGGCAACATTGCGGATACGTTCAATATTACCAACCGAAGTGCCACCGAATTTCTGTACTATTAATGCCATGATTTTAGTGATTAGTGATTAGTGGATAAGTGATTAGTGATTAGACTATTTTTTTTATAGTTACAAGATCACTTTATATTGTCCGGCTAGTGCAGGCTGGTATCCAGAGCAACTAATCTTGCATAATTTTATTATTTATTTACAATAATATACAACAATCATACTATTCCTTAACAATTTTAACTTTTAATTTACATAGGCTTATTGTATTGTAGACGGACTAAATAATTAAAAAATATATCAAGGGGAGAGATTACGTGGAAGAATCTAAGAGGGCTACGCCAGAAAATACAAGATGGATTGAATATGGCATAACTGAATCAGCTGAAGCTGGTGCTCAATTACGTTCCAGCAGTTTGCCAAGAGAGCAAGCTAAAGCATTAGTCCATCATATTAATAAAACCAACCCCAACATAGGTGCTACTTCTCACCCTTTAAATACCAAAGTAGGAGCTGAGCATCAAGTCCATATTAAAAATGCTTCTGAATTTATTAAATCTTTTCCTGTTGCAGATGTTGCGCTCAAAAGCCATGCAGACAGCCATTTCAGATATGGTCCAAAAGCCAGCGCACATACACAACCAAGTATGCATTGTCGGTAATTATAAATCTTTATAATTACCACAACTTCTTCATCATCACCAGCGCGTCAGTGAGCGAGCCGTCAAGCTGCTGGTAATATAGCTTGCGGCGGTTGATGTGTTGGAAACCGAAAGTTTCATAGAGTTTTATGGCGGAGTCATTGCCGACTTCCACCTCGAGGAATAGTTTTTCCACGCCAAGCGATTTGCATTTTTCCAGCATATCTTCCACCAGCTTTCTAGCAATTCCCTGTTTCCTGTAGGCTGGTAGAACTGCAATCGTCAGGATTTCCGCCTGGTCAAACGCCACGCGGTAGACCAACATAGCAACAGCCTCCTGCCCCTCCTCCACCAGAAAAGCGAAAGTGTCCTTAACTGCAAAAAAATCGGTAAAAACATCGCGGTTCCAATAGCGCGGGAAGCATATCGCATGAATGTTGGTTAGTTTATCAGCTTCAGTCTCAGCAACCTGCCTGATAGTAAAATCCTTACGCACCACCACTTGCCGCTTTCAGCATATCTTTTGCCTCCTGCCAATCAGGTTTGATTTGCAAGGCTTTTACCAAGGAGATTTTGGCATTTGCTTTTTTATCAACCGCCATATAGCTCGCCCCAAGCCAATACCAACCATCGGCATGCTTCGGTTCAATCCATGTCAGGAATTTGAAACGGAAAACCGCATCATCAAAATTACCAAGATCGTAGTGTTTACGACCCAGCTCATAATTATTTTTTACAATATCACGAGCTTTTTTAAGGTTTCTTATAAAATCTATGATTGCGTGTTTCCATCTCTGGAGTTTTTCCCCAAGCGGATCTTTTTTGAACTCGTCTTTGAAGGAGTTTTTTATATCTTGTACAAAATCTTTCTTTTTTGCAGATTCTTCTTCCAGCATATATTATACTCCCCGATAATTATATAAATTGAAGATAGTTTACCAATTTACAGGCACAAATGAAAACAAAAAATACAAAATCTACTGCCGAAAGCAGTTCCGTTGATGCTGAAGAAATTGAGCGTTTCTCGCGCATCGCCGATGAATGGTGGAACGTAAACGGGAAATTTGCCCCCTTGCACAGCATGAATCCTGTTCGGATTGAGTATATTAGAGATAAAATAATAAAGCATTTTGGAGCGATGGATTCGCTATCGCTGCTGGATATTGGTTGTGGAGGCGGATTGATTGCCGAACCTATGGCACGGCTCGGAGCAAAGGTAACGGCTATTGACGCTTCGCAGAAAAATATTGCGGTTGCCAGCCTGCACGCGGAGAAAATGGGGCTAGATATTGATTATCGCTGTACCACGGCTGAGGAACTGGCGGCAAGTGGAGCGGTTTTTGATGTGGTTCTATCGCTGGAAATTGTGGAGCATGTGTCGGATATTGATTTATTCATAAAATCCGCCTGCAAGCTTTTAAAGACGGGTGGTATTATAATTCTTTCTACTTTGAATCGTACTGTAAAATCTTATGGCCTCGCCATTATCGGCGCGGAATATATCATGCGCTTGCTGCCTATTGGAACCCATACATGGAATAAATTCCTGCGCCCCAGCGAATTATGCAACTTGTTGGAGCAAAACCAGATTGAAATAGACGAGCTGATGGGGATGGTGATGAACCCAATTACATGGAAATGGCGACTGGATTCCAAGGATTTAGCGGTTAATTATCTGGTGGTGGGGAAGCGATGATTTGTCATGCCGCATTTATTGCGGCATCTGGTCTTTATTATTGCCAGACCCCGCAATAAATGCGGGGTGACAGAACTCTCTATCATGTTGTAAATTTGGCAATTTACCACGCATTTTTGCCACTTCGCTTAAATCAATATCAGCACTTATGATACCTTCTTCCGTTCCGCCATCAGCAATGATTTTTCCCCACGGGTCTACTACTAGCGAATGACCATAGGTTTTCCGCCCGCCAGCATGGGTTCCGGTTTGCGCTGGAGCAATGATAAAACATCCGGTTTCGATGGCGCGGGCGCGCAGCAAAACATGCCAGTGCGCTTCTCCAGTTACCTGCGTAAAAGCAGCTGGTACGGCGATGATACCCGCCCCTGCCTTGGCTAGCGCCCGATAAAGCTGGGGAAAGCGGACATCATAACAAATCGTCATACCCAGTTTTGCCCAAGGTGTAGGAGCAATGACAGCCTTGTCACCAGCAATAATTTTAGAAGATTCCCGATAAACCTGCCCATCACCAACCTCAACATCAAACAGGTGAATTTTATCATAATGGGACATAATTTCGCCCTCAGGGTTAAAAAGCAGCGAACGGTTATAGGTGAGAGGCGAGTGAGTTTTGAGTGCTGAGTGCTGAGTGCTGAGTATAGCAACGCTGCCTATTAGCAGCCAAATATTGTTTTTACGCGCCATTTCCGCTGAGGCTTTAACTGCCGGATGCTCATGCTGCTTATAAAAAACCCGGTCTTTTCCACTTTCTTCTATTAAAAATGTGTTTTCGGGAGTAGCGACCAGCCCTGCCCCCATGGCGGTCGCACGCTCCACCATACCCCTAACTTTAACAATATTTTCCAGCAAATCCGCGCTACTGGTAAGTTGCAAGCACGCTATCTTTAACATATTATTTACCAATAATTTATTCGATAAAATGCAGATAATAATAACTAATGATTAATTCTATTGCTATAATATATCTATTATAAAACAGGTATTCTTAATCATTCCACCATTATAAAAATACAAAACTATATGGGCAGTATAACTACTATCAAAGGCTGGTTAAAGTATTTACTTATACCGGCTTGCTTATTGGCATTCTCCAGCACACTGGTTCTTTCCGAAAATTTGCCTACGGAGCCAGAAACCACTTGTGAGACTGACTGCAAAGCGGCTAATCGCCACACGGAAATTCTGGAAACCGCAATACATAATTATCAGGATATTTACGCTAAGGGTGGCTGGGAGCATTTCCCGCTGGGAAAATCGATAAAGATACACGGCAAGGATTCGAGAGTCCCTACTCTACGCCGGATACTTTCGGTAATGGGCGATTATAAGGTGGAAACAGAAGATTCGGCAGAAGTAGACGTAGAAATTTTAGATGAAAATCTTTCGGAAGCAGTAAAAAAATTTCAGGAGCGGCATGGACTGGAAACCGATGGTGCGATTGGCAAAAAAACGCAAGTAGCTCTTGCTGTTCCAGTTGAATTCCGTATTGCACAGATGAAAGCAACACTGGAACGCATGCAGGACATGCCGGAGCTTAACAAACGTCATGTACTGGTGAATATCGCGGGATTCTATCTGGAAGCGGTTGATAATAACAAAACCATAATCAATTCGCGGATTATTGTCGGCAAACCAAGACACGCCACCCCACTTTTCCACCGCGACATCATAGAAGTAAGCTTTAATCCGCAGTGGCACGTTCCGGCAAGCATAGCCCGTAACGAAATGATGGGTAAATTGCGTGAAGAACCGGAATATTTTACCAAAGGCAATTATGTTATACGCGATAGTGATGGTGAAGTCATCAATGCCGAGGAGATTGACTGGGAAAACCAATCAGATGAAACTTATAAATTTGTGCAGCGCGCAGGCAGTGGCAATGCTCTTGGCAAAATAAAATTCAACCTGCCTGACACTAACAATATATACCTGCATTCAACAGGAACTCCCAAATTATTTGCGAAAGCAGAACGTGCCTTGAGCCACGGTTGCATCAGGGTTGAGAAGGCACGTGAACTGGCACATTTTGTAATGAGTGGAATGGAAGGCTGGAACGTTGAAAGAATCGACAAGCTTTATGATGGCAGACAGTCAAAAATATTATCAGTCGATCCAGTAGAAGTGTATCTGGTATATTGGACAAGCTGGGTTGATGAAGCTACAAAGAAACCATATTTTTACACTGACGTTTATGGCAGGGATAAAAAACGGGTTACAGAAATACTGGAAGCAATGAAAAATCCGGAAGTAAAAAGTGAAGTTGCAGATGATTAAGCAATTACCAATTACGCACTTTTCCAGAGTCCACATGCACAAATTTTGAATCCGGATAATAGCCAACTCCACCGACATTCATAGCAAGGGCGGCGTTGCGGATATAGACTAAATCTTTATCAGGCAGGCGGATATCAATGGCTTTTCCCTGTACATGCATACTTTTCTGAGCAACACCGCCGGAATGCTCACGCAACATGGCATTGGTCTTTGGCGAACGGTAAGCGGAAATCACCTCGAAAGGAGCGCGTGAGCCAAGTTTGTTGTGCAGTATAAATAACTGGTCAAGAAGTGCTTTATCAATACGCGCAACTTCGTTAGTGCGGTGATCACGCAGCACACGATTTATTTCTGCAAGCGCGCCCTTAACATAACGCCCCTTTTCCCAATAAACCAGCTTGGTTTTTTCGCCGGTATGCAGATTGTCAAAAGCCAGAAAACGCACATTCTTAGACTTGGAAGCAGACTTAGAAGAAGGTTTAGAACCGTTTTTTATCTTGATGGATGGTCCAATTTTTATCTTTTTAGGAGGCGCTGCCAGAAGCGGCGCAGGAATAATAGACAAGCCAGCAAAGGCAACCAGCCCACCAATTAACTGACGGCGGTTCAATGCAAAAGGGTTGCCAAAAGAGTCGTATGTATCTTGTTCTTCAATCATTACGCACGTTCCTGTATTTTAGTTAAGAAACCCTAACCCATACAGGCATGTTTTTCAACCCTAAATTTTCTGCGACTATAACCTACTATTTTTCAGAAAGTTTTTCCGTTTCTTCAGCTAATATCTGCTTTGCTTTTGGTGAAAGTTGCAGGTGCAATTCGCGCAGTTGCTTATCATCGGCAACATTCGGTGCTTGCATCAATAAATCTTCTGCTTTCTGGTTCATCGGGAAGGCAATAACTTCGCGTATGTTCGGTTCATCAGCAAGGAGCATCACCATCCGGTCAACTCCCGGAGCCAACCCACCATGCGGAGGTGCGCCGAATTTGAAGGCCGAGATCATTCCGCCGAATTTGGAATCAACCACGCCTGGACCATAACCAGCTATCTCAAAAGCTTTATACATCAGCTCTGGCTTGTGGTTACGAATCGCGCCCGAAGAAAGCTCCACCCCGTTGCACACAATATCATATTGATAAGCTAATATATCGAGCGGGTTTTTATTAAGCAGTGCATCCATCCCGCCTTGTGGCATGGAGAAAGGATTATGGCTGAAAATAATTTTCTTCTCCTCTTCATCATATTCAAAATATGGGAAATCAACAACCCAGAGAAATTTGAACACGCCTTTTTCCAATAAATCCAGTTCATTTCCTAGCTGCACCCGCACCTGCCCAGCCAGCTTTGCTGCGGCTAGTTCTGCGCCAGAGGAGAAGAAAACCGCATCACCATTTTTAACACCCGCAACCTGTTTTAGTTCAGCAAGTTTTTCCGCTGTCAGGAATTTAGCAATCGGGCTTTTCGCATCGCCATTTTCTTCAAAAATAATATAAGCAAGCCCTTGCGCGCCCATGCTCTTGGCAAATTCAATCATATTGTCGAAAAAGCTACGTGGTTTTGCTGCACAACCCGGCGCAGGAATGGCGCGAACAACTCCTCCGCCTTCAATCACTTTGTTGAAAATACCAAAGCCGGAACCGCGCCAAACTTCGGTTACATCGCTTATGATAAGCGGGTTGCGTAAATCTGGTTTATCGCTACCATATTTGAGCATCGACTCTTTATAGGTGATGCGCGGGAATGGTGTGTCAGTCACTTTTTTAGTGCCAAACTCAGTGAATACGCCGTGCAGGACTGGCTCAATCGCGGCAAAAACATCATCCTGCGTTACAAAGCTCATCTCAATATCAAGCTGATAGAACTCACCCGGCGAACGGTCAGCACGCCCATCTTCATCACGGAAACACGGGGCAATCTGGAAATATTTATCAAAACCGGAAACCATGAGCAATTGCTTGAATTGCTGCGGTGCTTGTGGCAACGCGTAAAATTTTCCCGGATGGATGCGCGAAGGAACAAGGTAATCGCGCGCGCCTTCCGGTGAACTCGCGGTCAGAATCGGGGTCTGGAATTCGTTAAATCCTGAATCTGTCATCCTACGGCGGAGTGACGATATAACCTGCGAGCGGAGCATAATATTTTTATGGAGTTTCTCGCGGCGCAGATCAAGAAAACGATAGCGCAGGCGGGTCTCCTCCGGCTGTTCGCGGTCAGAATTAACCTGAATTGGCAGGGCATCGGCGGTTGATTCAAGTTTCATGGCAGAAACCACAACTTCAATTTCACCGGTCAGCAAATCTTTATTCGTTGTTTCGCCGGAACGGGCGACCACCTTACCTTCAACCGTAATCACGCTTTCCAACTTAACATGAGTCAGCGTGTCAAAATGCTCGCCACCATCAGCCACCAACTGAGTGATGCCGTAATGATCACGCAGATCTATGAACAGCAAATTGCCGTGATCGCGCTTGCGGTGAACCCAACCGGAAAGTTTTACGGTTTCACCGACATTGTTTTTAGTAAGCTGTGAGCAAGTATGAGTACGATAGGTGTGCATGATATTTCTAACTTATCAGTTAATTGTTATTTAGCCGTTGTTAGTTAGTGTTTTTTGTGCCTTAGGTCAATTATTTTCCCCATCGTCATCGCGAACCGCTATAAAGCGGCGTGGCGATCCAGATTTCTACAATTAAGGGGAATGGATTGCCGCGTTCGCTTTGCTCACTCGCAATGACGAACACCTTGTTTTTATGTAATAAACCGCACTTTTTCCACCACATTATCGAACATTTCCTGCGTCAGGCGGCCAGTATTCATGTTATAACGTGAGGTGTGGTAGCTGTTTAGCAAGGTAATTTTGTTATTAATTTGATGTTCAGCACCATGCACAAATTTAGCAAAAGATGCCTTATATCCAAAGGCTTTCAGCACGGCGTTATGGGAAACTAAGCCCAGCGACAGAATGATTTTCAGGTTTTTTATCACCGCGATTTCCGCTTTCAGGAAATTATTGCACTGGTTTATTTCCGATAGTTCGGGCTTGTTTTCCTGCGGGACACAGCGCACAGCATTAGTTACGCGGCAATTTATGAGCGTAAAACCGTCATCTGCACGTTCTTTATACTCTCCCCTCGCAAAACCGTATTTTTGCAATGAATGATAGAGAATCAGCCCTGCATAATCACCTGTAAACGGTCTGCCCGTCTGGTTCGCGCCTTTTAGCCCTGGTGCCAGCCCAACCACTAGAAACTGCGCGTCCAAACTGCCAAAAGATGGCACTGGAGCATTAAAAAAACTGGGATACTGCTCTTTATTCTGGTTGCGAAAGCTGCAAAGCCTTGGGCAAATCTGGCAGTCGGAATCTGGGCTGTAATTCATCGCTTATTTCTTTGGCTTCACTAGATTTCTTATAATGTTACAATCAAGTTTTGAACCAAATTGCTGCTTCATCAAAAGATATATCTGTTCTACCATTTCAATCTGTTTTTCCCAGTTTTTACCCATTGATCTGGACAAGGAATATGGCACATCCAGTTTCCACTTTCCTTCTTCCTTCACAAAAAATAGGCGCAGGAAACGCTGTTTTCCAAGATCAGTTGCACTGGCGCGGATCATCACGTGACTGCCATCTTCCTTGTGCGAAACATACGCCGAATCTTTCGGCAGGCAATTCATCAAACCATATGAGGCGAAGCGGTCATATAACGAAAATGAACTGGCGGTGAATAAGTCCTTACAGCCCGCTGTATCTTCTTTTTTCACGCAATTATTTATGCTGTCGAAAGAATCCTTGGCTGATTCCGATGCATAAACATTGCCGATAACCGACATAATCAATAATGCGGATAATAAAATTAATTGCTTCATTGTAACCTCATCCTCCAGAGAACCCCGATAAATATACCCTTAGCCCGTGGCAACACTAATATCGCCAGAATAAAAGCCAGACTAGTAAACCCAACCACCAGCAACCAATCCGGAGTAGTTGAATCAGGAATTACTGCAAGCAACAAAGGTGCAAGAACATGCCCGACAATCATAATAGTAAGCCACGCCGGACCATCATCAGCCCGAATATTTCCAAGATTTTCAGAACATACCGCACAATTATCAACCTGCTTAAGGTAACGAGAAAATAATCTGCCCTCACCACAATGCGGGCAGCGACCGATTATGCCGCGAATTACTACCAGCCAGAAATCAAGTGGTTTTTCTTTCACTTTGGTTTTCGCTGTTTAATTATCTGCTGCGAACGCTCAAGGGCAAGATTACCGTCAGGCACATCCTGCGTAATCACACTGCCTGCGCCGATTACCGCACCAGCACCAATTGAAACCGGCGCAACCAGCGAAGTGTTTGAGCCGATAAAAGCTTTTTCACCAATAGTGGTTTTATGTTTATTCACACCATCATAATTGCAGGTAATCGTTCCCGCGCCAATATTAGCCCCTGCCCCAACTTGCGCGTCACCAACATAGCTCAAATGATTGGCTTTTGCGCCATCACCAAGCTTGGTGTTTTTAAGTTCTACAAAATTTCCTACATGGGCATTTACACCAATCACACTACCAGTACGCAGACGAGCAAATGGCCCAATTATTGCCCCAGATTTGATATATGCTCCCTCGATATGTGAGAATGAGCGAATTTCCACCCCAGATTCCACCGTAACCCCCGCACCAAATACCACACTCGGATGAATAATAACATCTGGTGCAATTTTTGTGTCCATCCGCAAAAATACGCTGGCAGGATCAATCATGGTCACGCCACTCGCCATAGCCTCCTTACGCAACCGCCACTGCATAATGTTTTCTGCTTCAGCAAGCTGCTCACGGGTATTTATACCGGAAAGCTCCGCAGCTTCCGCCTCCACCACATGTGAATGTAGCCCCATATCATCAGCAAGAGCGATGATATCTGTGAGGTAATATTCACCGGCATTATTATTTACAGTAAGTTTTTCCAACAGCGGGAATAAATATCTGCCACTTACCGCCATGACTCCGGAATTGCAGAGATTAATAGCTCTCTGTTCAGGCGTTGCATCGCGTTCTTCGATAATTTCTTCGAGTTGCCCTCTGCTATCAACAATCATGCGACCATAACCATAGGGATTTTCCATGCGCATACCCAGCACCGCTATATCAGCGGACTGCGCTGTTTCTAAAAGACGTTGCAGAGTATTAGGGGTAATAAGTGGTATATCACCATACAAAATCAAAAGCTTACCTGCGTATCCTTTTAATTCCGACTCCGTAACTTTTAGAGCGTGACCTGTGCCAAGCTGTTGGTTTTGAATGATAAATTTTGATGATGGACTAACTGCGCCTGCTGCCTGCTGCACTGATTCCATTCCGGGGGCAACTACTATTACGGTTTTTTCAGGAGAAAGCTGAGAAACAGTAGAAATAACATGCGAAATCAATGGTATACCAGCAACTTTATGAATAACTTTCGGCAGCGAAGATTTCATCCGCGTGCCTTTTCCGGCCGCAAGTACAACACAATTGAAAGAATATTGCATTTTGTTCTTGTTTTGATTCTCCATAAAGGTAAGAATTACCCCAAATTATGTAACTATGCAATAATGGGATTGAACATATGGATAAAATCGTTGATGTTGAGATTGGCAAACGTATAAAGCTTCGTCGTACAGTGCTGGGCTTCAGTCAGGCATACACAGCAAATGCTCTTAATTTAACTTTTCAACAAGTGCAGAAATACGAAAAAGGTATTAATTCTCTTAGCTCTAACAAATTATATAGTTTTGCTAGCTTGTTAAGAGTCCCGGTGTCCTACTTTTTCGAAGGATTAGGAAGTGGTAGTACTAAGATAACAGCTAAGTTTGACAAAGAAAATTCATTCGGTTCCGACCGTGAAGCGCTGGAAGTTATGAAAGTCTTTAACAAAATAGAAAGTCCTTATTTGCGAAAGAAAATGATTGAACTGTTACATCTGTTAATCGATGATGATATTAAGAGTAGAGTAAACTAATAACCACAAATATTTTTAACAGCATGATTTCCAGCAACATAAAATATTCTTGCAAGTACTACAGCGTAGGCTTCTTTGTTTTTATTGAATCAAACAATTCTGATTCAACGAAGCAATTTTCTATGGAACCAATCATGGAAGTGGACACTGAAGCGCAGGGAATAGAGCTAATTAACTGGTTATCAGACAATCATTTTGTAGCACGGCAAATTGCAAATATGGCAAATGATAATTACTAACGCCGATAAATTAAATTATTTTTTTATTTAACTTGATTTTATAATTTATAATTAAACATAATATAAATCTAAAGTTGTAGCAATATTAGCGTATATTATCTTGATGATAGATTTTGTTAAATTTGTAACAGAAATGAACCGGGCAGAATGTGCAGAAGATGCATTTAATTATCTGGAAAAAACTTTATCAGATTTAGGTTTTGACAGGGTTGTTTACTCACTTATAACCGACCACCCCAGTATGCAGTTAAAGCGTGGCCATGGTATTCTTAGAAACTATCCAGATGATTGGATGAAATATTATTTTGCAAAAAACTATTTTGAAGTAGACCCCGTAATCAAAGTTATTAAGCAGACCAGCGGTCCATTCCTATGGGAAAAGCTTCCGGAATTAAAAAACGGGTTACGGAAAGATGAAAACGTCCTGATGGAAGAAGCGCGAGAAGCCAAATTACTGGATGGGATAGGCATATCATTACATGGCGCACGCGGAGAAATCGTGGGAATGGGAATTGCCAGCAGCTCGGGAAGAACGGATATATTAAACCCGGATATGATCAGCATTGTATACGCGCTTTGTTCCCAATTTCATATAGTCTATAGAAAGATGAAAGAAAAATTACTGCCTATCATCCATCTTTCACAAAGGGAGCAGGAAGTCCTTACCTGGATTGCGGCAGGGAAAAGCAAAAGCGTAGTCGCCGATATATTGCAAATCAGCGATGACAGCGTAAAAACCTACGTTAACAGGATTTTCACCAAATTAGAGGTGAATTCAATACAATTAGCCGTTGTAAAGGCTATTGCTATGGGGCTGATAACTCCAGATTTATGCCATAAAAATTCATCTTACCTGGAAACGTCACCCAACTAGGTGACAATACTTTTATTGTAAATAATGAGCAGATTCTCCACACAATTTATTTGGAGAATTTATGAACGTATATATTATTTCAATCGAAAACATGCATGAATACGGTGACATAATGCCTTCTATGCTCAGGCTGCGTCATAAGGAATTTAAAGAACGCCAGAGTTATAATATCCCTACCTTCAAAGATATGGAATATGATGCCTATGACACTCCGGCCACCGTATATGTGGTGTGGAGAGATGATGATGGAATAGTACGTGGCTGCTCAAGGATGGCTCCAACTGACCGGGCATATATGATTCAAGATTTATGGCCGAATATAGTAACCAATATTCACCTGCCTAATAATGATGACATCTGGGAATCTTCACGGTTTGCTATTGATAGCGATTTGCCAGCAGACATGCGTGCGCGGGTTAAATTGGAAATTCTGCAGGCTAAAATTGAATATGCTTTGGCTCTGGGGATAAAAGGAATGATAGGTGTTATGCCCCCACTCATCTGGAGAGCTGTATTTGTAAATTCTGGATGGCAAATTGATAATATTGGCCCAGTTACCACGTTAGCTAGTGGTGAAAAAATTGTAGCGGGCTGGATAAATGTTAATCCGACTATTCTTGATAATATCAGGAGCAAGACGGGTATTAGCAGCTCATTCTTAGAAAACTGCAACATACTTCAAAGAAAAATCGGGAAAGAAACACCCATTAGAAATATTAACTTTAGCAAAAAATTAGAAGGAGTAGCATAAAATGGCAACATTTACGGATAGTGATATGGAATCAAAGAATATTATTTGCTGTCTAGAATTTTTATCTCAGCAAGCACTTGCCAGCCATATGTTAGCGGAGCATTCTATTCTAAAAAACACCATTACTGAAATATCTAAGGTCGACTCTTTATGTGGCGATATAAGGCATAATGTTGAATACTCAGACATCATAACCGCCTTCAAATTCTTTACTAAATTTTGTTTAGTTGAAGACAAAGACACAAAAAAACATATCTTACATTTAATTGAAAATTTGGATGTGGATACAATGTCCAATTACGCTAGAAATGAGATTTATTAGCCATTGCTATACTCAATCTGTATAATATAGTAACTCTAAAATAATAACTGTAAAGTTATTGTTAAGACCTGCATAATACGTCATTGCGAGTGAAACGAAGCAATCCATCTTTCTATGATGCTTTATTTTACTGGATTGCCGCGAAGGCTACGCCTTCTCGCAATGACGAAAAACGCGTTATGCAGAGGTCTTTTGTTTGGAATAACTATACTTGTGAATATGACATGGAAATTACGACTATATTATTATTGGTGGCAGCTATTGCACTGGGTTTTAGTGCAGGCTGGGCATTATTTTCACGAAAACGCATAAGCCTTGCCACAAGGCTGGAAATATCGCAGCAGGAGCTGGACAGCCTGCGTGATGATTTGGAGTTTGCCAGAAGCGAACGCACCCAATTCCATGAAAAATACATAACTGCCGAAACCAAACGTGAACTATTGGAAAAAGAGCTGGAGCAGACGCAGGAAAAACTACGGGCGGAATTTAAAAATACTGCCACCAATATATTCGAGGATTTCAGCAATAAATTCACGGTTCAATCTGAGAAGAAAATTGGTGATTTGCTGAATCCGCTGCGCGACAGGCTTGGTGAATTCCAGAAAAAAATTGATGATTCTTTTAGCGCGCAGGGCAAAGAGCAGCACTCGCTGAAAGCCGAAATTGAAAAAATCGTGTTGCAGACTGATGGTCTGACGCGAGCGTTACGTGGTGATGTTAAAGCACAGGGCAACTGGGGCGAAGTTATGCTGGAGCGAATCCTTGAAGAATCAGGACTGCGCACTGGCGAAGATTATATTATTCAAGGCACGGGAATGGGGTTGAATAATGCTGATGGTGGCAGGTTGCAGCCTGATGTTATCGTGAATCTGCCTGATAAAAAACATATCATCATTGATTCAAAAGTGTCGCTCACCGCTTATGAAAGATACTGTAATGAGGGTGATGAAACACTGCGCCAGATTCAGATAAAAGAATTTGTAAGATCTATAAAAGCACATGTGAACGGCTTGGAGCAAAAGCGTTATCAGGATATTGAAAAGCTCGGCACGCCTGATTTTGTGATGATGTTCCTGCCGATTGAAGGGGCATATTCGTTGGCTATACAGGCAGACAGCGAACTTCATTCCTACGCGTGGGGTAAAAAAATTGTGCTGGTCTGTCCTGCCACATTATTTGCCACTTTGCGTACTATCGCTTCAATCTGGCGCATTGAAAGACAGAATGTAAATGCACAGGAAATTGCCCGCCAAGGCGGCGCGTTATATGATAAATTTTCAGGGTTTCTGGGAGATATGGAGGAAATAAACAAACATATCCATAATCTCCATAAAGCCTATGATAATGCCAATAATAAGCTGGTCAGCGGGCGTGGCAACATATTGAATCAAGTGGAAAAATTGAAGATTCTCGGGGCAAAAACCTCTAAATCGTTGCCTAAAAGCCGAGAAGCCAACCTTGAAGAGGATATTGAGGAATTGATGGAGGATTAACAATGTCATGCCAGAAGCCGGATTTTGTTAGATTTCTGCAAAAAATCGTTACAAAATCAGCTGTTTGGCATCCACACCAACCTTTTTCTGGATACCAGACAGCTCAGCTTTAAAGGACATTTGCAAGCAAATGTAAAAACTGGCTTCTGGTATGACAAGTTCTTTATTGGTGTGGATTTTGTAACACAGTTAGAGGTAAGCTATTACTGTACCAATATGGCATATTCAATTAAATCAATAGCTTACCGTGTAACAAAACTGTAATATTTGTAAGTCATCAAACCTTCACGAAATTGTCATCCAATTTCAAAAAAAATAGGTTATGATGAGTTTATTGAAGTAAATATAAATATGATTTTTTAGGATTTAGGAGTTTTAGTATGGTAAAGGCAAATTGGGGTGAAGTTCCAATTAAGATTAAGTTAGACAGTTCTACTGCTGTAAGAGAAGCTGATGGTATATACAACCAAGAGCATTCTGCTCGTGCAAATAGGGAAGCAACGGCTAGAATAGAATTTCAGTTAGCTAAGAGCGAACCTGATAGGAACAAAGATCTTTCCGCTTCTATTCCTCCTCAAGTAGCTAGTCGCAAAAGAGATAATGGTATCTTTATCGGCTAATTTTTCCTGAACTCTAATCCTAAAGTCCGATAGCTTTCGCTATCTTCTTTCCAGTTCGGTTTTACTTTTACGAATAATTCCAGGTGGATTTTCTTATCCAGAGTTTTTTCTAACTCACGGCGGGTGGCAATTCCTATATCTTTTATCATCTTGCCTTTATCGCCGATCACGATTTTTTTCTGGCCTTCACGCTGCACGAGTATCGCCTGCGAGATTTTTACAAAATTATCGCTTTCCTCGAAAGCTTCAGTTTCCACAAAAATCGCGTAAGGCAGTTCCTGCTCCAAACGCAGGAATATTTTTTCGCGGGTTATTTCCGCAGCAAGCAGACGCAGGGAAATATCGCTCATCTGCTCAGGCGGATATAGCCAAGGATGAACAGGAACAATTTCGGAAAGATAAGTCACTATGTCAGAAACCCCATCGCCACTCAGTGCTGAAATCATAAATATTTTAGCAAAATTTCCGCGCTTGTCGCACTGCTCCACCAGTTCAAATAATTTGGCTTTTTCTATCGCATCAATTTTATTCAAAACCAGACAGACTGGTTTTCCCATATACTCGTCATTGCGACTGCGCGCCGAAGGCGTGGCAGGAAGCAATCCAGAATCATCGGTATCCTTTGGCTTCTGGATTGCTTCGTCGGCAACGCCCCCTCGCAATGACAAGGAATTTAGCTTATCTATAATCTGCAAAGTGCTGTCGCGTAAACCCCGCGTTACATCGAGTAACAGCATAACAACATCCGCGTCACCAATACCCGACCACGCCGCCTGCACCATGGCTTTTTCAAAGTTTTTCTCAGCAGAAAAAATTCCTGGCGTGTCGATAAACACCAACTGCGAATCGGCATGCACGCAGACTCCACGAATATTAAAACGTGTGGTTTGCACTTTGGGAGTTACGATAGAAACCTTGCCACCAACCAGGCGGTTAATCAGCGTGGATTTTCCGGCATTTGGCTCACCGATAATCGCGATCAGTCCACATTTCTCATTACTCATTATTCAATCTTTCCAATAAAATTCCTGCTGCTTCCTGTTCAGCAGTGCGCTTGGACGCAGCTTTTGCCTGCGCCGGTTCATAACCCTGTACTGCGACTTCCACGGTAAAAACCGGAGCATGAGCAAAACCTATAGTTTCCAGCAAGCGGTATACAGGAAGTGGCAACCCCCTGCCCTGCACCCATTCCTGCAAAGATGTTTTGGCATCTTTGGGAGCTACTATTGCATTTCCTGCCAGCTTTTTCCAAATTGGCACTACAAAATCCTCAACCGCAGCAAGCCCACCATCCAGATAAATCGCACCAAGCAAAGCCTCAATAGCGTCTTCAAGATTTGATGGATTATCACGCCCGCCACTTTGTATTTCGCTGGTGGCAATTTTCAAAGCTTCACCAAGCTTGATATCACGCGCCACTTGCGCCAGAGTTTCACCACGCACCAAGCTTGCCTGCCTGCGCGCCAACTCACCTTCCTGTTCCTGCGGAAATAAATCATAAAGAATACGGGCAACCATAAGACCAATAACCGCATCGCCCAAAAACTCAAGCCTTTGGTTATTTTCCTGCCGAGCCAGGCTTGGATGAGTAAGAGCACGCTCGAGCAAAGATGCATTACGAAACTGGTAGCCTATGCGTTTCTGTAACGCTTCCATCACTCAACACGCTTGAAAAAACGATCGATACGTAGCGCCGTAAACCAGCTTATAGGATTGAGGTACTGGGCACTGCCATCTGTCGAAAACCATATTGTTTCAGCTCGTCCAACCAGATTCTCAGCTGGCACAAAACCAACTGTAAGACGGCTGTCTATTGAGTTATCACGATTATCACCCATCATGAAATATTTGCCCTCCGGCACAATAAATTCCGGAGTATTATTAACTGGTCCTGTACCTTTTTCCAGAAGGATCTTAACAACTTTTCCTTCCGGCAGAGTCTCTGCAAAACGCGGAATGGATTTTACCATATTGTTTTCAGTGTCGGAAAAATCATCAACATAATGCCTTTCCAGAGACTTATCGTTTATATACAGAATTCCTTCCTTTACCTGAACTTTATCGCCAGGAAGCCCAATCAGACGTTTAATGTAATCAATTCTAGGGTTAGGTGGAAAGCGAAACACCACTACATCACCACGTTTCGGTTCACTTGCCAGTATCCGTCCTTCGAAGAAAGGAATACCCAGTGGAAAAGAATAACGGCTGTAACCATACGAATATTTAGAAACAAATAGATAATCGCCAACCAGCAAATTGCTTTTCATCGATCCCGAAGGAATATTGAAAGGTTCATAAGCAAAACTACGAACAGTAAGTGCTAATACAACCGCAAGCAATATGGTCTTTATTGAATCATTCCACGAACTATGTTTCTTCTCATCAGATTTTTCGACGGTCATTATCTCCACTACCTGCAGTTAGGTTAATATAAAATTTCATTATTTCCAGGATGGCTTTCCCAGATTAACCTGACTTTTGTCAACGACAGCACCGACGGCAGCACCAACCGCACCACCAACCACAGCTCCGGCAATAGGATTTGCGCCAGCTATCGCACCGCCGACAGCACCAACGCCAGCACCGATACCAGCTCCACTCAAAGCACGCTCACCTTGAGTTGAACCACAAGCCGAAACTAGTGACACGGAGGTTACCAACAATAATATGTTTTTTATTTTCTGCATAATCGCCTCATTCCATAAATAACATTACAAATTTAGTTCTTGGCTTTATCCACCAGTTTGTTTTTAGTAATCCACGGCATCATGGCGCGCAGTTTAGAACCAACAGCTTCAATTGGATGCTCTGCTTGCAAGCGACGAGTTGCTTTAAATGATGGTTTGCCAGCCTTATTTTCTAACATCCAGTCACGCGCGAAACGACCAGACTGAATATCATCCAAGATACGCTTCATTTCTTTTTTAGTTTCTGGCGTAATAACTCGTTTTCCGCTTACATAGTCACCATATTCAGCGGTGTTGGAAATTGAATAACGCATATTGGCTATGCCACCTTCATATATCAGATCCACGATAAGTTTTACTTCATGCAGACATTCGAAATATGCCATTTCTGGTGCATATCCTGCCTCAGTCAAGGTTTCAAAACCAGCTTGAATAAGCGCGGAAACACCACCACAGAGAACAGCTTGCTCACCAAACAAATCAGTTTCACATTCTTCGCGGAAAGTTGTTTCAATAATTCCCGAACGTCCGCCACCAACGGCGCAGGCGTAAGAAAGGGCAAGATCCAGAGCTTTGCCGGAAGCATTCTGATGAACCGCAACCAGACAAGGAACGCCGCCACCTTTTTGATATTCACCGCGCACAGTATGCCCCGGGCCTTTAGGAGCAACCATCCACACATCCATATCCGCGCGTGGCTCAATAAGCCCGAAATGCACGTTAAAACCATGTGCGAACACGAGGCTTGCACCTTTTTTTACATTTGGCGCGATTTCATTGGCGTAAATTTCCGCCTGCAATTCATCAGGGGTTAAAATCATGATAACATCAGCCCAAGCTGCCGCTTTTGCTGGAGTCATAACTTCAAATTTAGCAGCTTTCGCTTTCGCCACACTTATAGAATCAGGCTTGAGTGCCACGCGCACTTCTTTCACGCCAGAATCACGCAGATTAGCAGCATGGGCATGCCCCTGGCTGCCATAGCCGATAATCGCAACTTTTTTATTCTTAATTAATTTCAAATCAGCATTTTTATCATAATAAACGCGCATTTAAATCTCTCCGCTTAGGTTTCAGGTTTATGCATATTTTGTCGAAAGGAGTGGAATTTACTCAATTATTGCTAAATTGGAAAGCTTTTTATAGTAATTCTGCATAATTATTATATAGAATTACTATAAAAATCGAGTCCGAAAGACCGATTTTTCGCTGCGAAGCAAGCGTAACTACAAAATAGTAATAGTGCTTATTCCACAATAAATCCGATGTTCATATTGACTATTGGCGGAAAATCCTAGAAAATTCGCCGGATAATTAATTTTCTTTTACCAAACATGATACAAACACACACGGGACACACTGCTGAACGCGCCGGTGGGGACAATTCCGACAGTAATGCTCATAAGCCATCAAAAAGCAACGGCTTATTAATAGCTGGTGGTCTTGCTACATCCGCCCTTATCGTTTCCCCTTATATCGGTGATGCGCTGGGCATAAGCTCTGCTACCGTCCCGGAAATAATGGGTAATTTACACCAGCATGGTCTTGGCTCCGGTCTTGCTGGCGCAGCAAACAGCCTGCTTAACATGATCCCACTGGTTGGCGAGACTCTTTCCGCCGGTGGAATGGTTACTACCGCAACTTCCGGCATAATTGGCATTGGCGGCATTCTTCTTGGTAATTATTTTGGTAAAAGACACCATAAACCCAGCGATTTAAAATGGGAAAAAGCTATAAAATATGCCGCCCTCACTACCTCCATACTCATAGCCCTGCCCAGCATCCTCACTGGGATAAGCGTAGGACTTTCCTATCTTGCAGCATTTGCCGGAGCCGGTATCGCCAGCAGTGCCTTAACTTCAATGGCAACCGTCATAGGTTCAATCGGAGGAACAGGTATGGCAGCAGCTGGAGCAGGCATCGGCAGTGCTCTCACCCATCTCATAACCTGTGGAGGTGCTGCTCTTTCTGTCGCCGGATCCATATATTTGGATAAAAGCACGGAAGCTATAGAAGAAAAGAAAATGAATGTTGAGATTATCGACAAAAAGGCGATAGAGCGTGGTAAGGAATGTCAGATAAAAATCCGCATCAGTGATGATAGTGGGAAAGCCATGACTCCTGATGATCTGGCGGAAATATATACTAAGAAGCTACATGTCATGCTGGTTGACAGCTCCCTTACCGATTACCAGCATATTCATCCTGAATATGACAAGGATAGCGGTCTGTTTGTGCTTAACTTCACTCCGAAATGCCATGGGGAATATAATCTATGGTGTGATTTCAAACTGAATAATAACGCTTCAAATTCTGTCATAAAAAACAAACTGGCTTCCGAGCAAAACCATAAAATGCCAACAATTATCCAGCACACTAACTCGGTGATAACTGATAACAGTAACATTACTATTGAATCTGACCCACCACTTACCGCTGGTATTGCATCCAACCTGAAAATAAACATTACTAAGAAATCTGGAGAGCTGGTAAAACTCCAGCAGGTAATGGGAGCATATGCACATCTGGTGGGTTTCAGCAAGGACGGTGAAAATCTTATTCACTGCCATCCTTTAAATACCAGCAGGCATGATAATGGTGAATTACATTTTCATGTAACACCGGAAAAAAATGGCTTCACCAAATTCTTTCTCCAGATAAAGACTGATAATAAGGAAAGCGTGATCCCCTTTGGACAATATATTCAATCTCCTGTTAAATTTTCTGAGCGCGAAACTGCGCCACAAAATTTTATAGCACATGAAAATTCTGCTATAAGCGGGTATGGCGGTCATCTGCATATTTAAAATTTACTGTAGATGAATTATCTGTAATGTGAGCTTAATATGGACGTAATATAACCCTGTTATCATGACCTCAGTTAATCAATAATTTCTGAAAGAGGATTTATATGAAAAAGGTGATTTTACTAAGTATGGCAATACTAACGCTTGGCAGCGAAACTGCTAGTGCTTCCGGCTTCAGCCTGAATTTCTTTGCTCCAGCTCCGATATATGCTACTCCGGCTCCGGTATATGTTGCGCCAAGACCAGTATATGTAAGAAGTTATCCGGCATATTACGCTTCTGCTTACCCTAGCTATAACTACGAACATAATTACTGGTATTATGATGATGACCGTGAACACAGACGGGAGTGCAAGCGCAAAAAACACCACCGGCATAAACGTCATGATCATGACTACCACTATTATCGGTATTAATAGTCATCAGAACTTACTCATTAAGGGAACGTAGATCTGCACGTGTGCCATATACTACTAAATCGTCAAAAGCGGTTATTGTAGCCGGTTTCTGAACGAATGTTACAGAAAATGCGGTTGCTGCCCCACTGGAATCGCAATGGCAATTGGTAAGTTCAGCACTGTCGGCACTTATGTAATTTGCGAGTCTGGTGCTACTGCCGCCACGGTTATATCCGCCATGTCCGTTTTTGCCAAAACTCAGTAGCAAATAAACTCCAGAAGTTGTTTTCGCCGCGCCGGTTGCATCATTTACCGTAATCCTGGCAGTTGAACTGTCGCTGACTGGAATATTAACTGCTCCGGATGCAGCAGTCATATTAACATCCACCATATACATTATGCGTCTTCCCCAACCATCAATGGCATAATCATCCGGAAGCCCGAGAGTCTTAGTTGGAACCATTCCTCCTGCAACGCTATAACGGCTTATGGTAATACCAGAATTAGTTGCGGTTGCTGGTTTATCAAGAGTAATCTGGGTTGAGCTGTCAATACTGGCAATATACGCACCAGCGGGAATGCCAGTGCCTGAAACCAGCGTTCCAACGGAAAGACCTGTTGTTGAGCTAACGCTGGTCACTATTGCTGAAGTATTGGTTGTATTACCGGTAAAAGTGCTGGCTGCCATTGAGAAATTCGCCGCTGGAGTCCCGCCTGTACAAGTCCCGTTATTTGCAGCCTCTATACCAAAATTATTGCTGGAAGTAGCATCCATAAGCTGAGTCGCATCCGCTGGGCAGGGAATGCGGTTAAATGCCTGCCGGTAATCCAGCAAAGCCTTCTGAATGGCTGCCATCTTAACTTGTGTTTCTTTGATTTGCTTCAAATCAATCGAATGGTTGAAAAGCACCATCGCCCCACCCATGACTACAGAAATAATAACTAGGACAATGCTGAGTTCGAGGAGGGTGAAAGCTCTGTTGTTTAATTTCTGCATATATAATCTCCAAGTGGGCGTGGTAGGCGTGATAATCGTGGTGGGCGTGGCGAAGTAATTTATCAATACCAATCATTTACGACTATCACGTCCATCACGCCTACCACGATAACCACGATTATACTACATATGAACTACTTTACCAAACGCGTCCAGTGTCGATTCGTGCATCATTTCTGAAAGAGTCGGATGCGGGAAAATAGTGTGCATCAAATCAGCTTCGGTAAGCTCACCAGTTTTGGCGATAACATAACCCTGAATCATCTCGGTTACTTCCGCGCCGATCATATGCGCGCCGAGCAGCTCACCAGTTTTCGCATCAAATATGGTTTTTACTAACCCTTCTGGTTCGCCAAGTGCAATCGCCTTGCCATTACCCATGAATTGAAAACGCCCGACTTTCACATTATAACCTTTTTCCTTAGCGGCTTTTTCAGTCAGCCCCACGCTTGCCACCTGTGGGTTGGCATAGGTGCATCCTGGGATATTAGCGGTTTTCATCGGGTGTACATCTTTTACGCCCGCGATTTTTTCTACGCAGATTACGCCCTCATGGCTGGCTTTATGCGCAAGCCACGGCGCGCCAGTTAAATCACCAATCGCATAAACATTCGGCTCGTCAGTTGCGCCCCATTGATTAGTTACGACATGAGTTTTTTCTACTTTAACCTTAGTGCCTTCAAAGCCAAGATTTTCCACATTACCGACAATGCCCACCGCCAGTATCACGCGGTCAACGGTGATTTCGCTGGATTTTCCACCAGCTTCGAGTGTGGCAGTCACATTATTTTTGCCTTTTTTCAGTGATTTCACAGTTGTTGTCGTGTGAATTTTCATGCCTTGTTTTTCAAAAGCTTTCTGCGCCAGTTTAGAAATTTCTTCATCCTCTACTGGAAGAATTCTATCCATAACCTCAACTACTGTTACTTCTGCTCCCAGCGTGCGATAAAAACTTGCAAACTCGATGCCAATAGCACCGCTTCCCACCACCAATAATGATTTTGGCATTATGTCTGGCAGCATGGCTTCCCGATATGTCCATACCAGCTTGCCGTCTGGCTCAAGATTTGGCAAAGCCCGCGCCCGCGCGCCAGTTGCCAGAATCACATTTTTATAAGATATTTCGCTGATTTTTTTGCCGTCTTTCTCCACGGAAACCTTGCCTTTGCCAGCTAGTTTTCCGTAACCATCAATAACGGTTATTTTATTTTTTTTCATAAGTCCAGAAACGCCTTTGGAAAGCTGCCCAGAAACCGCGCGCGAACGGGCAACAATTTTTGCCAGATCAAATTTTATGTCTTTAGCACTTAAACCAAAAGCATCGAGATTGTGTAACAAATGATAAATTTCGCTGGAACGCAGCAAAGCCTTGGTTGGAATACAGCCCCAATTCAGACAGATTCCGCCCATGTGGTTAGCTTCCACCAACGCGGTTTTAATGCCTAGTTGCGCTGCACGAATTGCCGCCACATACCCACCAGGCCCACCACCAATAACCACAAGATCAAAACTCTGCTGTTCCGTCATATTTTTTCCTTTTTTATTTTTTGTATTTTATTTAGCTTTGAACCCGCGCACCAGCCAGCACCCTACTGGAAATAATGCCAGCAGTAAAATGGGCGGTAATAACACCATGCCAATACGTTTCATTTGCAATTCTTCTTTATCTTTGCCGTCACTCTGGGAAATGCCATTTTCGTCAATACGCAACTCAGAATCTTTAGACAAAGAAATGGTTATGCCATTCTTTTCAACTTTATTAGCTTCCTGATACTGATACCAGCCCATTCCACCTATCCATAACACGCTGATAAGCACCCAAACTCGTAACAACCCACGCCCAATATTTTTACTCATAATAAACCTACTATCTTATGTTTTGTGGCATGGGAACAGCGGAAGAATGATGATCAACAATCATCCATTTTTTCCCCTGCAACTGATAAGTAAACGAAAAACGCGCAGGCACAGCCACCTCCTCGCCTTCCTGCGTATAGCTCAAAGTATATTTTCCAGTATTTACCGCCATATCTCCAAACCTGCGCGGATGCTCTTCTTCTATTTCCACACGCACATCAGGATTAGAAACCACTTTTTTATAATATCCCGTCAATGCTTTATTAGTGGTAAGCGGATTTTGCACAAAAGTGGAAATCATTATCGCGTTTTTATCATATAAAGCAGCAATTGCCTCAACATCACGCCCTTCTACCGCGCTTTTCCAATCCTGAATCGCAGAGCCAACATCCGGTGCTCCAGCCTTCAACATCGTAGGAGCAAGCTCACGGGCGGAGGCTGTGAAAGAGCAAGATAAAACTGCGAACAATAACACCCAAAAATTAAATTTCTGTTTCATATTTTTCCTTTAATATTTTTCTTGCAACATCAACTAAATCTGGCAAGCTTTCATTAATTATTTGCCAAACTTCTTCATATTCTAAATCACCCAGATAATCATGCACCAAAACATTACGAAAGGACTTTACAGTTGCCCAAGGAATTTGTGTATATTCTAATCTTGTCTCTTCCTTTAAATTACTAGCAGATTCAGTTATATTCGCCAAAACTTTAATAGTTGCATTTTGAAGCAAATGACTTTTAAGAAAATCCTCTTTTCCAAAGGCAATATACTCTTTGATATACTCATAAGATTCTATAATATGTTGCAAATAAAGTCTTTCATCTTTCATATAGGTTTTGCCTCTTTAAGGACAGCATCTTTAATTACCCAATGTAAAGTTGGTTCGACCACGAAATCTATTTTACGGTGGAACATTTCCTCCAAGGCAGCTGGGAAACCATAAGTTGCCAGCCCCATATTTACACCTTTAATCCTGTTCACCAAAATATCAATATCACTATCCACTCGCTCCTGCCCTCGCGCTACCGAGCCAAACACCCGCACATCCGTAAGCCCACATTCCGTGGCAAGTGCCAGAATTTTCTCTCGGTTTTTGCGTAATTCGTTAAGGAGTGTCATGGTTTTTATCTCTTAAGATCCCCGCTTTTGCGAGTAATTGAAATTACAACAACATCAGGCTTGGGCTTTCGATATAATGTTTCAGGGCTTGCAAGAACTGTGCGCCGACTGCACCGTCTACCACACGGTGATCCACTGATAATGTTAAATCTACGATATTGCGGATTTCTATTTTACCATGGCGTACCACTGCCCGTTCTTCACCTGCACCAACGGCAAGAATACAGCCTTGTGGCGGGTTTACAATCGCCGCAAATTGCTTAACACCGAACATGCCGAGGTTGGAAATGCTGAAACCACCGCCCTGGAATTCCTCAGGCGCAAGCTTGCCAGTTTTAGCGCGAGCAGCGAGGTCTTTCATTTCGTTTGAAATAGTCACCACGCTTTTTTGGTCAGCATTTTTTACAATCGGAGTAATAAGCCCACCATCAATCGCCACCGCTACCGAAATATCCACATTGTTATATTGCAAAGTAGCTTCATCGCTCCATGAAGCATTGGCGGTTGGAACTTTTTTCAGTGCCAGAGCAGTTGCCTTAATGATAAAATCATTCACAGAAAGTTTGTAAGCTGGTTTTTTGTCTTTGCCTGCCACCGCTTCCGCATCAAAATTAATTTCCTTGCGAACTTCCAGAAGCCTGTCCAATTCACAATCAATGGTGAGATAGAAATGCGGCACAGTCTGCTTAGATTCCGTCAGACGGCGGGCAATTACTTTACGCATATTGTTATTAGGGATTTTGGTGAATTCAGTTGGGTTACGCAGCACCCTGCCCTTGCCACCAGTTCCGCCAGAAGCGACGGCTTTCAGCACATCATCTTTTACAATGCGGCCATGCGGCCCTGTGCCAGCCACCATCCGCAAATCAATTGATTCGTTAGAGGCGACGCGCTTGGCAAGCGGGCTTGCCTTCAGGCGATCCCCTGATGAGAGAGCAGGATTCTGGATTCTGGATTCAGAGGTAGAAACAGAAACAGTTTCAGGTTTTTTTTCTTCTTTCTTCCCTGAATCCTGACTTCCGACACTTGAACCCTTAGCTTTATAGCCATCCAAGACTTTCTTATCTTCACCATCTTCAAGCAGCAGGGCGATAAGCTCATTTACTTTCACGCCCTCCGTGCCAGAAGCAACCATGATTTTTCCAACGATACCCTCGTCAACCGCCTCGACTTCCATAGTCGCCTTATCGGTTTCAATCTCAGCAATAACCTGACCTGACTTTATCTTATCACCTTCTTTTACTGTCCATTTGGCAAGGTTACCCTCAGTCATGGTTGGCGAAAGCGCAGGCATTAAAATTTCAATTGGCATCTTTCAGTTCTTCCTTAATTTTAATTATTTGTTCTTTTAGCAAAGGTATATCTTTTTCGCAAGCACTCCAAACTTCTTTCATATCCACTTCAAAATACCCGTGAATTAGCATGTTTCTCATATCAACAATTTGCCGCCATGGCACATCACTATGTCGTATTTTCAGTTCTTTAGAAACATTATTAGCCGCTTCTCCGATAACTTCCATTGCCCTTACTATTGCAAGTTCAGTTATAAAATCCCTATTACCACAAAGCAAAATTTTTTCTACAATTACAATATAATCGAGTACATGATCTATATATACGATATCATATAATTCACTTTTTTTCATAAAGGCACTAAATCGCGGAAAATAGATTCACGAACCAGAGGATGCCTTATGTTATTTGGCTTGAATAAATCAATTTTTTTCCCTATAGCATCTTCCAATTCCGCTTTTAAAGATGCGAAACCAAAAAATGTCCCATTAAAGTTATCTATTAGCAAGTCAATATCAGAATTTTCATTTTCATCGCCGCGTGCAATTGAGCCAAACACCTTTATCTCGCGCACACCATACTGGGAAGCTATTTTTATAATTTCAGGTTTTTTGGCACGGAGTTCAGAGAGATTCATAATTCAATCTTGACCACCCATAGCATTTAAACAATTACCATTTTTATAGCTGCTACCATTTACCGATACGTTAAATTTTTGCTGGGTCAGGAATTCGGCAAATTTTATTGCCTCATCAGAATTTCCAACTTGATAATTAACACCTCCGTTCATTTGATAATTCTGGACGTTATTATTGTAATTATTGTTAATATTATAACTCATCGACTGCAATTCAAATTTCTTCATCTCCTGTTTTTTAGCATAATCATAAATAGATTGCATTTTTTCATCATATTTAGTTTTCGCCTGCACAAAATTTTCTGCGGCTAAGTTAAAGCTTATAGAAACACTAACCTGTTCCTGCAAACCACACTTTGACGGAACGATACTAGATATCACTTTGTCAGCCAAAACAGGTGTTGAAAAAAATATGCCAATAATAAATGCTAAAATATATTTAAGCTTCATAATAATCATCTCCTGTAAGTGTTTTATAAAGAAGTAATAACTCAATTTTTAATGTTGGCAAATCATCAGTTATTATTTTTCCAATTCTCTGCAAATTTATTTCTTCATACTCATGGCTTAATATATTCCGAATTCCAATGATTTTTTGCCATGGTATATGCTGGTTTTTTTGTTTCACATCATCGCCTATTCGTTTACAGGCTTCCCCAAGTACCGTAAAAGCACGAAGCACGGCATGTCCCACCATTTCATCATGCAAATCACCACGTTGCATAAACTTCTCAATATGCCCAATTTCAAAAAGCATATCCCAAATATATACATCTGGATTTTTAATATTATTTTTACTCATAATGGAACAGCACCATCAAGCATGTAACGCTTACGAAGCGGGTTTCTAACAATGTCTATTTCCACCATATCAACCTTAGTATGAAGCAAATTCTCAACCTTATTTTTAAACTCTAAAAATTCAAAAATAGAGCCATCTTTCATTTTTATCATAAGATCAATATCAGAATTATCGCCCTCATCACCACGTGCAACTGAGCCAAAAACACGAATATCACTCACACCGTATTCATCAGCAATTTTTATAATTTCAGGTTTTTTAGTACGAAGCTCAGCCAGATTCATAATCAAACCTCCAAAATTTTAAATTTCACGCGCGCAAACTTCTTTTACCGCCTCAATGATGTGGCTGGCTTGCGGCAGTGCAAGTTTTTCAAGATTTGCCGCATAAGGAAGCGGGACATCAACACCCGCCACACGTTTTACTGGCGCATCAAGATAATCAAAAGCATGCTCCATAATCACCGCTGCTATTTCCGAGCCAATGCCTGCTGCCGGCCATCCCTCTTCCACACTTACACAACGGCTGGTTTTCTTAACCGATTCGATTATGGTTTCAGTGTCCAGCGGGCGGATGGTTCGCAGGTCAATAACCTCTGCCGATATACCTTCCTGTGCCAACGCCTCCGCAGCTTCCAAAGCTTTTCCCACCATAATGGAAAATGCAACAATGGTAACATCCGTGCCTTCACGCACCACGGCGGCTTTACCAATTTCCAGCGTAATATCGTCACCTTCAGGAACATCAAAATTCTGCCCATAGAGCATTTCATTTTCTAGGAATATAACAGGATTTGGATCGCGGATTGCCGCTTTGAGCAAAGCTTTTGCCGATGCTGCGTCCCACGGTGCAACTACTTTAAGACCCGGAATATGTGCGTACCAACTAGCGTAGCACTGTGAATGTTGCGCGCCTACCCGTGATGCTGCGCCGTTTGGCCCACGAAACACAATCGGACAACGAATCTGCCCACCCGACATATAGTTGGTTTTTGCCGCCGAATTAATTATATGATCCATCGCCTGCATGGCAAAATTGAAAGTCATGAATTCAACAACCGGTTTCAACCCCATCATGGCAGCACCAACACCAAGACCAGCGAATCCATGCTCGGTTATCGGCGTGTCAACCACCCGCCGCGCTCCAAACTCCGCAAGCAAGCCCTCAGTTACTTTATACGCCCCCTGATACTCGGCAACTTCCTCGCCCATCACGAAAACTTCTTTATCACGGCGCATTTCTTCCGCCATCGCATCACGAAGCGCTACTCTTACTGTCTGCTGTCCCATATATTTTTCCTCTCGTATTTTACCATACCGCACGTTTGTAATGTTTCAAAATTTTTTCATCGCCAGTTACCAATTTTCCTTTGCGCAGTGTAGCTTCTGCAACTATCAGGCGATCAAAAGTGTCTCTTGTCCAACCTATTTTAATAGCCTCTCTGCAAACATCCGCAAAATTACTTCGCGATTCTGCTATCTCTATTTTTCCTCGCAAAACATCCAGAAAATGCTCCGCATCATAACGGGTTTTGCCTATCTCATAAAGATAACCCAACTCCAAACAGACCATTGGAGAATACAAAACTTCGTTTTCAAGAATAGTTTTTTTAGCTACGGAACTAAGTTTTTTAAAATTTCCCTTAACCAACCACAATATAATATTGGTATCAATGAAAATAGCATCATTCATATTTGCCATCACGATTCCATGGTCCAATCAAGCTCTCCCAATCGATTGAACGGTAAAACTCAGAATCCTCCACCAAGCAATCTTTTAATGGCACTATTTTTGAAAAATCATTGATGATTTTTTTCTTCTTTTTTGCAGATTTTTTAGGTGGAGTAATAGTGATAAGCTGTTTATTTCTACGCACTGAAACAGGCTCACCAGTGCGGATTACTTCATCAATAATCGCATAGATATTGCTGCGTAGCTCAGTAACTGTAATCTCATTTTTCATATAACTACCATATCACGTACGTACGTACCTGTCAATTGTCAGAGCTACGATTAGAATCTTGCGTTTTTTCATTTTTTAATTTACTCCAGCAACCGGAAAAATAATCAGAAACATTAGAGGTGTCTTTCTCCTCAATACCGCACCAGCAGCCGCTGAGAAATACCAAGACAACAAGGGGAAAGGTTATTTTCATAACTAAACCAAAACATCCGTCCATAATTCCGATTCAGGAGGCACTGGGGATTTCTGGGCAAAATCGGCGGCTTCTGCTACAATTGCTTTTATTTCCTTATCGATTTCTTTCAGAGAATCTTCACTGGCATATTTGTCTTTAATCAGGCGCGTTTTCAAACCTTCAATCGGGTCGTGGTGCTCCTTGTAATCTTCGACTTCTTCTTTGCTGCGATATTTTGCCGGATCAGACATTGAATGACCACGATAGCGGTAGGTTTTCATTTCAAGCAGGAATGGACCTTTGCCGGCGCGAACATGTGCAACTGCTTCCTGACCAGCTTCACGCACTGCTACCACATCCATACCATTAACCTGCCTGCCAATAATACCAAAACCTTCGCCACGTTTATAAAGCTCAGTAGTGGCGTGGCTGCGTTTGGTGGAAGTACCCATCGCATATTCGTTATTCTCAATAATGTAAATTACTGGCAGTTTCCACAGGCTTGCCATGTTGAACGCTTCATAAACCTGCCCTTGATTGACCGAACCATCACCAAAATATACGAGGCTCAAATTTCCATTCTCGCGGTATTTATGAGCGAAAGCTATGCCCGTTCCCAGCGGCACTTGCGCGCCAACGATTCCATGCCCGCCATAAAAATGCTTCTCGGTGGAGAACATGTGCATCGAGCCACCCTTGCCTTTGGAAAAACCATCAATGCGGCCAGTAAGCTCCGCCATAATTCCTTTCGGATCCATACCGCAAGCGAGCATATGACCATGATCGCGGTAGCTGGTTATCACCGCATCATTTGGGGTGATGCAGCTTTGCATGCCAACCACCACTGCTTCCTGCCCGATATATAAATGGCAGAAACCGCCGATAAGCCCCATACCATAAAGCTGACCAGCTTTTTCTTCAAAGCGGCGAATCATCAACATTTCACGATATAAGGAAAGCAGGAGTTCTTTAGATACTGGTTTGTTCACGCTGCTTATTTCACTCACCACTGTTTTTGCCGCTTTAGACATGAAAACTCCAAAAAATATAATATGAATTATATATGATAATAAACCGGTATAAAGCAGAAAAACAACCTGTTTTGCAAGAGTTTAATCAAGATTTTTGTGCTGCACTGCAATATGGATGAGGGGTAATTGGATGATTAGATAACTGAAGAAAAGAGTTTACTTAACTGCCAAATCCTTTAGTAATCTAGTCATCTTAATATATAAATTATTTCAGTTTATGTCCTAAATACTTATGCCAAAAAATCTACTGAATAACTTAGGCAAAGAGAGAGAGAGAGAGAGAGAGAGAGAGACCAATTCCGAATTTTCCATGCCTAATATTAGGGGGTTTACTCTAATTGAACTGTCCATAACCTTAGTTATCATAGGGCTAATTATCGGTGCCATTCTAGTCGGACAGAATATGATTAATAGTGCCAGACTACGCTCAGTAGCGTCAGAACTGGTAAATTTTGAAACTGCAACAAACACTTTTATGTTAAAATATAATTGCTTGTCTGGCGATTGCTCCAACGCCACCCAATTCTTTGGAGTTAATAGCAATGGTTGCCCTGATGGCAATAGCTACACAGGCACATGCGATGGTGACGGCGATGGCTTCATAGGTACTGGTGATGGATGGAATGACTTTGAAGGCAATGAATGGTATCGTTATTGGCAACAACTAGCACAAGCAGGATTAATTTCCGGAATATTTACCGGCATGTCTGAAGCTGGGTCTTGTGGTGGTAAATGCGTAAGCACCCTTAATGCAAATGTTCCAACATCAAAAGCCTTTGTTAGTGGCGGATATTCTGGATGGATTGAAGATCCCGCAGGGGCAGTTGATTATTTTAACACTACGCATAAAAAAGATATTTATATCTTTGGCGCAGCAACTTCTAATTATATATCAAACACCCCTATAATATCACCAGCTGATGTTTACTACATTGATGCTAAAATTGATGATGGACTGGTTATATCAGGTAAAGTTACGACTGATAGATCATCTTCCTGCCCGACGAGCAATGATAATGTTACAGCAAAATATGATCTAGCAAGCAGCAGCCTGTCTTGTATCTTGATATACCGCCCTGATCTTCAGTAAATAATCCATAAGGTTGTGCTATAATGATTGTTTCCTATGCCGCAATATGGATAGTTATACGGCAAGCCGGCTATAAAGAAAAAAGTTTACTTAACCGCCAAATCCTTTAGTAATCTGGTCATCTTATAATATATTCATCCAGTCATCTCACATATGTCCGATCTATTTACATCCAAAAACAATAACATAAATTCTTCCTATACCGCCGAAGATATCGAGGTATTGGAAGGGCTTGAGCCGGTGCGCCGTCGCCCGGGGATGTATATAGGCGGAACCGATGAAACCGCCATGCACCATCTCGTCAATGAGATTTTTGATAATGCTATGGACGAAGCAGTGGCAGGGTTTGCCGATTCCATAGAGTTTGAGGTTAAGCCGGATAATATAATAATAGTGCGCGATAATGGGCGCGGGATTCCAATTGACCCGCATCCTAAATTCCCGAAAAAATCGGCGATGGAAGTTATTATGACCATGCTCCATTCCGGCGGGAAGTTCGGTGGCAAGGTGTATGATACATCAGGCGGGCTGCATGGTGTTGGTATTTCGGTGGTGAATGCCCTTTCCGACTATATGGAAGTGGAGGTGGTGCGGAGTAAAACCGTCTATCGCCAGTCATATTCGCGTGGGGAACCGACCAGCAAGCTCATGAAAATTGGTGATGATCCGAAAGGACGGGGAACAACGGTTGCCTTTCGTCCTGACACCCAGATTTTTGGCAAGGCTAAATTCCGCCCGGAAAAACTATATAAACTGGCACGCTCCAAAGCCTATCTGTTCCGTGGGGTTAAGATACGCTGGAAATGTGATAAGTCCCTGCTGCCTGAAGGCAGCGAAATACCAACGGAAGATACTATCCATTTCCCGAATGGTCTGCGTGATTTTCTCAGTCAACAATTGGAAGGCCGCGCAACCGTAACCTCGCAACCATTTTTCGGAGAAGCAGAACTTGCCGGAAAAATGGGACGCATCGAATGGGCGGTTGATTGGCCGGCGGATGAAGAATCATATATAAGCACTTATTGTAATACAATTCCAACACCTGATGGCGGAACCCACGAAACGGGACTGCGCTCTGCTATCAATAAAGGTATCCGCGCTTATGGCGAGCTTACCAATAATAAAAAAATTACACAGGCACAGGGTGAAGATATTTTAGGTGGGGCGGTGATTGTGCTGTCGCTATTCATCCGTGACCCACAGTTCCAGGGGCAAACCAAAAACCGCCTGGTGAGCGCGGAAGCAGCGCGGCTGGTGGAAAACGCCATGCGTGACCATTTTGATCATTACCTAAGTGGTGACACGGAAAATAGTACCAAATTAATGAATGTAATCATCCAACGTTTGGAAGAACGCCTGCGCCGTAAATCGGAAAAAGAAGTCAGCCGCAAAGCTGTGACCACCCGCCTGCGCCTTCCGGGAAAACTAGCTGACTGCTCGCGCTCCACCAATAAAGGCACCGAGATTTTCATTGTGGAAGGTGACTCAGCAGGTGGCAGCGCGAAACAAGCAAGAAACCGTGAAACTCAGGCGATTTTACCGCTACGCGGAAAAATCCTGAATGTCGCCAGCGCATCACTTGATAAAATCAAGGCCAATCAGGAACTTTCTGATCTCGTTCTAGCTCTTGGTTGTGGCAGTGGTTCGCATTACACGCCCGACGCGCTGCGCTATGAAAAAGTAATTATCATGACCGATGCTGACGTGGACGGCGCGCATATAGCTTCGCTGCTCATGACCTTTTTCTATCAGGAAATGCCGAGCCTGATTTCTGGTGGACATTTATTCCTTGCCCGCCCTCCTCTGTTCCGCATCACCATCAGTAACCAGACTTACTACGCGCAGGATGAAAAAGAGAAAACCCAGATAATCGCCAAACACGCCAAAGGTAATGCCAAAGTCGAGGTTGGTCGTTTTAAAGGTCTAGGAGAAATGACTCCGCCGCAGCTTAAAGAAACCACCATGAATCCGGAAAACCGGATATTGTTGAAAGTCCTGATTGATAGTGATGATAGCGAACGCACTTCCGAGCGCGTTGAACAGCTGATGGGACGCAAACCCGAACACCGCTTTACCTTCATTCAGGAACAAACCCGCGACCGGGTGGTGATTGATGAGCTGGATGTTTAAGGAGAAAATATGTCAGACAATATTAAAAATCGTGATGGAAATCTGGTAACAGTTGATTTCACCCAAAAATCCGCACCTCAAATAAATTTGCGAGGAAAAGAAACAAACCCATTATCTGCAGTAGCGGTTGCCACTGCACTTACGCCAGTGCTTATCGCCGGTGCTGCCGTTCCTTTCCTTGCAGGTGACAAAAAAGATAATGGCACTTCCGATAAAAGCCCCACTCCTCACGAACAGAAATTAGATGAACTACCAGAGCATATGAGATTACCGACGAGTGAGATAATAAAGAAATTTAGCGAAAAGCAAGGCGGTGGTCATGTCAGCAGAATTGAGAAAGAAGAAGATAGTGGCAAACAAAGATAGCTTAATCTTATGTGCAGCATTCCAATAAACTCATTGAAATATCAACATTCTTTTGCTAGTCTAAAAGTATAAATGGAGGGCAATATGAACATATCGATTTCACCGGAATTTGAACAATTTGTAAATTCCAAGATTGAAGCTGGGGAATATTGCTCGGCTGGCGAAATGGTTAATGATGCCCTGCGCCTGCTTGCAGAGCGTGACGAACTTCGCCAAATCCGAATCCGCAAACTAAACCAGGAAATACAGCTTGGGTTGGATCAGGTTGAGCGTGGAGATGTGGTTTCGGCAGAGGAATCAAAGGCGCGTATAGATAAGCTATTTAAATCTATTGAAAGTCATCATGACTGAAATTTTTAAACTTTCTGACTTAGCTCAGGATGATTATGAAGATATTTTGAGTTATATAGCTGAAGGTAATTTATCCGCAGCAAAGCAGGTACGAATTGAGTTTAGCAAAACATTTGCACTGCTCGCCAAAAATCCCAATATCGGGCATAAGCGCAGCGATATAACCAACAAACCTGTTCGTTTCTGGAACTTATATAGTTACCAGATTATTTATGCCGAAAATACTAGCCCACTACAAATTTTGCGGATATTAAGTGGCTATCGTGACCTTGCCAATATTCTTGAGGATTAAATAACATGACCCACATATTCCCCATTATAGCCAAGTCCAAAGTCGCCAGCACGCCAATTTATTGGTTCACCAAAGAAAATTTTCCGGCGTGGAAAAGAAAGCAACCTAAGATATTGCAAAAATGGATAACTGATAATGGCTTTAATGCCAAACCAGAGAGCTACATGCTAGTTCCCAACAAAGATGGTTCACTGTGCAGCATCATTGCTGGTGTGGAAACTCCACTGAATATCTGGAGCATTGCCTTTTTACCAACCAAAATTCCCGCTGGTATTTATCATCTGGAAAGTTCTTTTGATAAAGAAGAAGCAACTAATCTAGCACTGGGCTGGTCGCTCGCCACTTATGAATTCACTCGCTATAAAAACAGTGACAAAAAATTTCCGGAGCTTGTTGCACCAAAAAATTGTGACGTTCCGCTTACAAAATCATTCTTTGAAGCAATCTGCTGGGCGCGAGATTTAATAAACACTCCCGCCAATGATATGAATCCGGCAGCACTTGCCAACGAAGCTGTAAACTGGGCGAAATCGGCGCAAGCAAAGGCGGGCGTGATAAGGGGTGAAGAATTGCTCAAAGCTAATTACCCGATGATTTACGCTGTAGGCAAAGCAGCAAATGTTTCTCCACGTCTTGTTGATATTCGCTTTCCCCTGAAGAACGCACCAAAAATTACATTGGTCGGCAAAGGTGTAACTTTTGATTCTGGTGGTCTTGATATTAAATCCGCAGGCGGAATGAAAATAATGAAAAAAGATATGGGCGGAGCAGCTAACGTCCTCGCACTTGCCAAAGTTATACTTGATACAAAACTACCCGTGCAACTGCGCATTCTGCTGCCGATTGTGGAAAATGCGGTATCAGGCAACGCTATGCGCCCGCTGGATATTGTGCCAACACGCAAGGGCATAAATGTTGAGATTGGTAATACTGATGCGGAAGGTCGGCTGATACTTTGCGACGCGCTGTTTGAAGCTGATAGCGAAACACCTGACCTTATAATTGATTGCGCGACACTTACGGGAGCTGCACGCGTGGCACTCGGAACAGAAATTCCAGCATTTTTTACTGCCGATAATAAACTCGCAAATAAACTCTCTGAAATAAGCGAAAATGAACACGACCCTCTCTGGCGTTTACCACTATGGAAAGCCTATCGCAGCCAACTTGATACGCCAAACGCTGACCTAAGCAATGATCCGGATAGCAGTTTCGCAGGTGCAATAACTGCAGCTTTATTCCTCCAGGAATTTGTAAGTAAAACAAAATCATGGATTCATGTTGACATGATGGCATGGAATCTGCAAAACAAAGCAGGTCGTCCGCAAGGTGGCGAAGCGATGGCAATTCGTGCATTATATAAACTGATAAAGGAAAATTATGTCGGTACGCGCTAAGGAAGAAAAAATCGGCTCATCAAAAACAATCCGCGCATTATCATTCTGGCATGGCGTGACTTCAACCGCACTTAAAACAATGCCTGTTGATTTATCGGCTCGCCAGACTGCCGTGTTGCTGAACATATATTTGATGCCACCGCCACATAGCATTAAATCACTGGCGGAAGAGCTGATGATTTCCAAGCCCGCCATTTGCCGCGCGGTGGATGCTCTGGAAAATGCGAAATTGATAAAGCGTATCCGCGATAAGCAGGATAAGCGCAACGTAATAATCCAGAGGACTGTGAAAGGTTCGGTTTATCTCAGCGAATTTGCTGATATTATCCTTACCGCTTCTAAAGAAGGCAGCTAAACTATTTCTTAAGTATTCAAGACTTATAATAACGTCCATATGCAATATTATTATATAAACAAAAACGATCAGAAAGATGGGCCACACGATCTGGTAACGATGATGCGACGCATACGTTCTGGAGTAATAGTTCCAGACACTATGATATATCAGGAAGCTGGGATGGAAGCCGTCCCCGCTTTTAGTATCAGCGAGTTATCGCCGTTTTTTAATAATCCTGTTGAAGATGTCCGCAATGAGCTGGAAGCATCTGCTAATATATCACTTCTCAAAACTTTTAAAAAAGGCTGGCGTTTTACTTTGGAGCATCAGGGAATGTCGGTTTTTGCCGGTGCGATACTGCTTGCATCATGGATGTTCGGCAAGCTGGCAGATGGCATATTGCATAATACGGCTTCAAGCATTATGGCAAGCTGGATTATGTTCATTTTTTTACAGAGTTGTTTTTTTGCCGTTGCCATCCGCCTTTATCGCGGCCAGAAAACTGATTTAGGTTTTCTTGAACACACACTTGCGCCGGTGATTGGAAAAATATCTTTTGCCGCTGTTCTCTTTTCCTTCGCAATAATAGGTGCGCTGCCAGTTTTTATATTTCCCGGTGTTATCGCCATGCTTACCATAGTTTATATTCCGATGTTCATATTGGATTATAACTACAGCGTAAAACATACTATCACTTCCATATATACTTTACTCGGAAGGATGAAAAAAACATCTTTTATGAATTTATGCCTCATCACTTTATTCTATATGATAGCTATCGCATTTATAATTCCGATACCGATTGCCATGCCAATTATGGCTGGTTGCCTTTGCTCCATCTATGAAGAACTATCAACCGCATAAATATGCTGCAAAGCAGCACTCACCCTTGATTACAGCGTATATTTAACTAATTCAAACGCATAAACAGCTTCTTTGCGTATTTTTTGCTAATTTTTATTGTGCATCGCAGCAAAAATATCTTTGAAAAACAATAGATTATCCTTTTAATCCACAGAGATTTGTGTTAATATAAATTTAGGGTTAGAAGAGATTTTAATCCAGCAACACATGGGAGGAGGTTAAATAAGCATATGTTCAACAAGATCACTTTGTTGCTCGTCATATTCGGTGCCATTAACATTGGGCTGGTGACGGTGCTACATGTTGACCTGATCGGCGTATTGTTTGGCACTTTCAGCCACATCATTAGCGTACTGGTCGGCTTATCTGGTCTGTATATGTTACTTACTACATATACGACACTGTTGAAAAAGCCAGTTCACTAAATTCATAGTGAATTATAATTTTTAACTAACTCCCCGCTTTGGAAACAAGGCGGGGTTTTGTTATGCAAAACAACCTAAACCATATTTTGCTTCAAACTCATCAAAATCCGGAGAGCTATTATTTCCTGCAAGATGGCAGGCATCCTCACATTGCTGAGCTATCAAACGATCACGCGCTACGAATTCAACGATGTTTTCAATGCTATCGCTATTTTCGGCATTTGCAGAAGCTGCAATCACAGGAATATTTACAGCCAGCGGCTGTTCTTGTTTTTTCCGGACAGAATTACGCATAACACCTCCTACATGTCTGGTTGGTTATTACCGAGCGCAGTATAGCACCAAGATTGTAAAAAATCTATAAAGAATAATGTGCGAATTCGGGAATTATATATTGCAGTGCAATACTATAACTATAGTAATTCTAAATAAGAACTGTACAGTTCTTATTTGAAGATACGCTGCCTGCGGCGCGGAAAATCGGACTTTCGGTCTCGATTTTCATAATTATTATGTATACATAATAACTATACTCAAAGCAGTTCAAGAATTGGCTAGACAACCGAGACGAAGTGTAGAAAAACTACACGAGTCGAAGGTTAACAACGCCAATTCTTGAAATGAGAAGAGTATATTACAATCCAAGCTGTATATTTATAGCAAGCTCTACTGCTTCCATATCCGATTCATTCAACTGACCAATTTTTTCTTTAAGACGCTGCTTGCTTACTGTCGCAATCTGGTCAGCACAAGCTTTGCTGGATTTACCTTTTACAGTAACTAATGCCTCACATGGATAAATTTTGCTGATATTACTGGTAAATGGGATAACCTGAATTCGGTTGAGAGCATTATTGGAAGCATTATTACTTACTATAACTGCGGGACGGGTTTTACCTATTTCTCCGCCGAGTGATGGATCAAACGAAACCCACCAGACTTCACCGCGTTTCATCAATATCCTGCGTCAGGTTTTCCACCCACTCGCTAGCTTCAGCTTCGCGCGCTGAATCATTCGCCATATCACGATAGCTGGCAGCAAGTTCTTTGTTCAGTACATAAGGACGCGCTAAACGCTCCAGGAACTGGCTTATATTCCCCCGCCCTATGACAGCATGTAAGCCCTCATAAACTTTAGAATCCACGGTTATTGTTAGTTTTTTCTGCATATACGTATATTATACGTATTAAATACGTATGTCAAGCATAAGGTTGCATTTCCGTATTAATTGTATTACAATGTACTAAATGTAACACATAAGGAATTTATATATGACATCGGTGCGCCTGCCGGAAAATATTGATATACAGCTCGAACATCTTTGCGCGCTTACCAAGCGCAGCAAAAGTTTTTATATTAAGGAAGCTCTCACCAACTATCTGGAAGATATTGCTGACCAGTATATTGCTATTGACCGCATCTCACGCCCTAAACGCAAATTGCTCACCACAAAAGAAGTGCTCAAAGAGCTTGAAAAGCGGAAATGATATACACGGTAAAATGGGATGAGGACGCACTTGAAGATTTATCTTCACTAGGAAAAACCGAAGCAATACGCATCGTTAAAAAAATTGAATCGCACCTAGTTAAAGATCCGCTAAATCTTGGCAAGCCGCTTACTGGCAACCTCTCTGGCTTATATCGCTACCGAATTGGTGATTACCGTATAATCTATCAAATTTTTAAAAATGAACTCATTGTTGTGGTGGTACGAGTTGGACATCGGAGGGATGTTTATGGTTGAATAAATAATCTTACTTGCCACTAATTCAAAAATATGCTACTAATAGTACTAGACTATACAGAAAGCCAATACTAATGGTGTTTTGGTTTTATAGACCGCGAATTTGTTGAGAGTAGCCTACGGTTTGAACGATACAGGGTAAGTAACCTAGTAATAGTATAATTTTTTGTCAGGGCATATCTCTATTAATTTTTTTATTATGGAGTATAACTATGTCTACGCTGACAGAAACTAAAACTATTATATGGACTGGTCAATCTGGTAAAGAATATCAATATTGGATTTACCCTATTAATACTTCTTTTAACGCAAAATCTGGTAATTACTGTTTTTCTAAAGAGACATCTTCTGGCTATTGGACTCCACTCTATTTTGGTGAGTCAGAAGATTTAAGCGGTCGCTTTGACAATCATCACAAGATAGATATGGCTATACGTCGGGGAGCTACACATATACATGCTCATGTTAATAATGGCAGTAAAATAGCTAGAATAAATGAAGAAACAGACCTGATAAGGAAATGGAATCCTCCATGTAATGGATAAGATAAAAAAAAGCCCCAGTATTTCTACTGGGGCTTTTTTTAGTAATGTGTGCAAATATTTTGCTATTATGTCGCTGCACGCAGTATAGGGTTTAACCCATCAACTATAAAATTGCTAAGATCGGATTGTTTGCTGGCATGCTGGATGTCAAGACCGACTAGCCTACCCTGTGAGTCAATATCGGCTACTATGTCATCGGTAACAATTACAGTATCCGAGCCAGGACCATCTATAAAGTCTATGTATAAAGAATCGGTTTCTTTATCGTAATTAAATTTCATTTTCAATGTTCCTTTGGCTTAAATCCACGATCAAAAAATATGTTATGCACAGTCTCGCCGTCCTCCAAAGTAATTACGCGAACGAACTTCCGTACTTCAGTTATGTATTTATAATAACGTATTCTGCCATCAGATTGAAGCATTTTATAATCTGGTGACAAAATAGCCTCTAAGCACCACTCACGCTTCATGTAAGGTCTTTTCTTAGCCATTACATCTTCTTCAAAATAACGAGTGGTTTTCATAAAAATCAAAATAACACAATATCTTGCCCTATCAATAACAAAAAAGGCTCTGGAAATAATCCAGAGCCTTTTTTCATAATTTGTGTGTTCCGCCTTCGTCCAGAGGACTACGGCGTGATTCGAGCATTTAGGCGCAGATGGCGAGGCATCATGTATAATGATTCGTTTAATCAGTCAGTCACCTGAATAATTCAGGGAAAGCCGAAATAAACAAAATCCTTAGAAAGGAGGTAATCCAGCCGCAGGTTCCCCTACGGCTACCTTGTTACGACTTCACCCCAGTCACTGACCCTACCGTGGTAGCCTGCTCCCTTGCGGTTAGCGCAGCTGCTTAAGGTAGAACCAACTCCCATGGTGTGACGGGCGGTGTGTACAAGACCCGGGAACGTATTCACCGCGGCATGCTGATCCGCGATTACTAGCGATTCCAATTTCATGTACTCGAGTTGCAGAGTACAATCCAAACTGAGGCGGCTTTTTGAGATTCGCTCCCCCTTGCGGGTTCGCTGCCCATTGTCACCGCCATTGTAACACGTGTGTAGCCCAGGCCGTAAGGGCCATGAGGACTTGACGTCATCCCCACCTTCCTCCGGCTTATCACCGGCAGTTTCCTCAGAGTTCTCAGCATTACCTGTTAGCAACAGAGGATGAGGGTTGCGCTCGTTGCGGGACTTAACCCAACATCTCACGACACGAGCTGACGACAGCCATGCAGCACCTGTGCTCCTCCCACCCGAAGTGAAGGATATCATTTCTGTTATCCATAGAGGGCATGTCAAGACCTGGTAAGGTTCTTCGCGTTGCCTCGAATTAAACCACATGTTCCACCGCTTGTGCGGGTCCCCGTCAATTTCTTTGAGTTTTAATCTTGCGACCGTACTCCCCAGGCGGGGTGCTTAACGCGTTAGCTGCGCCACTGAGAGGAATCCTCCCAACGGCTAGCACCCATCGTTTACAGCGTGGACTACCAGGGTATCTAATCCTGTTTGATCCCCACGCTTTCGCGCCTCAGCGTCAGTTGTCGTCCAGATAGCCGCCTTCGCCACCGGTGTTCCTGCTAATATCTACGAATTTCACCTCTACATTAGCAATTCCGCTATCCCCTCCGACACTCTAGCAATATAGTTTCAAAGGCAGTTCTGGAGTTGAGCTCCAGGCTTTCACCTCTGACTTATATCGCCGCCTACGCGCGCTTTACGCCCAGTGATTCCGAACAACGCTAGCACCCTTCGTATTACCGCGGCTGCTGGCACGAAGTTAGCCGGTGCTTATTCTTCAGGTACCGTCATTATCTTCCCTGACAAAAGAACTTTACAACCCTAAGGCCTTCATCGTTCACGCGGCATGGCTGGATCAGGCTTGCGCCCATTGTCCAATATTCCCCACTGCTGCCTCCCGTAGGAGTCTGGACCGTGTCTCAGTTCCAGTGTGGCTGATCATCCTCTCAGACCAGCTAGAGATCGTAGGCTTGGTAGGCCATTACCCCACCAACTACCTAATCTCACGCGGGCTAATCCTTTAGCGATAAATCTTTCCCCCGAAGGGCGTATACGGTATTAGCAGTCGTTTCCAACTGTTATTCCGTACTAAAGGGCATATTCCCACGCGTTACTCACCCGTGCGCCACTATGTATTGCTACATCGTTCGACTTGCATGTGTTAAGCCTGCCGCCAGCGTTCGTTCTGAGCCAGAATCAAACTCTCAAGTTTTGATTTCTGGCAATCGTTCACATGAATTTTATGAACGCTTGCGCAATTTGCCTATATTTCTATAGGACTTTATTTTCGGAAACACGCACAATATCATCTAATTTGCTACGCCTTGGATTTACGCAAACTAGTTTATTGTGCCCACTAACCACCGAAGTGATTAGTGATAGTACGCATATGACATTGTGCTGTTAATTTCAACAACAAACATTCAATAAAGAAGCCGACCTATGGTCGGACACCTCCGAAAAGATGCTTTGCTGTGACACAACGCCACCTGCGCTTAAATGCTCTTCACACTATCAAACTACAGATTAGAAGCCTTGTTTGAGGCACTAATCAAGCAACCTCCGAATCGAAGCCACTCAAGAAAGGATGGTCTTTATGACGAATCATAATGGAAGAGTCAAGCATGAAAATCATTTTTTTTGCAATTTTTTTATATTAGTTGTTTTTTCTAGGATTTACGCCTATCTTGAGAGGTAGGATCTAGGGAGTTGGGACTAGATTTAAGAGTAAGAGCATAGAAAGTTTTTGACATGCTTCCCATATTTTTATACTAGCCCCTATAGCCTAGCATCAAGAACCCGATATAATTGAAAATGCACAAATGAAACTAGATTTTATAAAAATGAACGGTTCTGGCAACGATTTTATCATTTTTGATGCCAGAAAACAGGATATAAGCCTGTCTGGAGAGCAAATCCGGCAGATCTCAGCGCGTAACAACTCAGCAACCAAAGGCTGCGACCAGCTCCTTATATTGCGCAAGTCTGATATAGCTAATGTTTTTATGCAGATTTACAACGCCGATGGCAGCGAGGTTGATGCCTGTGGCAATGCCACGCGCTGTGTCGTGGATATTCTGTATAAAGAATCGGGAAAGCTGCCCGTAGTTATTAAGACCAATACGGCGATTTTGCTGGGGGTAAAACAGCAGGATGATTATATTCTGGTGGATATGGGTGTACCAAAATTCCGCTGGGGGGATATACCACTTGCAATGCCGATAAGGGAAGCAATACCTAAAATTGAAGAATTAAGCGGTTTAAAAAACCCAACCTTTGTGAGCATGGGCAATCCACATATTGTGTATTTTACAGATGAGATACCAAGTGATGCCATAGTCACGGAAATTGGTTCGCGCATTGAAAATTTTGCAGAAGTCTTTCCAAAGAGGATAAATGTCAGCTTTGCAAAAAACACTCCGGAGATTATAGAAGCAAAAATCTGGGAGCGCGGAGCAGGACTCACCAAAGCCTGTGGCACGGGAGCATGCGCTATTTTAGCAGCAGCATATAAGCAATTTGAAAGAACTGAAGCTCAGGTGAAATTCATGAATTCAGGTGAGGCTGTTCATGTAAAACTGGAAAACAAACATATATTTCTGGGCGGTCGCATAGAAACAGAGCTTACTGGTATAGTGGAGATATGAGTAATCTAGCGTCCGTCATCCCCGTCTTGCGCGGGGATCTAGAGCAACAAACTCAAGTATCGGAACTTGGCACTAGCCCCCCGCATGAAGCGGGGGTGGCAGAAGCTATAAAAATTATCAATTTCGGTTGCCGACTGAATATTTATGAGGGTGAGATAATCAAACAGAATGCCGCCGAAGCTGGGCTGGAAAATGCCATTATATTTAACAGTTGCGCGGTGACGGCGGAAGCTGAACGACAGGTTCGCCAATCTATCCGCAAGGCACGCAAGGAAAATCCTGAAGCAAAAATAATCGTGACTGGTTGTGGCGCGCAGATAAACCCGAAAGCATATGCCGACATGCCAGAAGTGGACAAAGTGATTGGCAATGAGGAGAAGCTGAAAAGCCAATCATATTCATTACTGACAACCGACAACTGGCAACTGACTACTGAAAAAATCCTCGTCAATGACATCATGTCGGTGAAGGAAACAGCGTCACATCTGGTGGCTTCATTCGATGGGAAAGCGCGGGCATTTGTGCAGGTGCAAAATGGTTGCGACCATCGCTGCACTTTCTGCATCATACCATTCGGGCGAGGCAATAGTCGCAGCGTGCCGATGGGCGAAATCGTAACGCAGGTGCAAGGTCTTGTGGAGACTGGTTATAATGAAGTGGTGCTGACTGGCGTTGACATAAGCGATTACGGCAAAGATTTGCCTAGTGCGCCAACGCTTGGCAATATGTGTCGCCGTTTGCTTAATCTTGTGCCGGACTTAAAACGTCTGCGTATTTCTTCAATTGATGCGGTGGAGGTGGATGATGATCTGCTGGATTTATTTGCGAATGAACCACGCCTGATGCCACATATCCATATCAGCTTGCAGGCGGGTGACGATATGGTTTTAAAACGCATGAAACGCAGGCATAACCGACAGGATATAGTTGATTTCTGTGCGAAGCTGCGCGAGCTTCGCCCCGATGTTGTTTTTGGTGCGGATATTATCGCAGGATTTCCCACTGAAACTGATGAAATGTTTGAAAACACCCTGAATCTGGTAAAAGAAACTGGGCTTATATATCTGCATGTCTTCCCCTACTCTGCCCGTGCTGGCACGCCCGCTGCCAAGATGCCGCAAGTAGTAAAAGCCATCCGCAAGGAACGGGCTGCAAGGCTGCGCGAAGCCGGAGAAGTAAACTTACAAAAATATCTTGAGTCGCAAATTGGCGTTACCACTGAAATTCTGGTAGAAAAAGGTAAAATAGGCAAAACTCCACACTTCGCACCGGTGGAATTGGATAGGGAATGTGAAGCGGGTAGTGTAATAAATTGTGTTATAACAGGAAGTTATACTTGTAAATTACATGCTAAAATTTTATAAAACTGCCTATTGCTCTGTAATGCCTAGTGTTATATAATGTCAATGAGAGGAATGAATTTTGAGGGTTTTTCAAACAAAATCGTTTGCTCGCTTTGCTATAAAATCAGGAATTGACGACCACGCTTTGTGCAAAGCAGTAATGAATGCAGAAAACGGCTTGATTGATGCGGATTTAGGCGGAGGAGTAATAAAGCAACGTGTTGCAAGAAAAGGTGAAGGGAAATCCGGTGGTTTTCGTACCATCATTTTATTCAAAATAAAAGACAAGGCGTTCTTCGTTTATGGTTTTGCTAAAAATGAGAAATCCAATATAGAAAATAATGACCTGTTAGATTTCAGAAGGCTCGCAGCAGATATGCTAGGTTATGCTGAATTAGAGATAGCCAAAGCTGTAAAAAACAAGTTACTAATTGAGGTAGAATATGAAAACAAAACAATATCGCAATAAAATCGCAGCCACTATCCATGAAACGGCAGAAGGGCTATATGCGTCTGGTTTGATGGACAAAAAAACAATGCAAGAATTTGATGGAAGCTGCCTAACACCAACTAAAAATCTTACCGCAGAAGAAATACGCAACATAAGGGAAAAAGAAAATGTCAGCCAGAGCGTGTTTGCCAACTATCTGAATGTTACAAAGGGACTTGTTAGCCAATGGGAACGAGGAGAAAAACATCCCTCTGGAACTTCTCTAAAACTGTTGTCTTTGGTTGCAAAAAAAGGGCTTGATGCTATTGCATAAAATATGTCTTTCCTATCCAAACTAAAATCAGGTTTATCCAAAACCTCTGGCAAACTTTCCAGTGGTATTGTTGGTATTTTTACCAAGCGCAAGCTGGATAATGACTCGCTGGAAGAGCTGGAAGAGTTGCTAATAGAGGCGGATTTAGGCGCGCCACTGGCACATGAATTAACAACAGAATTCGCCAAGCAGCGTTTTGATAAAAACATTGAAGCTGGTGAAGTGCGCGAATTTCTAGCTGGTAAAATAGCTGATATATTGAAGCCCTACTCCATCCCACTGACCACTGACCACCGACCACTGACCACTATCATCATGGTGGGAGTAAATGGCAACGGCAAAACCACAACTATCGGCAAACTCGCCAGTAAGTTTAAGAACGAAGGTAAAAAAGTGATGATCGCGGCGGCGGACACATTCCGCGCAGCAGCAGTTGAGCAGATGCAGGTCTGGGGTGAGCGTTCAAATATTCCAGTAGTCACCGGCGCGTTTCAAGCCGATCCAGCAAGCGTTGCTTTCCAAGCACTCGAAAGGGCAAGAGCGGAAAATGTTGACGTGCTATTTATCGACACAGCCGGACGTTTGCAGAATAAATCAAACCTCATGGCGGAATTGCAAAAAATTATAAAAGTGCTGAAAAAAATTGATGAATCCGCACCCCACCATGTCCTCCAAGTTCTGGATGCCACCACTGGGCAGAATGCGCTGTCACAGGTGAGCACTTTTAAAGAGATGGTAAATGTTACCGGGCTGATTATCACTAAGCTTGACGGCACTGCCAAAGGTGGGATCGTAGTCGCCCTCGCCCGCGAATCCAAACTTCCAATTCACGCAATCGGCATTGGTGAAGCGATTGATGATTTAGATGCTTTCAACCCAGAAGATTTTGCCAGAAATCTGGTGGATTTGTAGCTGTCATCCCGCACTTGATGCGGGATCTAGGGATAAAACCAATGACAGAATTGTTGCCATAGATCCCCGATTAAATCGGGGATGACAAGATTCCTTGGACAGGCTGGAGATAACACAAACAATTTATTACTTAATGTCAAGATAACCACTGCGAAACGGCGAACACGCCAGATAATGCAGGCGTTTGTTCTCGCGGCGGAAGCGGGCAATTCCTTCTAAAATAATGCCGCTGGTGAAAACTACTCCGCTAAGTAAAATCAACCCGACAACGGCAAAAGCTGTGGGCATACGCGGCACGGTGCTGGTTTCGATGAAAGTTTCGATTAGCGGTATGCCGAGAATTACCGCGAATAAAAGCATCACCACCGCAATCCACGTAAACATCCGGAAAGGACGGGTTTCACTGAATAACACAACCATGCGCCAGGCGATGCGGAAGCCATCGCGGAATGTTCGAAGTTTGCTCACCGAACCTTCCGGACGATCACCATAATGGAATGGAATTTCAACAAATGGCAAACGCAAATCTAGCGCATGTACGCTAAGCTCCATTTCAATTTCAAAACCACGACTTACAGCCGGAAAAGTTTTTACAAATCTTCTGTTAAAAACACGGTAGCCAGAAAAAACATCCTTCATCCCACGACGGAAAAGCACTTCGACCAGACGGTTGAACATGCGATTGCCGAAATTATGATAACGCCTTGTTTCATTTTCACCTTGGATACGTGCGCCAATAACCATATCCAGCCTCTGTTCCAGCAGTGCATTTATAAAACTATCTGCCGGCTCCGGCGGATGCGCGTTATCGCCATCAGCAAGGATATAAATATCGGCATCGATGTCAGCAAACATCTGGCGCACCACATTGCCCTTACCCTGCCTTGATTCACGGCGGACAATCGCCCCTGATTGAGCCGCTAAAGCAGCGGTATTATCGGTAGAATTATTGTCATAAACATAGATTCTGGCGGTAGGAAAGCGGACACGAAAAGAGGTCACCACTCCGGCAATAGTCATTTCCTCGTTATAGCAAGGAAGCAAGATGGCAATAGAAAGATTTTCCGGTATCACATTCTTCTCACAATTCAATTTCAGATTAGTAAAGTAATATAAACTTGCTAATAATTGGTTAATTCATTGAATTATATGAAATTAATTAGACATATCCGCAGGTTGGTTATTTCTATTGATTAACCTTATAGTAACTAATACAATATATACTATAGTATTATTATGAATGGTCGCAGGATGTTTTAGTGACCATGGCGAGTGTATGTCGCTAACGTCAGGAGGATGAAATGAATATAAGCTCATTATCAGGTTTGACTGGTCTTTCGCAACAGCAAAACCTTCAGAAATCCAGCTCTAAGCTTAGCGCGGTTATCGCTGCTCTTGCCAGTGGCAACAAGCTTACATCTGCCAGCACTGATATATCTTCGCTTTCAGTTGCCGGTCAATTACAGGCAGCAGTGAGCGGCCTTAAACAAGCATCAGGAAATCTGGCACAGGCGAGCAGTCTGGCACAAGTCGCAGATGGTGGTCTTTCACAAATAAATGAAATAGCGCAGCAGCTGCAGAATCTGGCGCAGCAGGCGCGTTCTCCAATTTTAAATGATGATAACCGTAGAGCTCTTGGTGAGCAATTTAAGCAACTAACGGCACAAATTGATAGTATCGCAGCGAACACCAGCTTTGGCGGAAAAAAACTTTTAAATGGCGATTTGAATGGTAATAGCGCGGTATCACTTGATAGCTTGCTTTCTTCCGAAGGCAGTGAATCAGGCAGCCTTTCCATAGAAAATTTTTCCAGTGCCAGCCTGTTTGGTGGCAGCACGCTAAATCTTTCCAGCGCGGATGATGCTGCTAATGCTTTTGCTGTGATTGGTGATGCACTGAATAAAGTCACCAGTGGACGAGCTGATGCCGGCTCATTCTTGCAATCAGTTGATTATGCCGCGGCAAGCATTGACTCAGCGATCGCCAATCAGGAAGCGGCGCGTTCAACCCTTCAGGATACGGATTTTGCTGAAGCTTCATCGCAGCAATCACAGGCAACCCTGCAACAGAATATTGCCCTTGCCCTCGCCGCACAAGGCAACCGCCTTACCCCTGCATTATTGCAGCTTGTTGGGTAGACTAGTGAATGGTTATTAGTGGCCGGTGGATGGTGAGAATGACACTAACCACGATTCACTAACCACCAATCACCAACTTTCCAAGGAATAGCTTTTGGCAATCGTCTTACGTTGTGGTAAGTATCAAATAACCACCACAAATAGGAGATGATTTATGAAAAAGCAGCTTTCCCTTCTTTTGCTTAGCAGTGCGCTTGGCTTTTCAATGCCGGCATTTGCTGATGAAACCGCAATAACTATTTACAGCAAAGCGCAACCAGGAGCAATCAACCCCAACCTGTATCGTCCGGTAAATGGTCAGGCTGGATATAGCGGTATGAACGTGCCGGGCTATGGGATTGTGCGCCAGATTCGTGATATTGAACTGCCGGGCAAAAGCAACATTATCAAATATAGCGATGTGGCAGCGTATATCGACCCAACCACGGTTCAGTTTAAATCACTCACCGACCCGAAAGGTACAAAAGTTGGCGAGCAGAATTACCAGTTTGATTTAGTCAGCCAGCAGAAACTTCTGGAAAAATATATCGACAAAAAAATTACTGTGGAAAAAATTGTCGGTGATAAGGTTGAAAGCATTCAGGGTACGTTACTAAGCACGCAAGGCGGACTGACTGTCAAAACTGATGATGGTGCGGTGAAAGCTATAAATGGTTATTCCAACATTACCTTTCCAAGTCTAAGCGATGGGCTTATCACCAAACCCACTCTGGTGTGGAATATTTTTACCGGAACTATCGGTAAGCATAAAAGCGAAGTGAGCTATCAGACGCAAGGAATGACCTGGTGGGCGGATTACAACCTGATTTATAATGAAGGCAAAGACGCTAATAACGGCACAGTGGATTTCGGTTCGTGGGTTTCCATAATCAACCAGACTGGCGCAAGTTTTAATGATGCTAAATTGAAATTGATGGCTGGTGATGTGCAGCAGGTTGCCCAACCGCAAGCATATGCCGGACGAGCCATGGCAATGGAAATGAAAGCAATGGATTCTGTTGCTGCCGCTCCAGCATTTTCTGAAAAAGAATTTTTTGAATATCATCTATATACTCTGGATACACCGGTAACACTTCCGGATAATTCCACCAAGCAATTGGAGCTGATTCCAGCCGTTAGCAATGTGCCGGTTGAGAAGCTGATGGTGTTTAATGGTCAGCAAGCGCAATATTGGAATTATGGCGGGATATATATTGATCAGGGTTATGGTGTGGAAACCGGCAACCGCAAGGTTGATGTATTTCTGAAGCTACTTAACAAAAAAGAAAATGGGCTTGGCGTTCCCCTGCCCTCCGGTAGAATCCGCGTCAACCAGCGTGATGCAGCCGATGGCAGCCTGGAATTTATTGGTGAAAACATTATTGACCACACAGCGCGCAATGAAGAAATAATGATAAAGCTCGGCAGTGCTTTTGATGTGGTTGGAGAGCGCAAACAACTTAATTATGTGCTGAACACTAGCAATAAATTTGCTGATGAGGAAATTGAAATAAAAATCCGCAACCAGAAAAAACAAGCAGTGAAAGTAAAGATTGTAGAAAGCATGTATCGCGCGACGGGCTGGAAAATTTTAGGCAGCAGCGATGAATATGCCAAAGACAATTCACATCAGGTTAGTTTTATAGTTGATGTTGCGCCGGAAAAGGAAAAAATCGTTACTTATAAGGTGCGTTATAGCTGGTAGTTATACAAATCCTGCGGGTGGCAAAAGCCACAGCGCAGGATCTGTTTATAGCCACACGAGATCCTGTGCTGAATGCTCTGCATTCCCACAGGATGGTAGCTCTAATTAACCGAAAATATACTCAGTAGAGGCTCGTCTGCCACTTCAACGGTTACATCGGAATAGAAGCCGTTGAAATTGGTACGCATGGTTGCGCCGTAAGCACCGAGTTGACCAATCTCGATCCAGTCGCCTTCTTTAATATCAGCCGGCAAATGGAACGGACCTTTCATAATATCCATGCTATCGCAGGTAGGGCCGAAGAACCCAAACTCCATTAGCTCATCCGACATCTTCCCGGCAGGGCGGATAGCCTGCACCGGATAGGAAAAATTCGGGATTCCGGCATCAAACAGGCTACCATAAGTACCATCGTTGATGTAGAGCATGTTGCCCTTACGCAGTTCAACACGCACCACCACCGCACCACCTTCGGCAACCAGAGCGCGACCCGGTTCGCAGACAACTTCGCACTGCGAAAGCATCGGCTGCTTAGCAAGCGCGGCTTTTATTGTATCCATATAATTCATCAGCGGTGGCGGAGTCATGCCCGGATAAATTGACGGGAAACCACCACCAATATCCAGCACATCAAGACGCACATCAATCTGGGTGATAAGATCCACTACTGTCTGCATAGCCGCTTCATAAGCATCCGGGTTCATGCACTGCGAACCGACATGGAAGCACAGCCCAAGCTTACTGGCTGCCTTGCTGGTCGCCATAATCAGAGATGCTGCTTGTTCGAGTGGCACACCAAACTTTCCTGCCATACTGTAAGCAGCTTTATCGCTCGCCATAGACAGGCGAACATAAAGGTTCAAATCGTCAGCATAATTGGTGACTTCCAGAATTTTCTGCAGTTCTTCATGTGAATCCAGAGAGAAATCACGAACTCCATAATTAAAATAAGCAGCAAAAATCGCCTCACGGTTTTTCACCGGATGCATGAAATACATTTTTGCATTAGGCAGGGTATCAGCCACAACCTTAACTTCCGCAAGTGACGCCACGTCAAAACGGGTTATTCCGGCGCGGGCGATAATACGCAGCACCTGCGGATCAGGATTGGTTTTCACCGCAAACATAACCTCACCCGGGAAATTCTCCACAAACCACTTGCTCATTGCCGTAATCACCGCCGGACGCAGGCAATGCACAGGCGCGGTCGGACGCATGCTGCTTACCATATCGGACACAGAGGCATAAGCACCCTTCATATTGGAAGGGAGTTGCTGCGTTTTGAGCTTTTTAAGGGGAATGACGTTGGAACGTCTAGCCAATTTTAAATTGGGGGTGCGAGCCGGAGGCTCACTGGTGGTTTTGTTCATCTAACTTAATACCATATATCTAAAGGTTAAAGTAGTTATGGCTCACCGAGCATAATCCCGATAAACCGCCTGCTAGTGCGTTGTTTTTTAACAGAATTTATCACAAAAGGCCTATTTGTTGTTAACGAAACGACTTCTATATATAGAAATCAAAAATATAATAAAGCAAAAACTGCAAATATATAAGAGTTTTTTTCAAGAATTTTATTAAATCTACGTAATCTGACAAAAACCCTAAATTATTGAATGACAAGCCCTGAAAAACAGGATACTCCTTTCTAGCAAAATCGAATTAACCATATAAAATAAGGTTTTGCCTAGATGACTAATACAAAAATCTCCTCCTCCATCCCAGAATCCCTTACTTTTGATGACGTGCTGCTTAAACCGCAAGCCTCTGACTTCACTCCTTCCGAGTCCGACACCAGCACGCAGCTTACAAAAAACATAAAGCTAGCTATTCCCCTGATTTCAGCGGCTATGGACACCGTCACCGAGTCGGCACTCGCCATAGCCATGGCACAGCAAGGCGGAATGGGCTGCATCCATAAAAATATGACCATGCTCGAACAAGCAACCGAGGTTCAGACTGTCAAAAAATTTGAATCGGGGATGGTGATTGACCCGCTTACTATTGCGCCGGAATCGGTGCTGGAAGACGCACTCACCCTTATGAGCCAGAATCATATATCCGGTGTTCCGGTGGTTGAGAAAGGAAATGGCAAGCTGGTTGGCATACTCACCAACCGCGATGTGCGTTTTGCCTCCAACCGTAAACAGCCAGTGCATGAGCTGATGACCAAGGAAAATCTTATAACTGTGCAGAAAAACATCAGCCGTGATGATGCCAAACGCCTGCTGCACCAGCACCGTATTGAGAAATTGCTGGTGGTTGACGATGCTTACCGCTGCATCGGCCTGATTACCGTAAAAGACATTGAAAAAGCGCAGGCTTATCCGACTGCCAGCAAGGATGAGCGGGGTCGGTTGCGCGTAGCAGCTGCTACCGGCACTGGTGCTGACGGTCTGAAGCGTGCGGAAATGCTGATTGCTGCCGGAGTTGATGTAGTAGTGGTCGACACGGCGCATGGCCATTCCAAGGGCGTGTTGGATAGTATAAAGAAAATCAAAGAAATTCATAAGAACGTGCAGATTATTGGCGGTAATATCGCCACTGCCGAGGGCGCGGAAGCCCTTATAAAAGCCGGAGCAGATGCAGTTAAAGTCGGTATCGGCCCTGGCTCGATTTGCACCACCCGCATTGTAGCAGGTGTTGGAGTTCCTCAGCTTTCCGCTATTATGGACGTGGCAAAAATCGCCCAGAAACACGGCATTCCGATTATTGCCGATGGCGGCATAAAATATTCTGGCGACCTTGCCAAAGCAATCGCCGCTGGCGCAAACTGCGCGATGCTTGGCTCGCTATTTGCTGGCACCGAGGAAAGCCCGGGTGAAGTGATTTTATATCAGGGTCGGTCTTACAAAACTTATCGCGGTATGGGCAGCGTTGGCGCGATGGCGCGTGGCTCGGCGGATAGATATTTCCAGCAGGAAATCGGCGATAAATTAAAGTTAGTTCCGGAAGGTGTTGAAGGTCGTGTCCCCTTTAAAGGCGCGGTTTCCGGAGTGGTGCATCAATTGATCGGTGGGCTTAAAGCCGCCATGGGCTACACCGGCAATAGAACCATTGCCGACATGCAGAAAAATTGTGAATTTGTGCGGATTACCAACGCAGGACTACGCGAATCTCACGCCCATAATATCTCCATCACCCGCGAATCGCCGAATTACCGGATGGAGAGTTAATAACTTGTCATGCCAGCGTAGGCTGGCATCCAGAAAAATAAATCTGGATACCAGACAGCTCAGTTTTTAAAGGACATTTGCAAGCAAATGTGAAAAACTGGCTTCTGGTATGACAATCTCATTGAATAAGATACAAAGGCAAGACAAGTGAACCGCATATATTTCTTTATCGCCATAGCTATTTTAATTGCCTTTCTTATCGCGCAGTTTCCATATGCTGTTGCAAAAAATGATGATAAGATGCAACTGGTTTATTCAACTTTGATATTATCCATAGTTGCTCTTGGCGCAAGAAGCCTGCCTTTAAACCAAACCCTAAAATATGTAGCTGCATGGATTGTTGTATTTTTTATTATAGTGCTTGGCTATAGCTATAAAGATACTATTTTGAACACGCGGATAATGGCGGAATTACTGCCTAACCGCGCGCGGATTAATGCGGAAGGAAATATTGTTATCCGCGCCAGCCAGAATAAACATTTTCATATTGAAGCGAAAGTAAATGGCGTGCCGGTTAATTTTATGATTGATACTGGCGCGAGCGATGTGGTGCTTAGTAAAAGCGATGCTGAGCGTGCCGGCATAAATACTGAAGAACTTGCTTATACCCGCACCTATTATACCGCCAATGGCGTAACCGGTGGCGCGATTATAAAGTTGAAACGCCTGCAGATTGGTGAGTTTATCCTCGATGATTTCCCAGTAAGCGTTAATAAAGGCAAAATGGATGGCTCGCTACTCGGAATGAGCGCGCTTAGAGAACTAGGCGGATTCAGGATTGATGGTGACGAGATGGTGATAGGTAAGGATTAATACATCACCGATGCTCCTCTTTTTCTTATTACCTCAGGACAATCTCTACACATCGCTTTTACTAGTTCTGGATTAATAATTTCATAAACCGGTTTACTTCCTGGGCTATTAATTGAGGATGACCATACCACACCAAAACCTGCCATCCCTGCAACTTTTTCATAAGCAACTCTAAAAACACAATCATCTCTTTCAAAAACAAGTGCGCCTTGCCGTTTACCATCTCCACCATTAAGCCCTTTGGTACCGTCAAATTTTACGCCATCATTAGTCAGTAAAATTAAAACTTGCCTAGCTTCTTCTCTTGATAAATTTTCCATGTTAAATCTCCACAATTTTAAACTTTATAATATTTTATAAGGCATTATAGCCTTTAACTCTGAGAATAAGTTAGCAGTTTACCAGAGAAAATAGTATTAAGATTTTGTGACAAGTGTTTGAATATAAGAAAATATATGCTATCTATTTGTAAATAAATGATTTTTAATCAACCATACTATACACCAATATGACCCCAGGCGCACGCATCCAAGCTTCCATCGAACTGCTCGACCAGATATTTACCGCATGGCAATCGGAGAAAAGATTTCCTGCCGATAAAATGCTGGAGCAATATTTCAAGGGGCATCGCTATATTGGTTCTAAGGATCGCGGCGCGGTGGCAGAACTCATATATTGGGTGCTGCGCCATAAATCCACTATCCAGTGGTGGCTGGAAAAATATTCGCAAGCCTCAGATGGCAGGGCATTTATTATGGCAGCGCTGATACTACGCCATGATTTCAATCCGCAGACGATGGAAAGTTTGAGCAAGGACAGCAAATATTCGCCAGATAAACTAAGTGACGCTGAGCAAAAATTTATCCATACATTAGTACGGATGGATCTAACCAACCCGGATATGCCCGACCATATCCGCCTGAATTATCCTGAGTGGATGGATGAAAACCTGCGTGCTAGTTTTGGTGACAAACTTGCAGAAGCAATGAACGCTATGAATGAACAGGCACCGACCGATTTGCGCGTAAATACGCTGAAAACCCACCGCGAAAAATTGATTGGGCAATTGCAAGCGGAAGGGTTTGATTGCTCCCCTACCCCATTCTCTCCAATCGGCATACGCCTTACTCGGCGCGCTCCGATTTTTACTTCCAAGTTTTTCAAGGAAGGGCATTTTGAAGTGCAGGATGAAGGCTCGCAGGCTGTAGCATTACTGGTTGATGCAAAACCAAATCACCGCGTGATTGATTTCTGCGCCGGAGCTGGTGGCAAGACTCTCGCCATAGCTGCAAGCATGGAAAATAAAGGGCGGATTCTGGCGTGGGACACATCAAAGAAACGCCTCGACCAGATAAATATCCGATTGAGACGTGCTGGCGTACATAATGTGCAGACACATGTTCTGGAATCAGAGCATGATGCTTTTATCAAACGTCATAAAGCAACTGCTGACCGCGTCCTGATTGACGTACCATGCAGCGGAAGTGGAACATGGCGACGCAATCCAGATCTCAAATGGAGATTCAACAAAAAGGATTTGGAAGAAGTTTGTAAAGTACAGCAAGATATTTTGCAAAGCGCGGCACGATTAGTAAAGCCCGGTGGCAGGCTGATTTATGCAACTTGTTCAGTGTTTAAGGAAGAGAATGAAAATCAGATTGAGATTTTCTTAAAATCCAGTAACCATTTTAAGGTTGTCTGTGAACAAAAAATATGGAATAAAAGTCATCCCGCTGACTGTGATAATAATACATCACATTTTCGGGTAGCTCCACACGAAGATGGAGTTGATGGTTTTTTTGCTGCGGTACTAGAACGTCTACCCGCATAAAAAAATTAAGAAATTAAATATAATCGGGAGTGACTATGCTAAATTACCAAATTCAGCAAGTGGGCTTGCTTTCTTATTATCCTGCTGCTGGAAAATATATCAAACAGCTTTTCCATCCACGCAGGATTATTATTGCTTCACAGAAGAAAGTGGTGAAATTCACCATCAATATTCCTGCCCAGATTTTTCTATTATTGCTCATTGCCAGTTTCATCTTGTGGTCATCATATACGGTTGGGCGTTTAATCGCGGCGAATATCGCGCTGGAAGAAAAAGCCCGAGACCTGCATTTAACCAGTCAGTTAGTTACCCAACAAAAACTTGGAGAGATGCTTGTTTCCACTCTGCCGGTTTTGCCCTCCGCAAAGGATAATAAAATTACACTACCTAATCCCGATCCAAGAAAAGTTGTAATGCTGGAGAAGAAGATTTCTGAGCTGAAAGATTTTAACGAGGAAGTTGCCAAACGCATAAGTACAAAAACAGACGGGCATATTGACAATCTGGAGAATATCGTCCGGCAAACCGGATTAAATCCAACATCGATCAAACAAGAATTAAACAAGAATAAAAAACATAGAGATGCGGAAGGTGGGCCTTACATCCCAAGCTCACTAATAGAAGTTTCTGATAATACACAGAAGATGTTTGACCTGCTTGATGAATTGCAAGATCTGCGACAGATTGTTGCCAGCCTCCCCTTGTCGCTGCCAATAAAAAATGCACAGGCACATAGCGGTTTCGGGCATCGTTATGACCCATTTAACGGCAATGCGGCGTTCCATTCCGGTCTTGATCTTGCCGCTCCCAGCAATTCCGAGATTTACAGCACATCTGACGGAGTTGTGGAAGCAGCTGAGCGTGACCCTGCATATGGAAATATGATCGATATTAATCATGGTTTCGGTATAGTAACCAGATATGGGCATTTGAAGAGAATAAATGTTAAAAAAGGTGATAAAGTCAAACGTGGTGACATTATCGGTGTGCAAGGCAGCACTGGACGTAGCACCGGCGAGCATCTGCATTACGAGGTGCGCTATAATGGTCAGGCCGTTAATCCACAAAAGTTTTTGCAGGCCGGAAAGCTGCTGGAAGTTAGCAATAGCTCCATACTGGAAGATTAATCCTTACTCCGTGTACGACACAAGCGATTAGGATTTCTTACGACCACGCTTCTTTTTTGGGCATAAATAGCTGGAGACGATGTAATATTTAAGAGCGCGGATTGACTCCTCCGATGCGCCGGAAGTAAAATAGCGCAGCACGATATAACGCTCGGAATCAAGTATTTCCTGGAAGAATCTGCGCTCCCTGCGCGATGACAGCAGCTTGCCTGTCGCCATATTCTCTTCAAGAAGATAGCGTTTCATTTTACGCACTAAAGACAGGTCATAAAAAGGGGTGTCTAAGGCAAGCAGATCGTCATTATCATTTGACGCTACTGGAAGGAACACAAAATTGTGACACCGCCCTATATGTTGCATGCGAACAGTATAAATCAACTATATATAGAGTCAATTCGTTTTTTTAACTATTATGAAGAGGTATGAACGTAGACCTTGTAATTTGTCATTGCGAGGAAATTTATAATTGTTACAGAAAATAATGATACATCATTATTTTCTGGTTACGCCCGCTACGCGGCGAAAAATCGGACTTTCGGTCTCGATTTTCATACTCCATTATGTATTAAAAAATACAGAATGGAGTATATTTCCAAAGCAATCCAGTAGTCTGCATATATTGAAAATACTGGATTGCCACGCATTTCTTATAAAAATGCTCACAATGACGGAAGGCTAGGTTACATATCTTTTAAATATTCAGCTAGGAATTCTTCGGCAGATTCGTCCGGTTCTTTGCCAAATCCGGTATATACAACTTCACCATAATCAGAGACATCTTTACATGCTGTTCTCGTCATAAAATCGCTTTTCATTTTATGATATTGTTTTTCGTTACAGCGTATATAGGCGTAAAAATCTTCACCGGCGCGTGATACGGCACGGTATAACACTACGCTACTTTGGGCTTTCTGACGAATAACTGAAGCAAATTTGCCCATAACTCACCTATGAAAAATCATGAGGTTTGCTATAATCATCTAGTTTTCTGAGCTGTTGTATTCTGTTTTGCAAAAGCCTCTTTCATTCTCCATTCCTGATCCGGAGAATAATTTAATCCCTTATTTTCTGTCTGCTGACGAATCTTCTGAATTTTATCAACAATACCTGCTCGCTCTTCATCTTTTAAAGAATCATAAGTTGGCGTTTGGCTAGCTGATGTTTTTTTAGTTGTTGTTTCATTTTCTGACATAAATCCTCCATCTCTTATCTATGATATTTTGTTTATTTAATTACATTTGCCTATAAATACTGCTAAACAATCTAACAAATTTTCCAGCTTTATCACATTAAGCTTTTGTTACAATTTTATTATCATTGAAAATCAGCAATATAATCTTAACTCTGGGAATAACTTGTCATACCAGAAGCCAGTTTTTTACATTTGCTTGCAAATGTCCTTATAAAACTGAGCTGTCTGGTATCCAGACTTTACTACGCTGGATGCACACATAGCTGATTTTGTAACGATTTTTACAAAATCTAACAAAATCCAGCTTCTGGCACGACAAATTATCACTTCCGCCCAATCTGCCGGTCGATCATGTCCTTAAGCGATGAATCTTCAGGCAGCGATTTATAGAGCTCCTTCATCTCCGCCATAGCGTTTTCAGTGTCGCCCGACTGCATTTTATGCATCGCCAGAAAATAGCGCGCTTTCTCATTAGCGGGTTGCAATATAAGCAGCATATCCAGACTTTTCTTTGCGTCCTGCGTTACCGTTCCACCGGCAGCCAGAATCATGGCGCTGGCATATGCCATAATTAGCTCCGGATTGCCGCGCGAAAGTAAAATTCCCTGCTTATAAGCATTGGCAGCAGCGTCAAACTGATTTGATTCCATAAAATTATCGGCAAGTTCCAGCCATGCCTTAATATCTTTTGGGTCTTTTTTTACAGCGTCGGAATTTACTATTATTTTTTCTTTCAACGCCGATATCTCTTCTTCACGCTCGGCAAGTAACGGCAAAATTTCCGGTGTCCCAAACTGCTTATATAAAAACAAGCCCCCGCCAGCAATAAACATGGTTATCACTAACGAAAATAATGTCCGGTTTTTTCTGGAAATTTTTTTATCACGAACCACCGGAAACAACAAAATTCCAAGCAGCAGCACCAGTATTGCAGAAAATATTATATATATATTCATAGTCTTTTTTTAGGTTTTGCACCATGGAAATAAAAAAAGGCGGCACCTCCCCCGATCAACAATACAACCCATGGTCCGAGCCACAATAACACAGTGCTGGTTTTAAATGGTGGATTCATGAGAATAACGTCACCATAACGCTGTGCCAACTCTGATTTTATTTTCTCTTCACTCATGCCAGAAGTAATCTGTTGCCTTATGTTACGCCGTATATCGCCCGCGACTTCCGCATTGGAATCAGAAATAGCTTGTCCCTGACACACCATGCAGCGTATTTCTTTAAATAATTCCTGCGCCCTACGTTCTTGCCCAGAATCAGGCAGCGGAACATCGGCAGCAAAGGCAAATAAAGGAAAAATCCAAAGAAATACTATAGCCATTCCAACTGAAAAGTTGGGATGGGTATATAAAAATCGAGACCGAAAGTCCGATTTTTCGCCGCGTAGCGGGCGTACGCACTTCAAGAATTCCCAATTCTTGAAGTGCAAAAGATATATTAATAAATTAAGCTTATTCAGCGCGTTTATCATTTAATATACTAATTAATGGTATAAATAATTTCGTCATTGTTTCTTCGGTTATAGGTGCTTTATAATGCAACGCTATAGCTCCATTCTTATCAAGTACAAAAGTTTCAGGCACTCCCGTAATAGCCATAGGAACGGTTGTTATTCCAGCTTCATCAACCCCAATCTGCTGAAAAGGGTTTCCGCGCTGCTGAAGATATTTGATCGTATCCGCAGGCTTATCCTTCCATGCTATGCCATAAATATTAACCTTGTGAGCAAGCTTCATGAGCACTTCATGCTCAGTAGCGCATGGTTCACACCATGAAGCAAAAATATTAACAACAAGAACGCGACCACCGCCGAATAATTGCGGCGTGAACATCTCATTTTTTCCGAGCGAAGGTAATTCGTAAGCGGAAAATTTCTTACCCTGATTAACGGTAACAATCGCCTTATCACGGTCATCACCGCTGAAAAGCCCAAGAGCTATGGCAACACTGAGCACAAACAGAATCAAAAGCGGCAACATACGTAAAATATTGCTATTCATAGGTCAACCTATCCCGGTTCCTTATTTTGAAAATATATGCGGATCTCATCCATCTGTAAATTGAGCTTAACCAGCTTCTCGTTATCATGCGCAAGTGTCTTTGCCCGGCGGTGGTAAATTGCGGTTGCATCATCCAATGTGGCGGTACTGCCCAGACCAAAGCTTTTCAAGCATTCAGCGATATCCAGCCCTTCGGTTGGCGCATCATTAATATCATATCCAGCTTCAATCTCAAAGCCAGCCATCAGCATTGAAAGCCAGCCTATGCCCCAACGCTGCATATTAAGCCACTGGCGCACTGCCAGATGCATCGCATAAATATTATGCTCCATTTTTTGCCAGCGGTCACAGGTAATTATATAACCTTTGTCACGATATTTCAGATGCAGGCAAGCTCCTGTGCGGCTGCCAATTTTCTTGCGCAAGCGTTCCACCTGTGGTTGCTCGACATCAAGATATAAAACCGCATGATTAATGCCGGTGGCTTCAATTTCCTCTTTAAGAAAATTAATGGCATCGGTTAAACTCATATCAGCAGAAAAGCCATTATCGCTGCGCTGCTGCATCTTCGCGGTAACAGGAATTGATTCCGGCCAGCTTAAAGGTGATTTAAAATATAACATTCAGACTTCCCATTTCTGTTTTTTATTACTCAGGCACGCAGTTATACCACCTAATGCCATTAATACAAATCCTAACCAGATTAAATTTATCATTGGCTGGAAATACAGGCGCAAAGTTGTTTTTCCGCCATTAGCCATCTCACCTGTAACGCTATATAAATCACCGGTGATACTGTAATAAATATCCACTTCACTGGTAGTAGTGCCACCAACCGGATAATTCCTGTATTCAGGAAAAAGCCTTGCCAGTGGTTTATTATCTTTGCCTGAAACCAGAATTTCAGCGCGTTTTGCCGTATAATTATCACCTGCTACATCCGAGCTGTTTTCATATAGAAGGTTATAGCCCGCGAATGTAGCGGAATCACCATTTTTTACAAGCAGATGTGCTTCTTCTTTCCATAGACCAGAGGCAGTTATGCCGACAACTATGAAAGCTGCGCCGAGATGCCCTAAAAATACACTGTATCTGCCATGTTTTCCATGTGCATTAAAAAGCCATTGCACGCTGGCAGCAGCAAGCCAGGCAGCAAGGGAGAAACCGCAAATAGCCGAAATAATTTTACTCTCGGCAAATGCTAAAACTAGAAAGGCAGCGACAAGTGTTGCGATTATGGCAGGAGTTGCTGCAATTATGGCTTTGCGCAGTGAAGCTTTTTTCCACGGCATAAATGGAACAAGTCCAGCAAAGATAAGTGGAATAGCCATGAGCGGAATGAAACTCACTTCAAAATATGGCGCACCAACTGTAATTTTATCGTTGCTCACCAGCTCGGCAAACATTGGATATAATGTTCCAAGCAGCACTGTAACGCAGGCAGAAAGTATGAATAGATTGTTGATAACAATCATCCCTTCCCGCGAGACCGGCAGCATACGCTCTTTGCTTGCAAGCAGACCAGCACGCAAACCGTATAGAAACAAAGCACTTCCCACAGTTATAATAATATAACCCAAGATAAAAATTCCGCGTTCGGGATCACTTGCAAAACTATGCACCGAAGTAATCGCACCGGAGCGCACCAGAAAAGTTCCAAGAAGACTGAGAGCAAAAGTGATAATGGATAGTAAAATCACCCACTGCGCCAGCATATTACGTTTTTTAAGCACTATGTTGGAGTGGAGCAGTGCCGTTCCGGAAAGCCACGGAAGCAGAGAAGCATTCTCCACCGGATCCCAGAACCACCAACCACCCCATCCCAGTTCGCGATATGCCCACCAGCTGCCCAAACCAATACCAAGAGTAAGCGCACTCCATGATGCCATAATCCACGGATGAACAATATTCGCCCAGACCTTATCCGCGACACCATGAATAAGAGCGGCAACGGCGAGAGAGAAAACTATGGAAAACCCGACATAGCCGAGATAAAGCAAGGGTGGATGCAGCACCAGCCCGATATCCTGAAGCAATGGATTTAGTGCCTGCCCATCTGTGGTAGGCGGAAAAACCCGGTCAAAAGGATTGGAAGTGTAGAGAATAAAAATCAGGAAACCGGCGCAGAGAATGGACTGGATAGCAGTAGCGTAAAGTTTTATCTTATCTCTGCTACTTGCAAGCAAGGCACCAAATAACGCCAGAACAAAAACCCAGAGAAGCATCGAGCCTTCATGATTTCCCCATGTACCTGCGAATTTATATATAGTGGGAAGCGAAAGGTTTGAATGTTCCACCACATTTTTTACAGTAAAGTCAGAATTCAGGCGCAACGTAGCAAGTGTAGCAAGAGCTAGAGTCACAAAAAACGACTGCAGCCACGCACATAAGGGAACGATGGTCGCGAGCATCTTGCGAAGCGGAGCAACAGGCAGCAGATAAACACTCTGCAGCAAAGCGACAAGGAATGCCAGAACAAGAAAAAACACTCCTAACTCAGCTGTCATTGCGCATCACCGCCTTGCCACTTGCCAGAACGCTTCAAAGCATCCACAACTTCTCTTGGCAGGTATTTCTCATCATGCTTAGCCAGAATCCGCTGCGCTATAAATTTTCCATCCGCACTTAATATCCCTTCAGCGATACAGCCCTGCCCTTCACGGAATAAGTTTGGCACAATACCCTTATAAGCAACTTCTATATCGGCATTGCCATCAGTAATGATAAAATCCACATTGTCATCGTTACTTTTTATACTACCAGCTTTCACCAAACCACCAATACGCAATGTTTTCTCTTCCGACGGCTTATTCTCAGCCACATATTTCTGTAAATCCGACGGGCTGTAAAAAAAAATCAGATTACTGCGGAACGCGCTCATGGTAAGCACAGTACCCACACATAAAAACACCATGCTGATAATAACGAACAATAGACGTTGATGCTTTGGTTTCATTGGGGAAATTGTTCCTGATGTTCCTGCAGAATTTTCAATTTCCTTTGTGCATTTCTAAGCGAACGCAAGGTGACAAACAGAATTGCCACTATAATAATGGTCGCACTCGCAAATGACGTCCATACATATAAACCATAACTTCCCATGCTTAAAGCTTCTGCTATATTTTCCATCATGCCAATAATTTATAAATTCATTTGAAAAACTAATGAAAAAAAGTTTTGAATAATATCGCTATGTCTATTATGTATACGCATTATTTTAATTATCGGAAACTATAATTTTTACCAACATGAAAATTCTTATTCTTGGTTCAGGATTGCTAGGCGTTACCACTGCTTATGAACTTTCAAAACGTGGATTTGAAGTGACGGTTATCGACAGACAGGGTTTGCCAGCAGCAGAAACCAGCTTTGCCAATGGCGGGCAACTAAGTTATAGTCACGCCGAACCCTGGGCAAGCCCATCCCTTCTTCCTAAATTACCAAAATGGCTGATACACCCTGACTCACCGTTGGTATTCCGCCCGCGCGCCGATAAAGAGATGATTAAATGGGGTCTTGCATTCCTGCGCAACTGCACCAATTTCCGCGCAACCACTAATACCGTAAACCTGCTTCGCCTTGGGCTTTACAGCAGGAAATGCATGCATGCTATAATGAATAGTGAGAAACTGGATTTTGATTATTCCAACAAAGGTATATTGCATATATACGGCACACAAGCAGAGTTAGAGCATGGAAAAAGGCAGGTGGAGTTCCAGGCAAAATTCGGTGGCGATGAAAAAATCCTTTCACGTGATCAGGTGCTGGCACTAGAACCGGCTCTTGCTCATAGCTCACAAACTATTTTCGGAGGCATCCACGCACATCATGATGAAAGTGGGGACGCGAATTCTTTCTGCGCTCAACTGGCTAAAATCGCCACAGAAAAATATGGCGTGAAATTTGAATATGGGGTTTCCATTAATGATATAAAAACTGAAGGCAAACAGATTGTCGGAATTTCTACCGACAAAGGCGAGATGAAAGCCGATGGTTATGTTATGGCACTTGGTTCATACAGCTCGGTTTATTTAAAAAAAATCGGCATCCGCGTCCCGATTTATCCGATGAAAGGCTATAGTATCACTATTATGGCTAATGAATTCTGTCCGAACTTAAGCCTTACCGATGGAACTCACAAAATTGTTTACAGCCTCCTTGGAAACAGGCTGAGAGTTGCGGGAACTGCAGAATTCGCTGGCTATGACCATAGCATAAATGAAGAACGCATTACCCCTATCGTAAGAGCCGCGAAAGCTCTCCTGCCCAAAGCCGACTGGACTCAGGAAATCAGCAAATGGGCTTGTCTGCGCCCATCTACACCTGATGGCCCGCCAATAATTGGTGGCACACCATATCGCAACCTGTTCCTTAATACCGGACATGGAACTCTTGGATGGACACAGGCAGCAGGCAGCTCTACGCTCCTTGCCGATATAATGGAAAATAAGAATCCAGCTATTTTATTACATGGTCTAACTCTGGGGAGGTACAAGAGATGGCTAACATGAGAGATTTATGGTATGACTGGTTGGGATTTAACACATTTTTGTTTAAAAAAATAAATTCATTAAGCGACCTTCCAGCATATGGGCCTTTAATGAAAGGCATAACCTTATTTGGCGAAAAAAATCTGCTGCCATACATGCTTGGAGCAATTTGCATTTTTGCATTTTCCTCGATAGTGGTGCGTATTGTCCTTAATAAAGGAGGCGCAAGGAATTATTTATTCACCTGGATTACTATAACACTGATGATCAGCTCCGGTTTATTCATAAGTAATAGTATAGTAGATTATATAACAAGCACGGCTTCCTACCCTCGCCCCTATGTATTAATTCCTGCGAATGAAATAAATTTGCTGGAGATATTGCCTGTGGCAGAAGCCTATCGTAGTTTTCCCAGCGTGCATGTGATTATAATCACCATTTTAGCGTTCTCTTTATGGTCTACGCTTAACGAAACTTTCCGCTGGATCGCTGTGCTGCTTGTGTTTTCCGTGGCATGGTCAAGAATAGCCCTTGGTGTTAATTTCCCTATGGATGTTATCTCCGGTTTTGCAATTACTTTGACACAGATGATTTTAATTCGCTACGTGCTATATGGTATTGTACGGACAATCAGGATGGCTTTAAAGATATAATGGAAAACGAACCGCGCACTCATTTCCTTGATGTTCCGCTGGCTGGTGCAAGTGTGACACATAGAATGGCTGTATATGAATGGGGAAATGTGGTCGGTAATTCCGGCACTGTTTTTTGCGTGCATGGGCTGACCCGTAATGGTCGTGATTTTGATGTTCTGGCAAGTGCTTTGTCGGAAAATTACCGTGTGCTATCGGTTGATATGGCTGGACGTGGCAAAAGCCAGTGGCATAGCGACCCTGTGCATTATAATTATGGCAGTTATGTCTCCGATATAGCTTATCTTGCAGTTCAGCTTCAGATTTCCGGCATTCATTGGATCGGCACGTCAATGGGCGGGATACTCGGCATGATGATGGCAAATAATTTTCCCGGACTTATTAAAACTCTTATCCTTAACGATGTTGGCTGCCTGATTCCTGCTGCCGGATTAAACAGGATAAGCAAATATGTCGGTTCATCTCCTGATTTTGAAAACCGCGTTATGGCAGAAGATGAATTGCGCGCCCGTTGCGCGCCTTATGGAATTAAAAGTGAAAAACACTGGCAGAGTTTATTTGCTCATTCCATTCAAGAAACTGCTGATGGTAAATTTCGTCTTGCCTATGATCCGGCTATTGGAAAAAGCTTAAATGCCAATCCTGACGTTCCTATGCAAGATGTAAATCTATGGCCATTATGGGAAGCAATAAAAACCATTCCTACGCTACTCATACGTGGAGTTGATTCCGACCTGCTCACACATGCAACTGCAATAGAAATGGAAAAAACTCATCCTGATTTTTCTTTGCTTGAGATTGACGGAGTCGGTCACGCACCAGCACTAATGGATGAGGTACAGATAAATGCTATTAGAGTATGGATAAAGAAAGAAGACGAGAACTCCAGAAGACGAAAAGCCTAAAACTGTTTCTCGACTTCTCGTTTTCTCGACTTCTATATTTCTGCTTAATCGTTACGATCGTAATTTTTACGAGCTAGTTTACGCGCCCTTCTTTGAGCCTCTGCTGACTCACGAACGCGAGCCTCAGAAGGTTTCTCATAATGGCGGCGCATTTTCATTTCACGGAAAAGCCCTTCGCGCTGCATCTTTTTCTTAAGCGCACGCAGAGCCTGGTCAACGTTATTGTCACGTACTACAACTTCTACCAAATTAACATACCCCCTTCCGAGGAATAATCTAAATTATTTCGAGCAAGACTATTAATCTAACAAATGCCAATTGGTTTGTCAAACATGGATAAATCATATAAATTATTAGAATAACAACATATAATATGCCGTGAAAGGTGCTATTTTGCTAGATAATATTTATATTCCATATTTTGACTTTGCCAATCTCCTGGCTGATGCCAGCGGAGAAATATTGCGCGCCGGCTTTAAAACCAGCTATAAAATTGAGGAAAAAGCCGACCAAAGCCCGGTAACCCAGCTAGACACTAAGGTTGAGCAATGTATTCGCGCGCTTATCGAGGAAAAATTCCCCGAACATGGGATAGTCGGCGAGGAATTAGGTAATATCCGCGAAGAATCGCCATATCAATGGGTGATCGACCCAATTGACGGCACAAAAGCTTTTATTGCCGGCAAGACCACGTTTACCACGCTTATCGCCCTCCTCCACCATGAAAAACCGGTAATCGGCATAATCGACCAGCCTATTTTACGCGAACGCTGGTCAGGTGTCACTGGTGAGCAAAGCTTATATAATAAAGTGCCCCTGCCACATTTAAACAACCAGAAATCATTGCAAACAGCCAGTATTTCTACCACCTCCACTGATTATTTTACAGAAGAACAAGCGGCTAAATTCGCAAAATTATGTGAAAAAGCAGAAAATTGCATTCTAGGCGGCGATGCTTATGCTTATGGATTACTAGCCAGCGGCAACCTTGACATAGTAGTTGATGCCGGCATGAAACCTTATGATTTCCTAACCCTCTCCCCGGTTATTGAAGGAGTTAGCGGAATCATCACCGATTGGGCGGGAAAACCGCTGACCTTGCGTTCAGATGGCAGTGTAATAGCCTGCGCAAACAATGGCTTACATGGGGAAGCTTTAGGATTACTAAGCAATTTCACTAAATTGTAATAAACAAATCAGGTGTTTGCATATATAATTATTCCAATTAACGTTAATCTAAGATTTAAACATGTCCGAAACAACGCCAGATATCACTAGAATAAGAGCATATGAAACACATATAGACTCTATACAGAAATCAATAGAAGAAGATGCAAGCAAACAAACAGCGGCGAAAATTGAGTTTCTCACAGATTATATAGACATCAGTAAAAAAGCAGCAGCAGGACAACAAATCAGCGCTGATGATTTTAATTCTGCCGCCGAGCGGTATAATATAAAAACTAGTGATTTACTGACCAGATATAAAAATTATATATCGTCGACCACCGGTATATCGGATGAAGAGAAGAAACAACTTCAGGATGCAGCTAAAAAAATAAAAAATGCAACTCTTGAAAAAGCAGATAACCAGATTACGGGATGGAAAAAGAATAATCCTGAAGTAGAGAATATCGCTGCTAATTTGGATAATACATTTATTAGCCAGCATCTTTCCAAGGCACCTTCCATAAATCTTACACTTCCGGAAGGTATAGATACACCAGAAAAATTAATTTCTGCTTTGCTGAAAAATAATCCAGGTATTGCCATTGGCGACCTTCATATACGCGATGCAGCAATGAATTTCCTAACCAATAATATGAGAAATTTCAAAAAATCCGGCGTTGACACAATTTATTTGGAAGTGTCTCAAAGCGATTTTTTATTGTACAGCAAATTATCTATAGATGAGTTGAAAGCTAAATTAGAGGAAATAACCCCACAAGTAAGCAAAAAAATTTCAGAGCTTTGGTCAAAGGAATATGGTGCGGGAAGGTCTGATGATTTGCCATCGGCACAAATAAAATTATTTCTAGCGGCAAAAGAAAATGGCGTAGATATTGTTAATATTGATGAAAGAAGACCTGAAGCCTTTTATCCAGTAAGGGTTGCCGTAACTAATTTTGCATGGACAGAGGCAATAAAAAAAGATCGTGAACAAAATCATAGGACCGGTAAATACGCAGCATTTGGCGGATTAGATCATTTTACTGGAAGCGGATTAAATCATTATGAGGGAACCATATTGTCTTCAATTAAGACACGCGGATTTGTTGATGATGCTTTAGGACTTCCGGTAATTGCTTTTGATAAAAGAGAAGCAGGCAAAGGTGAATTTGCCCTAAGGGGAACCAGCGCGAACGGGGCAGATTTTTACCTGCCTGCTGGGCATTGTTATATTGATAGCCATAAATTACATAAAGCTATGGATGCATTTGATGCAATACCTAAAGCATCTTTTCCTTTCAATATAATAAATGGTGCCAAAGCTATTGTTTCTGGAGTTGGTTTATATAGAGAGTTTCGGGATTCCTCCGAATGCACTCAACAACCTATCCATGATGCATACTTAAAACAATTGGAAACAGCTACACAGATAGCTGTAGATGCTGAAACTGCGCGAATTAATGCGTACGCAGAGTTAAACAAGAAACATGCCGCCGGAAATCTAGTCAGTGCTGACGACATAACCAGTGCGGAAAATATTTACCGTAAGACAGCTTATCCTTTTGAATATATAAAACGGCAAATAGAAAAAGATACATCTAATTTAAGCAATGATTTAAAGAATATATTTAAGGCGTTTGATAAGAGCAGGCTTGACGCTATTAAAGCGTGGAAAGAGGAAAATTCTGTAATAAATCGTGAGGCAATTGATGGCATGGAATTAAAATATAGTGATGCCGATAAAACAACTATGAAACAGCCAACGCAGATTAGTGCGCCTTATCCTGCACAACCGCAACCGCAGCTAAACAAATAATAATTTTATCAGCAGCCAGTTATTATACTTCCTGCCATATTTTTTGCAGTGGTTGGTGATTATTGCGGTGGCTTTATTCCAGACAATAATACCAGACCCCGCAACAAGTGCGGGGTGACAAGCCAGATACTGCTTAACTATACCCTGTATCACCTCCTCAGAATTATTTGGTAAATTAGGGAAAGACTCGCGGTAAGCGGTTATTATGGGAAGCAGGGATTGTGGCTTAATATCCGTGCTGGCAAGTAGTTGTAGTAATGGATGGTTGCTCACTGCCACTGAGCTTCCCAAAGCTTCAATATTTTCCTGCCACCAAGCATAGCGTATATGCCCCATCATCTCTTCTTTTACCATATGGTGAACATGTTCCAGCTCAATATCCAGCGCGTAGATGGTGAGTACTGGCTCACGGATCGGTTCAGGCAGAAACATCGCGGCAAGAAACCAGTCGCGCCGCTGGATTTTTACCAAATTTATATAATCTACGCTGTTTTCTGTAGTTGTAATAATCATTTAGATACCATATATGAAGGACAGGATTTTTATAGAGCATTAAATAACAATATAAAAGAGGGCAACATGACTTTCACACTCCCAGAACTGCCTTACGCGCCAACCGCGCTTGAGCCACATCTTTCCGCCAATACTTTTTCTTTCCATTATAACAAACATCATCAGGCTTATGTCACCAATCTCAATAATCTGGTGAAAGATACTCCCCTAGCCTCTGCCAGCCTGGAAGATGTGATTAAGGAATCGGCAAAAGATGCAAGCAAGGCAGGAATTTTTAATAATGCCGCGCAGGTTTGGAATCATACATTTTATTGGAATTCGATGAAGCCAAATGGTGGTGGTTTGCCAAGCGGTGAACTTGCTAAAAAAATTGATAAGGATTTCGGAAGTTTTGATGCTTTCAAAGAAGCTTTCAAACAGGCTGGTGTTACTCAATTCGGCAGTGGCTGGGCTTGGTTGGTGCTGGATGGTGACACTCTTAAAGTAACCAAAACCGCCAATGCAGATCTACCTATGGTACATGGTCAGAAAGCACTGCTAACCTGTGACGTTTGGGAACATGCTTATTACATTGATTATCAGAACCGCCGCCCGGATTATATCGGCGTGTTTCTTGATAAATTAGTCAATTGGGATTTTGCTGCTAGCAATCTTGGTTAGATAAGGCTAGAGGGAAGAGGCATGAGGGATGATGAAAATTCCCCTCTTCCCGCTTCCCCCATTCCTCTAAATCGGTAGCCTATCACGCCTCTTAGATTTAAGCCAGGTAACTACCATCAGGCGGGTTACCAGAACTGCGGTATATAGTGAGCATAAAATACCTATAGCCAAGGCAACGGCAAAACCTTTTACTGTTCCCGTTCCGAAATAGTAAAGCAGCAATGATGCGGCAAGCACGGTTATATGTCCGTCAAAAATAGTGCCGAATGCCATTTTAAAACCATCGGAAACCGCCACATGAGGCAATTTCCCGTTACGAATCTCCTCACGCATACGCTCATAAATAAGCACGTTGGCATCGACCGCCATACCAACTGTAAGAACGATACCAGCGATGCCGGGAAGAGTAAGGGTTGCATTAAACATCGCAAGCAGGGAAATTGTCATAAACGCGTTTACTATCATTGCGATATTGGCAAACATGCCGAACAATCCGTAAAATAGAACCATGAAAATTACCACGAGACTAATAGCAATAATCGAAGCCAGTGTACCGGCTTTAATTGAATCGGCACCGAGGCTCGGACCAACCGAGCGTTCTTCAATAACCTTAAGCGGAGCCGGCAAAGCACCAGCGCGAAGCAATAATGATAAATCATTGGCTGATGCCGCAGTAAAATTACCGCTTATTACACCACTACCACCGATAATAGCCGAACGAATTACAGGAGCTGTAATAACTTTATTATCAAGCACGATGGCAAATGGCTTGCCTATATTTTCTGAAGTTATATCGGCAAATTTGCGTGCGCCGGCATGATTAAAGCGGAATTCCACTACCGCTTCACCATTCTGGTCAAAAGTCGTACGCGCATCAACCAGCATATCCCCAGACAACATTACTCTTGATTTAATAGCGAACTTAACCGACGCACCATCGCTGCGCTTATCATCACCAAGTAAAATCCTTGTGCCAGCCGGTACGGTACCGCTTTCAATATCCTGAAAGCCTACGGTTTCATCAACCATATGAAATGTCATTTTCGCAGTGCGTCCAAGCAACGCCTTCAAATGCTCAGGATTAGCCAAACCAGGGACCTGCAGAACTATCCTTGTATCGCCCTGACGCTGGATTATTGGTTCTTTCGTGCCGGTTTCGTTTACACGGCGGTTGATAATCTCCAGAGATTGTTCAAGAACCCTTAGTCTCTCGCCTTTCAGAAATTTATCATTGAATTTTACATTATAAGTTGCCGGTGATTTTTCCTCTATCTCAATATCAGGATTCATAGTTGTCAGGATTTTTTTTACATCTATCGCTGCATTTGCCGAATCTTCACGTAAGACAAAGGTTACACTTGCTGCCCCATCTTCCTTGTTTACGGCAAGACCACGATAGCCAATTTTTTCTGCACGAAATTTTGCACGAATATCATCAGACAAATTGTTCAGCTGTTCACGCAGATAAGAATCAAAATCCACTTCCAGCAATAAGTGGGAACCGCCTTGTAAATCAAGCCCTAGACTAACTGCCTGCTTCGGCATCCATGCAGGCAATTCATCACGCACTGATTCTTTCAAAAAACTGGGGATAGCAAAAACCACAAAAAACAGACATGAGCCTATTATCGCAAAAATTTTCCACTTGGGGAAATCTAACATTCACTGCTCCACATTCGACCAGACCACGTTACCTACTACAGACTGCTCGCTAATAATGACTAGACCCCATATACGTTACTTAGCGGGATGGTTATCAATTATCATTGGCACTTTCACTACCGGCAGATTTATCATCTGTTATTTCAGAAATAGAAGATTTAGCAACGCGAACGCGAACCCCCTGCGCTATTTCCACCACAACTATATCATCACCTTCGAGCTTGGTGATAACACCTATAATGCCACCGCTGGTAATTACTTTAACACCCTTCTTCAGGGATTTCATCATAGCATGATGCTCTCTAAGGCGTCTTTGCTGCGGTCTAATCAACATGAAATAAAGGATAAAGAACAATACTCCGAGTATGAGGAAATTATCCATCATCATTTTTTCAGCGGATAACTCATATGGCACGGTTTCCGCGCCAGCCACAGCACCAGCAGCAGGAGAAGGCGTAACCTCATCAGCAGCAAAAGCATCAGCCAGGATAAAGCTCATAATGGACTATTTAATTTTTGCTTCGTTAAAAACCACATGCTTACGCACCACAGGATCATATTTGCGGAAAGCAAGCTTCTCTGTTTTTGTCTTTGGGTTTTTCTTAGCAACGTAATAAAAACCGGTATCAGCAGAGCTGACAAGTTTTATAAGTACAATATTCTTTTTAGCCATAACCAGATTCCTATAAATCCCTGTAAAGCAAGTGCCATGCTCAGATAGGCTGCACTCACCTCAAACGGGTAATTTCCACATATAATTAAGTGCGGTAGAATATACACAGAACTCTGGCTGTCAAGACTAATTTTTTAAGTAAAAACTTTTGACTTTTCCTATGTTTTCCTATTAATGATGCCATTTGTGATGGTAAATAATCTGCCATTTTAACGGAATATCTGAGTATATATATGAAACATAAGAAGATTAAGAAGGTAGTTTTCCCTGTAGGCGGTCTTGGCACACGCTTTCTGCCAGCCACTAAATCCATGCCTAAGGAAATGTTGCCGGTAGTGGATAAGCCATTGATTCACTACGCATTTGAAGAGGCAAAAGAAGCAGGGATAGAGGAATTTATCTTTGTAACCGGTCGTAATAAAGGGGCTATAGCCGACCATTTTGACCATTCTTATGAACTTCAGGATATTCTAAGCGTTAAAAATAAGAAACGTGAGCTTGAGCTTACCAGTAAATGGCTGCCGGAAGCAGGAAATGTGGTGTTTACCCGCCAGCGTGAACCGCTGGGACTTGGGCATGCGGTATGGTGCGCCCGCCACCTGATAGGTGACGATCCGTTTGCGGTTATTCTTGCTGACGATCTGGTATTGTCTAAAAAACCATGCCTGAAGCAGATGATCGAGCAATATAATGATTGCGGCGGCAATGTTCTGGGGGTTATGGATATTCCGCGCGAAGATACTGCAAGCTACGGTATAGTTGATATTGACCCGAGTTTTGCCAAAGCCGATGCAAAACTGGTAAAAGCCAAAGGGCTTGTGGAGAAACCCGCTCCTGCCGACGCTCCGTCAACCCTTTCCATCATCGGTAGATATATATTGCAACCAGAAGTGATTAATGTTTTATCACATCAGAAAGCTGGTGCGGGCGGAGAAATCCAACTTACCGATGCCATTGCCAGCCTTATCGGCAAGGGTGATGTTTTTGGTTACCGTTATGAAGGTGTACGTTATGATTGTGGCGGGCTGGTTGGGTTTGTTGCCGCTAATGTTGCTTTTGCACTGGAACGCGAAGGAATAAAAGATAAAGTGATAAAAGAAATTGATGGTGTGTTCAAACGTGCTGGCATACATTCCTAAAAAATAAAGCGGAGAGTAAATATGCAGATTACTATGATAGGGACAGGCTATGTTGGTCTGGTTTCCGGTGTATGTTTTTCTGAATTTGGTTTTCAAGTTACCTGCGTTGATAAGGATGCGGACAAGATTGCTAAATTACAGCAACACATCATGCCGATTTATGAACCTGGTCTGGAGCAGATGGTAGAAGCCAACCGCAAGGCTGGTCGCCTGTCCTTCACCACAGATCTAGCTCAGGCAGTTGCACAGGCTGATATTGTGTTCATAGCGGTGGGAACACCGGCAAATGAAACTGATGGCATGCCGGACATGACTGCACTTAACATAGTTACCAAAGAAGTGGCAAAAGCTCTTAAAGGCTATACGCTGGTGGTGAATAAATCGACAGTTCCTATCGGAACTAATCGTGGCATTGCTAAAATTATCAAAGAAACTAATCCGAGCGCGGATTTTGATGTAGCATCCAATCCTGAGTTCTTACGTGAAGGAACGGCAATCAAGGATTTTATGGCTCCTGACCGGATTGTTGCAGGTATAGATTCCAAGCGCGCGCGCGAACATCTGAACAAGCTTTATGAACCAATCTGTTTGAATGGAGCTGAAATTCTTTTCACCACGTTTGAAAGTGCAGAGATGATTAAATACACGGCAAACAGCATGCTTGCTATTCGTATTGCCTTCATTAATGAAATTGCCGATTTATGCGAAAAAACCGGAGCTAATATCCGTGATGTCGTACGTGGAGTTGGTCTTGATAACCGTATTGGCGATAAATTCCTGCAGGCTGGCCCGGGATATGGTGGCTCGTGTTTTCCTAAAGATACTCTTGCCCTTAGGCAAATGGCAAAGAATGCTGGCGTGCCAAGCCAGCTGGTTGAAGCAACCATTAAGAGTAATGATTCCCGTAAACTGCGTATGGCAGAAAAAATTATTGCTGCTGCCGGTGGCAATATAAAAGGCAAGACTATCGCAATACTTGGGCTTACCTTCAAGCCAGGAACTGATGACATGCGCGAGAGTGCCAGCCTTTATATCATACCTGAATTAATTGCAGGAGGTGCTGAAATCCGCGCTTATGACCCGCAAGGAATGAAAGAAGCAGAACATTATTTCAAAGAACATGTAAAGTGGTGTGATGATGCTTATAACGCAATGCAAGAAGCAGATATGCTGGTTATACTCACTGAATGGAACGAATTCCGCAGCCTGGATTTAGACAAAGTAAAATCCACACTGCGTAATCCACTGGTGGTAGACCTACGAAATATCTATAAACGTCAGGACATGAAAGCCCACGGTTTCCACTATGTTTCAATTGGCAGGCAGACAGTAAAACCCTGTGAAACTGATGTCCTTGATCTCAATATTGAAGATGAGATTGCGGCATAGATATAATTCCGGCAAATGTTAGCGACCGCGATAGGAAGCCACTTCTTGCGGTGGAATCCAGATTCCTTTTGGTGCTTCTGATGTTTGATAAAAAATATCAATGGGAATGCCGCCACGCGGATACCAGTAACCACCAATGCGAAGCCAAGCAGGTTTTGCCTCTTTAATCAGACGCAGAGCAATAGCTATTGTGCAATCTTCATGAAATGCTCCGTGATTGCGAAAAGAACCAATAAATAATTTCAGAGATTTACTTTCTATAATCCAATCTTTGGGTACATAATCAATCACCAGATGCGCAAAATCCGGCTGACCGGTTATCGGGCAAATAGAGGTAAATTCTGGACAGGTGAAGCGTACCGAGTATCCAACATTTTTATGCGGATTTGCTACCTTCTCTAAAATCGCCTTCTCAGGAGAAGATGGCAATAAAGACTTGCTACCAAGCTGGGTTAGTTTTTTAGCCATCAAAACTCCGAACTCATGATTTCAACTTATAAGCCCCACGGAAATTATCCATAGCCACAAAAAGTCCCTTAGGATCAATAAGTGTCTCAGTAGCGCCAATTATTAATATACCATCCTTGGTTAAAGTACGCGACATTTTATCAGTAACTTGCGCTTTGGTCTGCTCATCAAAATAGATGAGTACATTGCGACAGAAAACAATGTCAAACTTTCCCAAAGAAGAATAATCCGTAAGTAAGTTCTGCAATTTGAACTGAACAGAAGAACGAATTACATCTTTAATCTTCCACGAAGTATCCGGCAGAGAAGTAAAATACTTCATCAATATCTGAATAGGAAGCCCTCTCTGAGCCTCAAATTGAGAATAAACACCTTCTTTTGCCTTATCTACAACTTTCTTAGCAAGGTCTGTAGCAACTATTTCAAAATCCCAACCAGCAAACTTCGCTGCATCTTCCTTAAGGCACATGGAGATAGTATATGGCTCTTGACCAGTGGAACAAGCCGCACTCCAGATACGTATCCTTTTCATGACAAACTGACGCGCCATAAGCATCGGCAATGCTATATTACGGAGTGATTCATAAGGTTTTATATCACGATAAAAAGATGATTCGTTGGTAGTCATTGCTTCTGTTATTTCAGTAAGCAATGACTCATTAGGATTGGTACGCAGCATATTACAAAGTTGCCCTATATCCTGCAAATTCTGACCGCGCGCAATTGGTAACAAACGACTTTCTATAAGATAAGCTTTATCATCAGTAAGTGCAAGTCCCGAACGCTGCTTCAAAATACCAGATAAATATTGAAAATCGCTCGCTTGCATCATCTGCCCTCTATTTGCTGAATCAGATAACGACCTATCTCTGTTAACGGCAGCACTGCCCGACATAATTTATTCTCCACAACTGCTTTGGGCATGCCATACACAGTACAACTACTTTCATCCTGTGCAATTACGCTACCACCATTTTCAACTACAACTTTAGAACCCAGCATTCCATCCTGCCCCATACCCGTAAGCACCACAACAACCAAATGTCTACCATATACTTTACTTAAAGACCTGAGCATGGGATCAGCAGCAGGTCTACAAAAATTTTCCTGCGGTTCTTTGTTTATAGAAATAACCGCCTGCCCGCCAGAATTTTTTTCTACGACCATATGAAAATCACCAGGCGCAATATATACATTTCCAGCTGCTGCAGTCTCTCCACCCTTAACTTCAATACAGTTACGAGATGATGATTTTGCCAGATGCTCTGCCAGAATTGTGGTAAATGTTGGTGGCATGTGCTGAGTAATAAAAACAGGTATATTCTGCAAACGACCTTTAAGCGATTCAAATAAAGACATAAGAGCCTGTGGCCCACCAGTGGAAGATGCAATAGCAAGAGCCTTTACTCCGGTAACATGCAGAGGAATATTAGAGGTCGAAACCAACTGAACAACAGACGGTTCTTTTACAGCTATAGCAGGAACAAAAGTACTTGCTGACGGGGCATTGTTACGCTTACTGCCAAGCCCCTTAACTTTCCCTATAAGTTCACGATAAAAAACGTCAACCTCATGACCATCTTTGGACGATGGCTTGGCAAGGTAATCGGTAGCTCCAAGCTGTAATGCTTTCATACTAAGGCTAGCATTGCTTCTGGTAAGAGCAGAAGCCATGATAACCTTGCTGGATGGAGATGCTTTAAGGATATCAGGCAAAGCTGCCAGCCCATCCATAAGAGGCATTTCTATATCAAGTACAACAACGTCGGGATGCAGACTACCAGCCATATTAATGGCCATACTGCCATTGGATGCCGTACCAACGATCTCTATGGCAGGATCAACAGAGAGGGCTTTAGACATCAAACCACGTATAACCGCAGAATCATCAACTAGTAAAACTTTAACTGGCACGAAACCCTTCCTTCTGCAAACGCAGTTAACTTAAAAAGCCATGCCTATCTGCTCTAATTTACCCTTAACAATTTCACCATCAAATGGCTTCATTATATATTCATTAGCCCCAGATTCCAAAGCTTGCATTATATTCCCCATCTCACTCTCCGTAGTACAGAATATAACCTTTGGAAAATCGCCGCTCGGCATAGCTCGCAAAGCCTTGACAAATTCCAGCCCATTCATTACCGGCATATGCCAATCAAGCAATATCATATCAGGCATATTTGCCTTATTCTCAACACAGTATTCCACTGCTTTCTGCCCGTCCTCAGCCTCAGAGACTGTAAATCCGAGTTCTTCCATAATACGGCGCTCTAACTTACGAACAACTTTGGAATCGTCAACAATAAGACATGATGGCATAGCACAGACCCTTATTTGTTATTTTTAATCTTCTTAACACGACGCACAATGAATAAGATAATCCCTATATTGTAAGCAGGGACTGCACATCAACAATAACCAGCAACTCTCCTGAGAGTTTATATATACCAGTTGTAACTTCCTTCCATTCTCCCCCAAGATTAGCAGGAGATTTTTCGATAGAGTGATAAGGAACCGTCATAACCTCTCCCACACTATCAACCATCAGACTGAATAATTCCCCCCTGTACTCAACCACCACAAACATACTTTTTGAGTCTTCAGGTCTTTCGGGCAGGCGCAAACGGCGACGGAGATTGATTACGGTTACAATACGTCCACGCAAATTAAGTGACCCAGATACTTCCGGAGCAGAAAGAGGAATATGAGTTATTTTCTGCTGCCGCAAAACATCGCGTACATTTTTTACCGGAATTCCAATAAGCTGATCTTCCACACGCATTGTAACATACATATGGTTTTCTGTATCCAGCATGCCGTACAACGCTCCTGCATTTGCAGCAGCAACACTGGGATCAATAGATATAACGTTTGCAGATGCAGTCATTACGCAGCCTCCTTATGTGCAACAATAAAATGTGCTACTGCATCAAGAAGACCTGGACGATCGGTTTTCACGATACAGTCGCTCATTCCTACATCCTTACTACGAGAAATAACATCTTTACTAAGTGATGCAGTATAACCAACGATTGGGGTTCCATTAACCTGCGCGCTTTTACGGCAAGCAGTTACAAATTCAAAACCGTCCATGACCGGCATTTCTATATCAGTAACGATAAGATCAAACGTCATCTTGTCTTCAGTCAGCATATGCAGAGCTTCCTGACCGTTTTCAGCTGATGTAACCTTATAGCCAACCGCCGATAACATAGGCACTGTTAAATTACGGAAGAAAGGACTATCTTCAACCAGCAGGATTGTCTTATTCTGCGCCTTCTGTTTACCTGACGCTCCAAGGTCAGCCACCATATCTTCCACCAGATCTGAAAGTAGATACCCAATATCAACCACATCTGTGGTTTTACCGGAAATTACCATGCTGCCAAGGTAACCATTCTGTTTTGCTTCTTTCGAGGTAAGCTTTATGTCAAACGGAGCTTTAACGATATCGATAATTTCATCGACAACCAGGCCTATAACTTTTTTGTCATAACCAAAAACTATAACATCAACGGTTCCACTGTTTGGCATTTTAAATTCATCATCAAGAGTGATAAGTCGCATTAAATCACCGCGATACTGCACTACCGGTTTATCTCCGGCAACCTCAATATCTTTGACATTAATTTCTTCCAGGCGTGAGATAAGCTCAAGCGGAACAGCTTTCGGAGCTCCCTTACCCAGAGTGAATGACAGGAAGCCTATCATATCCTGCTTGCTCTCGCCCATTGCCAGAGCAGCATTGGCATCCTCACGCTCACTAATTTCAGCATTGCTTATCGTACGGGCAATGCCATTAGGATCAAGAATCATAATTACGCTTCCATCACCTAAAATAGTATTTCCGGAGTAAATCGATAGTGACTTCAAAAGATCGGAAACAGGCTTAACCACAATTTCCTCTGTGTCAAAAACTCTGTCAACAAGTATACCAAAATCGTAGCTACCTACCCTGCAGACAACTATATATACTTCCCTCTGAAGCAGCTCATTATGATTACAAGGGAAACCAAGAGTCTCTGACATTATGGCAAGAGGCAGAAGCTTATCGCGCAGACGCATGACCAGTGAGTCATTAATCATTTCAAGCTGCACTCCTGCGCCAGGAGCTGCCCTAACCAGCTCCACCACATTTATCTGAGGAATAGCAAATTTCTGACTGTTGCTTTCAACTATAAGCACTGAAACTATCGCCAGAGTAAGAGGTATTTTTACAGCAACCTTTGAACCTTTTCCCCATGTCGAATCAAGATCTATAGTACCACCAATTTTCTGGATATTGGTTTTTACAACATCCATACCAACTCCACGTCCGGAAACGCTGGTAACTTTTTCGGCAGTTGAAAATCCAGCTGCAAAAATAAACTGGGCAATTTGTTTTTCGCTCATATTATCAAGCGCTGCTTCTGTTGCAATACCATTAGCCAATGCCTTCTGTTTTACACGCTCGATATTAATGCCACGACCATCATCAATAATCTCAATTATTATATGCCCGCCTTCATGATAGGCAGAAAGAGTAACCGTACCTACTTCCTGCTTGCCGGCAGCACGACGCTCCGCCGGAGTTTCCAGACCATGATCGCATGAATTGCGAACCATGTGGGTAAGCGGATCTTTGATAACCTCCAGTAGCTGCCTGTCTAATTCGGTTTCCGCTCCATGCATTTTTAATTCAATTTTTTTACCAAGATCAAGAGATAGGTCTCTAATCAAACGCGGAAATTTAGACCAGCCATTGCCTATAGGTTGCATGCGGGTTTTCATTACGCCTTCCTGCAGCTCTGATGTAATATGGCTTAATTGCTGCAATGGTGTAATTAACTCTTTATCATCTTTCGTACGCACAATCTGCATCAGCTGGTTACGGGTAAGCACCAGCTCGCTGACCATCTGCATGAGGTTTTCCAAAACATCAATATTAACGCGGATGCTTTGGGCAGTTTCATTATGCCCTTCTTTCTCTTTTTCTTCAGTTTTAGCAACCACAGGCTTTACCGGAGGAGCTTTGGAAGCAATATCAATTGGTGCTGCAGGAGCGACAGAAACAACTTCAATCTTAGGAGCTGCTTTCTCATCCTTAGTAACCGCCTCATCATCACCTTTAAAATGAGGAAATTCAGCTATAGCTATACGTTCAATAGCTTCCGTTATTTCTTTATCATCTGCACTTGCTGACGAAGAAGATGCGTTTATTATCGCAACTACTTCTTTTAATTCAGGGGATGCGCCTTCACCTACCCTACCGGTTTCCGCAAACTGGTTCAGACGCTCAATCAGCTGAGCGTCATCACCACCCTGCTCTTCACCGTTCTGACTTAAATAGTCAATAAGACCTTTGATATTATCAAGCGATTCCAAAACAAGGGTAATGGCTTCAGGAGTTGCCTCAAGCTGCTTTTCACGAATTTTCCCCAGAACATTCTCAGAAGCATGCGCCACACGCTCCAAACGAGGCAAACCAAGAAACCCGCAGGTTCCTTTAATCGTATGCATGATACGAAAAATATTACCTAGAATACCTTCATCCTGAGGGTTTTGCTCAAGCTTAACCAACTCAAGATCCAAAGTGGCTAGACCTTCACTGGTTTCAGTAATAAACTCTACTATTAGATCATCCATATTAATATCCTACCTGTTATAATTTATGATGTACCGCACTACTCTCCAGAAGACTGAACCACTCGTAAAACTAATTCGTCAGCACCAACTTTCCACTCAACCGCCGCTTTTAAATCGTCAGCATAATGACGCGTCAGATGCAACTGTACATTTTTTGTATTCACCACACAATCAGAAGATGAAACAGAAAAAACTTTTTCTGCCTCACTATCCCATTTCAGATTTGCACCTGTCGCCAATACTGTAATTACCTTACGCAATGAATCATCTTTATCCAATCTAACTGATATTTTTCCACCACGAATTAAAGCAGAAGATGCTATGACAAGGAGATTATACGTAAGACGCAACATTTTAAGGCTGATGGAAATTCCAGCAGCATCTGTGTGTGTCTCCGGCCAATCAAGCTCGATTTTAGTTCCAACAAAAAAATCTGAAGCTATTTTCTGTTTTTCGGAAAGGTTGGCCTCGCCATGCTCCTTCACATTACCGTAAGCTATACGATAAAACTGCAAACGGCTCACTGCAGAAAAAGCACTGCTCACTATTAAATCGACAGCTTGACTCTGAAGATCAAAACCTTCTTCACTTAAAAATTCCGCGCCGTTATTTACCGCTCCTATTGGCCCCGTAAGGTCATGACATAATCGCGTACATAGAAGTTCAGCAAAATACATTTTCTCGTTCATGAACAAATTTCTTCCTCTATATCTTGTATAGTAAAATATTTTTCCTCATAACTATTGCCTATAAAGATAAATTTTTAGTAAACGGAATGGCTTTGACTGAAATTTAAATAAAATTTTATATATTTATTTTATGTAGTATTGCTCCAGTAAATTCATACTCTCGCAATCCACACTTATATCAATAACATAATGATTATTATAAATTTATCGCTTTAAGCATTGACTTACAAAGAAAAAACCAATAGATTTCACAAACAATCAACCGCACTATAATGAAGAGCTGTGCCTGAAAAACAAACATCCGGAAGAAATACATCTGACCAGTCCAATACTATTGGCATCAGATTAAAAGCAGAAATAGCAAAAACCGGGATAAGTGCTGCGGAGATTGCTCGCCGTTCCGGTGTTCTCACGTCTTTTATATACGATATCTTAAGCGGAAAATCTACCAATCCATCTATACTAAAACTTGCTATGGTCGCTGATTGCCTTGGTGTAAGCCTGACTTATCTGATAGGTAGTGAATTAGAAAATAACCCGGCTATTACCAGAAACAGGAATGAAGAAAAATATATTTCAATCCCTCATATAAAGTTGAATAGTTCAAAAAATATTAAGAAGGGCTTTGTATCTTTTAAAGGAGAAGACGAACCATACCTTTTTAATGCCGGATGGATACGCGACAATTTTAATGTTGATGCAGCTTCCCTACGAATATTCACAATAATCGGTGACAGCATGGAACCCACAATCTGTAATAATGATATTGTGCTTATTGATACTAAGCAGACAATTCCTTCGCCTTCAGGTATATTTATAATATTTGATGGGCTCGGGCTTACAGCCAAAAGACTTGAATATGTTTTTGAAAATGATTCCCGGAATATTCGTATTATTTCTGACAACAAGTGCTATTCGACATATGATAGCTCATTATCAGACATAATTGCAGTCGGTAGAGTTATATGGTTTTCACGCACAATATGACCCTGCTTTTTATGTCTGCCTAGTTCGCCAACCTTCCGATATAAGGTCGAGCGACCAATGCCAAGACTGCGTGCTGCTTTGCTCATTGATCCACCACAAGCATTTAAAGCATAACGAATAGCATCTTCTTCAAGATGACGCAGTTTCTTAACCGTACCGTCTCCTGCCAGCAAAGTTTGAGATACATCCATAGTTGACGCAATCTGTGCGCCCCCATCAAATTCCAGTTGCTTTTCCAGCCGTTCAATCATTTTATACAAATTACGGGTACGCAGGGCACTTGCAATTGAAAGCCCCAGGCGTTCGATTGTAAGCGGCTTGGTAAGAAAATCATTAGCTCCGGCATTTATGGTCTCCACAGCCTTTTCCGTGTCCCCATATTCAACCATAATTATAATAGGGAAATCAGGTTTGCAGTGCTTAATTATATTAACCACATGAATAGCATCGATCTGTAATACACTCATATCAAGCAGCATTATACTGGGAACACAATTAACCGGCAGTACGGCATTAATTGCCTTTTGACCACTTGTAACTATCATGGTATTATATTTCAACCTGTTATTGATTGCGGTTTCCAGAACCCTCGCCTGAGCCTCGTCACCATCTACAATTAATATAGTATCTGAATCTGACATGTCTTCTTGCCTCCGCTAAACAACTCGATAGGTTTAGGTTGTATATTTTTTTTATTTAACAATCAATAGTTTTAACGAGGCAAAGATGATTAGATTTTTTTAATGTATTTCATATTAAATAATGTTAATGATAGAACAGCAACTAAATTGAGAATATATAATGTTAAAATTTCGCTTCATATTATTGCTATCTGTCGCCCTCATGTCCTCCGGTTATCGCTGGAGGTGTTATGCTTTTTGTGATGAACAAACGGCAATTCAAAATGACTATACGGAACAGCGCGATGACTGCCGTGGTTTTGCTCAGGACAATATAGATGCGGAGATGGCAAAAGCTCCCAATCCCAATAGTGTAAAAGCAAGAAAAATTAAGCTTATCGCCCTGTTCAGCGATTGCATGGCGCAATATGGCTGGGATGTACCTAAAGTAAATGATAAAGGTGGCAAGCTTGCTGATAGTGGCGAAGTTCCTCTTTACACATCAACTGTATCGAAACTGGCGGCTTCAGAAAAAAATCCAGATGCTGAAGTCCCTAACACCCCTGCTCCTGTTGAAGGAGAAATAACCGAGCAAGACCTGCCTGCCCGGAAAACGCCAGTTGGGAATATTCCAAAACAACAGGAAATTAAACAACAGGAAAATCTTAAACAGGAAAATTCTAAGAACACCAATAACACCAATACTGTAGTGCAGAAATCAGCGAAAAGCAAAGCGCAAAGCGGAAAATCACAATCAGCTACACAAACTGATAATATACAGAATCAGCCTGCTACAACTAAAAGCAAAAAATCTGTAAAAACCAGTAAGGAACAGAACGATCAGAAACCAGCCGACAACCAAGTAAAATCATCATCGCAGAAAACAACTTCCACCACCAGCTCTACTACTACCAACAAGGTTATAGAAAAACCTGCCAGTGAACAACAGAGCACGCAGCCGATACCTATACCGCCACCACCACCCGCAAATTCCACAAGTTACAGGAAAGTTACAAACAACAATAATTCTCTTTCTCAGCCCACAGATAATAAAGCGGGTAATAACAGCCATCCGCCAATACAGAAATTGTCTCCTGAAGCTGGGCGGTATGAACCTCCTGCGACTATTTCTACCACCTCTGAACCGATAAAAAATTCTCCAAATCCGACTTACACCAGAGAGACAAATAGCGTAAACAACATGCCGGCAAACTCTTCTGTATATACCGACCAGACTACATCTGACGATATGCGGCAACCAACTTTATCCGCAAACAGAGCTCAAATTGTAAGCAGCAGCAATAGCGAATCAACCAATCAGATAATCAAAGAAAAAGAGAGCATAGAACGAATAACAAGTTCTCAGCAAAGCGACAATGTGTCAAATGCTACTACTGTTACTACTGCTACCGCCCCACCAGCCGCAGCTGGCGTTTTATTGCCAGGGATTGATGAATCAGCGATCCCATCGCAACCGCGAGTGACAAAAAACAATTCAGCAACGCAAAAGACTTCAGAATGTGAATATGCCAGACGTTCGGCAGGTGTATCAGAAGCCGCCGCTAAAAAGGCAAAGGAATGTGATATAGAATGTGCAAAGCAGCGAAAAGTACTGCCAAAAACTGTTACTCCACCAGCCTGCCCTATAAAGGATCCAGCCGTGAATTTGCTCGATACGCAGCTCGGAAACAAACCATAAAGCTCAAAATCAGCTAAAATCCATAGGATAGTAGTGAAATTACCTCTAGTTTCTGCTATAATGTAACTATAATGAGATATTTAATATGCTTTATTGGACAGTAGCAGTAGTTACACTATATTCCGGAATTGTAGCATTCATGGCTATATTCCAGAGAAAACTCCTCTATTTTCCGGATAAAAAAATAGGACATCCGGAAATTTATGGGATTTCCGGGTTCAGTGAATTTTTTATCAAAACAGAAGATAATATAACCATTCAGGCGTGGCATAAGCCAGCAAAGGATAACAATCCGACAATATTATATTTCCATGGCAATGCTTCGCATATGGGTAACCGCGCCGGCATTTATTCCGCATTTGCAGGAAGAGGTTTTGGTGTACTTTCCATCAGTTATCGTGGATATGGAAAGAGCGAAGGAAGCCCAGATGAAAAGGGATTATACGCTGACGCGCAGGCGGCTATTTTATTTCTTACTAAAGAAAATGAAATATCATTGGATAATATTATATTATATGGCGAATCTCTGGGAACTGGTGTTGCCGTGCAGATGGCACAGGAACACAATGTTAAAGCGGTTATACTTCAGGCTCCCTACACTTCTGTTTCCGGCAGGGCAGCTGAGATTTACTTCTTTATGCCGGTTAAGCTGGTGATGCTCGACCATTTTGATTCCTTAAGCAAAATAGCAAACATAAAATCTCCATTGCTTATTTTACACGGAGAGCTAGACACAACCATTCCTATCCGGCACGGCAAAACTTTACTGAAAGCGGCAAAAACCCAGAAAGAAGCGGTATTCTTTCATGACGTTGGACATAATAATTTTGACAGTGCGACAATAGCAGAAAATGTAATGGATTTTATAATCCGGATGGATAACAGAGCAAACCAGTAGATGCTGCAAGGAAAAAATTAAGGCAGCACCGCTGGGCAGTGCCACCCTACAAATAATCAATAGTTTATAATTAGCGGTTAGCTGAAGTAAGAGTACTTGAAACCTTACTGAATGAGTTAGTTACGCTGTTACCAACGCGACCCATAGCCAGAATAGCTACGATAGAAACTAGAGCTGCAATAAGAGCATACTCAATCGCAGTAGCACCATCTTCTGATTTTAAGAAACGAATCATTGTCTGCATAATATTCCCTTAAACTTGATTGTTGATAGGACAACTGAATATATCAGCTACTAACTATTATTAGCAAACATTCGTTAACGACAAGTAAATATTACGAATTATAGTAAAAATATATTAATATGCTATATTACTTGCGACTCCCTCTCCCGGAGGGAGAGGGAATTCGAGAATGACGCTAATTAAACATTAACTGCTATACAATTTTTGTATCTCTGGATTCTGTGCCTCTATAACAGAAAAACGGCACCACAAGAATGATGCCGTTTTACAAAACCAGATAATACCGAGAATTAGCGGTTAGCTGAAGTAAGAGTACTTGCAACTTTACTGAATGAGTTAGTCACGCTGTTACCAACGGCACCCATTGCCAAAATAGCTACGATAGAAACTAGAGCTGCAATAAGAGCGTACTCAATCGCGGTTGCGCCATCTTCTGATTTAAAAAGACGAATCATTGTCTGCATAATCTTTCCTTAAACTTTGATTGTTGATAGAATAATAGAATAACTGAATATATCAGCTACCAGATATTATTAGCAAATACTCGTTAATGTCAAGTAAATGTCATGCATTACAGCAAAAAACATTAATTCTTATGGTATTATCTTAAGTAATTTATTAAATTATTATTAATAAACATCAAGAAAATAAGGAAAATTATACTTCAAATACCCTGCATCTCTTGATTCTACATTTTTATAACAGCAAAACGGCACCATAAAAATGATGCCGTTTTACAAAAATCAAATAACTAGCGGTTAGCTGAAGTAAGAGTACTTGCAACTTTACTGAATGAGTTAGTTACGCTGTTACCAACGCTACCCATAGCCACGATAGCTACGATAGAGACCAGAGCCGCAATAAGAGCATACTCAATCGCAGTAGCACCATCTTCTGATTTGAATAGACGAATAATTGTCTGCATAAACTTCTCCCTAAGAGTGTTAAATAAAGAAACCGGCTGATTGCTTCAGCTATTAACCATTATTATAAATAATCTGCCATTGGTCAAGCAATAATGCAAAAAAAATATCTACAATTTTATATATATTTTAGGCATTTACAAGAAAACTCTTTACCATAAATTGATTTGTGGTAACTATGTTACCTAATATTCAAAAAGTTGCAATCAATACGAAAACCATGGCTCTACACCAAATGGCTACGCGTTATAATGAAGAAACTGAACGTCACCCGCTGAAAGTGCTCGCCGGAGCATTATTATTCTCATTTTCTCTATTTTTACTGCTTTGTCTGGTAACTTATAACCAGTCTGACCCCTCATTAAATCAAGCAACTGCCAATACCGCAAACAATATAGGTGGGTATGCAGGGGCATTGGTTGCCGACCTTATGCTGCAATTTCTTGGTCTTGCCAGCATATTTGCAGCTATTGTCCCGCTTGCATGGAGCGCGAAGCTGCTTAAAGGTGAGAATATCACGTTTTTACAGGTTCGCCTGAGCCTACTTATTATCACGCTGGTTCTTGCAGCCAGCCTGCTCACGGAGATAGATCCGCCAATCTGGTGGTCGATCAAGGGCGGGCTTGGTGGCTCAATAGGAATGACGCTGCATAATTCTATGCATGTAATGTTCAAGAGCACTTTATTTACTGTAATGGTATTTTCCATCACCATAATCACAGCATCTCTTGCTTTTGGCATGAAACTCGATGAATGGAAGGAATTGGCACAAATTTCTAAAAAAGCATTTTTTGTAGCAGCGGGAGTGATATTATCACTTATACAGCGCAAGGAACGTGATGATTCTTATGAGTACGAAGAAGCAGAAGAAAAACTATCCTTACGCGAACGTTTTACTGGCTGGATAAGCAATCTTCGTTCTAATGAGTACGAAGAAGAGGAAGAAGATGAAGAACCTGTGCGTCGCGCACCACGGGTAAATAAAAAATCACAAGCAAAAGATACCGAAAAAGCTGCGCGCGCCAAACCAAAAGTGCAGACCACTCTTGCCTTACCACAAGGAGATTACGAGCTTCCCGACATCAATCTGTTAAGCCCACCGCCTAAAGGCAAAAAAACAACATTATCAGAAAATGCGCTGACCCAGAATGCCAAGCTTCTGGAATCAGTATTGCAGGATTTTGGTGTAAATGGAAATATCGTGGAGATTCGCCCTGGCCCTGTGGTTACGCTTTATGAACTGGAACCGGCAGCAGGAACAAAATCTTCAAGGGTTATTGGACTTGCTGATGATATTGCCCGTTCGATGAGCGCGATTTCCACACGTATTGCGGTTATTCCCGGACGCAATGCCATTGGTATAGAAATGCCGAATGCTTACCGCGAAACTGTTTATTTTCGAGAAATGCTGGAAACCAATGATTTTTCATCCGCCGATGCGAAGTTACCGCTCGCGCTTGGTAAAAATATCGGTGGCGAACCGATTATCGTTGATCTTGCGCGCATGCCGCATTTACTGGTGGCAGGAACCACCGGCTCCGGTAAATCCGTTGCCATCAACACCATGATTATGTCACTGCTTTACCGCCTCACGCCGGAAGAATGTAAATTCATTATGATTGACCCGAAGATGCTGGAGCTTTCAGTTTATGACGGCATCCCTCACCTTCTATCACCAGTAGTAACCGAGCCGGGAAAGGCTGTGGTTGCCCTTAAATGGACGGTGAAAGAAATGGAAAACCGCTACCGCCTGATGAACAATCATGCAGTGCGTAATATCGAGGGTTACAATAAGAAAATCCGCGAAGCAAAAGCCAAGGGCAACCAGCTATCGCGCAAGGTTCAGACCGGATTTAATCCTGACACTGGTGAACCTATTATCGAAGAAATGCCACTGGATATGAACGAATTGCCGTTTATCGTGGTAGTAGTCGACGAAATGGCGGATCTGATGATTGTTGCGGGGAAAGAAATTGAAGGATCTATCCAGCGTCTGGCACAAATGGCACGTGCTGCGGGAATTCATATTATCATGGCAACGCAAAGACCAAGCGTTGACGTTATCACCGGTGTTATCAAAGCCAACTTCCCTACCCGTATCAGCTTCCAGGTTACCTCGCGCATTGACAGCCGGACTATCCTTGGTGAACAGGGCGCGGAACAACTGCTTGGGCAGGGTGATATGCTGTATATGGCAGGTGGTGGGCGCATTACCCGTGTGCATGGTCCATTCGTGAGCGACAAGGAAGTTGAACAAGTGGTTGGTCATCTGAAACTGCAAGGCGAACCTAGCTATATCGAAGATGTCACCCGCGATGAGGAAGAAGAAGGAGCATTTGGTGAAGAAGGCGAAAAAGATGAAATGTATGATCAGGCAGTTGCTATCATCGCCCGTGATCGCAAAGCATCAACCAGCTATATCCAGCGTTGCCTGAAAATCGGTTATAACCGCGCCGCGTCAATCATTGAGCAGATGGAACGTGAAGGCATTGTCGGTCCCGCCAACCATGTCGGCAAACGCGAAGTTTTAGTTAGGGAAGATGGTTAAAGAATTGACTTCTTCGATGAATGTATATACAATGTAATTACTATGGAAACAGATATTATAAAAATTGGTAATTCAAAAGGAATCCGCATTCCCAAAGCGATACTTGAGCAATGCGGCTTTAATGGGGTAGTAAACATGCAGGTTGATGGTGATAAATTGGTATTGTCCAAGGCAAAAAAGAAAGTGCGTGAAGGTTGGGCAGAAGCAGCCAGAATTTGCCACGAAGCGGGTGATGACAAATTAATTTTTCCAGAAGGAAGTATAATAAATGAATTTGACAAAACCGAGTGGACATGGCCAGAACAAGACCATTAAGAGAAATAAAAAGGTTTGAAGTTTATTGGACTATGCTCGACCCAACAGTTGGGCATGAAATTCAAAAAACTCGCCCTTGCGTTGTTATATCTCCTGATAGCCTGAATTCTTTTTTGCATACTGTTATAATTTCTCCATTCACCTCAACAACCAGAAAATACCTATTTCGTGCAGATTCCAACCTTAAAAACATAAAAGGGCAAATAGCATTAGACCAGATGCGAACAGTAGACAAATCACGTTTGGGTGATTTAATTGGTGTTATTAAAGGAAAAGCAGCAACAGAAATATTAGATAAACTTTCAGAAATGTTTGCAGAGTAATTATGTTAAAAAAAATAATCACCATCGCCCTGATAACGCTTATGCCAGCCGTAAGCTTTGCTGCTGATGTAAATATTGCAGATGAAAAACAAAAACCGGCAGTGACTTTCCTCGCCAATGCTGAAATGGCAAAATATAAAGCAACCATTGCGCGGGTGGAGAATTATTTAAGTGGGCTTACCAGTATAATTTCAGAATTTACGCAGGTTGCTCCCGATGGAGCACTGACCAGTGGGAAATTTTTTCTGGAACGCCCAGGAAGAATGCGCTGGCAATATAATCCCCCTACTCCGGTGCTGATGGTGGCAAATGGCTCGGAGATGATTTATTATGATTACGAGCTGGAACAACTCACCCATATTCCGCTCGATTCAACCCTGATCGGTTTCCTTGCCCAGAATAAAATAAGTTTTTCCAATTCCGTTGGCATAATTTCTTTTGAGGAAAAAACCGGCAGCATCCGCATAGGAATCGCCCAGCGGGAAAAACCAACTGACGGGCAGCTGGTTCTGGAATTTTCCGATAAACCGCTGCTTATCCGCAATATGGTGGTGACTGATACTAGCGGGCAGGTTACCACAGTTTCCCTCAATAATGCCAATTTCGGGGCAAAAATTGATGAAAAGCTATTTGAATTCCGTGACCCACGCAAACCAAGAAACCCTGCTGAAAAGGCTAAGCAATAAGGCAGTTGGTGGTTGGTTGATGATGAATGGCACTTAGCACTCGATGCACAAACTATATATTTCAATAGGTTAATGCGGTTGCGATGCGGTTATAACGGCTATAACAGCATTGTCACAAAATTTTCACACTACAAAAACTAAAGCTGTGCTAGATTGATGCTAGAGAAATTTAATTTTTAGGGTTTTTATGGCTGCCAACATAGGAAATTACGATCAAAACATCAGGAACGGGATATATGATGCTCTGAATGGTAAAGCCAGCCCATTTGCTAAAGCCGCTTTTGAAGAACAGAAGACCGCCATTGATGAACTGGTGGCTCAAGAAGAAGCACGGCGTAACGACCCTAAATACACTCCAATGACAACAGCTCAAATAAAAAATGCTGCAAATGAAAGAGCAGCTGCAAGAGCTGAAGAAAAGATAAGCCATGACCTGCACACCGCCAAAGTTGCCGGCGATGATACAACTAGTATGACGGGATTTATGCTTGGCATGGCGTTTGGTGAAGGCGGTGGCAGTATATTAGACATGGCTATGAAAGTGTATAAAGGTGAATCACCATTTTGGAAAACAGTAAAAGAAACATTTACTGGTGAAAAGATAGAATTAGCCAACTTTACAGACCGGTGGAAAGCTAATGTTGAGGATAAAGTCCTAACTGATTACGCAAAAGATAATAAAGTATCAAAAAATGAATTGGTGGCAGCATTAAGTCGGACAGATGGTACTGAAGTTAAACTGGTTAAGATACAAGAACTTGACCCAGCGCAGGAAGTCGCCCAGAAAGAGAAAATGTTCACTACTAAAGTCGAAGAAGTAAAGGCAAATGCTCGCCTTCGTGCTCAACTTCAATATGAAGAAGAAAAAGCCGCAAGAGAAGAAAAAGAACGGCTTAAAAATCTTGAAGCAAAAGGACAAAGCAGTATCGTTACAGAGAACGGCAAAGGCAGTGAAGTTGAATCAGAAAAAAAGGGCGAGAATACTGGCAAACCAAATTTTTCAGGTGGAGAACACATAGAACAAACATCTTTTAACCCTCCAGCTTCCTTGCCAAGAGCTAAAACTGTCACCACTCAACAAATTTAATTAGCATACCGCCTATAGCTAAATAACCCCAATTCCTGCATAAACTATTTGCGTTTTGTGCTGGCTTGTGGTTTTTCCACTATCATGTCAATCTTTTCTGGATACCAGACTGCTCAGTTTTCAATGGACATTTGCAAATGTGCCAACGAAGTGCGACAAAAAGCCAAAAACCGGCTTCTGGTATGACAAGTTCTTAAACAATCTTCTTAAATGCTTTGCATTTATCAAGACACCGTTATAAAAACAGCGTGACAATCGGAAAAATCACTGCTTACGTAATGCCGTAAATAACATTAACTACAACCACAAAAAGAGAAAAATCATGCAGGTAAAAGAATTAGAATCAAAAGGTCTTAAAAAAAGTTTTCAAATCATCGTTGGTGCAGATGCCATCAAAGCCAAAAAAGAAAATGAGCTGAAAGCCGTAGGCAAGAACGCCAAGATAGCCGGTTTCCGCCCTGGGCAAGTGCCGCTTAAAATCCTTGAACAGCGTTATGGCAAGTCTGTGCAGGCCGACGTAATCAAACAGGTTATCAATGGTTCGATTAATGACTTGGTTGTGCAAAACAAATTCCGCCCTACCCTCACCCCGCAAGTAAGCGTTGAGGATTATAATGAAGGTGGCGAATTATCTTTCAAAGTGGCGATAGAGCTGTTCCCTGAACTTCCGGAATTATCTTTCGATGGATTGGAAATTGAGCGTAAAACTTTTGAAATAAGCCAGAGCGATATTGAAGAAGCACTGGCAAAAATTGCTGAGCGCAGCCCACAATTTGTCGACCTGCCAAAAAGCGCGAAAGCAGAAAACGGAAACATTATTAAAATTGATTTCAAAGGCACGCTGGACGGTGTAGCATTTGACGGTGGAGCTGCTGAAGATTTTGATCTGGAGCTGGGCAGCAAACAATTTATTGATACTTTTGAAGACCAGCTGATTGGCGCGAAAGCTGGCGATAAACGCACAGTTAAAGTGACTTTCCCTGCTAAATATCCAAGCGCGCAACTGGCAGGAAAAGCGGCGGAATTTGAAGTCACCGTAAAATCCGTGCAGGAAGCGAAAGCTCCGGAAATAAACGAAGAGTTCGCAACTGCCCGTGGCTTTGCGGATCTGAACGCCCTGCACGAAGCGGTACGCACCCAGCTTACCCGCGAATATGACCAGATAGTTCGTAACCAGATGAAGAAACAATTATTCGACATACTCGAAGAAAAACACACGTTTGAACTGCCGGAAAATATGGTGGAAATGGAATTCAAAACCATCTGGGAACGCTTGCAACAATCAATGGATGGTGATGAAGCTCTGGAAGGAAAAGAAGAAAGTGAACTTGAAGAAGAATATAAAAAAGTTGCACGCCGTCGCGTAAAGCTTGGAATTTTGTTGGCAGAAGTTGGAACTCGCAACAAGATCCAGATCAACCGTGAGGAACTGTCACGTGCGGTGATGGCGCAAGCTCAGCAATATCCAGGGCAGGAAAGGCAGATTTTTGAATTCTACCAAAAGAATCCTAACCGCCTTGAAGACCTGCGCGGTCCTATTTTAGAAGAAAAAGCTGTCGATTTTATCTTGAGCAAAGTGAAATTCAGTGATGTAAAAACACCACTTGCTGAACTTGTTGATGTCGGAGATGATGAGGAAAGTGAAGAAAAACCTAAGAAATCAGCGAAATCGACAAATTCTTCTAAAACAAAATCAAAAAAGAAGGCTTCCGAGTAATAGTTTGTTAATCTTTAACAGCTAATGCTGAAGGTAATACACTTCTTCATTAATTATTAGGATAGAACTATGGCTGATATACAGGAAACCTATGCAAATATACTCGTTCCGATGGTTATCGAACAGACCAGTCGTGGCGAGCGTTCTTTTGATATTTATTCACGACTTCTGAAAGAGCGCATTATCTTTCTTGTTGGTCCGGTGAATGACAACATGGCATCGCTCATCTGCGCGCAGCTTCTGTTTCTGGAATCAGAAAATCCTGACAAAGAGATTTTTATGTATATTAACTCACCAGGCGGTGTGGTTACCTCTGGTCTTTCTATATATGACACAATGCAATATATCCGTCCTAAGGTTTCCACCTTATGCTTCGGACAAGCTGCATCAATGGGTTCATTACTGCTTACCGCTGGCGAACCTGGTCAACGCTATACATTGCCTAATTCGCGCATCATGATTCACCAGCCTTCCGGTGGTTTTTCTGGGCAGGCAACCGATATTGAAATTCACGCTAAAGAAATTCTTTCACTCAAGGCACGCCTCAACCAGATTTATGTAAAACATACCAGTCAAAAATTATCGCATATAGAAAAGAATATGGAGCGCGATAACTTTATGACCTCAGAAATGGCTAAAGATTTCGGATTAATTGATCACATCATTGAAAAACGTGGTGCAGAAGATATATTAGATAAGAAAAAATAATTGAGTAGAGAGTATTGAGTGCTGAGTGCTGAGTATAAAAACTCAAAACTCAGCACTCTAAACTCTAAACTAGGAGAGAAAACGTGACAAAAACTGGTGGCAGAGAATCGAAGAATACGCGTTATTGTTCATTTTGCGGAAAGAGCGAGCATGAAGTCCGCAAGCTTATTGCTGGTCCTACAGTATTTATCTGCGATGAATGCGTTGTTCTGTGCATGGATATTATCCGTGCAGCTGATAAGGGCGTTCTCTCCAAAGAAGGTGAGGAAATCGCCAAACCAGCAGATATTTGTAAAGTCCTTGATGATTACGTAATTGGTCAATATCAGGCTAAGAAAGTTCTCTCAGTCGCTGTACATAACCATTATAAGCGCGTATCGCTTCTGGAAAAGAATGCCGATGTTGAACTGGCGAAATCAAATATATTAGTTATTGGACCAACTGGTTCTGGTAAAACATTGCTAGCACAGACTCTCGCCCGCATTCTCGATGTTCCCTTTACCATGGCTGATGCCACGACACTCACCGAAGCCGGTTATGTTGGTGAGGATGTGGAGAATATTATTTTACGCCTGTTGCAGGCAGCCGATTATAATGTTGAACGTGCGCAGCGTGGCATCGTCTATATTGACGAAGTTGATAAAATTTCCCGCAAGTCGGATAACCCTTCAATCACCCGCGACGTATCTGGCGAAGGCGTGCAACAGGCACTGCTGAAACTAATGGAAGGCACGGTTGCTTCTGTCCCTCCGCAAGGCGGGCGCAAACATCCGCAGCAGGAATTTTTGCAGGTTGATACTTCTAATATTCTGTTTATCTGTGGTGGTGCGTTTTCCGGATTGGAAAAAATTATTGCTGCACGCGGAAAAGGCACGGCGATTGGCTTTGGTGCGGATGTTCGCAGTAAAGAAAATCAGCGTATCGGCGAATTATTTGCACAAGTTGAGCCTGAAGATTTATTGAAATTCGGTCTGATTCCAGAGTTCGTTGGTCGCCTGCCAGTTATCGCTACGCTCACCGATCTGGACGAAGCAGCCCTTATTTCGATTCTTACCAAGCCGAAAAATGCTCTTATCAAACAATACCAGAAATTATTTGAGATGGAAGGTGTGCGCCTACGTTTTTCTGATGATGCGCTGAAAGCAATCGCAGAAAAAGCCATAAAACGGAAGACCGGAGCACGTGGTTTACGGGCTATTCTGGAAGGTTATTTGCTTGACCTCATGTATGATATTCCAAGTCAGCAAGGTGTTGAGGAGGTTATAATAAATGCCGATGTGATTGAAAATAATGCAGCACCGGTTACTGTTAAATCCGACCAAAAAGCTATCATCAAAAAGACCCACTAAATAGTAAATTTTTATAAAGCGTGATGTCTGAAGTTTTTTAAAAACTGCTAACTATTCGTCAATATATTTTTTTTGGGCATCTCTGAATCCACCATATTCCCTGCATTTTTTCTTACGATTTTACAAAATTGCTGTTTACATTTATTTTTTTCCGTGCTTGATTCAGATGAGCTTGTGTTCAAGCTGGTGTGATGAACGGTTCACCTCACCTTTACAAGTGTTCGTAGCAACTAGGGAGTAAAAAACATGAACAAAAATGAATTAATTGCAGAAGTAGCAGATAAGTCTGATCTTACAAAAGCAAAAGCATCTGAAGCTATCGATGCATTTATCGCAGTAGTTTCAAAAGCACTTTCAAAGGGCGATGAAATTCGCCTCGTTGGTTTTGGTACATTCGCCGTTGTACACCGTAAAGCGACTGAAGGTCGTAATCCGCGCACTGGTGCTGTTATCAAAATTGCAGCTTCAAACAAGCCTAAATTCAAACCAGGCAAAGCTTTGACTGAGGCTGTTAATAAGTCTTCAAAGAAAAAAGCGGCTTAATTAGCTGTTTTATCTTAAGAAAACAGGCGTTTGAGATTTATTCTTAAACGCCTGTTTTTTTTGCACTCACCTGTTGCAATCAAGGAAAAAAACAGGTAGTAAACAATTCCTGTTTTTTTAAAGCGTTTTGCTTTATTTCTGCAATATGCTTTAAGGGCGATTAGCTCAGTTGGTAGAGCATCTCGTTTACACCGAGAGGGTCGGGAGTTCGAGTCTCTCATCGCCCACCACCCTGCGCCTTCGGCTTCGGGTGGCTTACGCCTTCGTAAGACGCGTGAAGGCGATAGAAACGGGAGTGTCGTCCGAAGCTCCGCTTGGAGCGTAGGATGACTGGTTGCGATAGAGTAAATATAAATCCCTTTTATAAGGGGGTGTAGCTCAGTTGGTTAGAGCGTCGGCCTGTCACGCCGAAGGTCGCGGGTTCGAGTCCCGTCACTCCCGCCATTTGGGACAGTCGTTGTTATTTAGGAAACTGTCGAATGGTTTTTTTAAGGTATAACAAAGGTTTCCATCCTTTAATTGCATGTTCGCAAATAGGAAATTGAGAAGCTCTCTTTTTTGCGGAATAGTCGAACTGCTCCATATTTTTGGGGCTTCGTGAGCTAAATTCAGTAGCATTTCTATACGCTTAGTGAATTCATCGTCGGCTTTGTCATAAGTTAGCACCAATTGACTTAATTCATACTGCCTGTCTTTGAGGCGACATTTTTTGGCTTCAAAATCTTCTTTGCTAATTTCACCATCCAAGCGTAAATCCATCAAGCGGTCTAGCTTGCCCTGTATTTCGGTGTGTTCTTTTTTCAATTGTCCAACTTCAACGCTGTGATGCTCTTTTTTTAGTTGGTTGGTTTCTTTGATATAGGCGATTGTGTCGTCTAAAAACTCTTTGTTGCGAATTCCGATGTGACGAAGCACATCTTCCACTTGTTCAATAATTTTTTCTTCACGTAACCACATTTGCTTTTCGGGGTTTTCAGATTTCCAACAGCGTAAATATGTCCATTCCGAGGTTGTGCCGTTTTCATGTTTTCTGATTTTTGTATCAGCAGTCACCACCCGCCCCTTAACCGCACAAGTTAAAAGCCCACGGAAGATATATTCCTTTTCTGCATATTTGAATGGTTTTTTGTGATGCCCCAAGCGAACCTCCTGACATTTCTGAAACAGCCACTGCGGTATCAGCGTTTCATGGCGATGTACAAACATTTCGCCTTTAATTTCCATTTCTCCGTAATAAAATTGGTGCTGCACCAAGCGGTGCATTACAGATTTTTGCAAATACATTCCTTTTTTGCTACGCAAGCCCCACTCTTTGGCTTTGCTGGTCATTTCTGAAAGCGTATATGCCCCAGTGGCGTATTCTTCAAAAATCCGAACAATAATCGGCGCACGCACATCATCAGCAATAATTATGCTTTTACCAAAATCATCACGAGCATTGACATAGCCAATCGGTGCGGGACCAGCCCATTCACCAATACGGCGTTTATGCTCCATGCTGCGGCGAATGTTCTCGCTCATGGAATCGGTGTATGATTGTGCGAGCAAAACCCGCATACTCCACATGGTGCGGTCGCTGGAGCGTGAATCCTTGTGAATGATAGCGTTTTCACTGTAAAAATGCAGCTCAATAGAGCCTCGTTGAATTAAATCATCCAGCAATGGAAATTCACGAAAACTACGCTGCAAACGGTCAACTTTATCGGCGATAATTGCGATTGGCTCTTTGTAGCGTTTAGCAAAGGCCAGCATTTCCATAAAATGTTTGCGGTCGCCACGGGTGGAAGATTCCACAATCTCAAATACCCGCAAAACTTGCAGTTCCTTACGCTGGCAATATTCTTGCAAACGGTGTTTTTGGGCATCTATTGAATGCCCATCTTCTTGTTCTTTTGAGGAAACCCTCGCTAAAATAACCGCCTTTTTTGCCTCCATCTCAATTCCTTTCAGGTGATGCCTTAGGATAACCTATTGCATCGTGCAATCAAGGCTCAAGCACCTGTATTTACTCTGTTTTTTCTATTTCCTGTAATTTGGAGCAAAAGCCCAGCCAGTTGCGGGCAGCTTCAATCGCTTCCTGTTCAGAAAGCTGGTTACCATTCATTTCCTGAATATGGTGAACGATGCGACCGAACAATTCGTTCAGACGATTACTGGAGCTATTGGTGTGAGGTAAGGAGGATTTCACATTGCCCCCACACAAGAAAAACACAAAGAAAATTGGGGGGGAAATTGGGGGAAAAAGCGAAATCGGCAAAGAGTTATTTCACAAATCTCTCGCGATGATATGTAACCAAATAGCAGATATTGTTCGCAATGTTTAGTGTTTTTTTCAAAAATCTTTTCAAAAAACATTTCGCCCTCCATTTCGCGGGGTGTTTCTGGGGGTGTTTCGTTTGTTTTCTAGGCGAGTGGCGATTTTGAGTAAAGCGGTGTGCCAGAGTTGCCACGCCTTAGTTCTGCCGCAACCAATGCGTTCGCAGATTTTTCGCCATGGCACATTTTCGGCACGCAGCCACACGATGCGGCGTTCGTCCTCGTCATCCAGCAGAAAAATCCATTGGATGGTTTCTTCCATGCGGGTGATTTTTTCAGTGGATGGTGGGCCAAGGCGAGTTGGTAAAACTTCCGCAGCTAGTATTTCATTGGGTGTGCGGATAATTTGCGGCCATGCGTTAAAATATCCGCGTACGCTCACCCGTGGCAGGCGACGCAAGGTGCGGACGGCTTCTTGAAAACGCCCTGAAATTTCTGCGATTTTGGCTTTGTCTGTGCTGTTTTCCATAGTTTAGCCCTCCGTGATTAGTTCTATGCGGGTGATTTGCGGATTGGATTCGGCGAACCAGTAAGTTAGGTCGGCGAGGTAGTGCTGGGTGAGCCAATCTTTGATAAATTTGCTGGGGCAGCACAGGCTAACCACCGAGCCATCGCCGTATTTCAGCACTCTGGTGATAGCAACCCGAGCCAGCCAGCTGCGGCAAGTTGGTTTGCCATATTTTCGGGTGAATTCTGTCAGCACCTTATCCCAAATGGGCTGTAATTCAGGAACGGCACAGGGCGTTGGTTTGGTTGGATAGTTACCACCTGAAAAACCGCCCTCTAAAATTTTGGCAATATGCTCGGAAGATTCCACCGCCCATGAAAGGTCAATAGTCCAGCCTTTGCCTGCTAACCTGCCGAGGCAAAATTCTGATGCCCCGATGATTTCGCAGTAATGCTGCCATGCCCGCATATCCTGCTGGAAATCATCCTTCCAGCGTTCTGCTAATAGCTTCTTTCGTCTGGGTGTGAGCTTTGCTTTTTGGTCTGGCGTGAGCTTGCTCTGCACTTCTGCATTCCAGATTTCTATCATCTGCAAAATCTGTGGGTCTAAAATCTGCTTTGTGCGTTTTTCCCTCTCACACTCTCCCTTTTCTTCTCTCGCTCTGCTTTTTTTATCTGATTTCTGTAATTCTGTATTCTGCACTCTGTTATCT